>Ga0157369_10000233_pt1 | contig 76995 bp, 73 predicted proteins | sample C25metaG_FD_113461 | JGI IMG/M metagenome (GOLD analysis project Ga0157369, IMG submission 113461) | Corn rhizosphere microbial communities from Kellogg Biological Station, Michigan, USA - C2-5 metaG | ecosystem: Host-associated > Plants > Roots > Rhizosphere > Soil | place: USA: Michigan... | reverse complement strand
CCTATCGAAACCGCGGCGATCGATACGCCGCCGGCCGGCGATGCGCCGATGGCGCATGTGCTTAAGCCCGGCGCGATCGATGTCACGCATGGCACGATCCTTTACCTCGATGAGGTGACGGTCAGCTTCGATGGATTTCGCGCGCTCAATGCGCTATCGCTGACGCTCGATGTCGGCGAATTGCGCTGCGTGATCGGGCCGAACGGTGCGGGTAAAACGACGATGATGGATGTCATCACGGGCCGCACGCGCCCCGACAGTGGCCGCGCTTTCCTCGGCCAGACGCTCGATCTCACGCGCATGGATGAGCCGTCGATCGCGCGAGCCGGCATCGGCCGCAAGTTTCAAAAGCCGACCGTTTTCGAGCAGCACCCCGTCTGGCAAAACCTCGAACTCGCCATGAAAACCGACAAGCGCTGGCACGCATCCCTGCGTGCGCGATTGACGGCCGATGCGCTTTATCGCATCGAGGAAACGCTGGCCACCATCGGCCTCGAACACGAAGCGCACCGAGCCGCGGGCGAGCTCTCGCACGGTCAGAAGCAACGCTTGGAGATCGGCATGCTGCTGATGCAGCAACCGGCCTTACTGCTGCTCGACGAGCCCGCAGCCGGCATGACCGACGACGAAACGATGGCGCTGGCCGCCCTGCTCGATCGCTTGCGCGGGACCTGTTCGATGATCGTGGTCGAACACGACATGGAGTTCGTCGCGGCGCTCGCAGGCGACACCTCGCGCGTGACGGTGATGGCCGAGGGGCGCGTGCTCGCACAAGGCACGCTCGATGAAGTGAAGCGCGATGAAACCGTCATCGAATCGTATTTGGGCCGTTGACTTCGATGACGCACTCGATGCCGTTAACTCTTAGCGTCATCCGCGCCACGACGAACCGCTCGACAAAAGCCCATCAACAAGGACAGCTTCGATGCTCGACGTAACCGGACTGAACCAATTCTATGGCGGCAGCCATATTCTGCGCGACGTCACCATGCAAGTGCCGCAGGGCTCGCTCACGGTCCTGCTCGGCCGCAACGGCGTCGGCAAAACGACTTTGATGCGCTGCTTGATGGGCGTCGTGCGCGCGCGTAGCGGCACGATCGCCTGGCGCGGGCAAGCGCTCGATACGCTGGCGCCGCCCGCACGCGTGGCGCGCGGCATCGGCTATGTGCCTCAAGGCCGCGAAATCTTCGCGCGGCTGACCGTCGAGGAAAACCTGCTCGTGGGCGCGGCCAGCAAGCGCGGCCCTTCGTCGGTACCCGAGCGCATCTATACGCTATTTCCCGTGCTTAAAGAGATGCGCAAGCGCCGCGGCGGGGATTTATCAGGCGGACAACAACAGCAACTGGCGATCGGCCGCGCGCTGATGAGCGAGCCCAGCCTATTGATTCTCGACGAGCCGACCGAGGGCATTCAGCCATCGATCATTCAAGAGATCGGCCGAACGCTGCGCAAGCTCGTCGACGAAACCGGCATGACGGTGCTGCTCGTCGAGCAGTATTACGACTTCGCCAAGGCGCTCGCCGATCACTACTGGGTCATGCGTCGCGGCGAAATCGTCGACAGCGGCGCGGGCGCGGAGATGGACGCGAGCGGCGTACGCGAGATGATCGCCGTCTGATTCGCCGGATGCTATGCTCGGCCTCATTCGAATGCGCGCCTTGGCGACACCCTCCGCATCTCATGTCCTCTTCGGTATTGCACGTTGTTTCATCGCCGCCCGTCGAGCCCGATCGCACGGGCTGGCGAGCCAGTCTTTCGCTCGGCTTCGACAAGCGCGGTGCGCGCACGACGCTATCGCATCGTCTACATACGGGCCCATTGCGCGTACAAAAGCCGCTCTATCCCGAGAGCGACGCCATCTGCCATGCGGTGATCGTGCATCCCCCAGGGGGCATAGCGGGCGGCGACGCATTGACGCTCGAGGCCTCGCTCGGCGCGTCTACCCATGCGGTGCTGACCACACCGGGCGCCACGAAGTGGTACAAATCCAACGGGCGCATCGCCGAGCAGCGGATCGAGATCGCACTAGGCCCCGATGCGAAACTCGATTGGCTGCCGCAGAACAACATCGTGTTCGACAGCGCGAAGATCGTGCTCGATTTCACGCTAAGGCTCGCACAAGGGGCGACGGCGCTCGGATGGGACGCCACGCAACTCGGCCGGCTCGCCGCGGGCGAGCGTTGGGCTCGCGGCGCATTGACGTCTACGGCGCGAATCGTCGGCCCGTCGGGCGATTTGCTTTGGTTCGAACGCACGGCGCTGACGGCCGACGATCCGCTGCGCGTCGCACGCCAAGGGCTAGCAGGGTATCCGGCGTACGGCACGCTATGGGCCGTCGGCCCCGCCTGCAACGATGCGCTGGCCGAATCGCTTTCGCGGCAATTGCCGTTCGACGAATCGCAACGCGCGGGCGTCTCGTGCGTCACGGAAGGCGTATTGATCGTGCGCGTGCTGGCGCAATCGATGGAAGCATTGCAGCACACGCTGACGCAATGCTGGCTCACGCTACGTCCGCTCGTTCACGGCGTGGAGGCCAAGCCGCTGCGGCTTTGGCGCACTTGATGCGTTCACATGATCGCGATTTCCAGCGCGACGCGGCGGTGCTACGATGATCGCGCCCTACCCCGGCTGATTTGCGAAAGCCGCCACGATCGCCCCATCTTTCAACGACATTACGTTTTCGAGCGCCGCGTGCGATGAAACTGACGCCCAGAGAAAAAGACAAGCTGCTCATCTTCACGGCCGCGCTGCTGGCGGAACGCCGCCGAGCCCGTGGCCTGAAGCTGAACTACCCCGAAGCCGTCGCCTTCATTTCGGCGGCGCTGATGGAAGCGGCGCGCGACGGTAAAACCGTGGCCGAGGTCATGCACTACGGCACGACGCTGCTGACGCGCGATGACGTGATGGAGGGCGTGGCCGAGATGATCGCCGAGATTCAAATCGAAGCGACGTTCCCCGACGGCACCAAGCTCGTCACCGTCCATCATCCGATTCCTTGAACGAGCTTGAACGAACTCGAACGAACTCGAACGCTGAAGGCAGCCATGATCCCTGGTGAATTCTTGATCGACGAAGGCGACATCGAACTGAACGCGGGCCGCGAGACGCGTACGCTAAGCGTCGCCAATACGGGCGATCGCCCCGTGCAAGTCGGCTCGCACTATCACTTCTACGAGGCGAACGCCGCGCTCTCGTTCGATCGCGAACAAGCGCGCGGCTTCCGGCTCAATATCGCCGCGGGCACCGCCGTGCGCTTCGAGCCCGGCCAGACGCGCACGGTCGAACTCGTCGCGCTCTCGGGCGATCGCACCGTCTACGGCTTCAACGGCAAGGTGATGGGGCCGCTGTAGGCCTCTCGCCCTTCCACGCGATACGCGACAATACTTCGGACTACTCATCGTCATGACACTCAAGATCAGCCGGCGCGCCTACGCGGAAATGTTCGGGCCTACGACAGGGGACCGCATTCGGCTCGCCGATACCGACCTTTTGATCGAGATCGAACGCGACTTCACGATCTATGGCGAGGAAGTGAAGTTCGGCGGCGGCAAGGTGATCCGCGACGGCATGGGGCAATCGCAGCGCGTCGCGAGCGAAGTGGCCGACACCGTCGTCACGAACGCCGTCATCCTCGATCACTGGGGCATCGTCAAAGCCGACATCGCGATCAAGAACGGACGCATCGCCGCCATCGGCAAGGCGGGCAACCCCGATATTCAACCGGGCGTGACGATCGTGATCGGTGCGGCGACGGAAGTGATCGCGGGCGAGGGGCTTATCGTGACGGCCGGCGGCGTGGATACGCACATCCACTTCATCTGCCCGCAGCAGATCGAAGAAGCGCTGGCGTCGGGCGTTACGACGATGCTCGGCGGCGGCACCGGCCCCGCGACGGGCACGAACGCCACGACGTGTACGCCCGGCCCCTGGCATCTCGAACGCATGCTGCAGGCCGCCGACGGCTGGCCGATGAATCTGGGCTTCCTCGGTAAAGGCAATACGAGCCTACCCGAGCCGCTCACGGAGCAGATCGCCGCCGGCGCGATCGGCCTGAAGCTGCACGAGGATTGGGGCACGACCCCCGCCGCGATCGACAACTGCCTGAGCGTGGCCGACGATACCGATACGCAGGTGGCGATCCATACCGATACGCTGAACGAAGCGGGCTTCGTCGAAGCGACCGTCGCCGCCTTCAAGGGGCGAACCATCCATACGTACCACACGGAAGGCGCCGGCGGCGGCCATGCGCCCGACATCATCAAAGTGTGCGGCGAAGCGAATGTGCTGCCCTCTTCCACGAATCCGACGCGCCCCTACACGATCAACACGCTCGACGAGCATTTGGACATGCTGATGGTGTGCCATCACCTCGATCCGTCGATCGCCGAGGATCTCGCCTTCGCCGAATCGCGCATTCGCCGCGAAACGATCGCGGCCGAGGACATCCTGCACGATCTGGGCGCGCTGTCGATGCTCTCATCCGATTCGCAAGCGATGGGGCGGGTGGGCGAAGTCATCATTAGAACCTGGCAAACGGCGCACAAGATGAAGGGGCAACGCGGCCCGCTCTCGCAGGACAGCGATCGCAACGACAACTTCCGCGCGAAGCGCTACGTCGCCAAGTACACGATCAACCCGGCGATCACGCACGGCATTGCGCATGAAGTGGGGTCGATCGAACCGGGCAAATGGGCCGATCTCGTGTTCTGGGAGCCGGCCTTCTTCGGCGTCAAGCCGACGTTGATCCTCAAGGGCGGGATGATCGCGCTCGCGCAAATGGGCGATCCCAATGCGTCGATCCCCACGCCTCAGCCCGTGCATTACCGCGAGATGTTCGCGACGCGCGGCGCGGCGTTGGCGCGCACGTCGCTGACATTCGTTTCGCAAATGGCGGCCGATGCTGGCATTGCCGAGCGCTATGGCTTGCAAAAGCGGGTCGTCCCGGTTCGCGGCTGCCGCTCGGTTTCGAAGGCCGACATGATTCACAACGCCTGGCAGCCGGCGATCACCGTCGATCCTGAAACGTATGAGGTGGTGGCAGACGGGCAAACGCTCACGTGCGAGCCGGCCGCCGTCTTGCCGATGGCGCAGCGCTACTTCTTGTTTTGACTTTTGTTGGCAGGATGTTGCTGAATCATCCTGATGAATACCTGATGCGAACGATCGATAAACGTATTGCCCCGCCCGCGAAGCTCGCGGCTTCGCTCATCTCACGCGCGCCGACGCTCACGCTTGCTTACGATGCGCGCTGCAAGAGCCGCTTTGCGGCCACGCTCGATACCGGCGAGGAAGTCGCGCTCGTGATGCCGCGCGGCACGGTGCTCGCGGATGGCGATGTCCTCGTGGCCGACGACGGCGCGCTCGTGCGCGTGGCGGCCGCGGCCGAAGCCGTGCTGATGGTCCGCTCACGTGATGCGCTGATGCTGACGCGCGCCGCCTATCATCTGGGTAATCGCCACACGCCGGTGGAAATCGGCATCGACTACTTGAAGCTCGAAGCCGATCCCGTGTTGGAAACGATGCTGACGCGTCTAGGCGCGAGCGTCGAGCGCGCGACGCTCACGTTCCATCCCGAAGCCGGCGCATACGGCGGCGGGCATCGGCATGGGCACGACGCATCGTTCGCGGAAGACTATGCCCTCGCGCAGCAAGTGTTCGCGCAACGGCATGGCGGCGAACATAGCCATAGCCATGGGCACACGCACGATCATGATCACCCGCACGATCATGCCCACGACGGCGACGATCATTGCGATGGTTGCGGGCACAACCATTAATGCGAATGCCGACGCCATGCGCTTAGCGGAGTTGACCGCCCTGCTGCACCTCGCCTCACCGGCTTTGCCGATCGGTGCTTTCAGCTATTCGCAAGGGTTGGAAGCCGGTGTCGAGGCGAAATGGATCGTCGATGCGGACACCGCACGCGCATGGATCGAAGAAGGCTTGCTGCACGTCCTAGCGCGCGGAGAGTTGCCCTTCATCGCGCATCAACTCGATCGGTGGCGTCGGCACGACGCGCCCGCGATCGCCGAGGCGGACGGGCAATATCGTGCAAGCCGAGAGGCCGCCGAGCTGCGGCGCGAAACCGAGCAGATGGGATGGTCGCTGAAGCAACTTGCGCAGGCGCTCGAATGGGGCGACGAAGCACGGCGCGCGACGTTACTCGCACTCACGCCGCTCTCGCAGCCGACCGCGTTTGCCTTTGCCGCCGCCGTCCACGATATCGCGACCGATGCCGCGCTCGCGGCCTATGCTTTCAGTTGGGCGGAGAATCAAGTCGCCGCGGCGATCAAAGCGGTGCCGCTCGGTCAACTCGCCGGTCAACGGATGTTGGTAGCGGCGCGCGCCGTCATCGACGAAGCCGTCGCACTTGCGCTCGCCACCCCACCCGATCGGATCAACACGTTCGCGCCGATGCTCGGCGTTTTTTCGGCGCGCCACGAGACGCAATATTCGCGGCTGTTCCGCTCTTGATTGGCTCAAGCATTTGAAAGGAAGCAACACACGATGAGAACCAAAAAACTGCCGCCGCTGCGTGTCGGCGTGGGCGGGCCGGTCGGCTCGGGCAAAACGACGCTGCTCGAAATGCTCTGCAAAGCGATGCGCGATCGCTACGACCTCGTCGCGATTACGAACGACATCTATACGAAAGAGGATCAGCGCCTATTGACCGTTGCGGGCGCGCTCGCGCCGGAGCGCATCATGGGCGTCGAAACGGGCGGCTGCCCGCATACGGCGATCCGCGAGGACGCTTCGATCAATCTCGAAGCGGTCGACCGAATGCTCACGCGCTTTCCCGACGCCGACATCGTCTTCATCGAATCGGGCGGCGACAATCTCGCGGCCACGTTCAGCCCCGAGCTGTCCGATCTGACGATCTACGTCATCGACGTGGCCGGTGGTGAGAAGATCCCGCGCAAAGGCGGGCCCGGCATCACTAAATCGGATTTGCTCGTCATCAACAAGATCGATCTCGCGCCGCACGTCGGCGCCAATCTCGACATCATGGCGGCCGATGCGAAAACGATGCGCGGCGAGCGGCCGTTCGTCATGTGCAATCTGAAGACGCAAAGTGGGCTCGACGAAGTCATCGCGTTCATCGAGAAGAAGGGGCTGCTGACGAGCGAGCGATGACGCGAGGCGCCCGCTCCATGGACAGCCCGCGATGGCGGTGAGCCATCGAGGGCTCCGCAGGGCCGCCTAGGCCTCCGATTGCGGCAGCAGCGCTTCCAGCACCGCCACGGTTCGCCCCGTGGCCCCGCGATGGCGCGACGCGAATGCCGCGGCCGCCGCGCCCATCGTCACGCGTCGCGGCTTATCGGCGAACAGTTCGCCGAGCACGCGCGCAAGATCGAGCGGATCCGCCACTTGCAAGGCCGCCCCAGCGGTCACAGCATCGAGGGTGGCCTGCGCGAAGTTGAAGACATGCGGGCCGATCAGCACCGGCACGCCCACTGCGCAGGCTTCGATGAGGTTTTGCCCACCGAGCGGCAACAGGCTGCCGCCGATAAACGCGACATCCGACGCCGCATAGTACGCGCCGAGCTCGCCCATCGAATCGCCGAGCAATACCGTCACATCGGAACGTAGCGGCGCTTTGGCGACATGCGCCGCGGCCGCCGCCGCGAGCGGTTCGCCGCCCCATTGCGAGCGCCGCTCGCACCGCAAGCCGCGCCGCTCGATCAATGCCGCGACTTCATCGAATCGCTGCGGATGGCGCGGCACGAGAATCAGCAACGCATCTTCGGTCGATAGGGCCGCAAAGGCGTCGAGCACCAGCGCCTCCTCGCCCTCGCGCGTGCTCGCCGCCACCCATACCGGCCGAACGCCGATCGCGGCGCGCCACGAGCGGCCACGCGCGATGAGTTCCGGCGGCGTCGCCATGTCGAATTTCAAATTACCGAGCACCGCGATGTTGCGCGCACCGAGCGCCGTCAACCGCTCCGCATCCGATGGGCTTTGCGCGAGCACACGTGTGAAGCCGCCGAACACCTCGCGCGTGGCCGCGCCGAAGCGCGCCGCACGCTTGAACGAGCGTGCCGACATGCGCGCATTCGTCAAGACGAGCGGCACATCCGCCGCGCGGCACTCGTCGATTAGCGTCGGCCACACTTCGGTTTCCATCACGACGCCGAGCGAGGGCCGCCACGTCCGCAAGAAGCGCCGTACGGCGTGCGGCAGATCGTAGGGCAAGTAGCAGCGCAGCACGCGATCGCCAAAAAGCTGCGTGCTCGTAGCGCGCCCGCTGGGGGTCATATGCGTAACGAGCAACCGGGCATCGGGCCGCGCCTGCATCAGCGCCGCGATCAACGGCTCGGCCGCGCGCGTTTCGCCGACCGAGACGGCATGCACCCAAATAAGCGGCGCGTTATCTTCGGACACGCGCCCTCGCGCATAACCGAAGCGCTCGCCGATATGTTCGCGATAGCCGCGCTCACGCCGAGAACGAATCATGAGCCGCAAGACGGCGAGCGGCGCAACGAGCCACCAGAGCGCGCGATAAACGGCCCTTAGCATGCGCGGCCCCGAGCCGCAGCCACCTGGGTCGCGCGAGCGACGCATGAACCCCCTAAACGCACGCGCATCGTCGTCAAACCAGCGCGCGGCCTTCGAGCCGCTCCAAAATGCCAAGCGGCGCGCATTCGGGCTGCACCATCGCCCGTACCGGCAAAAAGAACGTTTGCTCGAGCATGTACTGCCCCGACATCGCCGCGTGCGACGTTTGATCGGAGAAGCAAACCCAGGCGCTACCGGGCGGGAACGGCATCGTCACTTGCGGACACGCCTTTTGATAATCGAGATCCGCTTTCATGCCGTCGTGCAAATTGAGCATCAAATGATCGTAGGCGCTGCGACGCGACTTCGTAATATGCAGCGCATGAAGCAGCCAAGCCGAGCCCGGCCGTTGCCGTTTGATCTTCGGCAAGAAACGCCGGGCGACCTGCTCGAACGGCTCGCCCACCCGCCAGACGCGCGGCTCGCCGTACGGGTTGACGTTGGCGAACACGCGCAAAATCCGTTCGCCACGATTGGGCCGCGACGGAAACGCATCGACGTGCAGCCGGCTGTCGTCCTTGCGCCACGACGTATGGCGCGATTCCACGCGCAACAATCGCAGGCTGGTGGGCGCCGGCCGCAACGCGTCGCGATACTCCGGCACCAAACGATCGACGAGCGTCCTTGCCTGCGCTTGATAGCGCGCCACGAGCGCGCGCACGGCCGATTGAGTGACGGCGTCGCCCACCACGCCGCGCAATGCGCCGCCGTTCGGATCGAGGCTGATGTTCTTGCGCTTCGGATCGGCCAGCGCCGGATCGAGCAGCGCCGTTTCACCGCCTTCGATCGCAAAGCGCAGATTCGGAAAATAGAGGACCTTGCCCGTCTCCAGCGCGACGCGCAGCGTGTCGCGCGTCACGGAAAGATCCGAGCCTTCCCAATCCGAGCAATTGATTTCGAGGATTTGCGATTCGTTCATGGTCACGTCTTGGCGCCCTCGATCACAGCAGGCCGAATCCGGCCAGTGCGGTCTTGACTTGCTGCAGCGTCGGCGGATCGCCGGCGGTGCCGAGATTGACGACGCGCGGGGACCAATATCCCCCCGTGCGCCATGCGGTCGCGAAATTGTACAACTCGACGGTGGGACGCTTGAGCGCCGCGGCGATATGCACGAGCCCCGTGTCGACGCCGACCGTCGCCGCGGCGGCGTCGAGCAAGCCCACTACCGCCGGCAGCGACAAACGCGGCGGCACGATGGCGGCCGCGCCGAACTCTTTGGCTAAACGCTCACTGGTGGCGCGCTCCGCTTCGCTGCCCCATGGCAGCACCAGCGAGGCGCCGCGTGCGACCAGCGCCCGCCCCAGCTCGATCCACGACGCCTCCGGCCATTGCTTATCCGCGCGCGAGGTGGCATGCACGAACACGACATAGGGCACGGGCAGGTTCAGGCCGAGCTCGGCCAGCGCCCTGGCGGCGCGCGAAGTGTCGAGCCCGAAGTCGATCTCCCCTTCCGGCTGCGGCGCCGCTACGCCGATCGCTTGCGCGACGAGTTGACGCGTACGCTCCACCACATGCGTGCGCGGCTCGATCATCGCGCGCCGATCATAGAAGAAGCGCACCGGCCATTCGTAGCCGGCGCCGTCCGTGCGGTTGCCGAGCCCAACCAACGGGCCGCGCGCCCAGCTGGCCACCCAGGCGGTTTTAATGAGGCCTTGGCAATCGATCACAAGATCGTAGTGCTCGGCGGCCAGCGCACGCCGGAACGCTTTGATCTCGCGCCAGGTCGAAAGCGCGAATGGATGTTTGCGCCAGCGCCGCAACGAAAACGGGATGGCCCGGCGCACGCCGCGCACGAGCGCGACGAGACCGGCGAAGCTTTCTTCGACGAGCCAATCGATTTGCGCGTCGGGATAGACGCGAGCAATGTCGGCGACGGCGGGCATGTTATGGACGACATCGCCCAGCGACGACACGCGAACGAGCAGTATCTTTTGCACGCTGAAAGGTAAAAGAAAGGTACGGCATGGCAGGCGCGGCGAAGCCTACGCCAAAGCGCTTCGCGAAGCGCTGCCCGAAGGGCTCGCATTCTACCGCGCCCGCGCGCCGTTTATGGCGCGCGGTATGGTCGATGCGAGGATAAACGGACGCTCCCGCCGCGATCGCGAGTGTTTCGTCCTCGATCCGCAGAAGGCACTACAATGCTCGTCGTTCGTTTGAATCAACCGCTTGCTTAGCGCAGCCTCTTCCGACGCACCATGTTCAGTTCGTTTCGCTCAGCCCGTGTGGCGCTTTCCTTCGCCGCACTCGCGATGCTGGCCGCCTGCGCCAGCGCGCCCCAGCCCAAATTCCAGCAAGAGCTCTTCGATACGGGGGCAAGCCCGTTTTCGCGGCACTACAACGTCGGCAGCAACGACGCCTGCGAAGCCGTGCGGCGCGCGTTGCTCAACCAAGGGTATCTGACCAATCTGACGAGCGCCGATCGCATCGACGCCACCAAGGATTTCCAGCCGAGCGGCGATTCGCACATCACGGTGGAGTTTCACGTAGTCTGCACGCCCGGCGAAGACGCCGACGGCACGAGCATCGTCTATGCGAACGCGATTCAAAGCGGCTATGCGCTGAAAAAGAGCGACACGTCGGCCAGCGTCGGCTTGAGCCTGCTCGGATCGGTTTCGCTGCCGATTCGTTCGAACAGCGATGCGATGGTGAAAGTATCGAGCGAAACGATCCAAACGAACGCGTTCTACGATCGGTTCTTCGATTCGGTGAGCCACTATGTGGGTACATTGATCAAGACGGCGCCCGTGGCGGTTGCGCCGGTGACGACGAGCGCCCTGCCGAGCGCAACGCCGCTGATCATCGCGCCGGCGCCTGCGCCGGCGTCAGCTGTGGCTGTCGAACCCGTCGCGCCTACTCCACCTGCTGCGCCAGTTGCAGCCAGCGAAGCGCCGCCGTCTACTCAGCCGGCCGCCGCGCAGCCTGCACCCGCGCAGGCTGCTTCGCAATAACGCTTCCGCCTTAAAACGGCAGCTTCGCGTCCGGCTTGGCCGCCACGATCACACGCCGAAACTCGTTTTGAATCCGCGCCAATGCCTCGGCGCTATCGGCTTCGAAACGCAGGACAACCACCGGCGTGGTATTAGACGACCGCGCGAGCCCAAAGCCATCCGGGTATTCGACACGCAAGCCGTCAATGGTGATCACCTCGTCGGCGCCGTCAAAGCGCGCTTCCTTCTGCAATCGCCCGATCAATTCGAAGTTCTCGCCTTCCTCGAGCTTCAGTTGCAGCTCCGGCGTCGACAGCGAATTCGGCAGATCGTTGAGCACCTTGCTCGGATCCTTCTCGCGAGCGAGCAATTCGAGCAGACGCGCGCCCGTGTAGAGCCCATCGTCGAAGCCGTACCAGCGATCCTTGAAGAACACATGGCCGCTCATCTCGCCAGCGAGCGGCGCGCCCGTTTCGCGCAGCTTGGCTTTAACGAGCGAGTGCCCCGTCTTCCACATTACCGGATCGCCGCCCTTCGCCCGCACCCACTTCGCCAGATTGCGCGTGCATTTCACGTCATAGATGATCTGCGCGCCGGCGTTGCGCGACAGCACTTCCTGTGCGAACAACATCAACTGACGATCGGGATAGATGATCTGCCCGTCCTTCGTCACGACACCCAGCCGGTCGCCATCGCCGTCGAACGCGAAGCCGATCTCGGCGTCGGTTTCCTTCAACGCGCGAATGACATCTTGCAGATTCTCGGGATGCGCGGGATCGGGGTGGTGATTCGGGAAGTTGCCGTCGATCTCGGTGAACAGCTCGACGAGTTCGCAGCCGAGCGCCTTGAACAAACGCGGGCCTAGCGCGCCGGCCACGCCGTTGCCGGCGTCGACCACGATCTTCATCGGGCGCGCGAGCTTGATGTCGCCGACGATGCGCTCGATGTATTGATCGGCCACGTCGATCTGCTCATAGCTGCCGCTGCCGCTCGCGAAATCGTCCTTTTGGATGCGCTGAAAGAGCGCTTGGATCTGCTCGCCGTAGATCGCCGCGCCGCGCAGCACCATCTTGAAGCCGTTGTAGTCGGGCGGATTGTGGCTACCTGTCACGACGATGCACGAATCGACCGAACGCTGGCCGCCTTTGAGCGCGAGCGGCACGCTAGCCGCGAAATAGCCGACGGGTGTGGGCACCATGCCGATATCGACGACATCGACGCCGGCCGCGCGCAGCCCTTGTGCGAGCGCTTCGATCAGAGACGGGCCGGACAAGCGGCCATCGCGCGCGACGACGACGGCGTCGCCGCCTTGCGCACGCACTTCGCTGCCGAACGCGCGGCCGACCAGCCGGGCGACGTCTTCATCGAGCGTTTTGCCGACGACACCTCGAATGTCGTACGCCTTGAAGATGGATGGTGAAATCATTGATCACTCTCTTTTGGCTGCGATTGGAAAAGGCGCCGGCGCCGGCAACCCACTTATAATTGCGGTTTTTCCACCGGCGCGACTCGCGCCCATTTTAATGCGCATATGCCCTTTCGCGACCCGACCGTACGAGATGACGGCCGAAAAGCGCGTCATTTCAGCGCCGGCGCGTAAGGCGTCAGCAAAATTCCTGCCCTTACGTTTCGTTACATGCTGAGGCGGATTGCCCACCCGGATATCGCGAAAGCCGCGGCCAACATCGTCTGGCTTGGGCTCGAGCGGCTGACGCAGATTGTCGTCGCGATCGCCGTTGCAGGCCTGCTCGCGCGCTACTTCGGGCCCGATGTGTTCGGCAAATGGCAATACGCCAATACGCTGCTGCTCGTGCTCGCGCCGATTACCTGGGTGTGCGGCGCGGAGATTCTCGTGCCCACGATCGTCCAACGCGGCGAAGGCGATCTGGGGGCCGTGCTCGGTAGCGCGTTTGTCTTACGATTTACCGTTTCCGCGCTGGCGCTCGTCGCGACGTGGGCCGCCATTGCGGCGGGCGTGACCGATCCGATGGTGGGCGCGATGCTGGCGGGGCTCGCCGTGACGATGCTGTTTCGCGAGCCGTTCATCGGCGTCATCAACTCGTGGCTGCAGAGCCTGACCTACAGCAAGCCGCAGCTCGTCACGAGCATGATGACCGCGCTCGCCAAGCTCGCGCTCGTTTTTGCGTTCGTGCGCCTGGCCGTCGGCGCGCCGCGTTTCGGGTGGTTGTGGGCGCTGGAAGCGTGCGTGATCGGAGCGGTGTTGGTCGTCTACTACGCGCGCCGTCATGGCGGCAAGCTTCGCTGGCGCGTGGAAGGCGGCCTGCTGCGTCATTTCGCCAGCGCGGGCGCCGTGTTTTGGGTCGGCCTCGTTTGCATGTATCTGTTCTTGAAGCTCGATCGGCTCATGCTCGAACGCGCGATTTCATTTGCCGACCTCGGACGCTACTCGGCCGCGCAGCAAATCAACGAGAACTGGATTGCGCTCGCGCTGATGCTCGCGCAAACGATCGCGCCGGCCTTCATCTATCGCGTGCAGGAACGCGCGCAGTTGATGCGCAACGTCGTGCGCCTGATGCTGCTCGCGGCCGTGCTGATGATGGCCGGTGCGCTCGTGCTCGATGCGCTCGGCTCGATCATCATCACGCGCGTGTTCGGTCAGAATTTTGCGGGCGCGATTCCGATCTTTCGCTGGTGCGTGTGGCTCTCGGTGCCGGCCGGCGTCGAGGCGATCGGCAATCTCGTGCTGCTCAAGTACCAAGCCAAATTCGTACTCCTAACGAAGTGGCTGCTTGCGCTGGCGGTCGCTTTCGTCGTGAACTGGCTCGCGATTCCGCGCATCGGCGCGTATGGCGCGCTCGTCGGCCTCGCCGCCGGATACGCCGTGGCCGTTGCCGTCAACGTCTATTACATTCGCTTCAAGCTGCTTACATGACGACGCTCTCCTCCGGCTTTGCGCCGCATGACCCGCTCGGCGATGTCGCCGTCCTGATGCCGGCCTACAACGGCCAGATCGATGTCGATCGCACGCTCGCTTCGTTTGTCGAAAGCGCGCCGGTGCATGTGCTGATCGTCGACGACGGCAGCACGCCGCCGATCGTCGCGCCTTCGCTGCCGAACCTTCAGATCGAAGTGCTGCGCATGCCGCAGAACGGCGGCATCGAACGCGCGCTGCAAGCGGGCATCGAAGCGTTGGCCGCGCGCGGCTATCGCTACGCGGCTCGGATCGATGCGGGCGATTTGGCCGCCCCCGGGCGCCTCGCTAAACAGCGCGCCTACCTTGAAGCGCACCCGAACGTGGCCGGGCTCGGGATGTGGACACAGGTGGTTTCGCGCGAAGGCGCGCCGCTGTTTATGCTGCGCACGCCGGTCGAGCCCGAGGCCGTGAGGCGCTTGCGGTTTTTCAGGGCCTCGCTCGTGCATCCGGCGATGATGCTGCGCATCGACGCCGTGCGGGCAGTCGGCAACTATCGCGTCGCTTATCGCGCCGCCGAAGATCTCGATCTTTTCTTGCGTTTGATGGAACGCTACGATTGCGCGAATCTGCCCGAGTTGGGCCTCTATTACGAGCTCAACGACGGCGGCATCAGCGCGACCAAGCGACGCCGTCAGATCGTCTCGACGCTGAAACTGCAATGGCGCTACTTCAATGCCGCGAATGCCTATGATTGGCTTGGGCTGGCGAAGAACCTGCTGCATTTGGTCACGCCGTATTCGGCGCTCAGAACGATGAAACGCGCGCTGTTTGCGACGCACACGGCTTGATCGTCGGATGGATTGCTCTCGTATGAAACCCACTTCGACCTCCGCTCCTCAACAAGCGGCTCCGCTTACCGTTTGCCTTGTTTGCAATACCGGGTTCGCCATCTATACGTATCGCCAAGGCGTGATTCGGATGCTCGTCGCGAAGGGCGTGTGCGTGATCGTTCTCGCACCGCGAGATCGGACGTTCCCGCTGCTCGAAGAGATGGGCTGCGTGTGCATCGACTTGCCGGTCGCATCGAAGGGCACGAACCCACTCGACGATCTGAAAACGCTCGCCGCCCTCTATCGGCACTATCGCGCGCTTAAGCCCGACGTCGTTTTTCATTACACGATCAAAGCGAACATTTACGGTTCGGTGGCAGCATGGCTCGCGCGGATTCCGTCGATCGCGGTCACGACCGGCCTCGGTTACGTGTTCATTCAAAAAAGCCGCGCCGCGCAAGTCGCCAAGGCGCTTTATCGCTTGGCGTTCCGCTTTCCGCGAGAGGTGTGGTTTCTCAATCGCGACGATCATTCGGCGTTTTTAAACGAGCGCCTGCTCGCCCATCCCGAACGCGCGAAGTTATTGCATGGGGAAGGCGTCGATGTCGATTACTTCGCTTTGACGCCATTGCCGATCTCGTCATCCTCGCAGTTCACGTTCGTGCTGATCGGGCGCTTGCTGTGGGATAAGGGCGTCGGCGAATACGTCGAAGCGGCGCGCTCGTTGCGCCAGCGTTATCCGCATGCGCGTTTTCAATTGCTTGGGCCGGTGGGCGTCGACAACCCGAGTGCAATTACGGAAGCCGATATCGAGGGATGGCGCCGGGAAGGCGTGATCGAGTATCTTGGCGAAGCGCATGACGTGCGTCCTGTGATTGCGCAAGCGGACTGCGTGGTGCTGCCTTCTTACCGCGAAGGCGTGCCGCGCACGTTGATGGAAGCCTCGGCGATGGGCCGGCCGATTGTCGCGACCGACGTGCCGGGCTGCCGGGAAGTCGTCGCCGATGGCGTGACCGGGCTTCTTTGCGAAGCGCGAAATGCGCAGAGCTTGGCGGCTAGGCTCGCACAAATGCTCGACATGAGCGAAGACGCGCGGCGGGAAATGGGCTTGCGCGGGCGAGCCAAAGTCACAGGCGAATTCGATGAGGCGCTTGTTATCGAACGCTATCGACAGACGCTATTGGCGCTGACTGGCGCGACCGTATTCGAGCAGCGTGCCGCGCGGCGCGTTGCAGCGGGAGAACAATCATGACAACGAACGATCAACGCGGCGAGGCGATCCTCGTCACCGGAGGCGCGGGCTACATCGGCTCGCATACGGCTGTCGAATTGATGGCGACGGGCCATGACGTCGTGATCGTCGACAACCTCGTCAACAGCAAGCGCGAGGCGGTGCGCCGCATCGAGAGGATCGTCGGCCGCGAAGTGCCGTTCTATGAGATCGACGTGCGCGACGAAGCGGCGCTCGCCAAGGTGTTCGATGCGCATCGGATCGGCGCGGCGATTCATTTTGCGGCGCTCAAGGCGGTGGGCGAATCGGTTGCGAAGCCAATCGAGTATTACCGCAATAACTTGGACAGCTTGCTCGTGCTGCTCGAGGCGATGCGTGAGCGCGAGATCAAGAAGTTCGTGTTTAGTTCTTCGGCGACGGTGTATGGGATGCCGGAGCGCTCGCCTGTCGATGAGTCGTTTCCGCTGTCGGCGACGAATCCGTACGGTCAATCGAAGGTGATGGCCGAGCAGATCTTGCGTGATGTCGAGCGGGCCGATCCGCGTTGGCGGATTGCCACGTTGCGCTATTTCAACCCGGCCGGGGCGCATGAAAGCGGGCTGATTGGCGAGGACCCGGCCGGCTTGCCGAATAACTTGATGCCGTATGTGGCGCAGGTGGCGGTGGGCAAGCTGGAGAAGGTTCGCGTGTACGGCGGGGATTACGCTACGCCCGATGGGACCGGCGTGCGCGATTACATTCATGTGGTCGATTTGGCGCGCGGGCATGTGGCGGCGCTCGATGCGCTTGATTCGCGCGGTGCGAGTTTTGTTGTGAATCTCGGGACTGGGCGCGGGTATTCGGTGCTGGAAGTCGTGCGCGCATTCGAGGCGGCTTCGGGGCGGGAAATACCGTATGAAATCGTGGCGCCGCGGCCGGGGGATGTGGGTGAGTGTTATTCGAGTACGGCGGCGGCGGAGAAGCTGCTGGGATGGCGCGCGCAGTATGGGCTAGAGAAGATGTGTGAGGATCATTGGCGGTGGCAGGCGGGGAATGCCCGGGGGTTTTGTTAGCGGGGCGATGGGGCTGATTTGAACTGTCTCTCGCCGCCAAGCTGGCTTAGGCACGCAGTAGGACTCGAAAAGCCCGCTGCACCAGATGAGGCGCAGCGGGACGCACGGTCGCACCTTTCAAATCAATGCGCGCTGGCGGCCAGCATCAGGTTCTCGTTGTCCGCGGGCGAGCGTCGATCTAAGGCTAACTACCGGCGCAGATAAACTGGACGGTGTCGGTTCCTGTTCCCGTCAGCGCGAAGGCGCTACCGGACGTGAGCGAGATCTTCACTGCCGCAACAGACGTCGTATCGTTGGCCGTGCATGCGTACGTAGCTGACGAACTGAACACCGACGAACCGCTCAGTGTCACCGTTGCGCTACCCGAAGAAAGCGAAACGCTGCCCGTTACCATGTGCGGCGCATTCGCACCGGTGCCAACTGTGTTGTAGAGCGGCATGGCGCCCGTTCCAGTTACGCTAAGATTGCCGTTGTTCAACTGCATGCCCGAGTAATTCCCCGGCGAGCCAATCTGATCGCTGACGCTCACGAACTGGTTCGATGCGTACTCGACGCCTGTGTTGCCAGCGGTACCAAACGAAAGCGCGGTGCCGAGGCTAGTGAAGTAGTTCGCCGTTACGCGCAGTCCTTGGACCGCGTTGGCAGCGATGGCATTGCTACCAGGACCGTTGGCACCGAAGAAGTTGTTGGTAATGCCGATACCGCCGCCGGATACAGTGACCCAAGTTCCGCCAGCCGTGTTGACATCCCCATGCCAGTTTCCAACGTACTGCAACCCTAGCATCGATACAGACGAGGTCATGCTGAGCGCGCCGGCAAGCGAATTGCCAGCGGTGCCGTTGTTGAACCCCTCGAAATTGTTGTTCGCGATTACCCAGGCCTGACCGCCACCGCTAATCGGGGCGTAGCGCGTATTGCCGAACTGGTTGCGGGCGATCGTGCCGACATTGCTGTAATCGCCGCTCGCCACCGTATATCCTTGGATCGCTTCCAACAGGCCGCTAAAAACATTGTCCTCGATCGTCCACACGATCGTCTTGTCCATGTTGATCCCACCGGCTGTAAACAGCGACGGTGAATTGGACAAGAAGGCGCACCGACGAATCTTAGCGAATGCAGCGTCGCTGCCGTTGTTACCGAACGACATGATCCAGCCGGTGAAACTCGATGAGTTGTAGACAAACTGAATATCCTCGAACTGAATGCCGGCCGAACCGGGTGCATTGATGAATGCACCGGACCCGGTTGCTCCGATCTTGATCTCGGTGCCCGTTTGTGCGCCGGCGGAAAGGCCACCTGCGCCGCGAAAGATAATATTGATTTTGCCCGCGAGATTTGGGAATGCGCTGGCGTAATACACCCCCGGCGGCAAGATGATGACGCCGCCACTTGCCGGAAGCGCTGCTACAGCGTTCGAGAAACAGGTGAAATCATCGGTCGAGCCGGTATTGTCGCACCCGAAATCCATGACGCTGATCCGCTCTTGCAAGCGATTTGCAATCGTTCGCGTGACAGCGTTCGCATTGCCTTGATTGTAATTGACGATAGGAGCGGTCAATTGCTGAAATGTCGGGTCGCTGCTCGCGCCTGTTGATAACAGCGCATAGTTCGATGTGCTGGGCGTCGCAAAGGCGACCGGAGTGGTGCCTTCGCCGAGCACCACCCCGTGTGCGGTGAGGCTCGCCGATCCCGTTCCACCCTGTCCACTTGAGAGGGGTGTCGTCAAGCCGGTAAGCGACGTAATGTTGGCGTTGGCGCCGGCCGTCGCGATGTTTGAGTTGCATCCAAACCCGGATCCGTTATTCGATTGCAATGCCTGTGCGGCGCCATTGCATTCGGGAACCGGCACTGCGGTCGGAGTCGCAGTCGCCCCGGTCATGTTTCCTAGGATCGTGTTCGCAGCTTGCGGCGAGAGCGATGCCGGCGGAATGCCTCCCGTAATCGACAAGCTGCCACCGATCGAAACGTCGTTCAGCGTTGCCGATCCTAGCGAGGTAACGTTTTGGAACGTCTGCGACGGATAAGTCTGCGCGAATGCGATTGCTGGTACGGCCGTCGCCAAGAATAAAATTCGTTTCATTTGGATAGTCAAAAATGCAAAAGCCGCTCGGAAGCGAGCTATGGTTTGAAGGGAGTACGTTCACGAAATTGAGAAAACGCCGGCGTCGGTCGAAGGAATGCCGGGCTTGGATGGTAGCGCCGCCCGCAAGGTCGAAATCTATTATGTCGGGGCATTTGCGGTGACATATGCTAGCGACTCAGGAAGCGGCATACAGCAAAGCGCTGATTAGCCTCGGTTTGATGGATTTCATAGGTGCGTCCGGGGCTTCCATTTGGCATGTCTTTGTGATCACGAATCGTGTGTGAGGCTCCATCGCGTAAGCATATGCGTCGTCAGTTCCCACGCCTGAAACGTCGATTCCGTCACGACCACTGACTCATCGTTTTTTCACTGTCAACGACATTTCCTGAAGAGATCTTGCACGATTAAACTCGAAGAATCCACGAATTGTTTCGGTAGCCGTCTCTTTTGCATTGAAAGGATTTACAGGAGTGATCAACACGTTCCCGATGAGCTGAGCCCCGATCGATCCCGAAGCCCGGGGTGACCGCCGCCACAATGTCAATGTGCTGATAGGCGACATCCGTATGGATGGCCACGCGTCCGCAGCATGAGAACGGCCGCCGGAGCCGGCCTATGTCTGAACTGCTGAGATACGGCAGTGGAAGGCTACGGCATGGGAAAGCACCACGGAAATAACCGCAATCGCCCTTAATCCGGCGATACCGGGAGAAAACGCTGTCCGGGCCATGTCCCATCCCTACGTTTTTTCGGGGGCGCAATTTTATTAGCCAGGCCGCATCCAAAGCCCCACACATCTCCGACGCTCGACGGCCCGACTGCAACGCAGTCGTATAATCCGGCGTTCGCTCTCCCGATACGACCATGCTCAGCTTCGCCCTCGGCTTTCTCATCTCGCTTCTCGTGACGCTCTTGATCGTGCGGTACGCGCACTTGCACGAAAAGTTTTCCGTCGATAGCGATCTCGCTGGCGTGCAGAAATTCCACGTACGCCCCGTCCCGCGCATCGGCGGCGTCGGCATTTTGATCGGCCTCATCGGCGCCACGCTTCAGCTCTTTTGGCCCTACCCGGCCGTCGCATCGGGCATCCTCGCGCTCGTGGCATGCGGCCTACCCGCGTTCGCATCGGGCCTGATCGAAGACCTTACGAAGCGCGTTTCGCCTTCCGCTCGCCTGGTCGCGACAATGGCCGCCGCGGCCATTACCTATTTCGCGTTACACGTGGCCGTCGTTCGCATCAGCGTGCCGCCGCTGGATTTCCTGCTTTCCTATGCCGCAATATCGTTCGCCGTGACCGTGTTGGCCGTCGCCGCGCTCGCCAACGCCGTCAACATTATCGACGGCTTCAACGGCCTCGCTTCGATGGTTGCGCTGATGATGTTCGCATCGTTGGCCTACGTCGCCTTCCGTCTCGGCGATCCGATCGTGCTCTCGGCCTCGCTCATCATGATGGGCGCCGTACTGGGCTTCTTCATTTGGAACTTCCCGGCAGGCCTGATTTTTCTCGGCGACGGCGGTGCCTATTTCATCGGCTTTATGCTCGCCGAGTTAGCGATCCTGCTCGTCATGCGGCATCGCGAAGTCTCTGCCTGGTATCCGGTGCTGCTATTCGTCTATCCCATCTTCGAGACGTGCTTTTCGATCTACCGAAAGAAGTTCGTGCGGGGGATGTCGCCTGGGATTCCTGACGGCGTGCATCTGCACATGCTCGTCTATAAGCGGCTGATGCGATGGGCGGTGGGGACGAAAACAGCGCACGAGATCACGCGGCGCAACTCGTTGACGTCGCCGTACCTCTGGCTGCTATGTTTGATCGGTGTGATACCCGCGACGCTGTTTTGGCAGCACACGGTGCATTTGTTTGTGTTCGTCGTGTTGTTTGCCCTCACGTATGTCTGGCTCTATGTGAGCATCGTGAGGTTCAAATCGCCGCGCTGGCTCGTATTTCGGCGCCAGCGCAGGCAATAAAGCTGGCTACCAGCAGGGACTAACAGCAGGGACTAACGGCGCTTGAAGATCGAAGATGCTCCATCGCAGCGCCGCTCGAGCCCGAGTGGGCTCGTCAGTTCATGGCGCCATCAAGACGCGGCCGGCGCCTTCAAACTAACCGACTGCAGCGTCGGTCCCACCGCCGGTTGATATTCCGGTACCCACCGCCGCAAATCGCGACGCACTTCGTCGTCCGACAACACGGTGCGCTGCATGAGCCAAGGCAGCAATTCGTCGAGGAAGGCGGGCTTCGCATCGCGCGCACGCGCGATACGCAGCTTCGGATGCGGCGTACGCGTCGTCGTTTCATCGTCGGCAAGCAACTCTTCGTAGAGCTTCTCGCCAGGACGCAAGCCGCTGAATTCGATACGAATCTCTTCTTCCGAGTAGCCGTAGAGTTTAATCAGATCGCGCGCGAGATCGACGATTCGCACCGGCTGGCCCATGTCGAGAATGAAAATCTCGCCGCCATGTCCCATGCTCGACGCTTGCAACACGAGCTGCGACGCCTCGGGAATCGTCATGAAGAAACGCGTGATCTCCGGGTGCGTGACCGTCACCGGCCCGCCCTTGGCGATTTGTTGCTGGAATTTCGGAATGACACTGCCCGCGCTGCCGAGCACGTTGCCGAAACGCACGGTTTCGAATTGCGTGCTTTGCGTGGTTTGCTGCAATGCCGAGCAAGCCATTTCCGCGAGGCGCTTGCTTGCGCCCATCACGTTCGTCGGATTGACGGCCTTATCGGTCGAAATCAACACGAAACGCTTTACGCCGGCGTGAACGGCGGCCTGCGCAACGCGATACGTGCCGAGCACGTTGTTGCGTACGGCCTGCCAGGCGTTCAGTTGCTCCATCAGCGGCACATGCTTGTAGGCCGCGGCATGGTAAACCGCATGCGGGCTGTACCGCGCCATGATGTGATCCAACAGCAAGGAGTCCTTCACATCGCCGACGATCGGCACGATATGCATGTCGGGAAAGTGTTCACGCACCTCTTCCAACAAACGATAGACGGCGAATTCAGACGCATCGAGCGCAATCAATTGTGCGGGGCGAAATCGCAAAATCTGCCGACACAGCTCGGAACCGATTGAACCGCCCGCGCCCGTTACCATCACGACGTGATCTTGCAGCAGTGCTTCGACATGTGGCGTGTCGATGTTCACCGGGTCGCGCCCCAGCAGATCTTCAAGGTCGATCTGACGCACCTGGGACAAGAAGCCCTGCCCCGGGGCCAGCGCTGTCAGTGAAGGCAACACCATCGCATGGACGCCAGCGCGCACGCACAACGTCGCAGCGTGGCGCTGGACCGCTACCGAGGCGGACGGAAGCGCGATGATCGCGTGCCGCGCACGCAGCGCCTTCGAGCATTCGGGCAGATCGTCGATCGAGCCGAGCACCTTGTGACCGTACACTTCGCGGCCGTGCTTAGCGCGATCGTCATCAAGCAACCCAACGAGACGCCATTCACTCGAGCGGGACAACTCGCGCGCTAGGTTGGCGCCGGCCGTACCCGCACCGAGCACGAGCACCGGTTTGCCTTGCGCGATCAGCGCACCGTATAGATAGAATTCCTTGGTCGCGCGATAAATCGCACGCGCGCCACCCATCAGCAAGAACAGCAGCATCGGCGACACGATGAACACGGAGCGCGGCGTAATCTGCGCCGGCTGGACCATCAGCGACGCCACCATGGCGATGAGGGCGCCCGCCACCACCGCCTTGGAAATCCGAACAAGATCGGGCAGGCTCGCAAACACCCACATGCCTCGGTACAGACCGAGCGCCCGGAACATGAAACCGTAAGCCGGAATCACCCACAGCAAGCCTTTCAGGCCGCTGTAGATGTATTGGGGCGGAATGGAACCGTTAAATCGAATGACATGCGCAAGAAACCATGCTCCGACAACTGCGCAGAGATCGAACGCGAACGCGCAAAGCGATAGCCATGAGGCTTTATGTTTCTTGAACATCGATCACCTCTGAGCCTGTCTCGGAAGATTGGAATTGGATTGAACTCGACGCCAACGGGCGTCAATCACGATGCCGATTACGACGAGCACTACAGCCCAAACGATTACAACCGTGCATTGAACGATCTCCGGCTGTGGAATTGCCGCGAGCGCCAGCATTATGCCAAGCGCCATCACCACATACCAGTGAATCGAGGTGCGCGCATGACCGATGCCCGACCGCACCATCCGTTGATAATAGTGCTCGCGGTGCGGTTGCCAAAACCTTTCGCCGCGAGCGAGCCGCTTGGCGAGCGTAACGGACGCATCGGCAATGAATGGAGCAAAAGCCATGACCGGAAACCACATCGGCCAAACGCCTCTGCCCCATCCCCAATATCCGAGCGCTCCCGCCAGGAAACCCAGCGGAATCGAACCGGCGTCGCCCAAGAAAATACGGGCCGGATGGAAATTGAAAAGCAGAAAGCCAGCCGCCGCACCGCACACCGCCGCACTCGCCAACGCCAGCTGCGCATCGGCATGCGGCGACAGGCCTGCGGCCAACGCATACCCGCCGAAGCCGAAAAACGCCATGCCGCCGGCAAGACCGTCGGCGCCGTCCATGAAATTGTACAAATTCGTCAGCCAAATCAAAGCGACGGCTACGACCACACGTAGCCACAGCGCAATGGGGGCCGGAACGATCGAGACCACGACGATGGCAGCGATCGTATGAGCGGCAAAACGCACGCGCGCCGGCAATCCCCGCCGATCGTCGATCTGCGACATCGCTGCGAGCAAAGCCGCGCAAACAGCGAGAACCCAAAGTTGCGGAGCCACGAACAACATGGATAACACAACAATCGGAATCACGCCCCAGCCACCGACGCGCGGCGTCGGGCGTTCGTGCAGCGAGCGTTCGTTGGGAATATCGGTGGCAAGGCGCCAGGCTAGTCCTGTGCGAAGCAGCCCCCACAGAATGAGCGCGGAGACGCAAAATGCTAGCGCTGCGACCAAAGCGCCGTGCCATGCGAAGCCGGATGAAACCATATCGATCGTCATACCTTCAATGTGTCGCACGATACCAAGACGCGGTGCTTTGCAGGCCTTCCGTCACGGTATAGGGAGGACGCCAATCGAGCGCCTCGCGGATGTGAGAGCAATCGAGCCGGAGCTCGCCGATGAGCCGGTCCACTTCGGCAGTGCGGCCCGCGATCTTGCCAGCGAATCGCAGCCATGAGGCCGGCACCGGCAGCAAACGCCCCGGCGCGTCGAGGCATGCCGCCAAGGATCGAATCAATTGTGCGACCGAAAGATCGTCGCCGTCCGTGACATGAAACGTCTGCCCCGCAGCGCGCGGATCGGTCGCGCAGCGGGTGATGGCGTCCGCCAGATTCTCCACGTAGACGAGGCTGCGCCGCGCGCTAATCGCGCCTAATGGGAGTGGGACGCCACGTGCCACCGCGCCCATCAACCGAAGGAAATTGGCGCGAACGCCAGGCCCATAAACCAAAGGCGGCCGCACGACGACGACCTCGAGGCCTGATTTGGCGCCAAATTCGAACAGCGCGCGCTCGGCTTCGAGCTTGGACACGCCGTAAGGGTCAGTCGGGGCCGGGTCATCGGATTCTCGAATCGCTCGCCCATGGCTTCGTTCGCCGACGGCCTTGATGCTGCTGACGAATACGAAACGGCGAACGCCTGCGCCACGCGCCGCGTGCGCAAGGCGCATCGTGCCATCTACATTCGCAGAACGATAAAGATCGAGCAGATTGGCCGACGTTTCGCCCATCATATGGACGCGCGCGGCTAAGTGGATGAGGGCGTCCACTCGCAGGGTGGAAGGCCAATGGCTTTCGAGGCCCTCGAAATCGCTGCGCGAATACACCCACTCTCTGACGCCTTGAACGGTGCTACCGGGGCGCCGGACGATGCCGGTGACGGCGTGCCCCCGCTGCAGCAACTGCTGCGACAGCACTTTGCCGACAAAGCCGTTGGCGCCTGTAATGGCGATAGGTGGAAGCATCTGCCAATCCAGTTGGTGGGTAAGGGCTTCGGTCATTGGCCATCGCCGGCCCACCGCCCCGGCGGCCCGGCTTCGCTACGTGGGAGTTTGTTGCAGGACATGGCGTTCGCGGAGCCCGCCATTATAACCGAACGAGCTTCGCAAACCCACTGCGCGCACCCGCGGCCGGCGCACCGGGTGAGGCCGTAACGGCGGCATCCGGCGGCGGGCGCAAGGGCCAGCCACCGGCTAAGCCTCGAGCGTTAGCCCCCGACGGCCGGGCTACGATTCAAAAGCCGGGGGACCAAGCGATATTTGACGAGCGCTCCCCATGCCAGGTTGATCGCAAACGCGCCGAGCCCAAGATAAACCGTCATTTTCATGATGCCGACTTGCGTGAGTACGTCGTTGCGATGCCCATAAAAGCCCCACCAGGCAGCCAGAACGCCAGACAAAGCACCGACGACCGGGGACACGCGTGACGATATCTCCGCTAGCAGCGCGAGAGCTAGCGCATAAGCCAACGCAAACGCGAACACGAGAGCGAATCCACCCGCGGCGAACGCTTGAGCCCAAGGGTTGTTCGCCATCCCGAACGTCGCCTTCGGGAAAAGCGCGGGCTGGAACTCGCTGTTGAACGGCTCCACCTTCGATACGTCAATACCAAAGATCGACTTGCCGCCTGGCACACCGCTCAACGCCTGATCGATCACCCGAGACGGGGATGTACGGAAATCGCGCTTCACGACTTCGTTCAAGATCGATTGGGTCACCATGGGCTCGCTGTAGCTGAACGCGTTGGCGTAAGTGCTCAGCGACGCCATCACCTTCGCCGTGTACTCCAAGTGGCTTAGATGGAATTCCACTGCTGCGTGCTCGAGATCATCCCTGTGCGCGTCGGCGGGCGCACTCGCTGCCTGCGCCGTCACGGCAGGTTGGCTGGGCGCCGGAGCAGCGGCGACTGGTGCTGGGGCCGGGGCAACCTTCGTGGGAGTCGCCGCCTGTACCGACGGGGAAGCCGTCTTCGCGTGCGCGGGAACCGCCTTCACCGGCGCCCGAGCCGCCCGCTTCGCAGGCGAGGCAGCCTTGACCGCTTCCTTCTTCGTCTGCTGCTTCGCCACCGGTCCGGGAGCGGGTAGTTGAGCCGCAGGCGTCGAGGCAACGGATGCAACGGGAGCGGAACCGGCGCCAACGCTCGTCGCCGGCTGCGCTGCCGGCGGCGGCGCACTGGTCAGCTTAGGGACGACCGGTACAACGCTACGAGCCGCAGTGCAATCGACCGACACTGTGTACTTGATATTCCACGCAAGCTGCTTGATGACGAACAAGCCGGCGCCCGCTGCCAAGACAACGGCGATATAGACATTGCGCCGCTTCGGATCCTGGAACAGAGCTTGTCCGGTCGCCAGGCAGAGGGCCACGATCGCCACTGAAGTGGCAGCGCGGAAGCCAATGAACATATCCGCCGCAAGGGCGAGCAGCGCGAGCGCCGCAATCCACCATTTTCTCGCGGCAACGGCTGAAACTAGCGCGAAAGGCGCGGCATACGAAGCGATGTAGTACCAGCCGTTGATGTGCTCGAGCATGTCTTGCTTCTCGATGCACAAATAGCCCTTCCCGACGGTGTCTATCGACGCCACGATCCCGACCGCCGTGATAGCCAGCAGGGCCTCCGGCAGCACTTGATCGTAGAACGGGAGTGCGACAGCACGCCTGGTCCTACCGAAGGATCGATCGTAGCCGAAGGTGACCGCGATCAGCGTACCTACCGCGAGCAGCATGACACCGTACGCACCCGGCGCGATTGCAGACGCGTAATAGCCCGCATCGCCGCCATAGGGAAAGCGGATCTGGCCGAACAGGCCGGGCAAGAAATACAGGCAACTGGCGACGAATCCGACCAGCAGCGCATCACTTCGCTTACGGCGATAAAAGAAAACCACGCCCCCGATTACCATCGCTAGATAGGCGATCTCGAGACTAGCGCTCTGCGTCATTCTAATTAACCTCTTTGGTCCCCAAAGCGCCTGCGAATAAGAAATGATCCAGCTAACGTTAACAACGATTTCTCACGCGCTTTACACGCTATTGGCTGTGTTACTGTTTGGTATTATCCCCGAATTCACTCGCCAATCTACCTGCATCACCTTCCATGAGTCACAGTAATGCCAAAAAATAGGACTAACGCCGACAGTGCAAGATGCGATCAGCCGGTGGCGCGCGCGCGGGGCACGAGCGCAAACGGCGTGATTGCCTGGCGCGCGACAATCCGCGATGACTCCTCAACGCGATGAAGCACGATTAGCACACTGAAAGTATTTCGTTGTCTTCTTGACAGGATTGTGACAAAGCGACCAACCACGCCAAGACATCTCGGTGAGGCGGGCCGCTTCGCGAACCGGCGGGCGCCATAATACACCACATTTTGAGACAACATCACGCCCATTCACGCCAAAGATTGTCCCCCCCTACTTTAATTACTGCCGCGCCGATCTGGGTGATAAAGTAGACAACCTGCTCGAACCTGCTTGGATGGCGAAAAATGACGCTTTCGCATACGCATCAAGAGGAAGTTATTAATCGGCAAAGGTTTGCGTTCGGAGAAAATTGGTCGCGGTTCCTCGACGTGCTTGATGAGGAGCGGGTGGCGCAAGCCGAAAGCAGCTTGCGGGAGATGCTGCGAGTCGACTCCCTCGCCGGGAAAACCTTTCTGGATGTCGGCAGCGGCAGCGGCCTCTTTTCATTGGCGGCGCGACGCCTCGGTGCAAACGTTTTCTCTTTCGACTTCGACCCAAAATCGGTCGCTTGTACGCAAGAATTGCGTCGACGCTATTTTGACCGCGACCCGAACTGGACAATTCAAGAAGGCTCCGTTCTAGATCGTTCCTATCTCGAACGACTCGGTCAGTTCGACATCGTTTATTCCTGGGGCGTTTTGCATCACACGGGGCAAATGTGGGATGCCTTGGAGAACGTCGCACCGCTCGTGGCCGAGGACGGCAAGCTTTTCATCGCCATTTATAACGATCAGGGCGGGGCAAGCGTCCGCTGGAAGAAACTCAAAAAGCTTTATAACTCCTTTCGGATTCTTCGCTTTCCGCTTTCGCTCTACACGCTAGTCAGGCAGTGGACGATCACCGTCGTGAAAGAGACCTGCCGCGGCCAGTTCCTCACGGCGTGGCGCACGTATAAGCGCGAGCGCGGGATGTCGCCCTGGCACGACATAGTCGACTGGATTGGCGGCTATCCTTTCGAAGTATGCAAGCCCGAGGAGATCTTCGAGTTCTACCAAGCGAGGGGATTTTCTCTCTCGGCACTAAAAACATGCGCCGGCGGCCTGGGGTGCAACGAGTTCGTGTTCCACCGCGAACCCGTCATTCGTTGAATTGACGCAATTGAATACTATGACGTACGATGCCGCCACGGAATTGGTCATAAGATTCCTCAGCATGGAATTTGCCCTCTCAACTCTGCTTGGACGGCGAGCAAAAAAATGACTCCTTCACATGCGCATCAACAGGAAATTCTCCGCCGCCAAAGGTTTGCGTTCGGAGAAAACTGGTCGCGCTTCCTCGCCGTGCTCGACGAGGAGCGGGTGGCGCGAGCGGAGAGCAGCTTGCGCGACATGCTGGGCGTCGACTCGCTTGCCGGGAAGACCTTCCTCGATATCGGGAGCGGCAGCGGTCTGTTTTCACTCGCGGCGCGTCGCCTCGGTGCAACGGTCGTATCCTTCGATTACGATCCTCAGTCGGTCGCGTGCGCGCTCGAGCTGCGCCGTCGCTACTTCGAAGGCGACGCGCACTGGACCATTCACGAAGGGTCCGTGCTTGACCGCCCGTTTCTCGAACGGCTCGGCCAGTTCGACATCGTCTATTCGTGGGGTGTCCTGCACCATACGGGCCGCATGTGGGACGCGCTAACCAACGTCGCGCCACGGGTCGCCGAGGGCGGCCAACTTTTCATCGCGCTATATAACGACCAGGGCCTTCAGTCTCGAATCTGGTGGGGAATCAAGAAGGCCTACGTCTCTCTCCCTTCGTTTTTGCGCTGGCTGATCGTGATTCCGAGCTACGTTCCTTTGCGCGGGCCGATGTTGATCAAAGGATTAGCGAAACTGCGGCCGTTCGGCGTGTTCCGAGACTACAAAGGCTTACGCGGCATGTCGCACCATCGCGACTTGATCGATTGGGTAGGCGGCTTTCCGTTCGAAGTCTGCAAGCCTGAGCAGATCTTGGACTTCTATCGCCCGCTCGGCTTCGAACTGATACGGCTCAAAACCTGCGGCGGGCGCCTCGGGTGCAATGAGTTCGTATTGCAGCGAACGCGCTGATTTGGCCGAACGGGACGAAGCACCTCGGCCTCAAGGCAGCGTCGCCTCCCTGCGTTGACGCGTACCCGTCGTGGCGGCGCCCTCCTCCCCGCCGTCGCGCGATCCCACCAAGATCGTGTACACTCGCCGACGCTAAACGCCCGTCCGGCATAGCGCCATCATGCAAAAAGGGGCGCTGACGGCCGTCACGCCGGCTCACATTGAGCGACGGATTCTCATCACCTTCCCAAGACGAAGATTTTGATCAAAGCTGCTCTCATTCTTGACGACTGCGCGCTCGCCGCATGGCAAAAGAACGCCCTGGACTACGCATCCGAGTATTTGGACATCCAACTTGTCCTGTCCTGCACAAACACGGCGAATCGAAAGAAGTACATCAAAAATTTCGGCTACTACGCGCTCAATCTCTTCACGCTGAGGAATCGCCAAACGCGCAAGGTCGCCTACGATCTTAAAGGCGCCAAGCTCGTCAGCTTCGAGTCGGCATACGAAGGTGCATGGCAACGGATCCCCGACGATATCGCCCGGCTGATCGCCGAGAGCGGCATCCAACTCGTCATCAAATTCGGCATGGCTCTGCTGCGCACCGATGGGCCGCTTGCCAGCGTGGACATTTTTTCGTTCCACCACGGCGATCCTTCCGAATTCCGCGGCCGGCCGGCCGGCTTCTACGAGATGCTGCTCAAGAAAGACAAGGTCGGCACGATCGTTCAAAGCATCTCGAACAAGCTCGACGCCGGAAAAGTATGGGCGATCGGCCACTCGAAGATGCAACATCATTCGTATAAAAAGACCGCGGTCAACTTCTATGCGAACTCTCGTTTTTTGCTCCGCAAAGCGCTCGTCAACTATCTCAACGACGCTCCGGTCGCCATCGAATGCAACGGGAAGAACTATCGGTTGCCCGGCAATCTGACGGTGCTCGCCTTCTTGAGCAAACTGGCGTATCGCAAAGCGGCGCGGCTCGCGTATGGCGCCTTCTACGAGAAGAAATGGAACGTCGTGACGTTCGACGGCTTCAGCGTGCCGAAGCAGCGCGGCGAGCTCCGCGTTGAGGCAGGCAAATCGCCTGTCGTCGCTAACGGGTACAGCTTTTACGCCGATCCATTCTTCAGCGCCAACGGCGAGCTGATCCGCCTCGAGGCGCTGAATGCGGCGAACGGCCTCGGCGAAATCGTCGAAATCGATCGCAAGGATCTTGCGTTACGGTCGGTGCTGCTCAAGGGCAAGCACTATTCCTATCCGTTTTCGTTTGCGGAAAGCGAGCGCGAATATCTCATCCCCGAGGCCGCCTCTCATTCAGCGCCTTATCTGCTTGCGCACCCGTTCAAGGAAGCGGAAAAGCTGCCACTGTCCGGCCTAGAAGATAAAAGGATCGTCGACGGCACGCTGCTGAAGTTCAACGGCGTGTATTACCTCTTTTGCGGCCTCAACGAATCGTCGGCCGATTGTCTCTTTCTCTTCCAAAGCGATTCGTTGACGGGGCCGTTCGAAGCCCATCCGCATAACCCGGTGGTCGTCGATCCGGGCCGAGCGCGCATGGGCGGCCGGATCGCTGAAATCGACGGCGAGCTGCATCGATTCGGCCAAAACAATTGCTTCGGCTATGGCGACGGCGTCACCGTCAGCAAGATCGTCAAACTGTCGAAGACCGACTATGAAGAGCAGGTAGTGGGCAGCCTATCGTTCCGCGATGCTTCAGGCCCGCACACGGTCGACATCCACCGGACGTCGGCCGTGCTCGACTACTACATCGATCGTTTCTCGCTGTTGGCCGGTTACAGGCGCTTGCTGCCCGTCTTGCTGAAGAAGTAACTGAAGAAGTAACGCTCCGTCACGCCGACGGAACCAATTCGCGATACACGGCCAGGCTCGCGGCAAGCGCTGCCTGCTCGCTGAACTGCGTTTGGGCCAAGCGTCGGCCGTTCAATCCATAGCGGTGCCGAAGCGCGGGATCGGCGATCAGCGCTTTTAGCGCTGCGGCAAGCGCGTCGACATCGCGCACCGGAACGAGCATGCCGTTCTTGCCATGTTCGACCACTTCGCGACACCCCGGCGTATCGGTCGTCACGATCGCTTTGCCCGCGGCGCACGCTTCTAGCAGCGCTTTCGGGAGCCCTTCCCGGTAAGAGGGCAAACAAACGAGATCGGCTTGCGCGACAACCTGTTGCATGTCGTCGCGCCAGCCCCACGCCTCGATAAACCCTTCCTTGACCCATGCATCGATTTGGTGAGCAGTCAGCGATGCGGGATTTTCTTCATCGGGCGCACCAACCAGCGCAAAGCGCGCGGCGACACCATCGGCTTTTAACTGGCGCGCGGCCATCGCAAACTCGACCACACCCTTGTCGCGTAAAAGTCGTGCGGGAAGAATGACGAGACACTGGTCGGTGCGCTGGGCGGGCTCGGGATAGCGCTCGACGTCGACGCCCACGCCGCGAATCATCCGTACTCGATGCTCGTCGATGACGCGGCCGTTGACGAGCATGTGCCGATCGTCCTGGTTTTGCAAAATCAACAGCGTTCGAGATCCCCCCATCGCGATGCGCAGCAGAGCGCTCACCAAGGGACGAAGCAAGCGCGCCTTGGGCGCGCTCGATGTGAAGACGAAGCCGAGACCACCCAGCGCATTCACTACGTTGCGCACGCCGGCGAGCCGCGCGGCGATGCTGCCGTAGATCACCGGCTTCATGGCGACGTGATGGACGACATCCGGGCGCAAACGGCGATAGAGGCGATGCACCTTCAGGCAATAGGCGAGTTGCTGAAACGGATTGAGACCGCCGCGCTGGCCCGGCAAATGACAGACATCGACGCCTGCCTCGCGGATGACTTTCTCGCAATCGCCTACGCGCGTAATCACCGTGACGCGAAAGCCCGCCGCGAGCGCCGCCTTGGCGATCGAGAGCCGATGAGAAACGAAATACCAGTCTTCGGTGACCAGAAAAACGATGTGTGGTTTGGCGCTTTCGCCGTTCATAGTCAATTTGCCTACTACCCCGATCGGCGAAACCAGGCGGCGCATGATCCCCGCGCCGCCCGCCTTTACTTCAAACGCTCGCGGCCACGCCGACGCTCTGGTTTTCTCGATAATGCACGTGCCAAGCCTGGAACATCAGCACGTCCCACAACTGGTATTGCCAATTGCGCGCGCCGCTCTGATGCTCCTGCCAAGCGGTGCGGACCTGATCGACGTCGAACAGGCCATCCTCCGCCAATGCGCGATCGCCGATCAGCGATTCGCCCCATTCGCGCAGCGGCCCTCTGAGCCAGGAATCGAGCGGCACCCCGAAGCCCATCTTCGGCCGGTCGATCATTTCCTTCGGCACGTAGCGGTACAGCACCTGCCGCAACGGCCACTTCGCCACGTTATCGCGACGCAGGATGGAGGTGGGCAGCGTCGCCGCAAATTCGACCATGCGGTGATCGAGCATCGGGACGCGCGACTCGAGGCTTACCGCCATCGATGCGCGATCGACCTTGGCAAGGATGTCGTCGGGCAAGTAGCTGACCGAATCGAGGAACATCATTCGACGCACGACGTCGGTCATGGAGGCGGGCACGCCATCGGGGCGCGTCATCCACGTCGGCGGCTCCTTCGCGCCGTGTACCAATGCCTCCGGCGATTGCCAATGCGATAGCAGCCGCAAGTAGACGTCGTCGTGCGTCCTGAGGCCGAGCAAATCGGCGAACTTGTGCAGCTTGTCGCCCGGATTCTTGAACCGGTAGCGCGACGGCAAAGCCTGCAGCGGCAGGCGCAGCGCACCGCTCAAGACGGAGGGGCGCACCGAGCGAATCGCCGAGGCAATGCCCACACGCAGCGGCGTCGGCACCCTAGAGATGCGGCCCCACAGCGCCTCCGACATGGCATATCGCGAATAGCCCGAAAACAGCTCGTCGCCGCCGTCGCCCGACAGCGAAACGGTAACGTGTTGTCTGGCCAATTTCGAGACAAGATAGGTGGGAATTTGCGACGAATCGGAAAACGGTTCGCTGTAAATGGACGGCAACCGCGGTACGACATCGAGCGCTTCGCGCGACGTCACGTACAGCTCGGTATGCGCGGTGCCCAGATGCCCGGCGACCGCTTTGGCGTGCTCCGCCTCGTTGTACCCTTCGACGTCGAACCCGATCGAGAACGTTCTGACCGGCTGCGTGGACAGCGATTGCATCACGGCGACGACCGTCGACGAATCGATACCGCCCGATAGGAACGCGCCGAGCGGCACGTCGGCCATCATTTGCCCGGAGATCGACTGCTTCAGCAGCCTTTCGACCTCATCGACCGCTTCGGCCGGCGTGCCGGTGAACGGAGCGCGCTCCGCGCGCTGCGCAACCTCTCGCAGGCTCCAATATTCGCGAATCTCCGGATCTCGGCCGTGCTGGGTGAAGCGCGCGACCGTAGCGGGCGGCAGCTTCGATACGCCCTTGAAAATCGAATACGGCGCGGGAATGTAGTTGTGCCGCATCAGCAACGCCAAGGCGCCGCGGTCGATCTCGCCGCGCCAATCGGGATGACGGTAGAACGAGGCGAGTTCCGAACCGAACACGAGCGTGTTTTGCAGCCAGCCGTAATAGAGCGGCTTTTCGCCAAGCCGATCTCGGCCGAGCGTCAGCGTTTTCGTCTCGCGATCCCACAGCGCAAAGGCAAACATGCCGACACACTTTTGCAACGCTTGCTCGACGCCCCAAACTTCGAATGCGGCCAGCATGACTTCGGTGTCGGAGTGCCCCCGCCAACCAGCCGGCCAACCACTGCGCTCGAGTTCCGCGCGCAGCGCTTCGTGGTTATAGATTTCGCCGTTGTACGCGATCACCCAACGGCCGGAACGCGAGGCCATCGGCTGATGGCCGGCAGCCGTCAGATCGACGATGGCAAGCCGGCGATGGCCGAGAATCACCGCGCCGTTCGGATCGCGCCAGAAACCTTCATCATCGGGGCCGCGATGTTCGATCGCGTCCGCCATGGCCTTGGCGTGACCATCCGCCTCGGAAATCAAGCCACCCCAATTCAATAGACCTATGAATCCGCACATTTAGCGATGCCCCAGCCGAATTTGCCAAATTTTTGCAGCTCCCGATACGAGGAAGCTGATCAACACCGCTAGCGCGGCAATGTAAATCGTCATTTTCATGATGCCCGCTTCCGTGAGCACATCATTTCTATGAACGTAGAAACCCCACCACCCCACCGCGACCGCCACTAGCGCGCCCGAAACGGGCGACAGCGCCTGCATGGCCGCCGCGAAGCCGGCAAGGCACGAAGCATAAACCAACGCGAATACGAAAACCAACGTGAGCCCGCCCGCCGCATAGGCTTGAGCCCAGGGATTGCTCGCCATGCCGAATGTCACGCTCGGGAACAACACAGGGCCGAATTGCGCACTGAAGAGCGGCACGCCGGACACATCGATCCCGAACAGCGACTTGCCCCCAGGCACGCCGGAGAGGCTCTGATCGACCACATCGCGCATTGGGATGGTAAAGCCGCGCCGCACGGTTTCGTTCAGAATCGCGCCGATGACCATCGGCTCGGAATACCGCAGCGCATCAAGATAGACGCTGCCGGTGCCGAGCATTTTGGCAGTATGCGCCAGGTTGTCGATGTGGATTTCCGTGGGCGATGCGGCAAGCGCCGTCTCGGCCGCCGCCAGTTGCGCAGTTGAGACGGCGCTCCCAGCCGACCCTTGCGCCGTGACCGGCAACGCGGGACATGCCACGGAAACCGTGTACTTGATATTCCAGGCGAGTTGTTTGACGACGAACAATGCGCAGGCAACAGCCCCTACCGCGAGGACAAACGCGATGCGCTTGCGCCAAGCGCCGAACAACGCGCCGCCGTACAGCAGGCACACGCCAATGAAGGCGACCGCGCTCGCGCCGCGGAAACCGATAAATAAATCGCCGAACAACATCGCGCCAGCCACCGCCGCGAGCCACCATTTGCGCGCCGCCATCGCTGTCACGAGCGCCAACGGCGCCGAATACGAGGCCACGTAGTACCAGTAGTTGATACGCGCCAACATATCTGTCTTTTCGACGCACAAGTAGCCTTTGCCGATCGTGGCGACCGAAACGACAAAGCCGAGCATCATGACAGCCGAGAGTATTTCCGGCACCCATCGATCGGAAATGCTCACGTGGCTCAGCGCTTTGAGCGCGAACCGGTCATAAGCGAAAGTGACGCCGACGAGGGTTGCGACGACAAGCAGCATCGCCACGTAAGCGCCGGGCACGATTGGAGAATCGTAGTAGCCGGCATCGGCCCCATAGGGAAACTGGATCGAGCCGAACAGGGCTGGCAAGAAATAGACGATCGTCGCCATCGCGCCGATGAAAAGCGCGTCGAACCGCCTTCGCCACAGAAAAAAAGCGACCGTTAGAACAACCAGCGAGATGTATCCAATGTGCAGATAGCTCGATAGCATCAGTGCCCTTCGCTCCGTTCTCCCCCGTATCCCAGTCTGTATATTGATTCGTGACGGCTCACGGCCGCATCGACGGAATAGCGATCGATAACGATCCGGGAACGCACCCCGCGACGTTGCGCGCTATCGCTCACTTCCTGTACCGCTTGCTTCAATCCGCTAAACAACGACGCGGGATTTTTCGATTCCACGAGCAGGCAATCGGGCATGCCGTCGAGCGCCTCGGGATTACCGCCCACCGACGTCGCCACGACCGGCAGGCCCGCGGCCAGCTTCTCGAGCAACGCGTTCGAAAAGCCTTCCTCGTGCGAGGCCATCACGCCGATGTCCATGCCGTACAGCAGCGTCTTCACATCCGAGCGGCGCCCCAAAAACTTGATCGAAGCCCCCACCCCCAGCGCGTCGGCCTGCGCAGCGAGCGCCGTGCCGATTCCACGATCCTCGCCCACCAAGAATAACGTGACGTTCGCACCTTCCGCTCTGAGCCCGGCAAACGCCTCGATCAGCTCGGCGTGCCCTTTGTAGGGAATCAGGTTGGCCACGCACACGAGTGCGATGTCGGTATCCGCGAGCGAGAACTCTCGCCGGATGCGTTGCCGAACCTCGGCTACGTCGGCAGGCACCGAGAACTGCAAACCGTTGTAAATCAACGCTAGCTTCTCGCGCGCAATGCCATCGCGCGCAACGGTATCTTCGCCCACCGCTGCGGAATTGACCGTCACGATAGTCGAGCAGGCGTTCGCGAACCGGTCGAACCACGGCCACCAGGGATGGCGATCCTGGTGCAAGCCCAGCGCGCGACGCGACGTGACGATAACGGGTACGCGCGCCAGCTTACCGGCCATGGCGCCGAGCAAATTCGATAGCGGCAAAAACGCATGGAGCACATGCGGCCGGTCACGCAGCAGCAATCCTATCAGGCGCAGTTGCCCACGAACGAGCCTGGCCAACTTGCGCAGCTTTCCGCCCGAGGACGAATCGTATCCGCCCAGCACGACGCGGACCCCTCCCGCTTCGAAGCGCGCACGCACCGGACCGTCTTCGAACGAATAGAGCGTCACGTTCCACCCCCTGCGCACGAGCTCCGTCGCTAGCATGGCCATTTGCGTCTCCGCGCCGCCCAAGCTCATCGAACCGATGACGAACGTGATGCGTTGCTCTTTGCAGTCTTTCTTCATAAATTGAACCTGCTGTCCCGATCTCAGCCGGGTGAACGGAATCGTGTACGCTGGGTCACGACATCTTCGCAAAGCATTCGCCATTGGCGATAGACGGCCTCGCGCGAAAAACGTTCGACCACGCTCGGCGCGCAGGCGCTCAACCGCGCCCGCAGCGGCGCGTCGTCGGCCAGCCGCGCCAGCGCCGACGCTAGCGCTTGAACGTCCCCATCGGGCACGAGCACGCCATCGACGCCGTCGCGGACGATCGCCGCTGGACCGCTGTCGCACGCGAACGCCACGCTGGCCGCCCCGCATTGCATGGCCTCGACCAGCACGTTGGGAAAACCTTCGTAGCGCGACGACAGCGCAAAAATATCGGCGTGCCGCAGCCACGCCTCCGGATCGCGAGTCCGGCCCGGCAGCGACACCTGCGATGCGATACCCAGTTGGACCGCCTGCGCCGTCAAGGCCTGCCGGTCTGGGCCTTCACCGAGAATGACGAGCGACCAGCCGCGACCCGCGAGCCCTGCCTGCGCAAACGCTTGCAGCAGTAGATCGAAGCCCTTCTCTCGACTCAAACGGCCCATCGCCACGATGACTCGCCCGGTGGGCATGGCGGCCGGGCGCGCCGCATTTGCCGCCCCGAACGCCCTAACCGCATTGGGAATCACGACGACGCGCGCGCGCGCAATGGTGCGTTGCGCCCATTCGCGCACGCCGTCGGTCTGCACCACCACGCGCGCCGCCAGCGGGTAGGTCAAGACGCGCAACATGTCCCAAGCGCGGCCGATCTTGTGGTGGCGAGGATCGGTACGCTCCGAAACGATCACGGGAATACCCGTTCCGATTAGCGCACCCAACACTCGGATGTTGGTCATGTCGATAAAGCTGATGACGACGTCGGGCTTCACCGAGCGCACCGTTCGACGGACAATCCCCAGCCGACGCACCGCATTGACGATGCGCTGAATGGCGGTGGTCGAATCCCACATGATGTTGGAGCGAAGGCGCTGAACGCGCGGATCGAGATCGTACGCATCCTCGCCATCTCCGGTGAACGTCGCCAGCGACACGCGATAACCGCAATCGCAGAGAAACGACGCGAGCTCGGCAATGACACGTTCCGCGCCGCCGCCACCGAGACTCGACACAAGGAGCATTACATGCGGCTGGGGCATGCTGGCTCTGTGTTGAGAACCCACCGCGCGCCGCCGCCAACCTTCGCGCTGGCGACGAAGAGCGCCGTGAACACGGCTCCGCGGAAGAACACGAACGCGGTCGAATTCGCCGAAGGCAGCACGTGCTGGATCACGAGATCGACTGCCACGGAAGGCAGGATCCACATCACGCAGCGTGCGGCCGACTCGAACCGGTGCGGAAATAATCCGGCTTGCCCGAACTCACGCCGGAAGCACCACAGAAAAAACGTGAGGACGCAGATTTGCGCACCCAGCGGCGCCAGCAGCACGGCTGAAAGCCCGGACAGGCGATAGCCCAACAAGCAGCATGCCATCGTCGCGATCAGCGCGACGAGCGACGACATCGACAATAACTGCGGCCGCAGCTTCGCCTGGTATAGCTTCGCGAAGAATGTGGCGAGGCCGAACGGAAAAAGCGACAGCGTGAGCAACAACCAAGCTTGTCCAACGCGTTCGCCCAGCGCGTGATCGAAGTGACCGCGGCCGAGCAAAGTCAGCACCACCGGCGTGCCTAGCACCCAGACGCCCGCGCCCACGAACACGCAGATCATCAACGACGCCCGGCCGATTCGCCATAGCAATTTGACGATTTCGCCGCTCTCGTTACGAGCAAGCAATGCGGCGAAGCGCGGCAGGAGCACGGTGCTGATGCCGATGATGAGCACCTGGGTGGCCGCCCCGTGCAGACGGGAGGCATAGCCGTAAATCGCGACGGCCCCTTCGCCGAGCCGCGCGCAGGTCATTTGAATGATCATGACCGTGCCGTTGGAAAACACGACGGCGGGCATGATCGGTAACGCGAGCTTTAATGTCGCTTTGACATCGTCGCTGAGCCGCAAGATCTCCCACACGAAGCTCAATCGCGCGCGACGCATCGCGAGCAGCAGCGTGCCCAGTTGCACAGCGCCGCCTAGCAGCAGCGACATGACGAGCGCGCTCATGTCGCGCGTGGGCCACAACCACAATGCGCCCGCCGAGACGATGGCGTTGAGCACAGGCGCGGAGGCGGCGGCGGCGAAGCGTCCGTGACAATTGAGCACGAGGCCCATGTAATCCGAGACGACCGTCAACGGCAGCGACCAAGCGGCGATGATAATGGCCGCCTCGGTCAATTGAAGCGTCGTGACCGCACTGGCCGGCACCAGCGTACCCGCGATCAGCGTGCGCGAGACGACCATCGCTAGAGCCAGCGAACCCGCGATCAACAGCAGCAACTGCCAGATAGCTGTCCGAAATTTCGCCGCGGCTTCCTCGGATTGCGTGAGCCGCTCCATATATCGGCCGACAAACCCCGACTGGATCCACCCGCCGACGATGCCGGCGATCATCACCGGCACGACGAGCGCGAGGTTGTAAGCGTCGACGACGCTCGAAGCCCCGAAGATGTACGCCATGATGGCGGTTCTAACGAAGGCTGCTACCTGAGCGAGAATGGTGATCAACGTCACCACACGCACGTTACTCAGCATTCGCTTCCCCGGTAGCTTCGATACATCGCGAGACTCATGCGCTTAGCGCTTGCCGCCCACATTCGCGACGTACCAGCCGATCGCCTCTTTGAGCCCTTCGCCGATACGATGCGTCGGTTCATAGCCGAGCAGCGTGCGCGCCTTGCCGACATCCGCCATCGAATGGCGCACATCGCCCGCCCGAAAATCGCGGTGCTGCGCTTTCGTCGTGGTGGGGCAACCGTAATCGGCCAAATTCGCCACAATCATCTCGAACAACTGATTGAGCGTGGTGCGATCGCCAACGGCGACGTTGTACACCTGGTTGACGGCTTCCGCGTTGGTGGTCGTGGCCGCGAGCAGGTTAGCCTGCACCGCGTTGTCGATGTAGCAGAAATCGCGGCTGGTTTCGCCGTCGCCGTTGATGAACACCGGCTCGCCCTTGAGCAGCGAAGCGATCCACTTCGGAATCACCGCCGCGTACGGACCGTTCGGATCCTGCCGCTTGCCGACGATATTGAAGTAGCGCAGCCCCACCGTTTGCATACCATACACGCGGCCGAACACATCGGCGTACAGCTCGTTGACGAGCTTCGTGACGGCGTACGGCGAGAGCGGCTTGCCGATGCGATCTTCCACCTTCGGCAGGCCCGGATGATCGCCGTAAGTCGAGCTGCTCGCCGCGTAGACGAACCGCTTGACCTTCGCATCGCGCGACGCGACGAGCATGTTCAGGAAGCCGTCGATGTTGTGCGCGTTCGTGCGGATCGGATCTTCGATGCTGCGCGGCACGGAACCCAGCGCGGCTTGATGCAGGACGTATTCAACGTTTTGCGTTTGCCCGCCTACGTTCCACACCATGGCCCGCTGGCAATCCTCGAGCACTTGGATGTCGCCGCGGATGAACATGAAGTTCGCCCATTGCTCGGGTGTCACGCTCGCTTGCACTTCATCGAGATTGTGCTGGTGGCCCGTGGCGAAATTGTCGAGGCCGACGACGCGTTGATTCAGACGCAGCAGCGTTTCGAGCAGATTGCTTCCGACAAAGCCGGCGCAGCCGGTGATCAGCCACGTGGCCGGCTGCTCTGCGAGATTCGTCTTGAGAACTTGATAGGCAGTCATCATTTACAGGCGCAGATCGGAGTCTGCCGCATCGAGAACGTATTTGAGATCGTAGAGCACGTGCTCGCTCTTGCCGAACTTGCGGATGTCCTTGCCCATCTCGCGGAACTGATCGTGCGCGACCGCGATGATCATGCCGTCATAGGCGCCGTGCTGCGGCGCTTTCGTCAGTTCGAGCCCGTACTCGTGCCGCGCTTCCTCGGCGTCGGCCCACGGATCGTACACATCCACCGAGCAATCGAATTCCTTCAACTCGTTGACGATGTCGACCACGCGCGTGTTGCGCAAATCGGGGCAGTTTTCCTTGAACGTCAGGCCCATCACGAGGATGCGCGCGCCGTTCGCATGAATGCGGCGATGCGAGAGCGCCTTCACGAGCTGGCTGACCACGTAACGGCCCATGCTGTCGTTCAGACGACGCCCGGCCAAGATGACCTCGGGGTGATAGCCGATCGATTGCGCTTTATGCGTGAGATAGTACGGATCGACGCCAATGCAGTGGCCGCCGACGAGGCCCGGGCGGAACGGCAGGAAGTTCCACTTGCTGCCTGCCGCCTTGAGCACGTCTTCCGTATCGATGCCCATCTTGTTGAAGATCAAAGCGAGTTCGTTGATGAGCGCGATGTTGACGTCGCGCTGGGTGTTCTCGATGACCTTCGCCGCCTCGGCCACCTTGATGCTGCTCGCGCGATGCGTACCGGCCGTCACGATCAGGTTGTAGATGGCGTCGACGATATCGGCCACTTCGGGCGTGGAGCCCGACGTCACCTTCTTGATCGTCGTGACGCGATGCACCTTGTCGCCCGGGTTGATCCGCTCGGAGCTATAGCCGCAGTAAAAATCTACGTTGAATTTGAGGCCCGACACGCGCTCCAGCACGGGCACGCAATCTTCTTCCGTACAGCCGGGGTACACCGTCGATTCATAGACGACGATATCGCCCTTCTTGAGCACGCTGCCGACCGTCTCGCTCGCCTTGATGAGCGGCGTCAGATCGGGCTGCTTGTGCTCGTCGATCGGCGTCGGCACGGTGACGATATAGAAGTTGCAGCTCTTGAGATCTTGCTTGTCGGTGGTGAACGTCAGACGCGTGGCCGAGGCGAGCTCTTCGGACGTGGTTTCGAGCGTGAAATCGTGTCCTTCGCGCAGATCGGCGATGCGCTTCGCGTTGATATCGAAGCCCACCACGGGGCGTTGCTTACCGAATTCCACCGCCAAAGGCAAACCGACATACCCGAGGCCGATAATGGCAAGCTTGATATTCTCTAGATTCATCAACAACTCCAGAAACCAGTCAGCAGATAATTAGATAATTGACGCAATAACTCATGCGCGCGGGTGGTCTAGTTCCGCGGCACATCAACGTTTAGGAGTTGGGCGGCTGTAGAAGCGCCGGGGCAAGCTGCGATCGAGCGGCGTAACCCGCGCGCCGACCACCTATGGATGCCCTCGGCTGTTCCTGACGGCCACCGGGGACTGATCGAATACACGGACTCGCGCCATGCATCTCGAAACCCTCACGGAGGCCAATCTCTCCTGAATTCTTTACACTTGCTTTCATTTACCTACGGTCAAGCGGCAGCAGGCCCCGATCATCAGACGGGAACGCGGAACGACAACTTGTCCGCAAGAAAAAAGCTTAAAAATTCTCAACTCTGCCCTGCGACCGGCCCGTATGGTAGCACATCGCCTTGACGAAACCGTTCGCATGCTGCGCCCGATGTGCGCGATGCGCAACGCGTAAAGGGCGCGTCGTGGGCTACGGCCCTGGCCCCACGCCTGCCTTCAGCGCGGCTCGCTCATACGCTCGAAAACGTCGTCCAGCACCCCTTCGAGCGCGGCGTCCCACGGCTGCCGCCAGAGACCGAAACGCCGTTCGAACGCGGTGTTGTCGAGCAGTGAATTGGCCGGCCGCCGCGCGGGGGTCGGATACTGGGAGCTGGCGATCGGCTCAATCCGGCGCGTGAGAATCGCCTCATCTCCGAGCACCACGCGCGCCGCTTCTATGATTCGCGTCGCGAAGCCGTGCCAACTCGTCTGCCCGCCAGCCGTCAGATGAAAGAGCCCACTGTCGAAGGTGCCGTTGGCGCGCTCGGCCATCGCCTGGCGCACGGCATGGGCCGTCCATTGCGCAATGGCCCGCGCGGAGGTGGGTGCGCCGATTTGATCCGACACCACGCTCAATGCGTCCCGCTGGGCGGCGAGCCGCAGCATGGTTCGCATGAAATTGCGGCCGCGCGGCCCATACACCCACGACGTGCGAAACACGAGCCAATCCCCGCCCGCCGCGGCCACCGCGCGCTCGCCGTCGAGCTTCGTGCGGCCATACACGTTGAGGGGATTGACGGCGTCGGTCTCGATATAAGGGCCGCTCTTCGCCCCGTCGAATACGTACTCGGTCGAGTAATGCACGAACAACGCGCCCGCGCTGCGCGCCGCCTCGGCCAGTACGCCGACGGCCTGTGCATTGACCGTATCGGCGCTTGCCTGATCTTCTTGCGCCTTATCGACAGCCGTATAGGCCGCCGCATTGACGAGCACGTCGGGCTTGTTCGCAGCCACGACCGCCTTCAACGTCTGCGGCTGCGACAAATCGGCTTGCTCGCGATCGCAAGCGATCACTTCGCCCAGCGCGGACAACGTGCGCGCGAGCTCCCACCCCACCTGCCCATTGCGCCCGGTGACGAGGATCCTCATGCGTACGTCTCGGTTTCGGCGAATACGCTGCCGGCCGCGTCCTTGGCCGCCACTTGCGGCGCGCCGTCGAGCGGCCACTCGATGCCAAGCGCCGGATCGTTCCACAGCAGCGTGCGCTCATGCTCGGGGAACCAGTAATCCGTCGTCTTGTAGAGAAACTCGGCGCCGTCGGACGTCACGTAAAAACCATGCGCGAAGCCCGGCGGGATCCACATCTGGCGTTTGTTTTCCGCCGACAAAAGCGCGCCGGCCCATTTTCCGAATGTGGGCGAACTGCGACGCAGATCGACGGCCACGTCGAACACCTCGCCACTCACCACGCGCACGAGCTTGCCCTGCGGGTGCTGGATTTGATAATGCATGCCGCGCAGCACGCCTTTGTGCGAGCGCGAATGATTGTCCTGCACGAATTCGTACCCCGGTGCGATCGCTTGCTCGAACGCGCGGACGTTGTAGCTCTCGAAGAAAAAGCCACGCGCATCTTCGAACACCCTCGGCTCGATGACTTTCACTTCGGGCAGCGACGTTTCAATAACTTTCATGTTCAAGCGATCGGATCGGAAAGGAGGTGGCGCAAGTATTGCCCGTACGCATTTTTCGAGAGCGGCGCGGCCAGCTTCTCGAGCTGCTCCGCGGCGATCCACTTGCGACGGAACGCGATTTCTTCGGGGCAGGCCACGACGAGCCCTTGCCGCTTTTGAAGCGTGGCGATGAACGACGCCGCCTCGATCAACGAATCGTGCGTGCCCGTATCGAGCCACGCATAGCCGCGGCCCATGATCTCGACGTTCAATGCGCCGTCGGTCAGATAGCGCGAGTTGACATCGGTGATTTCGAGCTCGCCGCGCGCCGACGGCTTGATCTGCGTCGCGATATCGCAAACGCGATCGTCGTAAAAGTACAGACCGGTGACGGCGTAGTTCGAGCGCGGCTTGAGCGGCTTCTCTTCGATCGAAAGCGCCGCGAAATCGCGATCGAATTCAACCACGCCATACCGCTCGGGATCGTTCACGTGATAGGCGAATACCGTGGCGCCCGATTCGCGCGCGTTCGCGCGTTCCAGTTGGCCGGCGAGGTCGTGCCCGTAAAAGATGTTGTCGCCGAGAATCAGCGCGCAGGGATGGCTCCCGACAAACTCGCGCCCGATGATGAACGCTTGCGCGAGCCCGTCGGGCGATGGCTGCACCGCGTACTGGAGATTCATGCCCCACTGGCTGCCGTCGCCAAGCATCGCCGAGAAGCGCGGCGTGTCTTGCGGCGTGGAGATGATCAGCACCTCTCGAATGCCCGCGAGCATCAACGTCGACAGCGGGTAGTAAATCATCGGCTTGTCGTACACGGGCAGCAATTGCTTCGAGACCACGTTCGTGATCGGATACAGCCGTGTGCCGGAGCCACCGGCGAGGATAATGCCTTTACGCGGCATGCGTCGTTCTCCTCAAGCGCGTTTCGCGTAGTTCGTTTCGACCCACTTGCGGTACTCGCCCGACGCCACTTCGTCGGTCCACTCTTGATGATCGAGATACCACCGCACGGTCTTCGCCAGCCCCGTTTCGAACGTCTCCGCAGGCTTCCAACCGAGTTCGCGCTCAAGCTTGCGCGCATCGATCGCATAGCGTCGATCGTGGCCGGGACGATCGGCGACGAATGCGATCTGATCGCGATACGAACCGTTGGCCTTTGGCCGCGCGGCGTCCAGCAAATCGCAGATCGTCTGCACGACTTCGATGTTTGCCTTCTCGTTCCAGCCGCCGATGTTGTAGGTCTGCCCAGGCTCGCCGCGCGCGAGCACTTCCCGAATGGCGCTGCAGTGATCGCCCACATAGAGCCAGTCGCGCACATTGCGGCCGTCGCCATAAACGGGCAACGGCTTGCCGCCCAGCGCATTGGCGATCATGAGCGGAATCAGCTTCTCCGGAAACTGATAGGGGCCGTAATTGTTCGAACAGTTCGTCGTCAACGTCGGCAACCCGTAGGTGTGGTGATACGCGCGTACGAGATGATCCGAGCCCGCTTTCGTGGCCGAGTAGGGGCTATTCGGCGCATAGGGCGTGCTTTCCGAGAACTGCGCATCGGTGGCGCCGAGGGAGCCGAACACTTCGTCGGTCGACACATGCAGAAAGCGGAATGCGCTCTGCTCAGCGGCGTCCAGCGACGACCAATAGCGGCGCGCCGCTTCGAGCAAGACGAAAGTGCCGACGACGTTCGTCTGGACGAAATCGGCCGGCCCGTGAATCGAGCGATCGACATGGCTTTCGGCCGCGAAATGCACGACGGCGCGCGGCCGATGCGCCGCGAACAGCGCATCGAGCGCCGCCGCATCGCAGATATCGGCGCGCGCAAACACGTGCCTGGCATCCAGTTCGACCGATTTCAGCGTTCGCAGATTGCCGGCGTACGTCAGTTTGTCGACGTTCAGCACCGGTTCGTCGGAATCGCTCAGCCAATCGAGCACGAAATTTGCGCCGATAAAACCGGCGCCGCCCGTTACGAGGATCATGAAGCTCCCTAGAGAATGAACGAGACCGATGCGCTGGCTCGACTTTCCGTACAATTTCGGTCAATGATGTCGGCAATTATAAGACGCAGACGCAATAATTCGACCAGCCCTAGCGGCTCCCTGCCCCAATGATCGATTCTTCCTCTCGTACCCCGTTCGCCTTCGGCGATCTGCAAGGCTGTCACGCGCCGTTCCGGCGGCTGCTGGCGGCGCTCGCGCTCGATGTCGATACGACCGAACCCGGTACGCCGCTCTGGTTCGCGGGCGACCTCATCAACCGCGGGCCCGATTCGCTCGCCACGCTGCGCGATGTCGCCGGCTTCGGCGCGCGCGCGCATGCGGTGCTCGGCAATCACGATCTGCATTTGCTGGCCGTCGCGGCCGGCATCCGGAAAATGAAGGAGAGCGATACGATCGCCGACATTCTCTCGGCGCCCGATGCAGAGCCGTTGCTCGATTGGCTGCGTCATCGGCCGTTCGCGCACTTCGAGGACGGGATGTTGATGGTGCATGCGGGCCTGCTGCCGCAGTGGGACTTGACGCTGACGCTCGAACTCGCCGATGAATTGCAGCGTGCGCTGCGCGCGCCCGGCTGGAAGGACACGCTCAAAGACCTCTACGGCAACGAGCCGCGCCGGTGGTCGTCCGATCTGAAGCGCAAAGACCGCATGCGGGTAGCGTTCAACGCCTTCACGCGTATTCGTTTCTGCACGCCCGACGGCGCGATGGAGTTCGCGGCGAACGGCGGCCCGGGCTCGGCGCCGGCAGGCCATCTGCCTTGGTTTGACGCGCCCGAGCGCCGCACGTCCGATGTCACAGTGATCTTCGGCCATTGGGCCGCGCTGGGTCTCATGCTGCGCGAGAATCTCATCGCGCTCGATTCAGGCTGCGTCTGGGGCAATCGGCTATCGGCCGTCAGGCTCGCCGCCGATCCCAGCGAGCGCACCGTCGTACAAGTGGAGTGCGGCGAGTGTGAAGGCAGCGGAATCGGCGAATAAGCCTGCCGCGCTGTCAGCGCGCGCTGTCGATCGAGGTATCGTTGCGCTCCAGTTCGACGTCACTCGCCTGAACCGCCGATGGAGAGGTAGCCTCCTCAGTCGCCCGCCCGACTTTCGCCTGAAGTTCGGCCAGCCCCGCCGCAACCGCTTCGCGCGCGTTAGCCGATAACGCGCGCCGATCGTCCATCGCGGCAATCGCCTCGCCGACGTACAAATGCGCGGTGAACGGCCCGCCGCGCAGGACGGCGTCGAGCGATTGCCCCAGCGAGACATCGTCGATATAAGCCGGCGCCGTGCTTTGTCGCCCTTCCCTATCTTCGTAGAGCAGGCAAACCGGCTGCACGGGGCATTGCGCCGACACGGCGGCTTGCAACAAGTTGGCATGGAACGGCAGCAGCGCCAGGCCATCCGAAGTCGTCCCTTCCGGGAAGACGCACACCCGGCCGCCGCCCTCGAGCCGCACGGCCATCTCATGCATGGCGCGCTGCGCGTCCCGGCGTTTTTCTCGATGGATAAAAATCGTATCCAGCCGATGTGCAAGCCAGCCCACGACAGGCCATTGGCGTACCTCGGCCTTCGAGACGAACGGCGTCGGCCGCCATGCATTGATCACGTAGATGTCGAGCCACGACACATGATTGCCGACGACCAGCACGCCGTGATCGATGCGTCGATCGTCGTGATGGACGACGAGCCGCATCCCGACGAGCCGCAGCAGCTTGAGCGACCAGGCGCGGTTCAGCGCTCGCTTGCCCTCTTCGGACAGCCGAGCGTAGCGCGTGGCGACGATCCAGACGCCGTGCAGAAAATGAAGCACGAGGCGCAGTTTGGCGAGCGTCCCCTTCATCGCAATCGTTCCTGTGTTCGTGCGCGTTGAGCCGGGTTAGCCACGTTAGGCCGCATCAGGCGGATTCGTACGCCACATGCCCGGCGACGATCGTGGCGCGTACACGCGCCGGCAGCTCATAGCCAAGGAACGGCGTATTGTGCCCTTGGCTCTTGAGCGCGCGCGGCTCGACGCGCCAGTAGGCGTGGCGATCGAACACGCAGATATCGGCCGCCGCGCCCGCTTCGATGCGGCCAACCGGCAGCTTCAATACCTTCGCCGGCTCCGCCGTGATACACCGCAGCGCCTGCGCCAGCGAGAGCCGCGCTTCGTCGGCCCACTTCACAGTGAGCGAGAGCAACAGCTCGAGCCCCGTTGCACCTGGCGTGGCTTCCGCGAACGGCAGCAGCTTCTCGTCGTCGTCGACGGGCGTGTGGGCAGAGCAAATGGCGTCGATCGTACCGTCCGCCAGCCCCCCACGAATCGCCTCGCGATCGCGCTGCCCACGCAGCGGCGGATCGAGCCGGAACTGCGAATCGAAGTAGCCGATGTCGACGTCGATCAAATGGATGTGATTCGCGCTGACATCGCAGGTCACGGCGAGGCCCTCGGCTTTTGCTTCGCGCACGAGCGCAACACCCGCCGCCGAGGACAAATGCGACAAATGCACGCGCGCACCGGTGCCGCGGATCAATTCGAAGATCGTATGCAAGGCGATCGTTTCGGCCGCCACCGAGACGCCCGACAGCCCCAAGCGAGAGGCGACGGCGCCGCTCGCCGCCACGCCACCCTTCGCCAGATAGGCGTCCTGCGGCCGCAGCCATACCGTATAACCGTACGTGCTTGCATACTGCAACGCGCGCAGCAACACCTGCGTATCGACGATCGGCACATCGGCTTGCGTAAAACCGATACACCCGGCTTCGGTCAGGCCCACCATTTCGGTGATGACGGCGCCCTTCAAACCGACCGTCAATGCGCCGAGCGGATGCACGTGTGCTCGGTTCAGATTGCGCGCGCGAAACCGCAACATTTCCACGAGACCTGGTTCGTCGAGGATCGGATCGGTATCGGGCGGGCAAGCGAGCGTCGTGACGCCGCCCGCGACGGCCGCCGTCATTTCCGAATCGAGCGTCGCCTTGTGCTCATAGCCGGGCTCGCGCAGACGCGCCGACAAATCGACGAATCCCGGCGCGACGCAGAGCCCCTTCGCATCGATCGTTTTATCCGCCTCGAAGCCTGCGGGCGCGGCGCCGATCGCGGCAATCTTGCCGTCGGCGACGAACACGTCCGCCCGCGTTTCGGTACCCGCGGCCGGATCGATCACCGTGCCGCCTTCGATATGAATCTTCATGCGCTGCCTTTGTTCTCTTTTCGTCGCTCTACTTTGCCGTTCAGCCGTGCCAAGCCATCCAAGCGCCGCTCGCTCATTCGTTGTTGCCGGCGACGATGCTCATCACGGCCATGCGCACCGCGATGCCGAACGTCACCTGATTGAGGATGACCGATTGCGGACCGTCCGCCACTTGCGAATCGATTTCCACCCCGCGGTTCATCGGGCCCGGGTGCATGACGATCGCATCGGGCTTCGCACGCGCGAGCCGCTCCGGCGTCAGCCCCCAGCTCTTGAAATACTCCTGCGCCGAAGGCAGCAGCGCCCCGCTCATCCGTTCGTTCTGCAACCGCAGCATGATGATGACGTCGACGTCCTTCAACCCTTCGTCGAGATCGTGATAGACGCGCACGCCGAGTTCTTCCAACCCGCCTGGCAGCAGGGTGCGCGGGCCGATCGCGCGCACTTCGGGTACGCCGAGCGTGGTGAGCGCGTGAATATCGGAGCGCGCCACGCGCGAATGCAGGATGTCGCCGACGATCGCCACGCGCAGATTCGTGAAATCGCGCTTGTAATGGCGGATCGTGTACATATCGAGCAGGCCTTGCGTGGGGTGCGCATGGCGCCCGTCGCCGGCGTTGATCACATGCACGTGCGGCGCGCAGTGCTCGGCGATCAAATACGGCGCCCCGCTTGATGCGTGGCGCACGACGAACATATCGGCATGCATGGCCGATAGGTTGTTGATGGTATCGAGCAGCGATTCGCCTTTGCTCGTCGACGAGGCGTTGATGTTCAAGTTGATGACATCGGCCGAGAGGCGCTTCGCCGCGATTTCGAACGTGGTGCGGGTGCGCGTCGAATTCTCGAAGAAGAGATTGAAGATCGACTTGCCGCGCAACAGCGGCACCTTCTTCACCTCGCGATCGGTCACGCTGACGAACTGCTCCGCCGTATCGAGGATGTGCGTGACGATCGAGCGCGGCAGCCCTTCGATCGTCAGCAAATGCTTGAGCTCGCCCTGCTTGGTGAGCTGCGGGTTCCCCTTCAAGAAGCCATAGCGAAAGCGCTCGGAAGGGGCGGCCTGGCCGCTTTGATCGGCCTGGCCCGGGGTGACGGTGTTCATGATGGGTCTAACTCAAACTCAAACGTGTAGGGACGGCGCGTTCATCATCAAGCCAAAACGAAAACGAACGAAGACGAACGAAGGCGCCCAAGATTCAACCGCCCCGCGCTTCGGTGCGGAACGTGAAATGCATATCGGCCCCTTGCTCGAGCACGAGCGTGGCGCCGGCGTCGATCTCGGCCCGCACGCCCACGAAACGCGCTTCGATCGGCATTTCGCGGCCGCTCCGCTCGGCCAGCACGGCCAGCTCGATGGCCGCCGGCCGCCCGTAATCGTAAAGTTCGTTGATCGCGGCGCGTACCGTGCGCCCGGTATGCAGAACATCGTCCACCAGCACGATGCGCCGGTTATTGACGTCGAACGGCAACGAGGTGGGGCTCGCCTGGCTATGCAGGCCCTTCTTGGCGTAATCGTCGCGATGCAAGGCGACATTGACCACACCGAAGAACCTAGCGCCGAGATCGCCTGCCAGGCGCTCGGCCAGCCACGCGCCGCCGCTGTAGATTCCAGCGAGAACCGGGCCATCGGCGGCCGCGAACGAGGCGCCGTAGGCGTCGCTGATCTGCGCGAGAAGCGTCTGATAGGACGCTTCGGCATCAATGCTACTCATCGGAAAGCCCGTCCAGAAACTGTTGAAGGATGATGCGGGCCGCTTCGGCATCGCGCATGCTCGCCGGCACGCCGTCCTCGCGCATATCGAGATCGGCGACGACCGACGTGTAGCGCTCGTCCACCCAATCGACGGGCAAATTGAAACGCCCGTTCAACTGATTGCCGAAGCGCTTGGCCTGCTGCGTCATTTCGTGCGGCGTGCCATCGGGGTGGCAGGGCAGCCCGACCACCAGCGCATCGGGCTTCCATTCGCCGATCAGCTTGCCCACGGCTTCGAACCGATAGTCGCGATTGCGATTCGGCACGACGACGAGCGCACGGGCTTGCCGTGTCAGCGCATTGCCGACCGCGACCCCGATGCGCTTTTCGCCGTAATCGAACGCAAGCAGCGTCGCCTCACGCCCGACCGGTTTCGTCATGCGTGACCTGCGTCGCCGGAGAGCATCGACGGCGTGACGCCCAAGAGCGCCAGCGCCGCTTCGAAACGGCCCTCGGCCGGGACATCGAATACGATCTTCGGATCGGCTTCGACGGTCAGCCAACCGTTGCGGGAGATCTCCTCCTCGAGCTGGCCCGCGCCCCAGCCGGCGTGGCCGAGCGTGAGCAGGAACCGCTGCGGGCCCTTGCCGCTCGCCACCGCTTCGAGCACATCCTTCGAGGTGGTCATTTCCAGGCCGCCCGTGACGGCCATCGACGAGGTATAAGCGCTGCCCTCGACCGGCTCGTGCAGGACGAAGCCGCGCTCGGTTTGCACCGGGCCGCCGAAGTACACAGGGACATGGAGCAGCGGCTCGATTTCAAGCTTCAAATCGATGCGGCTGAAAAGCGATTCGAGATCGATGTCGGTCGGCCGATTGATAACGAGGCCGAGCGCACCGCGCTCGCTGTGATCGCAAAGGTAGACCACCGTTCCTGAAAATGTGGGATCCGCCATGTTGGGCATGGCGATCAGGAACTGGTTGGTCAGGTTGATGCGATCGTTACTCTTAGACATGGTTCGAATTTTAGCAAAGACGGTGCAGGTTGGACGCCACGAGTCGCGGGCCGGCACGCAGTGACGGCGCAGCAAACAAGGGCTGACGCATCGTTCGCGCCCGCCTCGGGGCAAGCCAGAAGTCAGTTTCCAGCACTCTATCACGCATGCCGATGCGCCCCTGCCGCTTTGGCCGTCCGGACAAGCGAAGTCGGCGCGCCCGTCGGGAGCGCGCCGGCGCGATGGGCCGAATCTTCGTCGGTGGCGCGCGCGCTGGGAACGGTTCGATGAGGAAGGAATGTGGGAAAACGAGCCGTTTCGGCTAGGATGCGCGATTTTGCAGACCGGGGCGCAACCCGGCTGCACCAACTCCGCTGCACGACTCGGTACGCTACCCGTTACTAGGCGCGGACCGAAGTCTTGCAGCGCTTAACGAATTGATTCGCTAGGCGCTGCGGCTAGCTAACCGGCCCGGTCCGTTCGATAGCCTGGGTGAGCAGTGCGAGCGGCACAGCCGAATCGGGCGGCGCGACCCCCGCCGCCACGCGCAGCAACATCGCGCGCAACGCTTCGCCGGCCTGCTCGATCGATCGCCGCGCGGGCGCCGAGTGGGCCGACTCCGCGCGCGCCGCATACGCGGAACGGCGCCAAGCCAACCCCAGGGCGTCGGCCAGCAGCGCAACGTGCCCGAGGCCGAGCGCCTGCGCCGCGGCGCCCAGCCGATAGGCCGCTTGAGCGGCATGCTCGGCCGCGGCGGGATCGAGCGTGGCCGCCGCAAACGCGGCATCGGTGCTGACAGCGAGCGCCGTCATCGAGGCATCCGCCGTTTGCAGGAAATCTTCATACGCGTAGACCGGCGCGGAGATGGCGCCCAACTCGCGAACCGCGGCGCCGGGCTCGGCTTCGGCCGCGCTCTGTTCCCAGGCGAGCTCGGACGACTGGTTGGCCGCGACATGCCAAGCAACCGTCAAGCCGTAATCGCCCAGCAACTCCACCACATCGGCATCCTCAGCCGCCGCGCCATAAAGCGCGTAATCGCGCCATAAAAGCGCGAGCGCCGCGCGCACGAACGAGCGCGGCGCCAGTTGGAGGCCGTGCCCTTGTTCGGCCAGCAGCAAATTGCAACGCGCATAGAAGCGCTTGGCTTGCGGATCGCCGGACCGCGCCAGCCCGTTGACGCGCAGGGCGCGCGCGCAGAGAAGCGCCAAGCGCCAGACGTCGTAGGTATCGGCGCTGGCAAGCTCGGCGATGCAGGCGTCGAGTTCATCCAGCGCCGCCAGAGCGCCTTCTTGGCCCTTCAGCAGAGCAAGCAACGCCTGCTCATAACGAGCGCGCAGCACCGCGAGCGCCGAAGATGAACCGGCGCGCATCGTGGCCGGCGCAATCGGACGCCCGGCCAGCGCAAGATCCTCGAACGCGACGGCATAACTTTGCGTATGGCGCGCCACCTGCGCGTGAAGCTCGCAATAGCGCGCGAAAAGCCGCGGCGAGCAAGCCAGCTCGCGCAGGTTGCGACGCATCAGCGCCGCATGAAAATCGGCGAGCGCGGCATCGAATTGCGGCAAAAAGTCGCCGCCGGCGAACGGCGCAGCCAGCACGAGCGCGTCGGTGAAGCGCTGCGAGGCCAGCCAGCCGGCTTGCCGCAGCGCGTGCGCGGCTCGCAACAGCGGCCCGACGACAGCGACCTGCGCCTCGCTGGCACGGCGCGCTTCGGCTAACGCGGCCTCTGCCTCACGCACCGCCGCGCCGCGCGGGTTCGGCAGCGCGTCCAGGCTCGGCAAATCGGCGGATGTCATGGCGTGTTGGGAAGGGGGGCGGTTCGATCCTCATCGAATCGAACCGCGCCGTCAAACGATCAAATCTGGACCATCTCGAAATCTTCCTTGCGCGCGCCGCATTCGGGGCACGTCCAATTGATCGGAACGTCTTCCCAGCGCGTGCCCGGGGCGATGCCTTCTTCAGGCAGACCGGCCTCTTCATCGTAGATCCAGCCGCAAATGAGGCACATCCAGCTTCTATATTCCATTCTTGTATCGCGTTGAAAGATCCGTGGATCAAAGAGCCATGATGGTACCGTTTTTGGGGCGGCCCTGGCTAGGCATCCGCGCAAGCGGCGAGCGCTTGTGTCGCATGCCGACCCGTCGATCTGTGGCGCCATTGAATACTTAGCGGCGCCCCACGCCCTCGTCAGTGTCGCCGGAGGGAATTAAGCCGCATAATGAGGCGTTCCCGCGCAGGCGCGCCGCCCGGCCCGCCGTCCGCGGGTCCAAGACATCGTTCGATTCCATGCATAGTGCCGCTCCCCCTATTGTTTTGACCTTTGGCTTGTCCGATCCCACGGGCGGCTTCGGTATCCAGGCCGATTTGCTCACGCTCGCGAGCATGGGCTGCCACGGGGTATCGGTTTTAACCGGCTACACGGTGCGCGATTCGGCCACCTGCGACGAAGTGACGGGGCTCGACCCCGACGTGGTGGCCACGCAAGCGCGCATGCTGCTGGAAGATATGCCGATCGCGGCATTTAAGATCGGTGCGGCGACGCGCGCCGAGGTGGTCAGCGCCATTGCCGAGGTGGTGTCCGATTACGACGGCGTTCCGCTGATCCTCGCGCCCGATTTCACTGTGGACGACGAGCACGTGCTCGCGGCCGATGAACTGCGCGAATCGATCGCCGATTTGCTTGCCCCGCAAACCACCGTCTTGATCGCCGATCAATCCACGCTGATCGCGCTAGCGCAGCCGGACGGCGAAGCCGAGGCGCCGAGCCTGGACGCCGCGATCGCGCATCTGTTGTCGCAAGGCGCGGAATACGTGCTGTCGACGCAAACGGGCACCCACCGGCTCGTCAATACGCTGTTTAGCGAGGAAGGGCAGCTGCGACAGGATATGTGGGATCGTCCGCCATATCGGCTGATGGGGGTCACGGACACGCTGGGTGCGGCTGTCGCCGCGCTGCTCGCCAACGGGCAAGAGCCCGCCGAAGCGGTGCGCGAAGCGCAGGAGTACCTTTATCAAGCGGCGCGGCAGGCGTTCCGCCCCGGCATGGGCGCATATTTGCCCGATCGCTTCTTCTGGGCGCGCGAAGACGACGAGGGCGTACCGCCGATCGGCGAGGACACGTCGCGGCGCAAGTCCTCGCGGGCCTAGGAGGCGGTACTGCGCTGCAGTAGGCGGCGCATAAAAAAACCCACAGCCGTAAAGCTGTGGGTTTTTTTGTCGGCATTGGAATGCGCCTTTCGGCGCATCCCTCATGTCGCTCCGGCTCGCGGCCTCATCGGCCGCTCGCGCGAATTTACATGTCCATGCCCATGCCGCCCATGCCGCCGGGCATACCGCCGGCCATCGGGGCATCCTTCTTCGGCAGTTCGGCAACGGCTGCGTCCGTCGTCAGCAGCAGGCCTGCCACCGACGCGGCGTTTTGCAGCGCCGTACGCGTCACCTTCGTCGGATCGACCACGCCGGCTTCCACCAGATCGCCGTACTCTTCCGTCGAAGCGTTGAAGCCGTAGTTGCCCTTGCCTTCCGCAACGGCCGCCACGACGACGCCCGCTTCCAGGCCGCCGTTCGTAACGATCTGACGCAGCGGCTCTTCCATCGCGCGCAGCACGATCTTGATACCGGCGTCTTGATCGGCGTTCGAGCCCTTCAGGCCGGCGATTGCCGTGCGAGCGCGGATGAGCGCCACGCCGCCGCCAGGAACGATGCCTTCTTCAACGGCGGCACGCGTGGCGTGCAGCGCGTCTTCGACACGTGCCTTCTTTTCCTTCATTTCGACTTCGGTCGCAGCGCCGACCTTGATGACGGCCACGCCGCCAGCCAGCTTCGCGACACGCTCTTGCAGCTTTTCGCGATCGTAGTCGGACGTCGCTTCTTCGATTTGCGTGCGGATTTGCTTCACACGCGCTTCGATGTTTTTGCCTTCGCCTGCGCCGTCGATGATCGTCGTGTTTTCCTTGCCCACTTCGATGCGCTTGGCTTGGCCGAGCTCTTGCAGCGTCGCCTTTTCGAGCGTGAGGCCCGTTTCCTCGGCGATCACTTGGCCGCCCGTGAGGATGGCGATGTCTTCGAGCATGGCCTTGCGACGATCGCCGAAGCCCGGCGCCTTGACCGCAACGGTCTTCAGGATGCCGCGGATGTTGTTGACGACGAGCGTAGCGAGCGCTTCGCCTTCGACGTCTTCAGCGATGATCAAGAGCGGACGGCCAGCCTTGGCCACTTGCTCGAGCACCGGCAGCAGATCGCGGATGTTCGAAACCTTCTTGTCGTGCAACAGCACGAACGGGTTTTCGAGGACGGCGACTTGCTTGTCCGGGTTGTTGATGAAGTACGGCGACAGGTAGCCGCGGTCGAATTGCATGCCTTCGACGACTTCGAGCTCATCGGCCAGCGACTTGCCGTCTTCGACCGTGATCACGCCTTCCTTGCCCACCTTGTCCATCGCTTCGGCGATACGATCGCCGATCGACGTATCGCTATTTGCCGAGATCGAACCGACTTGAGCGATTTCCTTGTTCGTCGTGCAGGGCTTGCTGATCTTCTTGAGCTCTTCCACGGCGGCGGCCACGGCCTTGTCGATGCCGCGCTTCAGATCCATCGGGTTCATGCCCGATGCGACGTACTTCATGCCTTCGCGCACGATCGACTGGGCCAGCACCGTGGCCGTGGTCGTACCGTCGCCGGCGTTATCGCTGGTCTTGGAAGCGACTTCCTTGACCATTTGCGCGCCCATGTTCTGGAGCTTGTCTTCGAGCTCGATTTCCTTGGCGACCGATACGCCATCCTTCGTGACCGTCGGGCCGCCGAAGCTGCGCTCGAGGACGACGTTGCGACCCTTCGGGCCCAGCGTGACCTTGACCGCGTTCGCAAGAATGTTCACGCCTTCGACCATTTTGGCGCGAGCGCTATCGCCGAATACGACGTCTTTAGCTGCCATCTTGTAACTCCTTGAGATTCTTTATGGAATATGAGCCGACGGGGTTTACTTCTGAACGACCGCCATGATGTCTTCTTCGCGCATCACCAGCAGTTCGTTGCCATCGACCTTGACGGTCTGGCCAGCGTACTTGCCGAACAGGACGCGATCGCCGACTTTGACGTCGAGTGCGATTTGGTCGCCCTTGTCGTTGCGCTTGCCCGGCCCGATCGCGAGCACTTCGCCTTGATCCGGCTTCTCGGCGGCGGCGTCAGGGATCACGATGCCCGAGGCGGTCTTGGTTTCCTGATCCAAACGCTTCACGATGACGCGATCGTGCAAAGGACGAAGGTTCATGCTTACTCCTCTCTGGTTTGAGACTGAAAAACGCTGAAGTGAGGGCCGCTTCGTAGCGACCCGGACGGAAACTTGTTAGCACTCCTGTGCAGCGAGTGCTAATTATATGGACCGACCGGGGCGATTTCAAGAAGGGGGAACGGCTCTTTTTTTGGGATTTGTCCCAACCTTTGCGCTCGCCGGCTCTGGCCCTGCCGGCGCGGCGCCTGCTCGTGTCAGATTCCGCGTGGGGCTTGGGCCGTCGTACTGTCATACCGGCGTGAGGCGAGCGCCGGGACGCCGACCGGCATGCTAGGATTGCATTACATTTGCGATGCACGAGGGAATAGACGATGAAAACCGCCACCCTGCCCCCCCTGCGCGTTGACCCCGAACTGCGACAAGCCGCCGAGAGCGTACTGCACGAAAACGAATCGCTATCCGCTTTCATGGAAGCAGCGGTACGCGAAAGCGTCGCTCGCAGGCGCGTGCAGCGTGAATTCGTTGCCCGTGGGCTCGACTCGCGGGAACAAGCACGCCGCGACAACGAGTACTTCGAAGCAGACGCTGTCCATGCTGAGCTCGAGTCCATGCTTAACGCAAAGAAGGGCGGCCGGTGAGTTTTCGCGTTCGCTACACACGCGGCGCGCGCGACGATTTGAAACGGCTATACGGCTTCTTGCTCGAGCGCGACGTTGCCGCGGCGGAGCACGCATTGGAAGCGATTCGAAAAGCCACAGAGGTCTTGCGCAGCTTCCCGTTCACATGCCGCAAAGTGGATCACGCGGATCCTTTCCTGCGCGAGCTGATCGTCCCTTTTGGAGAGTGCGGCTATGTGGCGCTCTTTGAAATCGAAGGCCGAGACGATTCGAACACCTCCCTTTCGGATGAAGTCACTCGCTACGTCACGATCCTTGCCGTTCGACAGCAGCGGGAGGACGACTATCATTAGCCACCAACCCAGCACGCCACATTCGATACTGGGCTAGCGTCGTCCGCTTCTCGAATTCGCCATTGCATGCGGGGGTGCGCAGGGCAGCGTCTTAGCTGACACCCCCAATTCGACGGCAGTCAGCGTCGCCACGTTGCTGGTGGCGCGCCCACGGCAGTCACTCCGGCCTAAAAAGATCGAACCCGCCGAGCGCCACGACTCCGCTTAAAACAATCAATGCGACGCTGTGACGGCCAAAATAAAGCACGGCGGCTGCCGACCAACTGGCTGCGCAAAAAGCACCGATACGAGCGAGGGCAAACGTATCGCGCGCTTTGTCGCCTACGCTCCCCCGATCTCGCCCCGCGCCATCGGCGCGACGTGATTGCCATGCAATGCTTCCTTTTGACGTTCCTTTCAAATCGATGTCGGACATATCGCCACTCCTTTCATCTGATAATTAGCTATGCAACTATTTCTTTCGACAAAACACCGCGGGCGCTTCGCTTATTCCAGCGCCGCGCGCACTTCGCGAATCTTGTGAACCGTGTCAGCAAACGTCGAGCCACCCATTTGCGCTTTCAGCCTGGCCGTGACCGCTCCACTCGCTTCGTTGAGCGGCCGTTTGATGGCCAACGCCTCTTGCGTCGGGTAGATGGCGACTTCCCGTCCGTCACCTTCGACTTTTCGGCGCTCGATGTAGCCCCGCTCTTCCAATCCATCGAGCGCTCGCGTCGCCGTGGGACGAGCGATCGAGAGCGCGTCCGACAACTCGCGCTGCAGCATGCCCGGGCGGTCCAGAATCGCCCGCAGCATGAAGCCCTGCGGCGGCGTCACGCCGAACGGGCCGAACGCCTCGGCCCATTCGCGTTCCAGACGCCGCGCCAAGGCGGACGTGTTGAAGTAAAGGCATTGATCGAACATGACGGGAGTGTAGCGTCACATCGTTAGCTATGCAACTACATTTGGCTGCGACTCGGTCGGCCGTCCGACTGGGCTCCAGTTCCCCTGCCAGCTTCAGGGCTTCTGCTGCGCCCCCAGCGGCGATTTCGGCCGTTTGGCACAATGCCCTCCTCGCTTGCTCTGTCGCCATCGACGGGCGCCGCGCTCGATCCATGCGCACGGGCGTACGTCCTCCAGGCTTTTTATGATGATTCCGTTCTCGGTTCTCGATCTCGCCCCCGTTCCGCTCGGCCAAACGCCGGCCGACGCCTTTCGTCACTCGCTCGATCTGGCGCAGCACGCCGAGGGTTGGGGCTTTAAACGGTTTTGGCTTGCCGAGCATCACAACATGCCCGGTATCGCCAGCGCCGCGACGGCCATCGTCATCGGACACATCGCCGGCGGCACCAAGACGATCCGCGTCGGCTCGGGCGGCGTCATGCTGCCGAATCACGCGCCGCTCGTCATCGCCGAACAGTTCGGCACGCTCGCTTCGCTCTATCCCGAGCGGATCGATCTGGGGCTGGGGCGCGCGCCGGGCACCGATCAGACCACCGCACGAGCGTTGCGGCGCGATCATCTTCAAGAAAGCGCGGAGCGCTTCCCCGAGGATGTGCAAGAGTTACAGCGCTACTTCGCCGAGCCCGTCTCCGGCCAGCGCGTGCGGGCCGTGCCCGGCGCCGGCTTGAATGTGCCGATTTGGCTGCTGGGTTCCTCGCTGTTTTCGGCGCAATTAGCCGCGCAGCTCGGCTTGCCGTTCGCGTTCGCCTCGCACTTCGCGCCCGATCAACTGCTTACCGCTCTCCACGTTTATCGGTCGCAGTTTCGGCCTTCGTCCGCGCTCGCCAAACCGTATGCGATGGTGGGCGTCAATCTGTTCGCCGCCGAGACGGATGCCGAGGGCCAGCGCCTGTTCACCTCGCTGCAGCAACAGTTCCTGAACTTGCGGCGCGGCACGCCCGGGCAGTTGCCGCCGCCGGTGGATCAGCTCGAAGCGTCGGACTTCGAACTGGCGGGCGTGCGGCATTCGCTCGCCTGCTCGGCGATCGGCAGCCCCGAAACGGTGCGCGCGGCGCTCGAATCGATCATCGCGCAAACGCAAGCCGACGAATTGATTCTCACCGCGCAAATCTACGATCATGCGGCGCGGCTCAGATCGTTCGAGATCGGCGCGCAAGTGCGCGATGCGATTGGAGCGGCAGCCTGATCAGCACGAGGCCATGCAGGACCAGGCCGTGCGTTTCCGCCTTTTATCGGCCGCGCCAATCGTCAAGCATGACGCGGCAGCCGCGTGCGTTGCGCCCAGCGCCAGCCCCATACCGTCAGCAGCGCGAGCAAGGCGGTGGACAGCACGAGCTGCCCCATGCTCGCGAGCGCGTCGACGGCCGAGCCCGGGGTCAATAAGGCGTAGAGGAACGGGGCCAACAACTGCTTCTTGAGCGCGAGCACCAACACGACGAACGATCCGATGCGCATTAGAGGGCGCGTCGGCAACTGCTGCCACACGATGGCGATGCATAGGAAACAGCCGAGGGCGGGCTCGAACGTCGTCAAATAGGCCGGGATCATCACGTCCGCCCCGTAGGGCAGTTTGCACCAGCCGGCGCTCGGTAGCAGGTGCGCCAGTTGCGCGTATATTGCCTGCTCCGAAAGCGCCAAGCCCGGTGATACGACGAGCGCCAACAGTAAGCCGGCCACGACCGCTGCTGCTAGCCGAGGGCCACCTTGCCGAAACCGGCAGACGCCAGCGATGGATGCCGTGGCGATAGCGAGATAGATCAGCGGCCGAATGCTCGACATCGCGCCGAAGAGCCATCGGAGCGGGGTGGTCGTCGAACAGTAGCCGGTCATGAATGCGTTTCTGACGGTCGCATTCAGACACGCCAGCGCCGCAAATAAAACGATGACATGCAGCACCGCGGAGCGGCCGCTTTGCTGCAAGCGGATGCAACCGTATAGCCACGCCGCCGCGCACACCATCACCACCGTATTCAAAGCCTCAGCGGGCAGCGAGTGGAACGTTGGATTGGGGACATGCAGCCACTGCACCGCCACGACGTGGACCGTCAGCGCCAGCATACCGGCGGCGCAAATCGCTACCAGCAGGCGCGGCCAGCGCACCGTTGAGAATAAATTGGGCGCGTCGTTCATCGAGCCTCCTTCCGGCGAAGTCACAATCGGGGGGCGACTATCGCTCGGAAGCGGCGCGCGGAATACGCGAATTGTCTTGTTCCTCTTGTCCTATCGGCTGGCAAGCGCCTGACGCCAGCGTCGAAGCAGAGGCAAGCAGCCAGCAACGTTCGCTTGGGCGCCAGGCCTCGCGCTTGCTGCGCCATGGCCGGATACCGGAAACACAACACAACGGGGCCGCCCGCCAAGGAGTTCGCCGATGATCGAGATCAACCGCAAGCTGATACGCGCCGCCACGCTCGCAGCGGTGGCGTACGCCTGCGCAGGCGCGGCCGGCAGCGCGGTGGCGCAACCGCCGGCGACGCCCGTCGGCGCGTCGATGGTCCAGCCGCCGCAAGCGCCCGCCAGCGGGGTAAGCGCTCACAACCCCGATAACATGCCGATTAAAAAGCCGCAAAAGCCGCCGCGCGATCCGATCGCACGGCGCCCGCCCGCCAGCGCGACCAACGCCAAGTAGGGAACTTGACCTACGGCAACGGCGTGGCCGCCGGCGTTGGCTGTGTCGCGTCGCCGAACGCCAGCCACTCGATGTGGCGGCGGATATCGGCCGGCCAATCGGCCGCGCGCATCTGGAAACCGGACGCTTCATCGGCGAACAACGCTCGCGTCGCCTCTTCGAAGCCCGGGAAATCGCCTGCCATCGCCGACATGAAGTGATAGGCCCGCTCATGCGCCAACCGTCGAGCGTCGCGCTGAGTATGCGTGCGCCGCGCTTCGTCGACGAGCTTGCGCAGCGCCACGGACGCCCCGCCGGGCTGCGCGCTCAGCCAATCCCAATGCCGCGGCAGCAACGTCACTTCGCGCGCGATCACGCCAAGCCTGGGGCGCCCTCGGCCGCGCGGCGCCTCCCCTTCTTGCCCGGCCGCCTCCTCAGCCGGCTCGGCTTGCCCCATCGCCGTGGGTGTGCCGCAGGCTCCCGGATGATCGGCCAGCCGCGCCCGGATCTCGTCATCGCAGCCACGCGTATCGACATCGATCGAACGGCCCGTCCGGTTATCGAAAATCAAAACGGGGCCCGCCGCGCCTTGCTCCAGCGCGCGCTTGGTCGCCAGCGCAACCGTCGGCAATGTCCCCGACGCGAGATGGCCGGGGCCATCAAAACTCGTAAAAAGGCAAGGCTCTCGCAATTGCGGCACGGTCACGCTCCTCGAAGGTTCAGGTCTCAGATTCAACGCCACGAATAATACCCGGGTATAAACAAACAATCAATAACATCCGGGTAAAAATTCGAATCATCGAGCAGCGACCTGACAATCCACCGGATTGACAGCCGGAGCGGCGACACCTGCCCTCCCGCCCGTCGCACATGACGGGAATAACCACGGACCTCGCTCAGTCATGCATACCGAAGGCCGCGTTGCCGCTGCGCCGCCCTCGTTCCGCGCATGAACGGCATGCGCATCCCGATTCGTTTCGCTAAGGAGGCCAAGATGGATCACGATGACGATCACAGCGCCCGCGCGCGGCCCGACCGCCGGCATTTCCTCAAATGCATGGCGTGGGCCGGCGCCGGTACGCTTTGGACGATGCATGCCGGCGTGCTCCGCGCGCATACGCTCACCGATGGCGCCGAGGCTGCGGCGGCGGGCGACGCGCTCAAGGACGCCACGTTCAGCTTCGTGCAAATCAGCGATTCGCATATCGGCTTCACGAAAGCGCCGAATCCCGACGTGACCGCCACGCTCAAAGCAGCGCTCGCGAAGATCGATGCGCAGAAGGAGCGGCCGGACTTCATTCTTCATACGGGCGACCTCACCCATTTGTCGCGGCCCGACGAATTCGATGTCGTCGATCAAGTCATGCGCGGCTCGCGCACGCAGCAAGCGTTCTTCGTGCCGGGCGAACACGATGTCATCGGCGACAACGGGCGCGAATTCTTCCGCCGCTTCGGCGAAAAGCAGACCGAGGGCGGCTGGTACAGCTTCGATCACCGCGGCGTCCACTTCGTCGGGCTCATCAATGTGCTGAATCTGAAAGGCGGCGGCCTCGGGTGGCTCGGCCCCGATCAGTTGGCCTGGCTCAAGCAGGATCTCGCGGCACGCTCTTCCGAAACGCCGATCGTCGTGTTCGCCCATATGCCGCTGTGGTCGCTCTACCCCGCTTGGGGCTGGGGCACCGACGACGCCGGCGAAGCGCTCGCGATGTTGCGCCGCTTTGGATCGGTCACCGTGCTCAATGGCCACATTCATCAGATTCAACAGAAGGTCGAAGGGCAGATCACGTTCTACACGGCGCGCTCCACGGCTTATCCGCAGCCCGCGCCCGGCGTGGGCCCAGGGCCCGGTCCGCTCAAGGAGGTGGCCCCTGGGCAATTGACGACCTATCTCGGCGTACGCGACGTGCGTCATGTGCAGGCGGGCCGCACGCTCGCGCTTACCGACGAGGCGCTCTCGTGAAAACATTCGCTCCGACTCGCCGCACCGTCAGCGTCGCGCTGGCTGCCCTCGTCTTGCTGCCGATGGCGGCCGCTCGCCCCGCACTTGCAGCATCCAACGATGCGGGAGGCGCCGCCACAAGCGGCCCCACCTATCGCGTCGAAATTCACAACTTCGCGTTCTCTCCCAACACGCTGACCGTACCGAAGGGGGCGCGCATCGTTTGGATCAATCGCGACGACGAGCCGCACACCATCGTCAGCGCGGCCGGCGCCTTCAAAGCATCTCAGGCGCTCGACACCGACGATTCGTTCGCCACCACACTAGACAAACCGGGCGCCTATGCCTACTTTTGCGGCATCCACCCGATGATGGTCGGCAAGATCATCGTTCGGTGAATCGTCGGTATCGCAGCGGTCAACCCAGGAGGGGCCCACGGTGGCCGAAACGGATAAGCATGGCGGCGACGGATCCGTGCAGCGGGGCGCCGACGGCGCGGGTACGCTCGATGGCGGCGGCGCGGACGCCGAGCGTAGCCGCCGCTTTCAGCAAGCGGCGTTGCCGCACCTCGATGCGGCCTACAACCTTGCGCGCTGGCTCAGCGGCAATACGCTCGACGCCGACGACATCGTGCAGGATGCCTTCATGCGTGCGTTCCGCTTCTTCGAAACCCTGCGCGGCGAGAACGCGCGGCCTTGGCTGCTGGCGATCGTCCGCCGCACTTGGTACACCGAATGGCGGCGCCGGACGAACTCGCACGAAGTCGCGCCGTTCGACGATGCGCTCGACGAAACGAGCCTCTTCGAGCCGATCTGCGAGACGTACGCCGATCCCCAAATGCTGCTGCTCAAAGGCGAGCACACGCGGCTCGTGCGCGAAGCTTTGATGCAACTCCCCGTGGAATTTCGCGAGGTCTTGATCCTGCGCGAGCTCGAGGAGATGAGTTACCGCGATATCGCCGTGATCGCCGATCTGCCGGTGGGGACGGTCATGTCGCGTCTCGCGCGGGGCCGCCGCAAGCTCGCGGCCTTGCTCGCGCCGCTGCGCGACGAAGGCCGCACCGCACGGGAGACGATCGCCAAGGAGGGTCCCGATGGACTGCAATGAAGCTCGTCCGCTGCTCGACGCCGCGATGGACCGCGAGCTGTCCGCCGCGGATGCGCGTCGCATCGAGCAGCATTTGGCCCGTTGCGCCGAATGTCGGCGCGAAGCGCACGCGCTGCGGGCCGTCAGCGACGCGACGCGAACGGCCGAGTATTTTCGGGCGCCGGAAGCGCTGCGCGCGCGCATCGTCAATGGGCTGCCGCCGATCGCTGCGGGGGCGGAACCGGCCAGCCGGCAATCGGCGGAGGCGAACAGCGAGGCGCCGGCGCCGACGCGGGAGCCGGCCCGGGGCGCCGAGGCACCATCAAGCGAACCGCGCGCCAAGGGGTTGGGCGCAAGGTGGCGCGGGTGGGCCTTCGGTTCCGGTACCCGTCCCTCCGCGCCCCGGGGGCGCTCGGTTCCCACGTTCGGGTGGGGCGCGGCGCTGGGCTGGCCCGGCGCCATCGCCGTCGCCGCGCTCGCCATCGTGCTAGCGACGAGCGCTGCGCTGTTCTCGCATCGCCCGGGCGCGGCCGCGTCGCCGTTCGTCGACGAACTCGTCGCGAGCCACGTGCGTGCGCAATTGTCAGGGCGCGACATCGACGTGGTCTCGTCCGATCAGCATACGGTGAAGCCCTGGTTCAACGGCCGGCTCGACTATGCGCCGCCCGTCGAGGATCTCGCCGAAAACGGCTTTAGCCTGACGGGAGGACGGCTCGACTATCTCGACCACCGTCGCGTCGCCGTGCTCGTCTATCGCTATCGCAAGCACGTCATCGATCTATACGTGATGCCCGCAGCAAACGCCGGCGCGACGCAATCACCGGCCGCTCTAACGAGCGACGGCTATGCGTTGGCAAGTTGGCGGGATCACGGAATGGTGTGGTGGGCCGTCAGCGATGCGGAGCCCGCGGTGCTCGCGCAGTTGCGTGCGGCGCTGGCGGCGCGTTTGGCGCCCTCAACGAAGCCATCGTCATAGTCATAGTGATAAGGCGATGAAACGACGCCGTGCCGCAAAAGCGCGGCCGTCAATCCTCGGCTTCCAATTCGCCGCGCTCGGCAAGGGGAGCGGCAAGCGTACGGGGCGGCAGCGCATCGATGAGCCGCAGCAATTGCGACGGATCGACCGGCTTGACGAGATGCCGATGAAAACCCGCCTCGCGGCTGCGATGGCGGTCGGCGTCCTGACCGTAGCCCGTCAAGGCGACGAATAGGCACTCGCGCCCGGCCTGCTCGGCGCGCAATCGACGCACGAGTTCGTAGCCGTCCATCACGGGCAGGCCGATGTCGATCACGGCGATTTCTGGCGCAAAGCGCGGCACAACCTGCAGCGCCGCCGCCGGATCGCAAACGGCTTCGACGTCATGACCGCATTCCTTTAACAGTTCCGACAGCGCTTGCAGGCCGTCGAGGTTGTCGTCGACGAGCAGCACACGGCGCGGGGTTGACTGCGGCGTGATAGCGGCCGCCGCGCTTCGCGCCGCCGTCCCGCTCGCGTTCAGTCGCTTGCTCGCGCCGCGCTCCACGCGATTGCCGGGCACACGGATCACGAACGTGCTGCCATGGCCGGCACCCTCGCTGATGGCGCCGACCCGGCCGCCATGCATTTCGACGAGCTTTTTCACCAATGCGAGGCCGATGCCGAGGCCCCCTTCGGCCCGATCGAGATTGCGCTTGCCTTGGAAGAACAGTTCGAACACGCGCGGCAACACCTCGGGCGCGAGGCCGATCCCATTGTCGCGCACGCTGACGGCGATCATGCCGCTCGGCTCGCGCGTGGCCGTCAACTCGATGTGACCGCCCGGAGCCGTGTAGCGCGCCGCGTTCGTCAACAAGTTCGAAACGACCTGCGCGAGACGCGTCGCATCGACATGCCAAATGAGTTCTCGATCGACGTCGACCGTGATCCGATGGTGACGCTGATCGAGCAAAAAGGTGGCCATCTCAACGGCGTTGCCAAGCACGTCGGCGACGCGCACCGTCTGCTTCTTGAGCTCGATCTTGCCGCGCGTGATCCGCGAAATATCGAGCAGATCGTCGACGAGCCGGACCAAGTGATCGACCTGGCGCGCGATGATGTTTTGCTCGCGCAGCGTGCCGCTTTCGGTATGCATCCGCATGAGCCGCAGCGCCGTGACTATCGGCGAGAGCGGATTGCGCAGTTCATGGCCGAGCATGGCGAGAAATTCGTCCTTGGCTCGGCCGGCCTCGCGCAACTCGGCTACGAGGCGCTCGCGTTCAGCGTGCGATTTTTCAAAGCGCGAACGGGCGCGAACTTGTTCGGTCACTTCGACAGCGACGACGATGACGCCGTCCACCGTCTGCTCGTCGAGCCGCAGCGGTTCGAAGTGGAACGTGAAATAGCGCGGCTCGAAGGCGCCGTCCGGCCGCGACATGTCGATGCGGACATCCTCTCGCACGATGCGCTCGCCGCGCTCGAACGCCCGCGTCAGCAACGCGCCGATTTCATTGCCGTAGCGCGCCTCCGGAAACACGTCGGCACAGAGGCGGCCCGCGAGCGCCTCGCCGCCCGCGAGCTCGCGAAAGCGCGTATTGACGAGTTCGAATACATGATCGGGCCCGCACAGCAACGCGGCGGCGATGGGTGCATTCATGAACAACGCATCGCGCTGGCGCTGCGCCGCGCGCAGCGTCGCTTCCGCGCGGTTGCGACGTTCGACTTCGCGCTCGAGCGCCATCGCCTTTTGTTGCCACAGCGCGACGAGGCGATGCTGCTGCGCATCGTCCGCGCGCGCGAGTAGCTCGCTCGGCAGCACATGCGTGTGCGCGGCGCAAATGTGTTCGAACACGGGGCTATGCTCCGCGTGGGAAAACAACGCCTGCGGGTAAGCGCAAAACAGGGTGAACGCATGGCGCCGCGCGAGCTCGTTCCACAACGCTTCCAAGCGCAGCGCGGCTTCGTGCTGGCCGCGCTCGCACAGCACGCTCACCATCTCGCCGAACGCATGCACCGGCCCGCGGCCCGGCGCGGCGGCGCTCTCCATCAACGTGCCGACCGACGCGAAAAAGAGGCCCTCGTCCGGCCAATCGCCGATCATGAAGCGCGCCAGCGTCTGTTCAGCGTCGAGCGCCATGTAGCGGCCCGGGTAGGGGGCAAGCCCGAGCCCCCCACGATCGCTCCGGCTCAAGTGCGAACCGATCGCCGATAAATGGGCCTGCGTGGCGATGACGATCGCACGCCCTCCGGCGCGCAGCGCGCGATCCGCGAACGTGACGACTTCGTCCACCAGCCACGCATCCGCTTGGTAGAAGCGGACGAAATGCCCGGAGTCGTCCGTCGATGCATTACAAGGCTGTCCGGCTACTGCCATATCGCGGCACCTCGCGGCCCAGCGACCGCTCGTTGGGAAAGAATTGCTTACTCGGGGAATCGTCGCGTCGGATGATATGTCCAGATAGCTGCCCCCTTCATTGCAAGGTGCAAGGATCGGACCTACGGAAGCGATGCGCGGGGTCGGAGCGGCTTATTGCGCCAGGCGCGGTCAGGGTGCGGCGGCAAGCGACACGGCGATACGGTCGGCCAAGTGTCCTAGCGCGCGGCTCAACGCATCGGCAATGGCGTTGGAATCGCCCGACGCCATTGGCTCGCTCAGCGAGACATCTTGGGTCAGCACGGCTTTCGCGGGCTGCCCTGCCGTCAGCGCCCAACTCCCTTCGAGCGTGAGCCGTCCGCTCGGATCGGCGCGCAAATCGAGCACCGTGACGACGATGCCACGCGTGCCGTCGGGCGCGGGGGCGTCAGGCAGCACGAACGAGCCGGCCGGCAACCGCGTCAGCAAATCTTGCGCGAGCGCGCGCCGCATCATCTGCCCGACGGGCGCGCCCCACCGATCGTTCTCGCGCACCGAAAGCCGGTGCGCCGCATCCTGCGCCACCACCTCGGGGCGGTCTAGCGCAGCCGGCACCCGCACGGCGCCGAGCTGCACCGTCTGCATGCCTTTCATGCCTCGGCTCGCGAGCGGGGCATCGGGGCCGACGGCGTCGAGCGAGAAATATCGCGTCGGCGGGCTGTGCCCGCACGCGGCGAGCGCCCCGATGCAAAGCAGCATCGTCGTGGTTCGGGTGGTCGTCTTCACGGTGCTGTCCCTGCCTTGCCGCGCACGAGCGCTTCGGGATGCCGATCGAGATAGTCGGCTAGCGAGCGGACAGAGCGCGCCATGTCGGTGAGCTCGCGCAACGCTTCGGGGAGATCGTTCTGTCGCATCGGATCGCCGCCGATCGTGCGATTGGCGGCCGCCACGGCGCTGTCGGCTTCGCGCGCCGTTTGGCGCAACTGCCCGACGAGCGGGCCGATTTGCGGCGAGACCTCGTGCAAGGTGCGATCCACCTGTGCGATCGAGCGATCGAGATGGTCCAAGCTATCGGTGATCTTCGGCGAACCCGAGAGCGTGCGGATGCGGGCCGCGATGCGGCGGATGTCGTCGCCGGTTTGCTCGATCGGCAACGCGTCGATCTTCGTCATGACGTGATCGGCCTTCGTCATCACGTCGTCCACTTTGGCCATGATCGCGTCGACGTCGCCGGAGCTGGCGCTCGGAATGTCCGTCTCGCCATCGCGTTGCGCCAACACGGCGCTCGCCGCGCCCGGCACGAAATCGAGCGTCACGTCCCGTTCTCCGATCAACGGCGGATCCTGCGATAGCCGTGCGCGCAGCCCCGCGGCGATCAAGCGTCGCAACATATCGTCGACGACGGGGCGCCAATTGCCGTCGGCGGGCTTGGCGGAATCGGCGAGCCCGAGTTTCGTCGAATCGATGGCGATCTCGACCGGCGTATCGAGCGTACCCGTCGTCGCGTCGTAGCGCAGGCCGACATGCGCCACCTCGCCCACACGGAAGCCGCGCAATCGCACCGAGGCGCCTTCATCGAGCTGTCCGACCGCGCCCGGGAAGCGAATCACGTACTTCACGACCGGCCCGCTCGGCGCATAGCCGCGCTCGCTGCCGACAAAGCGCCGCGTCGATTCCCCGCCGCCGGGAACCATGACGATCTCGGGCCCGCCGAGCATCGCCTTCGCTGTGGAAGGGTCGCTCAAGTCGAGCTGCGCGCCTTTGACCCAAAACCGCGTTCCCTTGCGCAAATATCGCTTCGCCGTGCGATCGATCTCGGCTTCTACATCGACGTGACGGCCGTCGTCGTCCAGCGACACGTCGCGCACCTCGCCCACCTTCACGCCGCGCAGTGTGACCGACGTATCGTCGGCCTTCATCCCATAGGCATTGTCGAACACGAGCGTCACCGTTTCGCCGCCATGCACGATCGCGCGGATGCCGAGCCAACCGGCCACGCCGCAAGCCGCGATCGGCACGGCCCAAATCCAGCCGGGCCAGCGCGTGCGCCGCAGATCCGCCGCTTCGGTCCGATGCTCGCTCACGCGCGCTTCTCCTGCGCGACGTCCCACATCAGCCGCGGATCGAAGAGGCGCGACGCCGCCATCGTCAACACGACCACGAGCGCGAACGCCGTGGCGCCATCGGCCGGACGCGAGCTCGCCAAGCCGCCGAACTGGATCAGCGGCGCAAACGCGGCGATCGTAAAAACGTCGACGTTCGACCAGCGTCCGAGTTCGTCGATGAGCCGATACAGGAAGGTTTTTGTACGGAGATGGCGTCGCGATCGACGCAGCACGGAGACGATGAACCATCCCATCCCGGCCAACTTCATGAAGGGAATGGCGATGCTGGTCCCGGTAATGAGAATCCCGAGCGGCCAGAGCCCGGCTTTGAACAATTCGGTGACGCCGTCGATGATGCGATGCTGGATCGGGTGCCCGAGTTCGAGCGACATCGTCATCGGAAAGAGATTCGCCGGGAACGCCAGGACGAACGCGGCCACGGTCAGCGCAGCGGCGCGCGATATGGCCGCCGGTTTGCGCTTGCGCAACGTCAAGCCGCAGCGCGGACACGGTCGCCCTTCGTGCTCGACCGGCGCGATTAGATCGCAGGTCGTACACGAGAGCACGCGCTCGCCGGGCGCCACGTGCCGCTCCGGTGCGATTGCGCGCCAGACCGTGCGGCGATCGAGCGTCGCGCGCGTCATCATCGACATGAACGCCGCCGCGACGAAACAATAGCCGCCCGCGTCGATCGAGCCCGTTAAATCTTGCGTGACGCGCGAATAGCCGACAAAGCAGCCGATCAGATAGACATCGGGCATCGCCCACGCATCGAGCCAGATCGTCCAGCGATAACAGGCGCCGAGCCACCGAGGCCGCCAGCCGCGCAGCACAGCGGCGAGCACGAACGAGAGCGCGCCGAAGCGCACGATCGGCAGCACGATGCCCGTCAGGCCCAACACGACGGCCAGCAGTTCGAACCGTTCGCGCCACATGAGCACGATGCCCGAGCCCAGCAACGACGAGCGCTCCGCGCCGAGCAGATGGACTGTCATCAGCGGCGAGAGATTGCCTGGCAGCAACAAGACGAAGGTCGTCAGGGAACAGGCGAGCGCGGCGGCGACCGAGCGGCCGCTGGCTCGCTCCAACGGGTAGTGGCACACACGGCAGCGGGCGAGCATCCGGCCCGCCAAGCTCGACGTATGCGCCAGCGCGCCGCATTCGGGGCAGCCGATCGTCATGCCACCTCCTCCACCGCTCCACGCTGCGCGCCTCGCCCATCGGCACGGGCGAGCGCCCACGCAGGCTTGACACGGCAACAGCAAATCATGGCGGCGGCCTCCGTACATGCGGTAAGCGGTGAGCAGTAAACAGGGACATAGGTCCAGCTCTCGGGTAAGCACGCCGCGTACCCGAGCCAGAGCGCGCGCGGCGTCAACTGTCATCTAGAAGACAACGTCGTGCGGGAGGCGCCCCTAGAGTGCGCTTAACCGATCCCACGCCCAGCCCGCCGCCCGGTCGCGCGGCCGAGGGCGCCGACGGCTCCGATCATGGTTTTCCACCGAAGCGGGGAGCGCGATGCGATATGCCAACAAAGTCAAATCGATTCCGGAGGCGCTGGCGCCGCTCCGTTCCGGCATGCGGCTCATGCTCGGCGAATTCGTCGGCGCCGGCGAGCCTGCGTGCTGTATCGAAGCGCTGCTCGAAAGCGACGTCGACTCACTGACGCTGATTGCGAACACGCCTGGCCTTCGTGGCGGCTTTTTAAAAGCGCGGCTCTTCGCATCGGGGCAGCTCGCCGAGTTCATCGGCACGCACGTCGGCACCACGGACGAATCGACCACCGCCTATTTGGCCGATACGGTTCGCGTGACGGAGTTCTTTCCGATGGGCACCTGGGCCGAGAAAGTGCGCGCCGGCGCAATGGGGCTCGCCGGCGTGCTGGTGCCTGTGGGGATCGGCATCCTCGATCAGCCGGACATGTTCCCGGAACGCGACGCGCCGAAGCCAAAACTCACCGTGGACGGCCGCGAGTGCTTCGTCGAAGCGCCGTTGACGGCCGATGTCTCGATCATCAAAGGCTGGCGCGCCGATACGTTCGGCAATGTCGAGTTTCGCGGCACCTCGCTGCAAAACCAGCGCGACATCGCCATGGCCGGGCGCTACACGATCGTGGAAGTGAACGACATCGTGGAAGTGGGGGCGATCGCGCCCGAGCGCGTGGGCTGCCCCGGCGTATTCGTCGATGCGGTCGTACAAGGTCTGTCGCTCGCGGCCCAGCACGAACTCTACAAATCGCAGTGGGCGAAGCTCGGCCGCCTGCCGCAACGCGCCGTCGCGCAGGCATAAGCAGCGCCGCTGCCGCGCCGATCCCCTCCAGGAGCACCCAGGAGCATTCCGATGCTGACCCGCACCTATCTCGCCGATCCGAAACAACGCATCGCCGCCCGCTGCGCGCAAGAGCTTTCTGCCGGCGAAGTCGTCAACCTGGGCATCGGCATCCCCACGTTGACGGCGAATTATCTCGATGCCGAGGCCGGCGTCATCTTCCATACGGAAAACGGGGCGTTCGGCTTCGGCGGCCATCCGCCGCTCGACGCCATCGACAGCGACGTCACCAACGCGGGCACCGAGCCGATTACGCTGCCGCCCGGATCGAGCGTCATGGACTTGGCGACCTCGCTCGGCGCCATGCGCAACGGCTATATCGACGTGACGATCCTCGGCGCGTTGCAAGTGGACGCGCTCGGCAATCTAGCCAACTGGGCGTGCCGGCGCGACGGCAAATGGTGGCCCGGGATCGGCGGCGCGATGGATCTTTGCTACGGGACCCGCAAGGTGATCGCCGCCCTCGCCCATACGGACAAGCACGGCCGCTCGAAAATCCTTCCGCGTTGCACGCTGCCGCTGACCGGGCGCGCCTGCGTCAAAACGATCGTCACCGAACATGCCGTGTTCGACGTCACGGGGGAAGGCTTATCGCTGCGCGAAATCATCTCGCATGCGACACTCGACGACGTGCGCGCGATGACCGCCGCGCCGTTCGCGCTCTCGCCCGCTTGGCGGGCAAGCGCCGCCTGACTTGGGAGCCTCGCTACGATGTCCGATTCCGCCGGCAATAAAACCGTCGAATGGTTCTTCGATTTCGTCTCGCCGTTTGCTTATCTGCAGTTGGAGCAGTTCGACAAGCTACCGGCCACGCTTCACATCGAACCGCGGCCGATCCTGCTCGGGGCCGTCCTCGCCCAGTGGGGCCAGCGCGGCCCGGCCGAAATCGCGGCCAAACGCGTATTCACCTATCGGCACGCGCTGCACCGCGCGCAAAAGCTCGACATCGAATATCGGATGCCGCCCGCGCACCCGTTCAATCCGATCAAAGCGCTGCGGCTCGCCATCGCGATGGGCGGCTCGCTCGAGATCGTGAAGCAGATCTTCCGGTACATCTGGCGGGACGGGCGCGACGTGTCTTCGCCCGAAGGGTTCGCCGCGCTCTGCGAAGCGATGGGCTTTGCGCAAGGCGTGGAAGCAGTGGAAGCATCGACGGTCAAGGAAGCGCTGCGACGCAACACCGAGCACGCGCTGTCGCTGGAAGTGTTCGGCGTGCCAACGTTTGCGCTCGACGGCGATTTGTTCTGGGGCGAAGATGCGACCGATCTCTTCCTCGAGTGCGTCGCTTCGCGGGAATGGCTGGAATCGCCGGAAGTGCGGCGCATCAGTCAATTGCCGATCGGCGCTCAGCGCGGTGCGGCCGCTTCGCCGTCGGCAACGGCTGCCGCAGCGCCTTCGGCCAACGCATGACGACGATGCAGGCGGATGCCGATCCCGGCCACAATCGCCCCGGCGTGAGCCGCGCACGGCTCGCGCACATCGCGGCGTGGTCGCTTGAATTGCCCGACGACGAGGCCGAGCGCGCCTGCGCCGGTATCGTCGAGAAGACGTTCGCGCGCGGCGCCTGCATTTGCCCGAAAAACACCGTGCTCGAGAGCTGGACCGGCGTCGTGACGGGATTGGTCAAGGTCGGCGCCGTCTCGCGCGAAGGCCGCAGCGTCACGTTCACGGGCGTGCCGGCCGGCGGCTGGTTCGGCGAAGGCACCGTGCTCAAGAACGAACCGCGCCGCTACGAGATCGTCGCGTTGCGCAACACGCGCATGGCGTTTATGGATCGGGCGACGTTCATGTGGCTCGTCGAGCATAGCGTCGTCTTCAATCGCTTTCTCGTGCGCCAACTCAACGAGCGGCTCGGCCATTTCATGGCGCTGCTCGAATACGATCGCATGCTCGATGCGACGCCGCGTCTCGCGCGATGCATCGCCTCGCTATTCAATCCGGTGCTCTACCCGGGCGGCGGCGACCACCTCGAAATCACGCAGGAAGAACTGGGCCTGCTCTCCGGCATCACGCGCCAAGTCGCCAATCAATCGCTGAAGGCGCTGCAAAAGGACGGCGTGGTGAGGCTCGAGTACGGCGGCGTCACCGTCGTCGATCTCGAGCGGCTGCGCCACTACGGCGCTTAAACGCCGAAGTCGCGGCCGCCCGGCGCGACGTTCGATCGGATCAGTTCAACGCCCAATGCCCGCGCACCCAATCCCAGTGGTTGCCGGCCCAGACGTAGTGCCCTTTCACCCAGTGATATTCGGGCGCGGGCCGTTCGGGCACCACTTCGACGAGCGGTGCGGGGCGCGGCGGCCGGGCCGGCTCCACGATGCAAGCCGACAGCGACAGTGCGGCGGCAGACAGCAGGAGCGCCTGAGCGGCGCACGAACGAATCGATGCGATGCGTAACTTCATCTTCATTTACTTCTCTCCCTGAGTGATCTTGAGGCGATTTCTTCGAGTTCTTCGAGTCCTTCGATTTCTTCGATGTATTCCCGTAGCCGCTCCGTGGCCGGCGACGGGTTCCGTGCCAGCGAGAACCGGAACGATGCGCCGGCGCCATCGATCACACCGCGACGAGCCCCGTCACTGGCTTGGCCGGCTTCGTCTGCGGAAACAGCGTAGCGGCCGTGCGATGCGGATCCAGGCCGAACGTCTCGCTGGCGGCGCTTGCGATCACGGCGTCGAGCGAGAGCGTCGGCCGCAGGTCGCGCCCCTCGTACAGATCGGACGGGCGCAAGCCCGGCCAATCGGCTAACACGCGCCCGCCGCGCACCGCGCCGCCGATCAGCATCGCGGCCGTGCCGGTGCCGTGATCGGTGCCCTCCGTACCGTTGACCGCCGCCGTGCGGCCGAACTCCGTGGCCACGACGATCGTCGTCTTGTCCCATACCGGGCCGAGACCATCGTGCAAGGCGCCGAGCATGGCGTCGAGCGCTTTCAATTGCGCGGCCAGCCGCGGGTTTTGTCCGCTGTGGGTATCCCAGCCGCCCGTTTCGATCATCGCGATGCGCGGCCCGTCGGGCTTGGAGAGAAAACTCGCGGCGAGCTTGCCGACCCCGGCCGCATCGCCGCGCGAACGAGCGCCGCCCGCCATTTCGCGCGCCGACATCGCCGAGCGCCACATCGGCCCCAGTTGCGCGTCGTGCTCGTAAAGCGCGCCCACGCGCAGCAGCAAATCGTCGGACGCGCTCGGCAAAGCGGACGGCGCGTAGGAGGCGACGTCGATTTTGCCGCGCAGCGCGGCGGGCACCGTCGGCGCGAAGGCGATCGCTTCGGCGCGGCTCGGCCCGACCAGCCCGACTAGCCGATTGAGCCAACCGTCGCGCACGCTATAGGGCGCACCGCCGCCCGTTTCGAGCACGTTTTGCCCGTCGAAGTGCGAGCGATCGCGATACGGCGTCGCCACGGCATGGACCAACAGCGCTTGTTTTTGCGCATACAGCTGGGCCGTCTGCTGCAACGCGGGATGCAGCGCGAACATGCCGTCGAGCCGCGTCGCGGCCGACGCATCGACGGCGATCGGCCCGCGCAGCGTCGCATAGGCCGGCTCGGCGTACGGCACGACGATATGCAGGCCGTCGGCCGCGCCGCGTTGGATGATGAAAACGAAGCGGCGCTCCGATTGCACGTTCGCAAATACCAACCGAGGGGCGACAAGCATGGCGCCTGCGCCGGCGGCGGCGACCTGCAGAAACTTGCGGCGAGAAACCATGGCTCACCTCCTTTGGAAATCGGGCGACACGAGCAGCAGCGCCAGCGCCGTTGGCGCGCTTTCCGCGCGGGAAACCGCGAGCGCTGTCGCGGGGCTCAGCGAGCCGGCCGTCAGCAGCGGCCCGAGCGTGCGCGCATCGACGCGATCGCCGACATGCGCCGCGATCCGCTGTGCGAGTTCGACGCGCCGCACGAGCGCATCGGGCGCGGCCCAGCTCGCGGCCACATCGTCGTAGCCGGCCGGGGAGCCGGGGCGCCACACGGGCTGCCCGAGCTGCGTCAACAGCGGCGCGGCTTTGACGCCGTCGAGCTCGTGCGCGCCGAGGCCGCGCAGCGTCGAGATCGTCCAATCCCAGGGCGTTTTGAACTTGAGCGGCGTACTGGCCCATGCCTCGGGCGAGGCGACGAGCGCCCGATACACCGTCGGCAAATCGCCGCCGCTCGACGAAAACGCATGGGCCAAACGCGCCACGAGGGCCGTGCTCGGATCGTCGCCGCCGAAGTGACGCGCAAGCTTGGTTGCAATGTGAT
>Ga0157369_10000232_pt1 | contig 77009 bp, 66 predicted proteins | sample C25metaG_FD_113461 | JGI IMG/M metagenome (GOLD analysis project Ga0157369, IMG submission 113461) | Corn rhizosphere microbial communities from Kellogg Biological Station, Michigan, USA - C2-5 metaG | ecosystem: Host-associated > Plants > Roots > Rhizosphere > Soil | place: USA: Michigan... | reverse complement strand
TCGGAAGCGGCGCCACGCTTCTCCTCGTCAGCCACAACCTCCACGCCGTCTCCACGCTTTGCTCGCGCGTGCTGTTCCTCGAAGGCGGATCGCTCCGTCTCGACGGGCCGACGGAGGAGGTGATCGCCGACTACATCGAGTCGGTCTCGCCGAGCGGCGACGCGGCGGAGATCGAATGGGCAAATCGCGACGATGCTCCCGGCAACCAGAACGTCCGGCTGCACGCCATCCGCGTCATCTCGGGCGGATCGACGCGCTTCTCGGTCGACATCCGCCTGCCGCTGCGGGTGGAGGTCGACTACTGGAACTTCGTTCCGGGGACGCGGATCTACACGTCGATTCACCTCGTCGAGAAAACCGGCGTGACCGTGCTGGCGTCGGCGAACATGCCGTCGTTCAACGCCGCCGAGGATGGCTGGTACGGCAGGCCGCAACCGGCGGGGCTGTATCGCAGCGTTTGCACCTTTCCGGCGGACCTGTTGAACGAGGCGCGGTACTCCATCAGCGCGTTCATCGTCGCCGACATGGCGCGGCTGGAAGCCGCCGCGCATCACGCCGTCAACTTCCACGCGGTCGACGTCAATCCGGCGCGCGAGCATCACGCCATCGTTCCGGGCGTCATCCGGCCGAAGCTCGCCTGGCGGACCGAACTCGTGCAGCCCCTGCCGTGATACGAGCGCTGTGACGCGGGCGCAAACGTGCGTGCTACACTCGGCGCCATCTGCGGCAATCGTCCCGCCTGCCCATCGAACGTCATGAATCTTGCCTCCCTCCGCGACCGTTTCGGAGTCAAAACCGAGATCTTCCAGACCCCCGAATGCCGGATGCACGTGCATACCGACGAGCGCGAGCGCCATATCGACTACGCCATCTGCCATGAAGTGCAGATCGACGACTGCTACGGCGTTCGCAAGCTCGCGGAGGCCGGTTTCGCGCCGCGCGTCATCGTCGACATCGGCGCGCATATCGGTACCTTCACCGCACTCGCGGCGAAGTACTTTCCGCAGGCCAGGATCTACAGCTTCGAGCCGCTGAAGCAGCACTACAAAGTGCTGGTGAAGAACTCGCGAAGCGGCCGCTGCACGCCGAATCATCTGGCCGTCCTCGGCTTCTACGGCAGCGAGCAGGGGCGCGACATCTACCCGTCGAATGAGTTCGAGCGCGCCTATCGCGCGCGGCAACTCTCCAACGCCGTCTCGGTGGCGCACGTGTCACGCAAGAACAAACTGCAGCACATCGACTGGCTGAAGATCGACTGCGAGCAGAGCGAAGTGAACATCTTTCGCGAGCTCGATTCGCTCGATCGGCTGAAAGATATCGACCTCATCAGCGGCGAATGGCATTTCGAAACCGCCAAGAACGAGCTGCGCACCATCGTCGGCAAGACGCATGACGTCGAGATCGTCGACGAGGGGCACTGGAACTACTTCGAGGCCCGGCGCAAGCCTGCTGTCGGAGACATCGCTTGAAACTTTGCAAGATCTACGGCCTGGCCGACAGACTCGACGACGATCCGCTGTGGCACGAGCTCCTCGACGCTATGACGCCGGAGTGGCGGTTGCTTAACGCGCTTCACCGCAAGTACTGGGAGTGGGGCCTCGGCCTGTACGGCCTGCACAAGCTCGGCTGCGTCCGGCCCGACGCGGTCGGTCTCGGCGTCGGCGCGGGTGTCGAGTGGCCGCTGTACTACCTGGCCAACCACGTGCGCCGGGTCGAAGCGACCGATCTCTACTCGCGAGACTCGGCGTTCATGAACCTCGACCCGACCATCCCCGAGAACGCGCGGCGTCTCGCTCCGTTCCCGTACCGCGAGGAGGCGCTCGTCTTCAGCAAGATGGACGCGCTCGACCTCAAGTTTCCCGACAACACGTTCGACTTCGTCTTCAGCTTCTCGTCGATCGAGCACTTCGGCGGGCATCCCGGCGCCGTGCTGGCCATGCAGGAGATCGCGCGCGTTCTGAAGCCGAACGGCGTGGCCGCCATCGCCACCGAGGTGGTGTTGAACGGCCAGTGGCACTCGGAATTCTTCCAGCCCGACGAGCTCGAGCCGACGTTCGTCGGCGGCAGCGGTATGCAGTTCGTCGAGCCGCTCGACCTTTCCGTCGACGAGCAGATGATCACGAACCCTGTGCTCTTCGACGTTCCGCCGGGCTTCACCGGTGATACGGGGCCGCACACGTCGGTCAAGGCGGGCAATTTCATCTTCACGTCGGTCGAGTTCTTCCTGCGAAAACCGGAGAACTGGAAGCCGATGTCGAAGCGCGCAATGGCCGCGGTCCGAAGGGAGCGCGAGGCGTGGTACGGGCGCCAGCCGCGCCCCGTTCCGCTTCCGCAATTCGTGAAACGGCCGGTGAAAAAAGTCCTGCAGCTCTTCGGCTGGCGGCGATGAAGATCGCCATGGTCACAACGGTCGGGGACCGGTGCGGCATCGCGTCGTACTCCGCGTCGCTGGCGGAATCGCTGCGCCTCGTTCCGAAAACGGAGATCGAGATCGTGCCGATCACCGTCGGCGAACAGCCGCCGTTGCACTACCAGGAGCAGGCCCGCGCCATCAACGCGGCCGAAGTCGACGTCGTGCACTTCCAGCACGAGTTCAGTTTCTGGGGATTTCCGCCGCCGAACGGCCGCTCCGCATTCGCCGAGCTTCGCGCGCTGGTCCGGAAGCCGACCGTCGTCACGGCGCACACGACCCTCGGCCTGGACGCGATCTTCCCGATTCCGTCGCGCCGCAACCCGATCGGCTGGCTCCGGCGGAAGCGCATGCTTGCGCACCGCGGCTGGCGCGAAAACGTGGAGGTGAAGACGTTCGACGCCGACGCGACGATCGTCCACACCGAGAGCGCGCACGACGAGTTCGCGCGGCGCGGTCTCGACCGCCAACGGCTCTTCGTCGTCCCGATGGGCATTCCGGCGCCGCTGATCGCAGCGACCGGCGGCCAGGCCTTTCGCGATCGCTGGGGCCTCCAGGGAAAGCGCCTCCTCACGCTGTTCGGCTACATCACGCCGAACAAAGGCTACGCGCTCGTCGCCGACGTGCTGCGGCACCTGCCTGACGACGTCGTGTTCGTGATCGCCGGCGGCGCACGGCGGCCGGTCGAGCAGCAGTACGTCGACGCCGTCGAACGGCACGTCAGGAAAATCCGCATGAAGAAGCGTGTGATCATCACCGGCCACCTCTCCGACGCCGAGATCGCGGAGGCCATGGCCGCCACCGACCTGGCGCTCGCGCCGCACACGCAGGCGACGAATTCGTACTCCGTGACGTTTCCGCTGACGTACGGGAAGGCCACGCTCGCCTCAGACCTCCCCTGTTTTCGGGAGATGGCGGCGGCGAGCGACTCGCTGGAGCTGTTCGAGAACCGCAACAAAGCCGATCTCCGGCAGAAACTCGTCGCGCTGCTCGAAGACGGCGCGCGGCGCGAGCGGCTCGCCGCGAATGCGCTGCGCCATGCGGAGCGATTCAGTTGGCCGAACGTGGCGCGCGCGACGCGCGACGTCTACGCGAAGGCAGCCGCGCGCCATCGCCTCTCGTGAGGACGCCGTCCGTGACGCAGGCGAACCGCGCGCTCGTGATCAGCACTGTCGGAAATGACGAGCCGGCGGCGGACCGGATGGGATCCGCGTCGTACTCGTACCACTACGTCTGCCAGTCGTTCCTGCCGCTGCTGCGGCGGTGGGGACGGGTGACCGTCTCCGAACACGATCCCGAGACCGCGAACGGAGCGATTCACCTCAGCTTTCGGCCGCTCGACTTTTTTCGTCCCGCGGCCGGAGCGCCGAACGCCGCGTTTCCGTTCTGGGACTTTCCGGACGTACCGGCGTACGCGCTCGGCGGCAATCCGCAGAACGATTGGGTCGCGGTCGCGAACTCACTCGACCTGCTGTTGACGTCGAGCGAGTTCACGCGCGACGCGTTCGCCCGCTCCGGCGTCCGCGTGCCGATCCGCGTGGTGCCGGTGCCGGTGCGCCATCCGTTGTTCGAACTCGCGGCGTGGACTCCGCAGCGCCGCCTCCTCGATTGCCAGGCGTACGAGCTGAGCGGCGATGGTGCGCCGCGGTTGCAGGCTTCGTCGCGCGCCACGAGCGTTTACCATCGCCGCGTGCGGCCGCACCTTTCGCGGCGATCGATCGACCTCGCCAGCGTGCTGGCACGGTCGGCGCGCTCCGCACGCGCGGAGTGGCGCGACATCACGTCCGCCGCGCTGCCGCCGCATTCGCCGCTCGAGCTGTCCGGCATCGTCTACACGACCGTGCTGAATCCGTTCGACCAGCGAAAGAACTGGGAAGACCTGCTCACGGCTTTCCTTTTCGCGCTTCGCGACCGCGCCGACGCCACGCTCGTCGTCAAGCTCGTCGTCCCGCCGCAGCGCGCGGCGTTCGGCGTCAACCGGATCGTTCGCTTCTGGCGCGCGCTGGGAATCGGGCACCAGTGCAGAGTCGTCCTCGTCAGCGCGTATCTCGACGACGCGCAGATGCTCGAGCTCACCGCGGCGAGCACGTACTACCTGAACGCCTCGCGCGCCGAAGGAGCGTGCCTCCCGCTGCAGGATTTCCTGGCCGCCGGCAGGCCGGCCGTCGCGCCGCGGCATTCCGCCATCGCCGACTACTTCGATTCCGGCAGCGGCCTGGTCGTCGAGTCACACCCGGAGCCGGCGTCATGGCCGCAGGATCCCGACGGCCGCTGCACGACGACATGGCACCGCCTTGTCTGGACGTCGCTGCGCGACCGCATCGCCGAAAGTTACGACCTGGCCACGCACGATCGCGCCGGTTACTCGCGCCTGTCCGCGAATGCCCGCGCGCGCATGCACGCGCTGGCGAGCGACGAGGCGGTGTGGACGCGGCTCGAGCCGGCGCTCGATTCGATTGCGGAGAAGAGCCGGCGTGCTCTTTAACTCGTTCGCGTTCATCGCCTTCTTCGTCGTCGTTTACGCGGCGTACGTCGTGCTGCGGCATCGGGCGCAGAACGTGATGCTTCTGCTCGCAAGCTGGTTCTTTTACGGCTCGTGGGACTGGCGCTTCCTCGGCCTGATGCTGTTCTCCACGGCGATGGACTACGGCTTCGGCCGCCTGCTCGCGCGCGTCCGCGACCCGCGGCGGCGGAAGCTGATTCTGGTCACCAGCGTGACGGTCAATCTCGGCATTCTCTTCGTCTTCAAGTACTTCAACTTCTTCGCGGCGACTTTTGGCCGCATGCTGAACGTCTTCGCGCTCGATCCCGGCGCTCCTCTGTTGCAGGTCATCCTGCCGCTCGGCATCTCGTTCTACACGTTCCACAACATCAGCTACATCGTCGACGTCTACCACGAGCGCGTAGAGCCGACGCGCGACTTCGTTGAGTTCGGCCTCTACGTCGCGCTCTTCCCGCAGCTCATCGCCGGACCGATCGCCCGTCCCGCGCACCTGTTGCCGCAAATCCAGGCGCCGCGCCGCATCACGTACGAGATGTTCCGCAACGGCGCGTGGCTCATCCTCCTCGGCTACTTCAAGAAAGTCGTGCTCGCCGACAACATGGCCGCGTTCACGAAGCCGCTGTTCGCGAATCCGCACGCGTTCCACGGCGTGGAAGTACTGCTTGGCCTCTACGCCTTCGCCTTCCAGATCTACGGCGATTTTTCCGGCTACTCCGACATCGCCCGCGGTCTCAGCAAGTTGATGGGATTCGAGTTGATGGTGAACTTCCACCATCCGTACTTTGCCGCGAACCCGGCCGACTTCTGGCGGCGGTGGCACATCTCGCTCTCGACGTGGCTGCGCGATTACCTCTACATCCCGCTCGGCGGCAGCCGGGAAGGGACGCTGAAGACCTACCGCAATCTGCTCATCACGATGCTTCTCGGCGGTCTCTGGCACGGCGCGGCGTGGCACTTCGTGGCGTGGGGCGCGTTTCACGGCGTGCTGCTCTGCGTCCATCGCGCCGCGGAGCCGCTGCTCGCGTCGTTGCGCTCGATGGCTGCGGCGTCGAACGTCTTCGTTCGCCGTGCGCTCCGCGCCGGAGGCGTCTTCGCATTCTTCAACGTCACCTGCATCGGGTGGCTTCTGTTCGCGGCGCCGCGCCTGCGCGACGCCGGCACGCTCCTGCGAAACATGGCCACTCGCGATCTGACGCACGGCCGCCTCGCCGCCGTGACGATGCTCTGCTTCGCGCTGCCGCTGCTGGCCATGGAGTGGGCGCAGGAGCGAAGCGGCACGTCGATCCCGGTCGTCAAAACATGGCCGCGCGCGCTGCGGCTGGCATGCTACATCGCGGTTTTCTCAGCCATTCTCCTGTGCGGTGCGGTCGAGCGACATGAGTTCATCTATTTTCAGTTCTGAGACTGTTCGCCGTTACGGCGCGCTCCCGCGGAAGGAGCGGCTCTGGCACGCGGCGATCGCCGTCGCGGCCGCGATCGCCGTCCTCGTCTGCCGCGAAATCCCGCCGCGGCTCTACGGAACCAGCGGTTGCCGAGGCGGTTCGCTCGGCAGCACCGCGGTGGCGTCGCTGTCGGATCGCACGGAGCTCTTGTTCGCCGGATCGTCGCACGTGCTGTTCGGCGTTCGGCCGCAGCGCTTCACGATTCCTGCGATGAATCTCGCCGGGACGTGGCTCGACTACACCTGCATCCGCGCCGTCATCGCCAAACATCTCCATCGCGTCCCGAACCTGAAGGTCGCGGTGATCGAATATGACGAGCTGCCGTACGTTTCCGATCTCGTTCCGGCGATGATCGCGACGCGAGACGTCCGCCCGCTGCAGGAGCTCGGCTTGTCGCCCGCGGAGTTCCCGACGGCCGGCGCGGCGCAGACGGCCGAGGTTTACGCCACCAACTTCATGTTTCCGTTCACCGGTCTTCCTCGCGTCACGCCGCGGGCGTGGGCCGATCGCGACAAGACCTGCAGTCCGCTCTACCACCCGCCGCGCGGCTTCGCTCCCGGCTACTACTACACCGACGGCGTCACCCCGGAGAATTTCGACGCCGGCGCCGTCTTCAACGCGCTCGCGCGGGCATCGCGGAAAGTGAACGTCGTCCGCAGAAACGAAGCGGCGCTCACCGAGACCATCGCTCTGCTTCGCAGCCGCGGAACGGCCGTCGTGCTGCTCCGCCTTCCGCACGCACGCGGCTACGTGCCGCAACGGCCGCCGATCGTGAGCGCGCGATTCCGCGAGCTGCAAAGGATCGCCCTCGCCGCCAGCCGCGCGGACGCCAGCATCGCCGTGTGGGATTTCGCCGAACATCCGGCGTTCGATCCCGCTGATTTCGTCGACAACAACCACCTCAATGCGGCGGGAGCGGATAAGCTGGCGAAACTGCTCGATGCGCCGCTCCGCGCGCTCGCGTCGAAAACCGTTGCGGAGGTCCGGTGAAAATCGTGTTGTGCAAAGGCCGCTTCGGAGGCCCGATCAGCGGTGCCGACGAAACGATCGTTGCGTACGCGATCGAGCTCAGAGCCGCGGGACAGGACGCCCGCGTCGCCGTTCTCTATCCGCCGTCGGCCGACGACCCGCATTACCGCCGGCTGCTCGACGCGCGCGTGCCGGTGTCGTGCATCGCCAGCCGGTCGCTGGTCGGCCACGGCCTGCAGTTTGTTCGCAATCACGTGCCGCACATTCCGGGCGGCGCGCGGCGGCTGTTCCAGAAGACGGCCGCCGGTCTCTCCTCCAGCTACGATCGCCGTTGCCGCGCGTACTTTTCGCGCCTGCGGCCCGACGTCGTTCACGTCGTCACGCCCGATCCGGCGTCCGTCGCCATCATTCGCGGCGCTCACGCGGCCAACGTTCCGGTCCTGTACCAGGAGCTCGGCACCGCCGATTTTCTCCCCGACCTCGATTTCTATTACGACCACCTCGGCGCGGCGCTGCCGCTGGCGCACGTCGCTGCTCTCTCTCCGCGCCTCGCGGCGCGATTCGCGGAGAAGTTCGTTCGAACGGCGGTCGGCGTGCTGCCCATCACCCTCGCCGACGTCCCCGCGCCGCCGCTGAGGTCGAGCGACGGCCGGGTTACGTTCGGCTTCGCGGCCCGGCTCGAATACGGCAAAGGGCCGCTTGCCCTCATCGACGCGTTCGTAAAGACCGCGAACCGCGTGCCCGAAGTGTCGCTTCGCATCGCCGGCGGCGGTCCGCAGTTCGACGACGTGATGCGTCGCGCCGCCGCCGCCGCGCTGAACGGGCGCTGCACGTTCACCGGCACGTACTCCGGACCGGCCGCCCGCGATGCGTTCATGCGCGGCATCGACGTCCTCGTGCTCCCCACGCTGGCCGAAGGAACGCCGAATACGATCGTCGAGGCGATGGCGCACGGCGTTCCGGTGATCGCCTCAGCTGTCGGCGGCATTCCAGACATGCTCGGATCGGACGCAGGCCTCCTCGTGCCGCCAGCCGATGTCGATGCGCTCGCCGCGGCGATGACCGAGCTCGCGCGCGATGCCGCCCGGCGTGAAATGCTGGCCCGCGCGGCGCGCACGCGTTACGAGGAGCTCTTCTCCCCCGCCGCCGTAGTTCCGCTCCTTCGCGCCACATACGCGCGACTGTCCGGCCGCGACGACCCCGGTCCGGCACTCCAGCATCCCTGGGCGAACGTGTGATCGACAAAACAGAAACGGCCGACTTAAGTGTCGGCCGTTCAGGTATTTTCCATTGGTTGCGGGGGCGGGATTTGAACCCGCGACCTTTGGGTTATGAGCCCAACGAGCTACCAGACTGCTCCACCCCGCGACACTTGGTGAGGACGCTGCGGCGGCTGGATGGCTCCGGCCGCGGCGAGGGGCGCGATTATCGGGTCGCGACTCGCCAGCGTCAAGGGCCTTCGTAACCCTCGGGTCCGGATCGCCATTCCCGGGAAGACGCTGGCACGGATATCGTTTGTCGCCACCTCCGGATGAAACGACTACTCCTCATTATTCTTCTTCTCGCCGTGGCGGCCGATGCTTCGACCTTGCCCGGCTTTCATGTGCAGTTGGTGCAGGGGACGCCGGGGTTCGTCACGGCGCTCGCGGTCGACTCGCAGGGGACCTTGTACTTCTCGGTGAAGGGCGGCGACATCATTCGCGTCGGCGCGGTGCCGGTCGTCGTCGCGCACCTTCCCACCGTCGGCGACGGCAACTCGGGGTTGATCGGGCTGGCGCTGCGCGACGATCACACGGCCATCGTGCATTACACGACGCCGAGGCAGACGTATGACGTCGTGTCGGCGGTGAATCTGGACACGGGGGTGGAGACGGAGATCCATCGCTTCGCCACGGATCGTGATTTTCCGGAGCGCGGCGCGTCGACGGAGCATCACGGCGGCAATCTCACCGTCGCGCCGGACGGCGCCATCTTCCTGGCCATCGGCGACTACGGCATCGGCATCATCGCCTCGGAGCTCGACTGGAACGGCGGCAAGGTGTGGCGCATCGATACCGACGGCACGGCCGTACAGTTCGCGCACGGCTTCCGCAATCCGTTCGATCTGGCGTGGGACGCGGCGGCGCAGCGGATCATCCTCACCGACAACGGCGACGTCGTCGATGACGAGATCGACGTCGTGACGCTGGGCGATGACTGCGGCTGGCCGATGACGGCCGGGCGCGAGCCGGCGGTGGCGGGGGCGCGCTCGCCGGTGTATGTGTTCCCGACCGTCGTGGCGCCGACCGGACTGGCGCCGCTGAGCGGGCGCAATCCGATTCTGCATCGCGGATATCTCCTCGGCAGCTACGTCGCCAAGGCGCTCTACTACGTGCCGGACGTTTACGCGCAGCCGGTGCCCGATCCGGTCGCCGTGATCCGCGGCGAAACCGATCCGATCATCGACGTCGTCGAGGCGCCGAACGGCGACGTTTACTTTGCCACCGGCTTCGGCATCTACAAATTGATCGTCCCGATGCGCGGTGATTGCAACGGCGACGGCAGCGTCAATTCGTCCGACATTGCCGCGCTCGGCAAGGTGCTGGCGGATGGACCGCAGCCGATGACCACGGTGCAGAACAGCTCGGCGTCTGCGAGCTGGGGTTGCGACGCGAACGGCGACGGGTTGATTGACGGGCGCGACCTTTCGATCGTTTCGACGATGGTAAGGGGGCGAGCGGTACGGCGCTGAGTGGATTAGTCGATCCACAGGCATCATCACTGCACTGGTTTCTGCCCGCTAACAAGGGGAGGAACCATGCAACGGACACGATCCATAGCCCTGGTCGCCGTGCTCATGCTCAGTGTCGGCATCGCCGATGCGCAGACGAAAATCAAATCAGGATTCAATCTTTTCTCACCGCAGGACGACGTGAACGTCGGACAGCAGTCGGCGGTGGCTGCTGAGCAGCAGCTTCCGATGTTGAACGACGCGCAGACGAATGCGTATCTCAATCGCATCGGCCAGCGGCTGGCGGCGAACGCGGGCGGGCCGCAGTTCCAGTATCACTTCCGCGTCGTCAACCAGTCGGACATCAATGCCTTCGCGCTGCCGGGCGGTTTCGTCTACGTCAATCGCGGCGTCATCGACACCGCCAGCAACGAAGGCGAACTGGCCGGCGTCGTCGCGCATGAGATTTCGCACGTCGCGCTGCGGCACGGCACGCATCAGGCCTCGAAGGCCTACCTCGCGCAAGCCGGTATCAGCATCCTCGGCGGCATTCTCGGCGGGCATGTTGGCGAAGGCGCGGCGCAGATCATCAACACCGTCGGCGGCATCGGACTCAACGCGGTGTTTCTGAAGTACAGCCGCGATCTGGAGACGCAGGCCGACGTGCGCGGCGCGCAGATCATGGCCGCGTCGGGCTACAACCCGAGGGACATGGTGGCGTTCTTTCAGAAACTGGAGCGGGTCGATACATCGCGCAAGACGAACTGGATGTCGGACCATCCCGCGCCGCCGGACCGCGTCGCACGCATTGAGAAAGAAGAGCAGATGCTGCGCGTGAATGGAAGCGCGCCGGAGAACGTGGCCGAGTTGCAAGGCGTGCAGGGGCGGCTGCGCGGCTACGGCGCGGCGCCGTCGGCGGGACAGATCGCGCGGCAAACCGCTGCGTCGTCGCAGCGTGGACGGGCCACGAATGGCGGCATGGCCAGCGCCGGATCGGCAGTCATCAATGTGGAGGCGCCGTCCAGCTCGATGAAGACGTTCGTGAATCCGACGCGGCTGTACAGCGTCAGCATCCCGTCGAACTGGCAGGTTTATCAGCAGGGCAATACGGGCGTGACGTTCGCGCCGCAGGGCGGGATCGGAAGCGTCAACGGGCAGTCGGACGTCGTGGTCGGCGCGATCATCAATCACTACGATCCGTTCGGAAACGCGCAGGGGAATGGGACGCTGCAGGACGCGACCGACGATCTGATCGCCACCGTCCAGCGCAGCAGTCCGTATCTGCAGGTCATGAGCGGCTCGAAGAAGCAGATGCGCGTCAACGGGGGCACGGCGTTGTCCGCTGCGTTGCGCGGGCGCGATCCGAACACGAATCTCGATGAACGCATCACGGTCGTCACGCGCCAGTTGTCCGACGAGCATCTCGTCTACCTGCTGTTCATCACGCCGGAGCGCGACGCCAGCCGTTACGCGAACGTGCTGAACACGATGGTGAGCTCGCTGCAGGTCAGCAACGCGCGGCACTGAGCGGCGGGGAGTGGGATGTAGGGGGTGGGGAGTGGAAGCGACGGCGACTCGTTCGTTTCGTTCTCCCACACCCCACCCCCTACTCCCCACCCCCGAATTTTTTCATTACGATTCGGCTTCAAACACGCCGGAGGAAACGAACCTATGTACGACGAACAGATCGCTGGTCCGATGCGCCAGGAGTTGACGCAGCTCGGATTCGAAGAGACGCGCACGCCGCAGCAGGTGGACGCGGTGCTGCAGGAGAAGAAGGGGACGGTCCTGGTGGTGGTCAATTCGGTGTGCGGATGCGCAGCCGGTGTAGCCCGTCCCGCGATCGCCCTCGCGCTCGACAGCGACGTGAAGCCTGACCGCATGATCACCGTCTTCGCCGGAAACGACCGCGAAGCGACCCAGCGCGCTCGCGAATACTTTGTCGGTTATCGCCCGTCATCCCCCTCGGTCGCGCTTTTCCGCGACGGCGAGCTGGTGAAGATGATCGAGCGTCATCAGATCGAAGGCCGCGCCGCGTACGACATCGCTGCGGAGCTGACCGCCGCGTTCCAGCAGTTCTGCGCGAAGGAAGCCGCGGTTCACTAGTTTTGAACGAACCACAGAGACCGTTGCGTCTCTGTGGTTCAAAACTTGTCAGCGCAACTTCGTGGCCACGCGGTTGAACCGGACGGCCTGGATGAAATAGAGCACGCCCAGCAGGCCGAGGAAGTACGGCGCGACGTCGTATACGTGCCGACGCAAAAAGACCACCAGCACGATCGCGATCACGATGGCGGACCAGTCGATCAATCCGGCGACGACGATCGACGGTTCTTCGGCGTTTGACTTAATCACGCCGCGCATCATCGGGATGTAACCGCCGAACGCTCGTTCGCGGAAGGCGACCAGATCGGGACCGAGACGGCGGAACGCGAGCGGAGCGCCGGAGGCGGTCTTCGTAGTTTTCTCGAGCGCATCGAGATCGATGATTGCAGTTCCGCCCGTGCGTTCGATCCTGCGCATGAAGATCGGGATGCCGACGGCAAAGTACGACGCGTTCCACTTCCAGTTGAGGATGATCTCGATGACGATCACGAGACCGACGATCGCTACACCGATCTGCCACATCTCCTAACGTCTCCTCATCACCACGATCGTCTTGTCGTCCGTCGCTTTCGCGCCGCGTTCGAAGGTGGTGATGGTGTCGAGCACGCGCGACGGGATTTCGTTCGTCGCGGCGCCGCTCTGCGACAGGAACAGGTCGCGTAAACGATCGTTGCCGAATTCGATTTCGTCCGGATCGGCGGCTTCGTTGAGACCGTCGGTGTAGAGGAAAAGCGTCGATCCCGGCGGCAGCTCGATCGTCCCTTCGCTGTACGTCGATTCGGGGAGCAGTCCGATCGGCCGGCCCGTCGATCCGATCTCGGTGAGCACGTTGCCGGCGATGATGTACGGCGGATTGTGGCCGGCGTTGACGTAACGCAGCAGGCCCGTCGACGGCGTGTAGCGCGCGAAGAAAAACGTCGCGTACTTGCGTCCCGTCGCGCTGCGAAAAATCAGCGCGTTGAGCCGGGCGACGAGCCGGGCCAGATCATCCTCGATCGGCGCAGCGACGCGCAGCGCGGCCTGCACGCTGGACATGATCAGCGCCGCGGAAACGCCTTTGCCGGAAACGTCGCCGATGGCCAGCCCGAGGTCGCCGTCGGGAAGCTCGATGAAATCGAAATAGTCGCCGCCGACTTCATAGCAGGGAAGGCTCAGCGCGCCGAGCTCCACGCCGCGCACGTCGACCGGCGCCGACGGCAGCAGGCGGCTTTGGATTTCGCGCCCGAGGGCCAGCTCCTGCTCCATCCGTTGCTTTTCGAGTAGCTCCATGTGCAGAGTGGCGTTCTCCATGGCGATGGCCATGTGATCGGAAATGCCGCTGAGGAACTCGAGGTCGCGCGGGCCGAATATCCCGTTCGTTTTGTTCAGCAGCTGCAGCACGCCGACGACGCGCTGACCGCGATTTTTGATCGGAACGCAAAGCATCGACCGCGTGCGATAGCCCGTTTTCTGATCGAGCGAGCGGTCGAAGCGCGGATCGTCGTAGGCATCGCGAAGGATGAGCGGCTCGCCGGTCGCGGCCACGCTTCCGGCCAGACCTTTCCCGATCGGCAAACGAATCTGGCTCGACAACTCACCGGCGATCTTCGTCCAGATCTCCTGTTTCGCCTCGTCGACGAAGTAGAGCGTGCCGCGTTCGACGTGCAGCTCGTTGCGCGCGACGGTGAGGATCGACGCGAACAGCGTGTCGGGCTCGATCGACGAGTTGATCAGCTTCGACGCTTCGACGAGGGTGCGCAGCCGCTCCATCTCGTCGCGGTCGGCGAGCGTCGATACGATGCGTCCGACGACGACGCGATCGCGATCGCCGAACTGCAGGCCGCTCTCGAACTTGCTGGCCGCGCGCTCGCTGCGAAGGAGCGTGCAATCGACTTCGATCTCTTCGCCGTCCCACGCGAAACGCAGCGTGTGCGGACCAACCATCAGCGGCTCGTCGTGCTCGATGCGCGTGCCGAGGATGCCGATGTCGACGATGCGGACCTCGCGGTCGGCGACATGTCCGGCAATCGGTGACGGCAGCAGCAGCCGTTCCGCACGGCGGCGATCGTGATCGAGCATGGGACGGATATTATGCGCGGCTTCCGCGGCGCGTTCGTTCTTCATCACGTACGGGTTACGCGCCGTTTCGGTCGTCCGACATCACCATGTTCGAAGCCTTCGCCGAACGCGATTACCGGCGCTTCTGGACCGCGCAGTTCGTCTCCAACATCGGCTCGTGGATGCAGGGGCTGGCGCAGGGATGGCTCGTCTACCACCTGACCGACTCGCCGTTCCTCCTCGGATTCGTGGCTTTCGCCAACTCGGCGCCGTCGCTGCTGTTCATGCTGCCGGCCGGCGTGCTGGCCGATCATTTCGACCGCTTGCGGACGTTTCGCGCGTCGCAGGTGACGCAGGCGTTGTCGGCGCTGTTGATCGCCGTCTCGATCTACACCGGCCACATCGCGGTCTGGCAGATCGTGGCCGCGTCGGTGATCAGCGGCATCGCCATCTCGTTTTCGGCGCCCGCGTATCAGGCCATGGTGGTCGACCTTCTCGATGACCGAGCGCGCCTTTCGAACGCTGTGGCTATGAACTCGCTGCAGTTCAATCTGTCGCGCGCGCTAGGGCCGCTGCTGGCCGGATTGACGCTGCACGCGTGGGGCAGCTTCTGGTGTTTCTTCGTGAACGCACTCTCGTTCGTGCCGCAGATTTTCGTCCTCGGACGTCTGCAGAAACGACAGGTGCGCGGCGAACCGGTCGGCGCGATGTCGACGCGGCTCGCGGAAGGGCTGCGCTACGTCCACGGCGACCGCGTGATGAAACTGCTGCTGGCGATCGTGGCGATCATCAGCCTCCTCGGCTATCCGTACGTGACGCTGATGCCGATGGCAGCGCGGCTTCTCTACGTCCACGACGATGCGCGCGGCCTCGGCATCCTGATGGGATCGATCGGCATCGGCGCACTTCTCGGCGCGCTGGCGCTGTCGGTGCGCACGCCGCGGAATCTGATGCGAATGATCATCGTCTCGCTCTCCGCATTCGGTCTGGCCCTCGGCGCGATCGGCTTCACGCACGCGCGCCTGATCGTCGTGCCGCTGCTGGCGATTGCCGGCTGCGCGATGGTGGTCTGCGCCGCGCTCTGCAACACCGCCATCCAGAATCGCGTCCCCGACGCGATGCGCGGCCGCGTGCTGAGCATGTACACGTTCGGCTTCTTCGGCTTCCTCCCATTCGGCAACCTCATCGCCGGCGCAATCGCGGAGCACCGCGGCTTACCGATGACGATGATGGTTTTGGGCGGCGGGTTGGTCGCGGCGGCGGTTGGGGCGATCGCGATCAGGAGTGAGTGATCTCGACGAGCCGCTCTTCGACGTTTTGCGGAAGCTCGATCGCAAGAAACCAGTCCGCCGGGTAAAGGTAGTCCTCGCCTTCCTCATCGACGATTCGCAACATGCCGTGCTTCGCCGCCGCGTGATCTTCGAGAACCTCGTAGATCTTTCGCAGTTCGAGCGATTCTTCGTACTCGTCATTGCGAACGCAAACCGCGAAGTGTCTGATCATGCCGTTCATGACATTGGATTATCCAACGCGTAGGAGTCCCGCTTCGCAGGTCCCTTCGATCACGTGCTGGCCGTCCTCGTTCTCGATCCATGCATCGATCGTCAGCCGATGCTTCGCGCGGTCGATCGCGCGGACGACGAAATGCGCGGTCACGGTCTCGTCGAGATGGACCGGAAGCAGAAACGTCAGCGTCTGCGAGCGATAAATCGCGCCGGTTCCCGGCAGCAGCATGCCGACCATCGTCGAGAAGATCGAGGCCGTCAGCATCCCGTGCAGGACGCGGCGTCCGAACGGCGTTCGCGCCGCAAATTCGTCGTCGACGTGAAGCGGGTTCACGTCGTCGGTGATCTCGACGAAGCGCTGCAGATCGTCCTCGGTGAACGTCTTCGTGAAGGTGACGTGCTGCCCGACTTCGAAGTCGTCGATGCGGGCAACTTCCATCAGCCCAGCGAGTCGAGGATCTCTTCCACCGTCGAGCGCCGGCAGGTGTACATCGGCGTGTCGCGCTGCGTGAACTTCGACGACTCGGTTTCGCGAAGCTCCTGCACGAGGTCGAGGAACTCGGCCGCGGAGTCGGCTTCAAAGGCGACCACGAAATCCTGATCGTCGAGACCGAACGAGTAAGTCGTGTTGATCTTCACGCGCGGGTACTTGTGACCGATGGCGATGTGCTCGTTCATGATGCGTTGGCGTTCGCTCTGCGGCAAAAGGTACCAGTCGCGGGTCTTCACGAACGGGTAGACGAAGAGGAACGGCTTCTTGCCGGGGACGATGCGCAGGCGGCGTCCTTCCTGACCTTCGTGGACGTGCTCGTCGACGTACTGCGAATGCTTCGTCATCGAGAAGTACGAAACGGGGATGTCGAGGTAGCGTCCGAGGATCGACTTGTTGATGTCCGCGGCCATCTGCTGGAACGGATCGATGTCGTAGCCGATGCGCCAGAACATGAAATCGGTGTTCGGCTTGATGCCGACGGTCGAATACGGCAGCACCATCATCGGACCGGTGTGGCGGCGGATGATCTCCGCGAATTCGCGCTTTGCCTCGGCCTTCACTTCCGCACTCTCGCGCCGCCAGGAACGGTCGACCTTGAAGAACATGAAGTTGACGAACTGGCGGGCAGGGGCGGCGGCCGCTTCGCGCGCGGGTTGAATCTGCGGCTCGGTGATGGTGGTCATGGGTCGGATTCTAGCGCTGTTGCGTTCATCATCGCGACCCGGCGGCCCGCCCGCGTCCCTCGGACGATGAGCTCCGGAGGAAGACGCGCTCCGCGCCGCCATACAGCGGCTCGTACGAAGTGCGTTGATAGGCGGCCACGATTCCGTCGAGGCCCACCGCAAGTTGGGCGCGCATCCCGTTCCAGACGCTGAAGGCGAGAGGAAATGCGTCGCGTGATGAAACGGCGCCGTTGCGGTCGACGTAGGTGACGAATTGCTGGTAGCCGGGAGCGAGCGGACTGGTGACGGCGACCGCGTAGCGTTCGTGATCCGCGACGAGGTCGAGCGCGACTCCGGCGCCGAGGCGCACAACGTCCGGCGCGATCGAGCCGTCGGCAAAGACGCGGCGAAGAAGGACCGTATGCGATCCGACATGTGACATGGCCACCATGAAATCCCCACCGACCGAGGCTGCATGCGTTGGGTTTCCGAACGAACCCGAATACGACACATCCGGAATGCCAATCTCGATCGGCTGCGGATCGAGGACCGCCAGCGAAGACGAAAGCCGCATCACATAGATGTGATATTCGAACGGCGTTTCGCCATTGCCCAGCGCTGTTTTCAAAAACCCGAGGGATGTCGAGAAGTGGAATGAGACCAACCACTCGGTGCCGTTCCACGCCAGCGACGGCTCCGATGCGCCGAGCCGAATCGTTGCAGGATTGATGAGGTCCGTCGTGCCGATCTCTGCGACGAAGAGCCCTTCTCCGAAGTCCCACGCCATCACGGTATTGGTGCCGTTGCTGCGAAGATCGAACGTCGTATACACATCGCCCTGCGGTCCGTCGATTGTGGAGAGGACCTCACCGGTGAGCCCATCGATTCGCGTCAACCGGATCTCCGCCCCGCTTCTTCGGGCGGGATTGGGCGAGAGAGCGGCCGCGACGTAGTTCTTCCCATCAAACATGACTCGCGGCGTGCGGCCGCTTCCGACGCCGGTGTCGAGTGGAACCGGGTGAAGGTCGATCGGCTCGCCGGTGAATGAAAAACGGCGCAGCCACGATCGCGATCCCTCGCTCCAGGCGACTGCGTAGTTGATGCCGCTGAACGCGATGGATGGATTGAGCTGCGTGGCGGCGCTGAACGTGATGGCCGTCGGCGTCGTCGCAGTGAGTGTCGACGGATCGAGCCGCTCGATCATGATCGCGGCGGCGTTGGTCGACGCGCCTCCGTTCCACGCGGCGAGGATCGTGCGGCCGTTCGATTCGGCAGCACCGCGATTGAGCACGGTTTCGCCGGCCGGCGGCAGCGCGAGGACGAAGCCGCTCCACGTGAGGCGCAGCCTGACGCGCGGCGCGTCCGGGAAGTTCGCCCGCGAGAGGCTGACGTAGTCCGTTCCGTTCCACGTGAGCGCAATCGGCTTCGTGGCAAGGCGCCCGCCGAGGTCGTTGTGTGCGAGGAGCGCACCGGAAGCGGAGATTTGCTGCGAGGTGGCGTTTTTGGACACGGCGGCGTCGACCACCATGTAGTTGCTGCCGTCCGTCGTCAGCGCGATCGGAACGGCGTCGGAGTCGAATTTGACGCCGGTGGAAGGATGGCCGTTCGCGTCGAGCGCGACGGCCATGATCTGTCCCTGGAACGGAAGCGCGATAAGAAATCCGGTTCCGTTCGACGTCACCAGCGGCGTCCCCTCGCAGTATGGAGTGTGACAGTCATTCTGAATCCGAATATCGCGTTCGAGAACTTCGCCCTCGGCGCTCAGGACGTAGAGACGCTCCGGCCACGCCACGACGATGCGACGCCCGTTGGATGCGACGCTGAAGGCGGTGAACGGCACTCCGTCGGCGACCACCCGCGGTCCGTCGACGATGCGGCCGTCGCGACTGATGCGGGCGATATGCAGCGTAGTTTGATTGGCGCTGTACTCGAACCAGAAGACGGAGTACGAATCACCCGCGAAAACGACGGACGGGTCGAATCCCAACGCGATCCGGATGCCGGTCGGATCGAGCAACTCGCCATTTGCAGATAGGCGCGCGGCGTAGATGGCGTCCGGCCACGAGCGGACGTCTCCCCACACCACTAGGAATCCATCGCCGTCCGTGGCGACGACGGGCGGCCATTTGCCGCCGGGCGCAAGGCCGTAGAGAGGAGCGGAAACGGGACGCTCGCCGGCGATGCGCGCCCAGGCGATGGACGCCGTGAACAGGAGAATTGCGATCAGGAAAAACCGGAGACGGGTCATGAGTTTTCGTTATCCATGGAAGCGGGCAGGGCTGTAAGTCCACACATTTGCGTGAGTTGCAACGTCCTGGTTACGGCGATCAAAACCGCGCTCGAATGTCAAGAGGCATGTGGAAAGTGCAAACCGTCTTGGGCTACTGCACAAATCCTGCTGCAAAGGATGTGTCTGATTTCGCGTAAGTCACGTGAATCCATCAGTTAGCTCAATGCGCCCACAAGTTTGTGCAAAGCGCTCAGAATCGCGCATTTGGCGCGCTCTTTCGAGTTTTGCACAGGGCTTTCCGCAGCGTTTTCCGCAGAATCTGAGGAAAGGTACGGTGCCGTTCAGAGCATGGCCGCTCCATCGCCCGTAAACGTCACGACTGTCGATGGTTGACGCCGCGAGGGTACTCCATCGACCAAACCGTTCGACGCCGGTCTCGATCCGAGGACTCACTGATTGCTCCGCAGTCCAGCCGCACGTTCGCGGATCGCGTGCGGGGTGTTGATGAAGACGCGTTCGACATCGCCGTAGATTGCATCCGGCGCAACGATTGAGTAGGCCGCGATCACGTGGCCAGGTCCGGTAACGATGAGCTTCGCGTCGGGAGTAACGACGTTGCTGACCACTGCTTGTGCTGCGGTTCCTTCAACCGGCCCGCTCGCCGCAACGTGGGTGACGTAGAGCGTGCTCGGGCGGCCGTACGGAAAACTGGAAAATGCAACGTCATACTGCAGTCCGTCCCACACGACGCTTGTCGCGTATCCGCTGCCGATGCGCACTCCATTCGCGTTCCCAAGCAGCGAGCCATCGGCGGAGATGCGTTGAGCCCTGGCGTCGGGTGGACGCGTCCACACCACGAGGAAATCGTTTCCATCGGACGCGACGATGGGCGTGACGTCCGACGTCGAGTCGGTAAGCGAGATTGGACGCGGGTCGAGCAACGTCAGCGACGGAGACAGCCGCGCAGCTTTGATGAAGGTCTGGGTGTACGTGCCTTCGATCACAATCGGAATCGGAATCCGGTCTTCCCACGCCACGAGCCACTCGCGTCCGTTCCATGCTGCGGAGACGGTGGAGGTTTCCTTCGTCGCGGGCGGCGTTACGACCGTGGCGCTTCCGATGAGTCCATTCCAGTCGACGGTGTTGGCGAGGATGTGTTTGCAGTCGGACCATGCGACGAGCGTCGACTCTGATCCCACGGACAGCGACAACGCGTTCACACACGGTGCAGACGAGACAGTGATTCCGCCGGGATCGAGAACCGTCCCGAAATCGGGGAAGAGCCGCGCCACCTTCACAGACGATGCGAGTTTGTCGGGCGACGTCTCGGCCCAGCCGATCAGATAGTTCGTTCCGTCGAAGACGATGTCCGGTTCGCCCGTACCTGCCGCGCCCACGCGGATCCCTCGGCCGTCGAGCATCGCACCGTCTAGTGTCAGCCGACCAACGTACACCCCGTCGGATTCGGACCAGACCACGGCGATGTTGCGGCCATTCGTGGCGGCATGCGGCGAATACTGCGCGTTCGCGCTGCGCGCGATCGGTTCTGCCTTTGTGAGCTCGAGCGCGTTTGCGTGGAGGACGCCGCCGTTGATGGCCCGTTGCGACGCGCGCAACTCCGTCCAGAACGCGGCTGTATCCGATCCGTTCGAAGCGAGAGTTCCTTGCAGCGTTTCGATCTCGGCTTGCACCAGCGGCACGTAGTCGCCGGCCGGTTTCCCTGTCCGATCGAGACGCCGGATGCCGATCGTATGGGCCTGCGAATCGGTGGCCAGCAGGAGGTAGGAGCCGGCCGCGAAGGCGAATCCGGGAGCAAACTGAAACTGCTGCAACGGAACGGCCGATCGCTCCAGCAACTCGCCCGCGCCGCTGACATGCTGGGCGACGGAGGGGTTACCACCGTCGCCAGCGAGGACCACGTAGCCGTCGCCGTCGGACGCCATTGCGTAGATCCGGCCGCGCGACAGCGTCACCTTTTCCGGTGCGATGACGTTTCCCGCGTCATCCAGAAAGGTTCCATAGATGGCGTCGAGCGACCACGCGATGAGAAAGCCGCGTCCGTTGGATGCCACCATCGCCGACGTCACGCCGAAGTTCGTAAACGTCTTCGGTCCGGCCACCACGTTGCCGTCGCGGTCGAGCACGATGATCAATGCGGCCACTCCAGTGCCGCGAACGAGGATGACCGTTCGGTTGCCATTGCTGGCCGCCGAATACGCACCGAAACTCCCTCGGCCGGCGAGAACGCGCGGGATGGAGTCGAGCAGAATGCCGTCGCGGCTGATGCGGACGGCCAGGAGCCGAACGCTCGACACGCCGTCCGGAACCAGTTCGTTCCAATAGACGAGATACGCATTGCCAAGAAAGACGACGTTCACCTGGCCGAGAGAGTTCGACGTGTTCGCAATACGAATGTCGAGGGGATCGAGAATCTCGCCGGAGGCATTCATGCGCGCGGCGTAGATTTGCGTGGCATCCGACCGGTTGCGCTGCGTTTCGATCCAGGCGACCAGGAAGTCGTGCCCGTCGGAGGCGGCCGCAGGGCCGAATCGTTGCCCGGGCGCGGGCCCGTAGACGATCGTCGACACCGGATGTTCGCCGACGATGCCGGCGTACGAGGCAAGTGCGAGAAAGAGGAAAGAAAGCGCCAGGAAGAAGCGGGGCATTGGGATCTGATATGCGGTTATACCATAAACGTGCCTGCTCGCTAAGTTGCATAGCTGCTGTAGTTAGCCATATCGCCCACGAGTTTGTGCAAAGCGCTCAAAGGCCCGCTTTTGCGCGTTCGTCCGCGTTCTTCACAGCTCTTTCCGCAGCGTTTTCCGCAGAAACTGTGCAAAGCCCGGATCGCCTTCGCGGATGAAGCGCGGTTCTTCGCCGGTAACGTCCACGATCGTCGACGGTTGGCCTTCGCGAGGACCGGCATCGAGCAGGGCATCGAGCGCGTCGCGCAGGTCGTCTGCGAGCACTTCAGGCGTCGTGATCGGCGGCTCGCCGCTCCGGTTCGCACTCGTCGAAACGAGCGGACCGGTGCGATCGAGAAGCGCGCGCAACCACGGGAGGTCGGGGATACGCGCGGCGATCGTTCGTTCGCCAGCCGCGACGATCGCGGTCAACGGCGCCGGCCAGATGTCTCCGAGCGCGTCGGGAATCGTCGCGCCGAGGTTTTCGAGCTGTTCGACGGACGATGCGATGACCACGAACGGCTTGTCATCGCCGCGTTCCTTCATCGACCGAATGCGCGCCACCGCCTGCTCGTTCGTCGCCATCGCGTGCAGGCCGTAGATCGTGTCGGTCGGCAGAAGCGCCACGCCGCCGGCGAGGAGCACCTCCGCGATTTCGTCCAGCACGTTTGCGGACGGCTCGCCGTCGATGCGCCAGCGCTTCATCGACGCGCCTTCGCCGTCCGGCCGCGCGCGCCTTCGAGCAACTCGCGCGCGTGCATGACGACCGAGGCCGGGATCGCTTCGCCGCCGAGCATCCGCGCCACTTCGTTCACCCGCTCATCCTCGGCGTCGAGCTTGCGAATCCGCGCGCGCGTGTGCCCGGCCGCATCTTCCTTCCAGACGAAAAAGTGCGTCGTGCCGAAGCTGGCGATCTGCGGCAGGTGCGTGACGCAAATGACCTGATTGCCGGCCGCGAGCTCCTGCAGCTTTCTTCCGACGACTTCGGCCACGCGTCCGCCGATGCCGGCGTCGATCTCGTCGAACACCAGCGTCGCCGCGGCGGCTTTGTTCGACGCTTTGAAAAGCGCCGCCGCAATCGCGAGCTGGATGCGCGAAAGCTCGCCGCCCGAGGCGATGCGCTGCATCGGCTTCGGCTCCTCGCCGCGATTCGGCGCGATCAGGATTTCGATGCGGTCGATGCCGTGCGGCGCGGCCTGCTCGCGCGAGGGATCGGCAGCATCGACGACGACTTTCACCGTCGTCCGCTCCATGGCCAGATCATTCAGCTCCGACTGAATGGCCGTCTCGAATTTCTTCGCCGATTTCTTCCTCGCCGTTGACAGCCCTTCGGCCGCTTTGCGCCAATTCGCGAAGCGCTGCTCTTCGATGCGCTGCAATTTGTCGACGCTGGTCTCGTAGTCGCGGAGGCGGTCGAACTCGTCCTGAATCGCGCCGAGGTGGGCGAGGACGGCTTCGACGGACCCGCCGTATTTTTTCTTGAGGCGCTCGATCGTGACCAGACGGTCTTCAATCTCTTCGAGCCGCGCCGGATCGTGGCGAACGGAGTCGGAAAGGCGCGAAAGCCCGCGCGACGTCTCCTGCAGCCGGTAGATGGCGTCGGTCAGCTCCGCGGAAATCGTAGCGATGTCGGCGATCTCCTTCGCCAGCGGTTCTACGAGGTGGAGAGCGCGCGAAAGCTGCGCGAGGGCAGACGATTCATCGTCATCGACCAGCGCAAACGCGCCGCTGGTGGCCTCGGCGAGCTGCCGCGCATTAGCCAGCATGCTCCGCTCGCCGCGCAACGCGTCCTCTTCCGCCGGATCGATTTTCGCTGCGGAGATTTCGTCGATCTGGTAGCGCAGCAGATCGAGCCGCAACGTGCGATCGCGCTGCGCGTCGGTCAACTCGCGCAACTGATCCGCCGCCTGACGCCACTCGCTATGCGCCTCGCGCGTACCAGCGACGAGCGCCGCATGATCGCCGTAGTCGTCGAGCAACTCGCGATATCCCTGTCCCGCCACGCGCCCATGCGACTCATGCTGCCCGTGGATTTCCAGGAAGGAATCCATGGCCACGCCCAGCTCGCGCACCGAAAGCGGCGAGCCGTTGATGAGCACGCGCCCGCGCCCGTTCGTGCCGATCTCGCGCTTGACGATGACTTCCGGCTCGGCTGCGTCGACGCCGATTTCATCGAGCGCATCGCCCGTTTCCCTCGGGACGTCAAACACCGCCTCGGCCGTCATCCGCTCCGCACCGGCGCGGATCATTTCCGTCGACCCGCGCGCCCCGCGCAGAAACTCCAGCGAGTCGATCAGCAGCGATTTCCCCGCCCCGGTCTCGCCCGTCAGCACGTTGAGTCCGACGCCAGGCTCGATCGCGAACTCCTCGACGATGGCGAGATTGCGGACTTTCAGGTACGTGATCACGGCGCGGAAAGTCTAACGGCAGCGACTTTGCTTTGGTACCAGGCAGAACGGGAGAGGCGACGATGAAACGTTTGAGCATCCTTCTGATGGTGGCGCTGACCGCTGCCGGCTGTAATCAAGAGCAGGCGCACGAAACGAAAGTGAAAGCCGAAAACGCGGCGACCAAGGTGGCGCAGAAAGTGTCCGACACGCTCGATGTGTCGGCGCCGGTCGGGGGGAAGGTCAAGGAGACGCCGCCGACGCAGCAGGAGCTCGACCGGCAGCGCTTCGATCAGCAGTGGCGGCAGTTGCAGTCGTTCCGCGCGCAACAGGCCGCACAGGCGGCGGCGCAGCAGCAACAACAACAGGCGGCCGCGCAACAGGCTGCGCAGCAGACATCGACGCAGCCGCTCAATGTCAAGATCGTCCACGGGATGAAGGAATCGTTCAAAGGGCTGGACGCGAACGGCATCAACAGCGCGCCGGTCAACCTTCCGATCACCGGCGACGTTCGCGGCCCGTCGATTCTCCGCACGCAGGTCTACCTCGACCGCGCGCACTTTTCGGTCGGCGCCATCGACGGACGCTGGGGCCGCAATTCGGCGATCACCGTCTGGTGGTGGCAGAAAGCGCATGGCCTCAATCCGACCGGCGACGTCGACGAGAACACGTTCCGCTCCATCGCCCAGGCAGGCGGCAGCGATCCCGTCGTCGTGTCGTACACGCTGACTGCGGACGATACGAAGGGTCCCTTCGTCCACATCCCCGACGATCCGTACGACAAAGCGAAGCTGGACTGCCTCTGCTACGAGTCGTTGCGCGAAGAATTGGCGGAGCGTTTTCATTCAACCGAGGATTTTCTCGATGTGCTGAATCCGGGCGTGAAGATCAATGAACTGCAGGCCGGCGCTACGATCAATGCGCCGAACGTGCGCCCCGCGGTGACGCAGGACCAGCCGGACATCGCCAAAATCATCATCTCCATCGCCGGCAATTCGTACAACGCATTCGACGCCGCGGGCAACGTCATCTTCCACGCGCCGACGACGCTCGGCTCGACCTACGATCCGTCGCCCGACGAGACGCTGCACGTGGTGAGCATCACGCCGATGCCGCATTTCCACTACGACCCGACGCTCTACCACGAGGTGCCGGACAGCGAGCCGGACGCGCACATGAATCCGGGCCCGAACTCGCCCGTCGGCGTGGTCTGGATGGCGCTTAGCAAACAGCACTACGGCATGCACGGCACGCCCGATCCCGACTCGATCGGCTACGCGTCGTCGCACGGCTGCGTGCGGCTCACGAACTGGGACGCGCAGGAGGTCTCGCACCGCATCAGCAAGGGCGTGGAGGTCTCGTTCGTCGACACGACGGCGAAGCACATGCCGGACGTAGCGAAGAAGTAAGTACGGTTCGCCGTAACTTTCGCGATTCCGTCGCGTAGCAACGGTGGCACTTCGTCTAGAATCGGCACACCGATTAAAGACACGCATCGTTGCCGCTCGCGGCATCGCCAATGAACTGGGAGACCTTCTTCCTCGATAATCTTTCGCTCATCGAACGCGTGACGGCGTTCGTTTGCCGGAAGTACGGCCTCTCGGGCGCCGATGCCGAGGATTTCTCCTCGGCGTCGAAGCTCAAGCTCATCGAAGACGACTACGCCGTGCTGCGCAAGTTCGAGCAGAAGTGCTCTCTTGCCACGTATTTGACGATCGTCATCCAGCGCCACTATCTCGATCAGAAGATTCACGAGTGGGGCAAATGGCGCCCTTCGATGCGGGCCAGGCAGGGCGGCGATGCGGCGATTTTCCTGGAGCGCCTGATCAGCCGCGACGGCCTCGGCATCGCGGAAGCTTCCACGATTGTCCGTCAAAAATTTACAGAGCTTGATGCCCGGGCTCTGGAAAGGCTGGCGTCATCGATCGTGGTGCGGCAGCCGCGCAGGCAGTCGAGTGTCGAGCGGACGGAGGAGATGCGCGAGCCGGCCTCAGAGGCGTCGGCGGAAGACGAGTTGCTGAGCGGCGAGCGCGAAAGCGCGGCACGCCGCGCGGGCGCGGTGCTGAGCCGCGAGCTCGTCGGCCTCGCTCCCGAGGATAGATTGATCATGAAGCTCCGATTCATCGACGCGATGAAAGTTTCCACCATGGCCCGAATGCTCCACGCCGACCAGAAGCAGCTCTATCGCCGCATCGACCGCCTGGTGGCGATCCTGCGCGAGGCTCTTCTTGCAGCCGGCGTCGGGAAGAGCGACATTGGCGACATGCTCACCCACGGCGCTGACGCGCTGCACATCGATTTCGCCGCGCCCACCCGGAAGGTGCCTTCGTGACCATGCTCCTCGCCCACCCCGAGGCCGAAGACCTCGGGCGCTTCGTAGAAGGAACGCTCGACGATCCCGAACGCACCGCCATCGTCGAGCACATCGCCGACTGCGACGATTGCCGGGTGCTCGTGGTCGATGCCGCGGAGTTCATCGAGCCGGCAAAGGTCGAAGGGCACAGCAGCTGGTGGATGGGGGTGGCGGCGTCGCTGATGCTTGTCGCGTTGATCGGAACGCTGTCGTATCGGCAGTTCCGTGATCCTGAAGTCCCGCTGATCAAGGCGTCGTCGCATCTCCACGCAAGGCTTACCGAAGAACGGCTAGCCGGATTTTCATACGTCGACCTGCATCGAATGCGATCGGCAGAAGCAGAAAAGGAGGAGGGTCCCGCTGCCTCGCAGTTGGATCTGGAAATCGCAGACGTTCTCGACCGACGAGATAACAACGCGAAGACCTTGCACGCAAAAGGCATCGCGCATCTCCTCTTTGCATCGAGATTAACCGAGGTGGATGCAATCAAAGCGGAGCGCGCCGATGCCGTGGCCGCGCTTCAGGCCGCAGTCGATCGCGCACCTGAAAATGCTGCGTATCAAACAGACTTGGCCGCCGCGCTTCTCGCGACCGGCAACCGCGACCTCGCCTTGTCCCATCTGAAAAAAGCACTCACGATTGACCCACGAAATCCCGAAGCTCTTTTTAATCAAGCCATTGCGCTTCGGGATAGCGACCCCAAGGCTGCCATCGCTGCACTAAAGAGCTATCTTACTGTGGACTCCTCTTCGCAGTGGGCTAAGGAGGCTCGGGAGAGCCTGGAAAATCTGCAAGATAGTCTCTAAACGGCACAGGTTCCTCGTACGCTAGACTTCCTAGCGATGTTCGACAAGTTTCACGACGAATGCGGTGTCTTCGGCGTTCTCAACCATGAGAACGCGGCGAACATCGTGTACCTCGGGCTTTATGCGCTGCAGCATCGGGGGCAGGAGAGTGCGGGGATTGCGTCGGTGTCGTCGGACCGGCGGCGGTCGGAGACGAACATCGGCGAGGCCATCGGGTCGAGCGGCGCGGGGGAGCAGATCATCGCGCCGGGGACGCAGCAGATTCACTCCGAGAAGGAGATGGGCTACGTCGCGGAGATCTTCACCGAGGAGCGGCTGAAACGGTTGCCGGGCGACATTGCCATCGGGCATGTGCGTTACTCGACGGCGGGCGGTTCGATGCTTTGCAACGCGCAGCCGCTGGTGGCATCGACCAGCAAGGGTCCGATCGCGCTCGCGCATAACGGCAACCTCGTGAACGGCGCGGCCATCCGGCGGCGGCTGGAGGCGGACGGCGCGATTTTCAACACGATGTCGGACACCGAGGTCGTCGTGCATCTCATCGCGCGATCGAAGGCGGGCGATCTCGAAGGCGCGCTCGTCGATGCGCTGTCGCAGGTGAAGGGCGCGTACTCGATCGTTCTGCTGGCGCCGGGGCGCGTGTACGCCGCGCGCGATCCATATGGATTCCGTCCGCTCGTTCTCGGCAGACTCGGCGACTCGATTGTGGTGTCGTCGGAAACGTGTGCGTTCGATCTGATCGAGGCGACGACCATTCGCGAAGTGCGCGCCGGCGAAGTGATCGTCATCGAATGTGGCGAGCCGTTGCCGCGCGTTCGTCTCGTGCACGAGTTCACCGCGCCGCGCGAGGCGCGCTGCATCTTCGAGCATGTCTACTTCGCGCGGCCCGACTCCGTAATCTTCGGCAACAACGTGGCCGAGGTGCGGAAACGGTTCGGCGCACAGCTGGCGAGGGAGCATGCGATCGCTGCGGACGTCGTCATCCCCGTTCCCGACTCCGGCGTCTTCGCTGCGCTCGGGTACGCGCACGAGTCGCGCATCCCGTTCGAGTTCGGACTGGTGCGCAATCACTACGTCGGCCGGACGTTCATCGAGCCGAAGCAGTCGATCCGCAGTTTCGGCGTGAAGGTGAAGCTGAATCCCGTGCGTGAGATCGTGGAAGGGAAGCGCATCGTTCTTATCGACGACTCCATCGTCCGCGGCACGACGTCGAAAAAAATCGTGCGGATGCTGAAGGACTTCGGCGCGCGCGAAGTACACATGCGCATCTCCTCTCCGCCGACGACCGGACCGTGCTACTACGGAATCGACACGCCGCAGCGGCGCGACCTCATCGCCAGCGCGCAGTCGGTCGACGAGATCCGCGATTTCATCGAAGCGGATTCGCTCGGCTACCTGTCGGAAGATGGGATGCTGGCCGCGGTGCGCAACGACGACGATCCGCGCCGGCTGTACTGCACCGCCTGTTTCACCGGAAAGTATCCGGTCGTGCACGAAGAAGCGGAAGCCGCGGCCGCAGTTTCGGCGCATTAACCTGCCCAGTCGTCCCGAGCCTCACCAGCACAGACAGGAGTGTCTGTGCCACATTGATCCTGCCGAACTTACGCAAATGCTGTTGGAGGAAGAGCCTGTGTGGCACAGACACTCTTGTCTGTGCTTGGGCAAGGTGCAGCGGCTGCGTTCTTGACGCTACACGTGTAGTCGCACCACCCGCTCGTCGAGCGGATACTCCGCCAGACAATCGGGGATTGCGCTCGCCGCGACGGGGCGGCTGAAGAGGTAGCCCTGCGCGGCATCGCAGTTGCGGCGGCGGAGGAAGGAGAGTTGCTCCTCGGTCTCCACGCCTTCGGCGATCACGCGCAGTTTGAGGGCGCGGGCGATGCCGACGACGGCGGAGACGATCGCGGCGTCGCCGTCGCTTGTGGCCAGGTCGCGAACGAAGGCGCGATCGATCTTTACCGCCGTGATCGGGAAACGCTTCAGGTAGTTGAGCGACGAATAGCCGGTGCCGAAATCGTCGATGGCAATCGACACGCCGAGCTCGCGCAACGCCTGGAGCACTTCCACGGTCGATTCGGCGTTCTGCATCGCCGCGGTCTCGGTGATCTCCAGCTCCAGCGCGGTGGCGTCGAGGCCCGTTTCCGCGAGGACGTGGCGGACGCTCTGCACGATGTCGTATTGCTGCAACTGGCGCAGCGACAGGTTCACCGACATCAACGGGATGTCGAGACCGGCGTCGTGCCATGCGCGCATCTGCGTGCAGGCAGTGCGCAGGACCCATTCGCCGAGCGGCAGGATCAGCCGGCTCTCCTCGGCCAGCGGGATGAAGGCGGAGGGGTGCACGAGTCCGCGCTCCGGATCGTTCCAGCGCACCAGCGCTTCGACGCCGACGATGTTGCCGTCGGTGAGGCTGATCTGCGGTTGGTAATGCAGCACGAGCTGCCCCTCGGTGATGGCGCGGCGCAGGCGCGTTTCGAGCAGCAGCCGCTCCACCGCGCGGCGCTTCATGTCGTCCGTGCAGAGTTGATACGTGTTGCGGCCCGCTTCCTTCGCGCGGTACATGGCGCTGTCGGCGTTGCGCAGCAGCGACTCCGCGTCCGCGCCATCGTCGGGATAGAGCGCGATGCCGATGCTGGCGGAAACTTCGATCGACGTCCCGGCGATTTCCAGCGGCTGCTCGATGGCGACGCGCACTTTCTCGGCGACGTTGACCGCGTCCTCCGGCTGGCGCAGTTCGGAGAGGATGATCGTGAACTCGTCACCGCCGAGGCGTGCCACGGTGTCGTATTCGCGGATGTTGGCGTTGAGACGGTGCGCCATTTCCAGCAGCAGCTCGTCGCCCATCTCGTGGCCGAGCGTGTCGTTGATCGACTTGAAGTGATCGAGATCGACGAACATCACCGCCAGCGGTTTTCCCGATCGCCGCGAGCGCGAAATGCTCTGCGTCAGACGATCGGTGAAGAGCTTGCGGTTGGGAAGATTGGTCAGGACGTCGTGATACGCGTGGAACTCGATCTGTTCCTCGGCGCGTTTGCGGTCGCTGATGTCGACGACAGTCGTGTGCACGCGGTCGCCGACCAGCGTCAGATTCTTGAGCGCCCAGATCGACTGGCCATCCTTTTTTCGCAGCTCGACTTCGACGCTGTTGAGCGTCTGCGCGTCGTGCAGCAGCGAGAGCAACTCGGCGCGATCGCCGGGCCGGACGTACAGCTCGGCGGCGTTGCGTCCGATCAACTCCGACCGCTGGTAGCCGAGCATGGCGGCGTATGTCAGATTGCAGTCGACGATCTCGCCGGCCAGCTCCATCACGCAGACGCCGGCTGCGTTCTGTTCGAAGAGGAGTCGATACCGCAGCTCCGACTCGCGCAACGCCGCCTCGGCCGCGAAGCGCGACGTGACGTCGCGGAAGCTCCAGACGCGCACGTTGGCCACGCCCTCGACGCCGCGGCCGATCGAATAGCGTTCGAAACGGCGGCCATCCTTGAATTCGATCAGCTCGAAACTCTCGGCTTCGGGCTGCGCGTACAAGGTGTCGATCGTCCGCAGGAAGTGATGCGGATCGAGAATTTGATCCAGGACGTGCGTGATGAGGCCGCGGTCATCGCTGGCCTCGAGCAGTTCGGCCGGAATGCGCCACATGTCGACGAAGCGCTTGTTGTAGGTGAGGATGCGGCCGCCGTCGCCGATGACGAGGATGCCGTCGGCGGTCGAGTCCAGCGTCGACTCGAGCAGTGTCACCGCCTTGCGGACTTCGCGTTCGGCGTCCTTCTGCTCGCGCATGTCGCGCCCGAGGATGACGACGCCGGCCGGCTCGCCGTGCTGCAGAACCGGCGCGAGCGACATCATCAGATCGACCTGATGGCCGTCGGATGCTACGAAACGGCGCTCCATGTTGCGGATGCTGCGGCGGCGGATCGAGTCGCTGAACGGACCGTCGTCCTTCGTTTCGAGCAACTCATCGAACTGCCGTCCGACGAGCGAGTCGGCGGGATATCCGAGAACGCGCTCGGCGGCAGCGTTGGCGAATTCGATCCGCCCGTCGCGATCGCAGACGAAGAGGACGTCCGCCATCGTGCCGATGATTTCGCGCGCGGCGAGCGACGGCGTGATCGGGACGAGGTCGTACTTTCGGAAGGCGATGGCGGCGATGACGACGAAGCCGAACAGCGCCGCATAACCGAACGGATAGACGGCGATGCCGAACTTCGGCAGGTAATCGACGCAGCCGAGGTAGGCGACGGCGAAAGCGATGAGCAGGAGATGGATTCGTTTCTTTTCGACGCCGCGCGATTTCGGATAGGCGCGGATGAATTCGGCGAGCGAATAAATCAGGTAGCCGAAAAAGAACAGTAGAAACGGCGGCGCGATCAGCGCGCTGTATCGCGGGTACCACCCCCACCAGAACTGCTGCACGCGCACGACCAGCACGCCGGTCACGCCGAGAAACGAGAAGACCGCGGCCATCGCCCACGCCGCCACGATCGCGCCGCGCCGCTCTTTGGCTATGCGCAGCATTTCCGCGGTGAAGTGATAGATCGACGGCGCGAGAAACGGGACGCCGAAGTAGGCGACGCGCGACCAGAAGAGCGCCGTGGCCGTGTCTTTCGCGCAATACATGAACGTGAACGCGACCAGCCACACCGAGGCCGCCACGGTCAGGGCGAAGAAGGCGCCGGCCACGCGCGACGACCGGCGCGCCAGCACGCTCGCGCCGAAGACGAGCATCAGCGCGGCCGTGACGAGCGGCGGAACCGCAAACGGCGAAAACCCGTAGCGGGTCGAATCAAGGATGGGAAGCAACCGGACCTCGCGATCTCTCTGGGAATCGACAGTTTGCAGGAGACGCCCCGTTTTGTCGAACGCGATCGGGCGATAATCGCGCCTCAATGCCGTCCGTGGTCATCGTCGGCGCCGGAGTCATCGGCACGAGCATCGCGTATCACCTCGCCAGCCGTGGCGTGCGCGACGTGGTGGTGATCGACCGCGGCAACGAGCCCGGCGCCGGCAGCACGCCGCGCGCGACCGGCGGATTTCGCGCGCAATTCGCGACGCCCGCGGACATCGCGCTGTCGCTGCTGTCTCGCGAGAAACTCATCCGTTTTCCGGACGAGATCGGCGTTGATTCCGGCTACCGGCCGTACGGCTATCTCTTCATCGCGCGCAGCGAACAGGCGATGGCGCAACTGCGGACTGCGAACGAACTGCAGCACGCGTGCGGTTTGCCCGAGGCGCGCGTGATCGATGCCGAGGAAGTGCGGAGGATCAATCCGGCCGTCGTTGATGACGCGATCGTCGGCGGCACCTTCTGCCCGACCGACGGTTTCATCCGCGCCATGAAAATCCTCGGCGGCTATTTCGCGGCCGCGCAACGGCTCGGCGTCCGCTTCGACTTCGGCGTGACCGTGCGCGGGATGCGCATCGAGGGCGATCGCATCGCGGCGCTGGAAACGTCGCGCGGCGACGTTCGCGCGGACGTTTTCATCAATGCCGCCGGCGCCTGGGCGTCCACCCTCGGCGTCGACATTCCGGTCGCGCCGCTGCGGCGCCAGGTTGCGGCGACGATCGAGACGGACATCCTCTCCGACACGATGCCGATGACGGTGTGGGCCGACGACGGCTTCCACTTCCGCGTCCGCGATCGGCGTGTGCTGCTGCTCTGGCCCGATTCGCCGCCGTCGAATTTCGACACGGCGTTCGATGCCGAGTCGTGGCTGCCGCAGGTGCTGGCGTTCACGAATGCGCGGATCCCGATTCTTCGCGACGTCCCGATCGATCCCGACGCGTGCTGGGCGGGGCTGTACGAGATGTCGCCGGACCACCACGCGATCCTCGGGCAGGCGCCGGCGATCGAAAATCTCTACCTCGCCAACGGCTGTAGCGGACATGGAGTCATGCACGCGCCGGCGATCGGGCAGGTTCTTTCCGAGTTGATTCTCGACGGTCAGTCGTCGATCGATATTCACTCCTTGCGGCCGTCGCGATTTGCAGAAGGCGCCGGCATCGAAGCTAGCGCGCTGCTGTAGTCGAAAACGCTTTTCACGCGGAGGCGCGGGGACGCGGAGTTTTCTTTTTCCACGACCGCGCATCCAATGGCGCATGAAACGATTGGACCCGCGGCTCTACCAGATCGGCGCGCTCACCGTCCTCCTGCTCTACGGCATCTTCGCGCTGAATTTCGATGTAACTCTGTTCCGCGCCGTGCTGCTCGTCGCCGTCGCGATTGCGACGCAGGCGATCGGCAGCAGGATCAAGCACGTCGCCTTCGATCCGCGCAGCGCGGCCATTTCCGGACTCTCGTTATCGCTGCTGCTGCGCAGTGACTCGATCGCGCTGCTGATCGCCGCCGCCGTCATCGCCGTCGGCAGCAAGTTCGTCATTCGCGTCAACGGCAAGCACATCTTCAATCCGACCAACGGCGCGATCGTCGCGATGATGCTCATGACAGACCGCGTCTGGGTTTCGCCGGGACAGTGGGGGAACGTCGCCTTCTTCGGATTTCTCATCACCTGCATCGGCGGACTGGTCGTCAACCGCGCGGCGCGCAGCGACGTCACGTACGCGTTCATCATTTTCTGGAGCGCGCTGGTCATCGGCCGGTCGCTGTGGGTCGGCGAGCCGCTGACGATTCCGTTTCACCGGCTGGAGAGCGGCGCGCTGCTGCTCTTCACCTTCTTCATGATCTCGGATCCGAAGACCACGCCTGACTCGCGGGCGGGACGGATCCTCTTCGCCGCGCTCGTCGCGTTCGGCGGCTGGTACATCGGCTACCGGCTCTTCCGCACGAACGGGATTCTCTGGTCGCTCGCCGCCGGCGCGATTCTCGTCCCGATCATCGACGCACTTCTTCCGGCGGCGCGCTACCAGTGGCATCGCGACACCGCGCCCGCCGCTCCGCAACATCACCAACTCGCAACCGCAGCATAAGGAGGCAATCATGCTCAAACGCAGCTTCATCCTCATCACCACGTTGTTCATTGCCGCACAGGCGCACGCGTTCTGCGGCTTCTACGTCGCCAAGGGCGACACGAAGATTTTCAACCGCGCGTCGCAGGTCGTCATCGTCCGCGATCAGGACAAGACCGTCGTGACCATGGCTAACGACTTTCAGGGAAGCGCGCGCGACTTCGCCGTCGTCATTCCCGTGCCGACGAAGATCGAGCGCGGACAGATCCACGTCGCCGACAAATCGCTCATCGATCACCTCGACGCCTACTCGTCGCCGCGGCTCGTCGAGTATTTCGATCCTGATCCTTGCGCGGCACCGTCGCAGGAGTTGCGCATGTACGCCCCTGCAGTGAGCGAATCGATCACCGTCTCGAAGGCGCGCGACCGCGCGCAAAGTCTTGGCGTCACGATCGAAGCGAAGTACACCGTCGGCGAGTACGACATCCTCATCCTCTCCGCAAAGCAGAGCAGCGGGCTGGAGACGTGGCTCACGGAGAACGGCTACACGCTGCCGAAAGGCGCCGCGTACGTTCTCGGCAGCTACATCCGCCAGAACATGCACTTCTTCGTCGCCAAGGTGAACCTCGGCGAACAGTCGCGGCTCGGATTCAACTACCTCCGTCCGCTGCAGGTCGCCTACGAGTCGCCGAAGTTCATGCTCCCGATCCGCCTCGGCACGGTGAACGCCAACGGCGCGCAGGAATTGTTCGTGTACGCAATCACGCCGAAAGGCCGCGTCGAATCGACGAACTACAAGACCGTGAAGCTGCCGAGCGACGTCGACATCCCGCTGTTCGTGCGCAAGGACTTCTCGCCGTTCTACAAAGCGCTCTTCACCGAGCAGGTCAAGAAGGAAGACAACAGCGCCGTCTTTCTCGAGTACGCGTGGAACATGAGCTGGTGCGATCCGTGCGCCTCGGAGCCGCTGTCGCAGGACGAACTGCGCAAGCTCGGCGTCTTCTGGCAAGACGGCAACCGCAACGTCTTCCTCACGCGGCTGCACGTCCGCTACGACCGCGAGCACTTCCCCGAGGATCTCGTGTTTCAGGAGACGGGGGATGAGCGCCAGTTTCAGGCGCGCTACGTTCTTCACCATCCCGCCAATCCCGGCCAGTGCAATGCCGCGATCCAGTACCGCCGCGACCTGCACAAGCGTCAGGAAAAAGAAGCGGAGAACGTGGCCGAGCTGACGGGATGGAAAGTCGAGGACATGCGCCGCCGCATGCACCTCGACACGGTCAGCGACACACCGGCCGAGAAGAAATGGTGGGAAAAGATTTGGTGATGTTCACCGATCGCTGACGAACTCGTGGCGAGGCAGTGCGTACATTGGCCCATTCGAAAGGAGAAGCCAATGAAACACTTCCTCGCCGCAGCGGCCGTGGCCCTGACGGCCATCGGCGCATTTGCACAAGGCAGCGTCACCCTTCCTCCCTCCGGCGGTAATCAACGCGCTTCCGTCACGCAGCAGATCGGTCCCGTCACGGTTTCGATCGATTACAGCAGCCCGCACGTCCACAGTCCGCAGGGTCAGGATCGCCGAGGAAAAATCTGGGGAGGACTCGTGCCGTGGGGCATGGCGAACCTAGGATTCGGCACTTGCAAAGAGTGTCCGTGGCGCGTCGGCGCGAACGTCAACACAGTCTTCACCACCTCCGCCGACATTCAGGTCAACGGCTCCACGCTTCCGGCCGGCTCGTACGCGCTCTTCGCCATTCCGCAGCAGGACGAATGGACGTGGATCTTTTCGAAGAATCACACCTCGTGGGGCAGCTTCTTCTACGACCCGGCCGAGGATGCGCTGCGCGTGAAGGCGAAGCCGGAGAAGGCCGAGTATCGCGAAGTGCTCACCTTCGACTTCACCGAACGGAAAGACGATCACGCCACGGTGGCGATGAAGTGGGAAGAGCTGGCGGTGCCGATCGACATCACCGTCCCGAATGCCGCCGATCTCTACGTCGCGACCATGCGCAACGAGCTGCGCAACTCGCCCGGCTTCAGCGACGCCGAGTGGCAGCAGGCGGCGCGCTACGCACTGGACAACAAACATCCCGCCGAGGGACTGCAGTGGGCGGAGAGGTCAGTCAATCCCGCCGGTGGCATCGGCAGGAAGAGCTTCACGAACCTGATGACGCTCGCGGACGCACAGGACGCGAACGGCAAGACCGCCGACGCCGCGAAGACCCGCGAAGAAGCGATGAATCATCCCTCGGCTACGGTCTTCGACCTGCACGGATACGGCCGGCAGCTCATCGCCAAAGGGAAGAAAGAAGAAGCATTGAAAGTCTTTCAGCTCAACGCCAAGCGCAATCCTGGCATGTGGCCGACCAACGGCGGACTGGCCCGCGGCTACGCCGCCAACGGCAACTTCGCCGAAGCGCTCAAGTACGCGAAGCTCGCGTTGGCGCAGGCGCCGGACGAAGGCAACCGGAAGAACCTCGAGAACATGATCAAGAAACTCGAAGCGGGTCAGGACATCAACTGATTCGCATTTCATCGAACGTGAAGAAGCCCGCCGATCGCGGCGGGCTTTTTCTTTTCGCTCTTCACTTGAACGCTTAAAGCAGCGTAGACTCTTTTCCGGTCCTAAATCAGAGAGGAGCTCCATGCGCACAGCCGCTGCACTGTGTCTCGCTTTCGCTCTCGCCGTACCCGCGTTCGCCGCTGACCCTCCGCCGCCAGACTGCACGAGCCTCAACGCAGCCCTGAAGTTGGCCACGCCGCCGAGCAAGGACACGGTCGCGTTCGAAAACGCCTTGCGGCCGTTTCTGACGGCAGCGTGCTACGACAAGATGGGATGGACTCACGACGCCTTCATCCGCGACACGGGTCCGTACATCCTCGGCGACTACTACGGCACGCATCCCGCGGTGCGGATCTGGTACTCGCCCGAGGTGGCGAAGTGGATGAAGCTGACGCCGGCGCAGCGTGAGGTCACGCAGATCGACGACAACGGAATCATCGTCAAAGAGATGTACTCGGGTCCTGCGCGCTGCTACCCGATGAAGGGTGACCCGCCGACGGGGTGCTCCACGGCCGGTTCCGGGAGCGCGTGGTGGACGACACCCGGCAACGCCGGCTGGTGGACGGTGATGGTGCGCGAAGCGAATGCGTCTCGCGACGGCTGGTACTGGAGCGGCTACTTCAACAAGCAGGCAGCGGTTCCGACGAACGTCGACAATACGGCCTATCCGTCCGCCGGCTTCGGAAATTACTGCATCAACTGTCACGCCTCGGCGGCCTCGAACTCGACGTATTCGACGATGCGCAACGTCGTGGGAACGAACACGATCACCTATCTCAACGTCATGCTGACCCTGGCCAACCCGACGCCGGCTCATGAGGATGCGCACAAGGCGAAGGAAACGCGGAAAGGCGGGCCGCCGCTCCTCAACACCGTGAAGTTCGACAACGAGTTGATCCAGATCCTCGCGCCGTGGTGGCACGCCAATGACAAGCTGACGTACCGCAACTTCCCGGGCGAGACGTGGGACCACGTCATGGCCATGAAGAACGGCCCGGAGCAGTTCATCACCTCGGACCAGTGCATCGGCTGCCATGACGCAACCGGTAACATCGCGCCGTATCCGGCCAACATGCTTTATCCCGCCGGCGGCACTCCTGCGCCGGCTTATAACGTCTCGCCATACGGCGAATGGCGCGCGTCGCTGATGGGTCTCTCCGGCCGCGATCCGGTCTTCTTCTCGCAGATCGCCAGCGAGCTGAAAATTCACGCGGACGCGAAACTCCCCAACCAGACCATCCCCAACATCTGCTTCCGCTGCCACGGCGCGATGGGGCAACGCCAGCTCACCATCGATTCCGGCGGCAAGAAGATGTTCGATCCGGAGCTGGTCTACAAATGGTCGCCGTCGCTGGCGCAGCCCGTCGGCGACAACAAATACGGCGCACTGGCTCGCGACTCGATCTCCTGCACCGTCTGTCATCACATCTCCGACAAGGACCTCGGCAAGCCGTCGACCTTCACCGGACAATTCAACACGACCGATCCGAAAACGATCATCGGCCCCTTCACCGTTCCTCAGGAAAAGCCGATGAATCATTCGCTGGATATGACGCCGGTGCACGCCGAGTACGTGAAGGATTCGAAGCTCTGCGGCTCGTGCCACACGGTCGAGCTGCCGGTTTTGCGCGCAAATGGCGAGCAGGTCATCAAGAACGGCGTTCCCATGACCGACTTCGAGCAGACCACCTACTTCGAGTGGCAGAACAGCGTCTTCCAGAACGAGTTCAAGCCGGTGTCGGGCGATGCGCAAACCTGCCAGCAATGCCACATGCCGTCGACGTTCAAGCTGAAGAAGTTCAAGAGTCAGGATCTCGCCTATCGCATCGCGAACATCGAGGATGAGACGTATCCGTACGTCGATGACCGGCTCTCCGACAACGACATCTCGCTCCAGACGCGCACCGGGTACGCGCGGCACACGCTGGTCGGGATCAACCTCTTCGTCCAGGAGATGTTCCTGCAGTTTTCCAATCTTCTCGGCATCCGCACGTCCGATCCGATGCTGGCGGACGCGGATCCGAAAGTCGTGGCGCAGGGCCTCACACTCGCCGAACAGGCCACCATCGATCTGGCGCGTCAGGAGACGGCCGATGTTTCCGTGATGTCGATGCAGAAGACGGCCACCGATCTCGAGGTGAAGGTGGGCGTGAAGAACAACGCCGGCCACAGTTTCCCCTCGGGCGTTTCCTTCCGCCGTGCATTCCTCGATTTCGAAGTGCTCGACGGCGCGAACAAACCGATGTGGGCTTCCGGTGCGACGAATCAGTTCGGCATGATCACGAACGGAGTCGGCGGCCCAATCCTGCCGACTGAATTTCTGGAGGGCGGGCAGTATCAGGATCATCACACCGTGATCACCGACCAGTCACAGGTGCAGATTTACGAAGAGTTGGTGAAGAGTCCCGAGGGCAACTTCACGACCAGCTTCCTGAGTTTGTACGACAACATCAAGAAGAACCGGCTGCTCCCGCGCGGATGGAAGCCGGACGGGCCGCATGCCGCCGAGACGAGGCCGCACGGTTCCGCGGCCAAGGATCCCGATTACCTCAACGGCTGCGGATGCGACACGATCATCTACAAGATTCCGCTAAGCAAGGTTCCGAACGCGGCCAAGGTGCAAGTGCGGATTTACTACCAGACCATTCCGCCGTACTACCTGCGCCAGCGCTTTACCGACACCTACAATCCTGCGACGAAGAACGCCGCCGAGAACACGCAGCGGCTGATCGATTTCGTCGGCCAGTTGAACGTGAACGCAACCGAAATTCACGAGTGGAAACTGTTCGTGGCCGGCACGACGCGGTCGATCAACTGAAGCAACGATTCGGCGAGCCCGCCGTTCTCGAACAGAGACGGCGGGTTCGCTGCCAGTGCGTTCACCACGGGCAGGATGCCGCCGGCGAATGGCGGCAGCTCGTGGTACAGATCGCGGGCGGTGACGTGGTTGTATGAGATCGCCGCGGGCAGCGACGCGCGCAACTCGACGTCGATCTGTCCGGCCGTGGTCGGATTCCAGCCGCCGATGCCGTCGATGAACAGGACGTGCGCCGGTCCATCGATCGCTTTCGCTTCATCGGCAACCGTCGCCGCAACGAAGCGCGCGGTGTGCGGATACTTGATCGCCAGCAGCCGCTCCGCGGCGCCGGCGTTCTGCGCGTCGAGCAACTCGCGGAAGCGGTCGAACGTCATTCGCTCGGAAGCGGAGAGGGCCAGGACGTTGAAGCGGTCGCGCGCGATCAGGCGAACTTTGCCGTGTTCGACGCGGCAACAGGTCGGCGAGTTGAAGTACGGCCGCTCTTCGCGGATCGGCGTGACCGAGGCGAAGACGCCGATGAGGCGATCGTGAAAGCCGCCCGATTCGCCGCCCTGCTTGCGCACGAGATCGTTCTCGATGAGCGTCCGGCCGTTCTCTTCATGCAGCCAATGACGCGGATCGTCCTCGGGACGCGAAACGGTGCCGATGTCGATCGCTTCGAATTCATCGCCGGTGATGAGCGCGATGGCGCGCTGCGCGGTGGCGAGATCGAGATCGAGATACGGCTTCCCGGCGTGCGCGCGAATGAGCATCTCGACGTCATCGATCGCGGACGGATCGAACAGCGGATGCACCACGTCGCGCAGCATGGCCGTCAACTCCGAATTCACGCCATCGATGCGCGCGAGGAGCGGCGAGTAGAAAAGGCGATCCTCGATTTCGATGCCGCCGGCCGGCACCGACGTCAACGTGAACGGCAGTCGCGCGCGCAACTCGCGCACGACGCCGTAACGCGTTTCGCGAGGATCAGCGGCGTTGACGATGCGCTCTTTGAACGGATCCGCTTGGTCCTTGGCGTGGCAGAGGATCGAGTACTCCTCGATGGACTGCCCCGCGTCGGCGATCAATCGCAGCCGGACCTCGACGCCTGCGCGCACGAGCTCGCGCGCCAGCCAAGCCGCCTGCACCAGGTTGACGCACGCATCCTCGCGGCAGTGAACCGATTGTCCGCGCGCTTCGACGAGAAGGATGGCCGTGGTCATCGCCGCGCCTCTTCCCACGAAACGATCCGCAGTTGAACGCGATCGTTCGCATGCGCAACTTTGTAGTACGTACACGGCCGCGATTCGTCGTCGTAGTACGGCGCGAAGAGATCGAGGAACGCGGTCGGCTCAATGGCCGTGACCGTGTGCAGTGTGCCCGGCGATTGGCGCAACACGAGCGCGTCATCGTCCGGACCGAGCACGACTTCGCCGCAATCGCGCGCAGTCAGCGACGACGCATCGATCCACTCGTACGTGCGCACCCGCATCCGCCCGCACAATACTTTCGAGATGACGTCGAGCTTCGGATGATCGTGCAACGGAATCGTTTCGCCTTGCGCCAGCGCGAAGACGCTTGCGTGGAATGCCGGATCAGTCGTGAAGACCTCTTCGCGGAAGCCGTGATCGGCGACCGGAAGCGCCAGCAGACGCGTCACTTCATCCGCGTCGCAACGAAGTTCGCGCGCCGCTTCCGTGAGTGACTTCACCGCTTCGTCGCTCCAGCCATTGCGCGCGGCGGTTTCCGCTTCCGCCACCACGCGCCGCATCTCCGGGGTCATGATTTCTGATGGACTGATGCGCAGATGTTACTTCATCAGCCGCCGCCGCATCTCCTCGGCGCGCGCATGAATGGCATCGTACGAGTCGCCCGCGATCTCGATCTGTCCGAGGACGACGCCGAACTCCGACACGGGCCGGACGCGCTCGTTCGCCTTTCGAAATGCCGAAAACTCGGGCATTGACGCGGCGGCATCGTAGTCGAGCAGGTTTCCGGCAAGATCGTCGTCGAAGGTGATGACGTTGAACTGCCCTGCCACGCGTCCGCTCGTCTTCGGCAAAGCTCGTGGCGGACGTCCAGTGGACACGTCGGCGACGGCCGCGAAAATGTCGGCACCGAGGCCGAGGTCGTAAATCCCGCCGAAGCAGGCCGCCGAACGGCCGTTGACCTCCGTCAGCCGCACGCCGTTTTCCGTCAGCCAGAATTCGATGTTGAAGAAACCGCCGTCGAACCCGAACGCGCGGATGGTCTCGATCGTTTTCGCCCGCAGCGTTTCCGCCGTTTCGGGGTCGACGCGCGACGGCGTCGAGAAGTTGTCGATGACGCGCGTGCCGGGGAAAGTGTTCGTGTCCGTCATCGCCCAGATCCGAATCTCGCCGCCGAGGGACCACCCTTCCACCGTGACCTGCCGCCCTTCGATGAACTCTTCGACCAGCATCATGTCGGTCGTAGCCAGCGGATATTTCGCGAGATCGATGGCGCGCTCGAAGAGGCGGTAGTACTGCCGCGTCCACGCCGGCAACTCGCGCCTTGCCAGTTCCATCGCATCGCGCAGTTCATCGCGCGAGGTGACTTTGAATCCGAGGAGTCCGAGCTTCAGCCACGGCGGTTTCAAATACGCGGGATACGCAATCTCCGGCAACGGCTCATCGAGCAAAAGTGGCTGACAGCGAATCGGATCAACCTCGACGCGCCGCCCGTACAACTTGTGCAGACAAAGAAACACCGCCTCCGGCGACGGACCGGGCAAGCCAGCCTCGCTCGCCAAGACCGCCGCGATCAGATCGCCGAGGTCGTGCGTCGAAACGACGGCGCCCACGCGCTTCTCCGCCATGACCGCCCGGCATCGCTCCAGATACGCAACCGGATCAAACTCCGGCGACGCCTCCCAATGACTGACGCCCGCATCGACAAAATGAAATCGATGCCCTTCGACGCGCTCGAACGCCCATCGGTCGTAGGAGTCGGGACAGACGACGAGGATGTCCACGGGAGGTCTTACGCAGATCGCGCAAAGGGACGCACAGACACAAGATCTGCATCAGCAACTTGACGAACGTCCGCGGTCGCTAGCGTCAGTAACGCACCAGTCCGACCGGAAGCCGTTACAAACTCGACCTCCAGGGCGTCGGATCCGTAAACCTCGACAATCGCGCCGAGATCGCCGCTTTTGAGTCCATGCTCAGGTACATCGCGGTTGAGAACTACGGTGTCTAAAACGGAGTAAGTCATCAGCGTTCTCCCGGGTACGCGGTCACAAATCTCGGAACGCTCTCACCATCGAGAATGATCCACACGGTGATGAAGTCGACAGCACCGGACGGCGCAACGAGGTTACCACCGACGACATACTTCAGGCCAAACGCATTTCGTTGTGTCTCAATCACGTCGTTCGCTCGTAAATGCGCCCGCAGATCTGCATCCAGCTCCTGCCATTCATCTCGCGAATATCCCAGACGTACGAACACCACCGCTTTGAACCGCCCGACAGGATGAAAGGGCGAAAGGAGATAATCCTCGATCTTCTCGCGATCGATTCGGGCAAACTCCGCGCCGGGAACTTTCATCGCTTGCCACGATAACGCCGTACGGCGAGCAGGTGGAGCTAGACTCGCCGCATGCGACAAGCTGTCGTCCTTTGTCTAACGCTGTTCGCCCTTTCCGCCCACGCGCAAGTCCCCGCCGCGAATGAATCCGACTTCGTCGTCAAGGACTTTCATTTTCGGAGCGGCGAGGTGTTGCCCGAGGTGCGGATTCACTACGCGACGATCGGGAAATTGCAAAGGACGGCTCATGGGACGAATGCCGTCCTCGTCCTGCATGGGACCGGCGGATTGCTGCAGCAGTTTCTGAGCGACCGGTTCGCGGGCGTGTTGTTCAAGCCGGGTGGAGTGCTCGATGCAGGCAAGTTCTTCATCGTCATTCCGGACAACGTCGGCCATGGCAAGTCGAGCAAGCCGAGCGATGGACTGCGATCGAAGTTTCCGCATTACGGCTATGACGATATGGTCGAGTTGCAGCATCGGCTGATCGTCGACGGACTCGGCATCGATCATCTTCATCTCGTCATGGGGACGTCGATGGGCGGGATGCAGACGTGGATGTGGGGCGAGCGGTGGCCGGACGCCGCGGATGCGCTCGTGCCGCTGGCCAGTGCGCCGGCGCAGATCGCCGGGCGCAATCGCATGTGGCGGAAGATGATGATCGACGACCTGAAACGCAACGACGTCGCCGCGGCGGTGCAGATCCTGATCCTCGCCGGAAGCGCGCCGCTGCAGTGGCAGAAATCGGGTCCGACGCGCGACGATGCGGATCGCTGGATCGGCGAGCAGGTGAAGACGCGCCTGGCAACGACGGACGGCGACGATCTGCTGTACGCCATCGAATCGTCGAGCGACTACGATCCGTCGTCGCAACTGGAGCGCATCACGGCGCCGTTGCTCGCCATCAACTCCGCGGACGATTTCATCAACCCGCCGGAGCTCGGCATTCTCGAAGCGGCCATGAAGCGCGTGAAGCGCGGGCGATACGTACTCATCCCGGTCAGCGGCGCCACGCACGGACACAGCACGCACACCTGGGCGGCCGTTTGGGAGCAGCCGTTGCGCGAGTTCCTGGCGACGAACGCGCCGTGAACCCGTAGAATCGCGCAATGCCCGACCCGCGCCGGAAAACCCGCAACGAGCATTCCTCAGGCGGCGCGGTCATCGACCTTCGTGACGGCGCGCCGTTCGTGGCCATGATCGCCACGCGCGGACGGACGCGGTGGGGATTGCCGAAGGGCGCCGTGTCGGCGGGCGAGACGTCGGAGCAGGCGGCGTTGCGCGAGGTGCAGGAAGAGACCGGGCTCGATGCGGAGATCGTCGGACGGCTCGACACGATCGAGTATTTCTTCCGAGCCGGCGACACGCTGATCAAGAAATCCGTCGACTTTTACCTGATGCATTACGTCGGCGGGACGATGACGCCGCAGCTCAGCGAGGTCGACGACGTGGAGTGGGTGCCGCTTTCCGAGGCGATCCAGCGCGCGAGCTTCGACTCGGAGAAGAAGCTGCTTTCTTCGGCGCTCGCGCAGATCGAGTCGGTGGTGAAGCGGGCGAACGCTTCTTCCTAGCTTTTCGCTTCTTCGCCTTCTTCTCCGCTTCCAGCTTGCTGGCCAGCGTCGGTGCGTTTTTTCCGGATGCACCGCGATTGCTCAGCCAGATGCGCTTCGACGATCCGATCTCTTCGACTGTCTTGTCGGAGACCACCGATCGCGGCGCCAGCTCCGTGACGTCGACGTCCGGATTCGCGAACTCGTCGCGGTGCTTGAGGAGCAACCATTCGTTGCCTTTGCTGCCCGGACGTCCGTGAATTTTCACCAGCGCCCACTCGCCGAACATCTTCTTCCCGTACATCCGAAACGCCAGCTTCCCGGCCTTGATCCCTTTCACTCCATCATCGGGCTCGACGAGCTCCCACGTGCCGTGGTCCCAGATGATGACGTTGCCGCCGCCGTAGTTGCCGGCCGGGATCACCCCCTCGAACTTCGCGTAGTCGTACGGATGATCCTCGGTCATCATCGCCAGCCGCTTCACGGCCGGGTCGTACGACGGACCCTTCGGAACTGCCCACGATTTGAGCACTCCCTCCATCTCCAGGCGGAAGTCGTAGTGGAGGTGCGACGCGGCGTGCTTCTGGATGACGAAGATCGGCAGCTTCGTCTTCTTCGGTTTTCCGCCGGACGGCTCCGGCGTATCGCCGAAGTCGCGCATCGATTTGTACTTCTTCAGCAGGTCAGGCATACGAAAACGTTACGACGCCTTGCGTTTCTTGTGAGTGGCAGTCGTACGTCGCTTCGCCGGAGTCTTGCGTGCCGCGCGGCGAGGACGAGCCGGAGCGCCTTTGCCGAGGCTGCGGCGGAGCGCTTCCATGATGTCGATGACTTCGCCGCCCTTCTCTTCTTCCTTCTCCTCCGGTTCGATCGCTTTTCCTTTCGATTTCGCACGGATGCGGTCGAGCAGGCGATGGCGATACTCATCTTTGAACTGCAGCGGATCGAACTTCTTCTCCGTCAGCTCGTTGATGAGCATCTCGGCCAGAGCGACTTCTTTGTCGCGCACGGAGCCTGAATCTTCGAGGTCGATGGCGTCGAAGTCGCGCACCTCGTCGGCGTAGTACATCGTGTGCAGGATCAGGCCCTTCTCGTAGGGACGCAGCACGACCAGGTGTTCCTTGCCGCCGCCGATCCAGCGTGCCACGGCCACCTTGTCCTGCTTCTTCATCGCCTGTGAGAGGAGCCGGTACGTCTTTCCGCCGCCGGCGGAAGGTCCGAGGTAGTAGGCCTTCTCGAAGAAAACGGGATCGATCAGATGCAGGTCGACGAACTCCGTGATCTCGACGGCGCGGTTGTCATCCGTCTCCAGCGTCTCCATCTCTTCGTCGGTGAAGGTCACGTACTTGTTCTTCGAGATCTCGTAGCCGCGGATCAGCTCATCGGAGTCGACGATCTTTTCGTGATGCGGGCACCACCACTTGCGGTTCACGCGCGAGCCGCAGCTTTCGTGCAGAAGGTGGAAGTGAACGTCCTCCGATTTCGTGGCCGTGTAAAAGCGGACCGGGATTGAAACGAGGCCGAAGGAAATCGTCGCATTGCGCAACGGTCTGAGTGCCATGGAATCCTCCGCGGAGTCATATTGCATCCGTCGTTCCACCCCGCTCCGCGCGGAAGTTGCTGAAAGGACGCTACTTGGATGCCTGGCTGGCCCATCAGCACGGCGCCGATTTTGCATTCCGATGCCGCTGAACGTTCGATGGATTCGTCGATTCGCAGCACTTTGTGGGGCGCCTTTGCCGTCCTGGTGGTCCTCATTTCGGCCGGCCTTGCGCTGACGGTAGGCATCCTCCACCTCGCCAACCGTCAGGAGGACCGCATTGTCGAAGGCTCCGCGCCGCTGCTCAACAGCGTCAACGCGATGAACGCCGACACCCTCACCATCATGTCGGCGGCGCGCGGCTATTCGCTGACGAATTCTTCGCAATTTCTGCAGCAGTACGACGAGGCCGTCCGCGATTTCAAAAAGTCTTCGGACAGCGCCTCGCATGCCGCCACCGACCCGGGCGACCTTCAGAAGGTCGCTGCGATGCGGAAGAACTTTTCCGAAATTCAGCAACTCACGGCGAGCGAGATGGACGCTGCGCGAGACGGCCGCCCTGGCAACGCCAACGAGTTCATGCTCGAAGCCTCGCGCGTTTACCGTTCATCGCCCGACCTCGCCGGCTCCATGTTCGACGAGCACCAACGCGACGACCGCCGCGAGCTGCAGCGCGTCCATGGCATGCGCGACGGCCTGACGCTGCTGATGGTCATTGTCAGCGCCATCATCGTCGGTCTTGCCGCCTATCTGATCTGGCGCATCCAGCAGTCGCTGCTGGCGTCGATCGCGCGTCAGTCGCGGCGCACCGAAACGATGATCGCCGGCATGGCCGACGGCGTCGTACTTGTGGATGCCGAGGGGAAGACGGTGTACCTCAATCCGGCGGCAAAAAACCTGCTGGCGCGATCGGACATCGGCGTTCCCATCTTCAAGCATGCCGAGACGTATGGCCTGTTGAACGACGACGGAAAGCCGGTCGACGCCAAAGAGCTGCCGGCCGCTCGCGCTCTCTCCACCGGACGTCCTGTTCGCGACGTCACCCTGGTCGTCGACCGCGGCGGGCGGCGCAGCGCGCTCTCGGTGAGTGCCACACCGCTGCACGAGGACGGCAAAATCTCCGGCGTCATCGTCACTCTCCGCGACATCACCGAGCGGCGGCGGCTCGAGGGCGAGATGCAGGTGCAGGCCGAGCGCGCGCAGATCCTGGCCGACGCCGGCGCGTTCTTCTCCAGCAACATCGATCCGGTTTGGGTCACGCAGGCCATCGCCGAGCGCGTGGCCGAAGTCCTCGGCGACTGGGCCGCGGTCATTCTCAAATCGGCCGATTCCCCCGAGCTGCGCGTCGCGTCGATCTATCACCGCGAGATGGCTTCGCTCGGTCTGGCGTGGTCGTACATCTATCGCCAGCCGCTCGTGCTCGGGGAAGGGATCATCGGCCAGGTCGTCAGCACCGGCTATCCGTCGCTCACGCAAAACCTCGGCGCGTCGGAAACGGCGGCGCCGGAGCTGGAAGGCGGTTACCACGCCGCGCCGATGAAGCTGGCCTCGCTGCTCATCCTTCCGCTGCGCACGCGCCGCGAAATGCTCGGCGCGCTGGTCATCGCCTCGAACGATCCCGACCGCGCCATGAACGACGAGAAGCTGCCGCTGGCCGAGATCCTCGCGGAACGCGCCGCGCTGGCCATCGAAAACGCCAAGCTCTACACCGAGCAGGTCGACGCCCGGCGCAAAGTGGAAGACCTCTCCCGCCTGAAGGACGAGTTCCTCTCGATCGCGTCGCACGAGCTGCGCACGCCGGTGACGTCGATCAAGGGCTACACGCAGCTGGCCAAGACGCTGATCCGCGAGAACGATCTGTCGACCTCGGAGGAGTACCTCGACATCGCGCTCGATCAGATCGACCGCATGTCGCGGTTGATCCTCGAATTGCTCGATGTCTCGCGAATTGAAACCGGCCGCCTGGAGATTCGCCGCGAGCCGATTCCGTGGACGACGTTCGTCAACGACGTCGTTCATCGCCACCACACCGCGGTCAGCGACCGCCGTTTCCAGCTCAACCTTCCCGTCGGCCACAAACGTGTCCTCGGCGACCGCGATCGCCTCGAGCAGGTGCTCGGCAATCTGATGGAGAACGCCGTGAAGTACTCGCCCGACGGCAGCGAGATCCTGGTCACCGTTGAAGACCGCGGCGATCAGGTCGTGACCTCGGTGGCCGACCGCGGCATCGGCATCCCGACCGACGAGCTGGGACAAGTCTTCGAGCGTTTCCACCGCGGGCGCCAGGTGTCGTCGACGAACTACGGCGGCCTCGGCCTCGGACTGTACATCACCAAGCAGATCGTCGAACGCCACGGCGGCACGATCTGGGTGGAAAGCCGCGAAGGGCAGGGGACGACGTTCTCGTTCTCGCTACCGGTGGCGACCGTGGTCGAACCGCCCCCGGCGCCGGCGGCAGCCGAACCGGAGCCGGTCTCGGCCTGAATTTTCATCGCGCGCGGCCGGTTTGCGCGACGGATGCGGCGGCTCTTTCTTCCTCTCGCTCTCCTCTCCCTCGCGGCTGCCGCAAACGCGCAGGATCTCCGGCTCGACTACGAGCGCGAGTCGCTCCTCGGCACGTACCGCCACTACACGCAGTACGTCGATGGACTGCCGGTTCTCGGCGGCGAGGTGATCGAGCGCGTCGCGCGGGATGGGAGCGTTTCTGAACTGCATCGCGCGCTCGCCACACCCGGACCAAAACGCGCGCTGATCGCGAAGAGCACGGCCGTTGCGGCTGCGCCGCGCGGCGACGTGCGTGACGCGGAGCTCGTCGCGGTCAATCGCGGCGGCATCGCGCGGCCGGCGTGGCGCGTCGTCGTCGAAGAGAAGCCGCACCAACCGGTCGCGCACTACATCGACGCCGCGACCGGAAATCTGCTCGTTTCGCAGCCGCTCTTCGCGCAGGTCACGGCAAAGGGCCGCGTCTTCGATCCGAATCCGGTGGCGAAACTGAACGATCCGTCGCTGCGCGATCAAAACGATTCCGCGACGGCGGTGCCGGATGCGGCGTACTCGCTCGTCGACCTGCTCGAACTGAATCCGACGGGCATGCTGATCGGGCCGAACGTGCAGATCGTCGATACGGATTCGCCGTCGACACCGCACGCCGATGCATCGCAGCCGCTGCTCTTCGACCGCAGCCAGCCGCAGTTCGAAGAGGTCAACGCCTACTTCCAGATCGACCGCAGCGCGCGCTACATGCAGTCGCTCGGCTACAACGGCCCGCGCCGCCTCGTCGCGTACTCGCTGCCGGTCGATCCGCATTCGCTTTCCGGCGCCGACAATTCGCTGTACGTCGGCAGCAGCGTCCCCGGCCAGGGGAAGCTCTACTTCGGCGACGGCGGAGTTGATGATGCCGAGGATCCGGACATCGTGCTGCATGAATTTTTCCACTCGGTGCAGGACTGGATCGCGCCCTCCGTATTTTTCGGCTTGTCGGCGAGCCAGTCGCGCGCGATGGGGGAGGGCTTCAGCGACTATTGGGCCTACTCATCGAACTATGAATCGGGCCTCGGCAGCGGACGCGATCAGTTTTGCCTCGCCGATTGGGACGCGCGCTGCGCCGGCGACGACTCGTCGCAGAACTGCGGCTATCCCGTAGGCGCCGATTGCCTTCGCCGCGTCGACAGCGCGAAGACGATGAACGACTACAACAACTCCGATCTATCCGGAACGGAGCACACGAATGGCGAGATCTGGTCGTCTGCGCTGCGCGAGATTTTCGATGCGCTGGTACGGCGCCACGGCGTCACCGACGGACGGCGCACTGCGGACACGCTCGTGCTGGAGTCGATGTTCGGAGCGCCATCCGATCCCACGTACGCAACGATCGCGAAAAAAATGCTCGACGCCGACCGCGCGCTCAACGGCGGCGCGCATGCCGCCACGATCTGTTCCGCGTTCACGGCGCGGCTGATCCTCGCCGTCAGCGATTGCGAATCCGCGCCGCGCGCCGATGTGACGCTATTCCAATCCCCTCAGCACGGTCTGGCCATTCCCGACAACACGCCGGCCGGCATCACCTCGACGCTCGACATCACCGACACGCGCGCCATCGACCGGCTGGCCGTCAACGTCAATATCACCCATCCGTCGCGCGGCGATCTGCAGATCCTGCTCACCGCGCCGGATGGGACGACCGTGATCCTGCAGAATCCATCGACCGACCGCGCGCCGTTCACGCAGGTCACGTACGGCGTCGACGCCGATTCGGCCGAGCGTCTCGACGTTTTTCACGGCCGCGCCGCAAATGGACGCTGGACGCTGACGGTCAAAGATCTCCAGCCGCAGAACGCCGGCACGCTGCTCTCGTGGTCGCTGGCCATTACATTCGCCGGCGACGTTCCCGCGGCCATCCGCCCGTCGTCATTCGCGCCGCGCAAAGTCATCGCCGCCGTCGCCCACACGCCCGGCGTGCTCGGGACGGCGTGGCAGACCGATGTCCGCCTCTTCAACCGAGGGGCGACAACCGCCAACGTGACGGCCATCTTCACCCACTCCGGCGACGAAGGCTGGAACCATTTCGCCGCCGTGAAATTGTCGATCGCTCCGCAGCAGGTCATGGCGCTCGACGACGTCGTTGCGGCGACGATGCGCACCAGCGGCCTCGGCCAACTCGAGTTCCTCGGCGACACCGACTCGCTCGTCGTCACCAGCCGAACCTACACGCGTGCGAACGGCGGGACGTACGGCCAATTCATTCCGGCAGTGTCGACGAGCGACGCCGCGACGATCGCGTTCCTGCCGCGAGTCCAGAACAATGCCACGTTCCGGAGCAACGTCGGATTCGCGGAGACCGCCGGCGGCAGCGGCACAATTCGCGTAACGTTTTTTGACGCCTTCGTCGGCAACGCGATCTCGCAGCAGGATTACCCGATTCTGCCGTTCGGACAGCTGCAGGTTCCCGCCAGCGGTAACCCGGTGATGACAGCCGAGGTGCGCGTGGTCAGCGGCGACGCGCGCATCGTCGCTTACAGCTCCGTCATCGACAACCGCACCGGCGATCCGATTTACGTTCCGGCTGCCGTTCCCCATCCCGGCTCGTTTTCCGTGCCGGTCATCCGGCAGCCGGGCGTGAACACGTTCTGGCGCAGCGACATCTTTGTCAGCTCCCTCGGCGACAGCGGCGGCACGTACCTGATGGTCTACACGGACGCTGTCACCGAGGAGCATGTCGCGAAGCACGGAATCGTCGGCCCTCACGAAACCATCCCGATCGACGACGTGGTGGGATCGCTCTTCGGACGAAGCGGCCTCGGAACGGTGCGCGTGGATCTCGATGGCGATCTCGTGGCGACCTCGCGCACCGCGACGTCATCGCCCGACGGGACTTACGGTCAGTTTGTGCCGCTCCGTCAGGCAGATCTCTCCACCGCGCCGCACGAGCTACTCCATATCGAGCGTTCCTCCGCCTTCCGCACGAACCTCGGCGCGCTCAACACCGGCGGCCTTACCGCCGTCGTCCGCTTCACGGTCTATGACGCCGCGGGCACCGCGCTCGGCAGTACGGACCGCAGCGTGGACGACCTCAGCCTCGTGCAGTTTTCACTCGCGGAGATCACCAGCGCGCCGATCGTTGACGGCCGCGTGGAAGTTCAAATCATCACCGGCAACGCCATCGCGTGGGCGTCCGTCGTCGACAACATCACAGGCGATCCGATTTTCGTCCCAAGTCAATGAGGAAGTGAATTCGTACGCGATGAGGGTCGAGCCTTGGGCAACCAACGCCGCCGGCCGTGCCGGCCGATCTTCGTCCCTGCACAGTAATTGGGCATAAGGTATTCTTCGAGCGTATGTCCGTTATCCAATCCGAGCCGCAAACGCTCGCTCAGGTGCCGTTCAAAATTCTCGACGAGACGCTCCGGCAGCTCCGCAGCACCCGCAACGACATCATTCGCTACGGCGTCTGGAACACGCGCAACCTCACCGACGACGAGTTCAATCATGCCGACGACCGCAAGCTCCTCGGCTACTTCCGCCAGGACCTGCTGGAGACGCGCTTCCTCTCCAAGGGCCGCAAGATCGACCTGATCCAGCTCTGGCACTGGTTCGACGACCAGATGACCGGCACCGAGCCGATGCTGATCGGCGGCGAAGAGTTTTTCGTCAACGTGCAGGACAAGGACCTCGAGAAAGTCCGCAAGCGAATCTCGGAGATCCAGTCCTTCCTCCCCACGCTGCGCGGCGATGATTTGGAGGCGTTCAAGCGCGTCAAGTACAAGCTGCGCCGCACCGTCCTGCGCCTGACCTACGACCTCCACCACCTCTTCAAGCGCCTGGAGAAGTATCGCAAGAACTTCGGCGGACCGATGGCCCCGCGCCCCGACCGCATTCCGCTCGAAGCCGCCGTAGACATCCCCGAGCCGCCGCCGATCGACGACCACGAACACGACGCGGAGTGAGGGTTTAGTGGACGGACTCCGTGAGAAGGCTCACGTAGTCCCGCAGGTCGGTATGCCGTAGTTTCTCGAACAGTTTGCGGTCAGCGGTCGCGCAGTCCGTCTCCAGCTTCATTGCCAGCGCCACGTAAGACGCGTCGTACGGCGTGACCTGGTATTCGAGCGCAATTTTCAGTGCGTCGCCGGCCAGTTCGCGATCGTTGTACACGTCGAACGGACCGTCGACGATCAATTCGCCGATGCGGCGAGCTTCTTCCGGGGTGAGCTCTTGATTGCGGACCTTCTTCGACAATATCGAACCCGTCTCGAGGAACAGCAGGTCGGGCACCGCGAACTCTTCCGTCTCCCAGAGGAGTTGCCTCGCAGCACTGGAGTCAGGCTCCTCTACGTACCACTTGATGACGAGATTGGCGTCGATGACTCGCGCCATCAGCGATCGCGATCCTCGCGAATCAACTCAGTACTGTCCGAGAACGTCCTGCCGCTTTTCTTCAGCTCGTTGTAGATCCGGTCCGTGTCTTTACGCCACTTTCTGAGGTGACGGTCACGATCCGCCGTCCCGTCGAGGATTGCCTTGAGCTCGGCCTGGAGCGAACGGTTGTTGTTCGCGGCGCGCTTCTTAAGCTCCTTGACCGTCTTTTCGCTGAGATCCCGAATCAAAACGTTCATGATATCGAAATGCTATCACTCGTCGCCGCACCACTCGCATCCGTAGCGCATCTGGTGGATCAGGTCCGTACTATCGAAGTTCCTGGAGCGGCGACGGTAATCAGCCCTTGCGTCGAGAATCGCCTTTATGTGTTCTTCGAACGAGCGGTTTTTCTCTCCGGCCTGGGCTCGTAGCTCCTCTGCTGTCTCGTCGCTGAGATCGTCGATCGTCACTTTCATGATATCAAAATGATATCACACGTCGTAATCCCTCTGTTGGCCGTCGACGACCTCTACGTCGATCGACTTCGTGATCCGGTTGTTGTCGTCGAGAACGTCCAGCCGGTAGCGGCCGGGGGCCATGTTCTGCAGCGGCAGCGTGCCGGGAGGGAGCGTCTGGATTCCCTGGTTGATCGGATTCACGCCGGCCACCGTCCCCGACTGATCGGTGAGGCGGAAATGGCGCGTTTCGGAAGAGTGCGAGTGGAGGATGAGCGTACCGCCGGGGGAGAAGCGGACCGTCTGCTGCGACGGCGACGACATGGCGATCGTCTGCGATGCGTAATTGCGCGCGGAGACTGTGACGCGATACGTGCCCGGCGCCAGCGCTAGTTTCACGACCTCGCTGCTGTTGAACATGTTCATGCCGGTGGGGAGGTCGTTGCCCTGCGCATCGACGACCCGCAGCACGTTGACCGTCAGCGGCGTGTTGTCGCGGACGTCGATGGCGCGGATGGTGATGCCGTCGCTCGGCGAGAGCCGGAACTGTACGTCTTCCGGCATCGAGTCGCCGACGATCAGCTGCCGCGACTCATGGCCGTAACCCGGCTTGTCGGCGGTGATTTGGTAGGTCCCCGAGGCGATGTTTTCGATGACGAAATTGCCGGCGGCATCGGTCTGGCCGCCGCGGCCGCCGAAGATCGTCTGGCCGGTGGACGGGCGAAGCTCGATGCTGGCATCGGCCAGCGCGCGCGCATCGGCAGCATCGACCACATGGCCGCGCAGCGTGACCGTCTTGATGGTGATGTCGAACGTGCCGGAGCCGTGCACGTCGTACTGCGTCGCGAACGGATTCAGGCGCTCCATGTCCACGGCCTGCACCGTGTACGTGCCGTCATCGAGGCCGCTCAGCTCGTAGCGGCCGTCGGCGTCGGCGGAGGCGCTGGCCGACGTCTGGCTCCTTCCGCCGCGCGGGATGAACATCACCTGCGCGTTCGGGACCGCCGCGCCATTGCGCGTCACGCGGCCGCGGATGACCGTGCTCGATTTGAAATCGATATCGACTTGCGCCGTGCCGCCCGGTTCCAGCTCGACCGTCTTCGGCGCTGCCGACTTGCTCGATCCGCCGAACATCGCGCCTGTCCGCGCGGAGATGCGCACCGTGCCTGACGGCGCTCCTTCGATCCGGAAATTGCCGCCGCTGTCGACCGGGGCGGTCGAACCGCCCATCGGACCGCCGAAGTTGCCGGATCCGTTGGCGTAGACCGTCGTCTGCTCGAGCTCCTGCGGCGTCAGTCCGTTCACGTGTCCGGTGATCACGCCGCCGTTCTTGAGGGTGATGCGCACCGGTCCGGAGGACGCGATGTCGACGTCGCGGACGATGCCGGTCGTGTAGCCGTTCTTGGCCGCATTGAACGTGTAGTGGCCCGGGGCCAGGCCTTCGATCGTGAAGGCGCCGTTGCCGTCGCTGCGTCCTCCGCGGCCGCCATCCATCTCCGAGGCCGACATCGCCCGGACGTCGGCATCGGCGACCGGCGCGCCGGAATCGGTCACGACGAAGCCGGTCACGCGCAGGCCGGTCGACATCTGCGCGTCGAGCCGCGAGTCCTTCCCGGCGGCGATCGTCACCGTCTTCTGCTGCGCGATGTAACCGCTGCGGCTGAACGTGAACGTCTTCTCGCCCGGCTCCAGCGTATCGATCGTGTACTCACCGTTCGGATCGGTCGTGGCGCTGGTGTCGGTCGCGTCGAAGCGCATGACACGGCCGCCGCCGGCCATCGGATCGGTTCGCACTGAGACGCCCGCCAGCGCGCTGCCGTCGGGACCGGTCACGCGGCCGGTGAGTTTCGCGCCGGTCTCGACGTCGACCTCGACGTCAGGCGCCGTCTTGCCATCCTCGATCTCGATGTTCGGAACGCGCGCCGTCGTATAGCCGGGCGCGTTCACCACCACCTGCGTCATGCCCGGCTTGATCCCTTCCAGAACAAACGAGCCGTCATCGCTGGTGAACTGCTTCTGCATCGGCGGCATCATCATCGTCATGCCGCCGCCGCTGCGCGACGTGGTCACTCCGGCCATGAACGACGTCACCGGCTGATGCGAACTCTTGTCGAGCACGTGGCCTGTGATGCGGCCGCCCGAGGGCAGCTCGATGAGCAGGTCGCGCGTCGGCGCAGACACCGAACGGATCTCCTGGATGAACGAATCCTGTTTGTTGATGTTGAGCATCATCTGGCCCGGTGTCAGATCGGTCAGGACGAACGAGCCGTCCGGCGCCGTGACCGCGCTGGCCATGCCGTCCTGCGAAATCGTGCGCAGGTTCACGCCCTCCACGCCCGCGCCGCCGCGCGTGACGCGGCCGCTGATCTCCACGCCGGGATCGAGCACGACGTCGATCGGCTTCGTATTCGCGTCGGCTTTCGTTCCGCGAACGTTCTTGGCCGAGTACCCCTCGCGCCGGAAGTTGAGGTCGTAGGTCCCTTCCTTCACGCGGATCGAGAACGTGCCGTCGCTTCCGGTGCGGTAGGTGTCGTCGGTGCGCGGCTGCATGTTCGAGATGACCATGCGGCGGATGCCGCCCATGGCGTCGTTGGCCGCCTCGATCGCCTCCACGGCCACACCCGACAGCGGCTTGTTGTCCTTGTCCGTGACGCGGCCGGTGACGGCCACGCCGCGCGGGATCAGGATCGTGACGCCGGTCTTCTTCTCGCCGGCCGCGAGCTTCATCGACGGCGACTTGCCGCCCGGAAAGCCGCGTTTCACCGCGTCGACCTGCAGATCGGAGTCGGGATCCACGTCTCGCAGGACGAAATGGCCGTCCGGGGCGCTGTAGCTGCTGCTCATGTTTCCGCGTCCCGGCATCATCGCGAAACTGAACATGTCGCCGCGCGCCGTGGCCCGCGTATTCAGATGCGCCGCGGCGACCGGCCGCTTGTCCTCGTCGACCACCGAGCCGGTGATGTGCGCACGCGCGGTGCCGTAGAGCGCCTTCTGCACCGAATCGCCCATCTTGACCGTCACTGACTGCGCGCCGTTGATGTTGAAGCCGGGACGCGACGGCCGCACGTCGTAAGTTCCCGCCGCGAGCGGCGCGATGGTGAAGTTCCCCTTCGCATCGGTGATGGCGTCGACGGACGAGTCGATGTTGCCGAAGCGGCCGCCGGGAGCGACGGCGACGCGCGCGCCTGCCAGCGGCAGTTGCGACTTCACGTCGCGCACGCTGCCGCTGATGGTGCCGCCTTTGGCCAGCTTGAGATTCGCCGATGACGTCGTGTGCGCGCGTTGCGCGATGCGGTTCCCGATGCGCGCCTCCACCGTCTCCCAATCTTTCCGGGCATGGGCGATCGAAAAGGTTCCATCAGCGCCCGACTTGCCCGCCGGCAGGCCGTCGAGTGAAATCTGCGCGTCCGCAACCGCCGTCTGCCCGTCCTCGGCAACCACACGCCCGTTGATCGGCACACCGGCGTTCAGTGAAAAGTCCGGCCCCTTCTTCGTTGCGCGCATCCCGAGCTGCTCCTCGGTGATGGCATAGTCGGGATGAATGACGACGGCCCGAAAGGCCCACTTCGATGGATCGGGCGCGGTGTAATGCCCCTCGGCGTCGGTCTTTGTCGTGAACTCCGCGCCGCCCAGAATCGTGACCGTGGCATTGGCCACCGGCTTGCCGTTGGCGGTGATCGTGCCGCGGACGTTGGGCGCCTGCGTCAGCAACATCGCGCCGGCATCGTCGTCGGCCAGGAGTTGCATGCCGGTGGGCGCGTAGCCGGGAGCCTCGATGCGGACGTCGACGACCGTCTGATCTTTCGGCACGTCGAATGTGAACTTGCCGCCGGAATCGGTCGTCGTCGTTGCCAGCGGCTTCCGCTGCGGTTCGGCGGACGTCAGCCGCGCTTCCTGCGCCGACTCCAGCTCCGGCGCAAAGAGCGAGACCTTCGCCCCGCTGACCGGTTTTCCGTCGATGTTGATGGCAACGCCGGTGACGGCGGCGTGCAGCGAGATCGCGAACGATAAAACGAACGTAACGCAGAGCAACCGGCGGATTGCAGGCATGAGGAGTCCTCCCGAGTTCGAACGAATGTACGACGATTAGACGAAGAATGCTGAAGCGGGTTTCGGCGTTTGGCCCGGCGTGCCGAGAATGCCCGTTCGCGGAGAAACGCTGCGCCAGCGGCTGGACGCGCTCGTGACCACGTTCGACGTGACCACGATCGAGCCCGATCCGCTGCAGCTCGTGCTTCGCTACTCCGATCCGCGCGACCAGGAGGTCGCCGGTTTGCTGGCTGGTGCCTTCGCATATGGCCGGGCCGACATCGTGGTGAAGAACGTCGGCGGTGTTCTCGACCGCATGTTGCCGTCGCCATATGAATACCTTGTGAATTTCGATCGCGCCGAGGCCCGCCGCCGTTTCGCCGGCTTCTCGCACCGCTTCCACAAGACGCCGGAGTTGGTTTCACTCCTGACCTGCATCGCCGCCGCGATTCGCGAACACAACACCCTCGGCGAACTTTTCCGCGTCTGCTACGACGATTCGGATCACGACATCGGTCCGTCGCTGACTCGTTTCGTCGACGCGCTGATCGGACCTCGTCGCACGAAAGCGCTCGACTACCTTCTGACGTCGCCCGCCAATCACTCCGCCTGCAAACGGATGAACCTCTTTCTCCGCTGGATGGTCCGCCGCACCCCGCCCGACCTCGGCATCTGGACGTTCATCGACCCTTCGAAGCTGGTCATGCCGGTCGACACCCACGTCCATCGCATCGCCACCTTCCTCGGCCTGAACACTCGAAAGTCCACCGACTGGAAAGCCGCCCGCGCCCTCACCGACCGCCTCGCCAAATTCGACCGCACCGACCCCGTCCGCTACGACTTCGCCATCTGCCGCCTCGGCATCCTCGACCTCTGCAGCCGCAGACGACGCAAGGAAAACTGCGACGTTTGTTTGCTGCGAGACGTGTGTCGATTTCCGGTTGTGTAAGAACAGAGCACGATGCAGAACCGCGCGTAACTTAAGCCTTTATCAACTCTTAATGCCCTCGCCAATCACGCGGGCAATACACTCCGCGGTTGCGCCGCCCGGCGCGGGGGGAACGGTCTGGGTCCGGAACAGCACACACGCGAAGAACCAACAGGCCGGCGCCTTTTCTCCCTCTCGCTGCTCGCGCTCGGCATCGTTTACGGCGACATCGGCACCAGCCCGCTGTATGCCATGCGCGAATGCTTCTACGGCGCGCATCCGGTCCCGCTCACGCAGCCGAACGTCCTCGGCGTTCTCTCGCTGATCTTCTGGTCGCTCGTGGTCGTGGTGATGATCAAGTACCACATCTACGTCCTGCGATTCGACAACCGAGGAGAGGGCGGAATCCTCGCGTTGATGGGGCTCGTCGGGATGGACAAATCGCGCCGCGCCGCCGTTCGCTCCACGCTCATCGTCCTCGGCGTTTTCGGAGCGGCGCTGCTGTATGGCGACGGCATGATCACGCCGGCGATCTCGGTGCTCAGCGCCGTCGAAGGTCTCGAGATCGCCACCCCATTTTTTAAACCGTACGTCATTCCGCTGACGATCCTGATCCTGATCCTGCTCTTCTTTTTTCAACGCCGAGGAACGGCGGGAGTCGGCGCTGTCTTCGGACCGATCATGCTGGTCTGGTTTTCCACGCTTGGTCTGATGGGGATTCGCGGCATCCTCTGGCAGCCGTCGGTGCTCTTCGCGCTGAACCCGATGCACGCGATCCGATTCTTCATCGCCAACGGCATGCACGGATTTCTCGTGCTCGGCGCAGTCTTCCTCGTTACTACCGGCGGTGAAGCGCTCTACGCCGACCTCGGACACTTCGGCGAGAAACCGATCCAGGTCGATTGGTTCAGCATCGTCGGACCGTCGCTCGTCCTCCACTACTTCGGCCAGGGCGCGCTGCTGATCCGCAATCCCGCCGCCGCGCACAACCCGTTTTACCTGCTCGCGCCGAAGTGGGCGCTCTACCCGCTCGTGATCCTGGCCACGATGGCCACGGTCATCGCCTCACAAGCCATCATCTCCGGCGTGTTCTCGCTGACGAGGCAGGCCATCCAGCTCGGCTACCTGCCGCGAATGGAAATCGTGCACACCTCGCGCGCCGAGATCGGACAGGTTTACATCCCCTCGGTGAATTGGACGCTCATGTTCGCCACGATCGCGCTGGTGATCGGTTTCCGCAGCTCGACGAGTCTCGCCGGCGCGTACGGCGTGGCGGTGAGCACGACGATGATCATCACCACCGTCCTCGCCTACGTCGTGGCGCGCGATCTCCTCGGATGGAGTGCGGCGTTCGCATCGCTCGTCACCGTCGCGTTCCTGATTCCCGACGTGGCGTTTCTTGGTGCGAACCTGGCCAAGATCGCGGACGGCGGCTGGTTCCCGCTGCTCGTCGCGGCGATCGTTTTCCTGATCATGACCACGTGGCGCCGCGGGCGGCAGATCCTCAACGCCCGGCTCCGGGAAGGCGCGCTGTCGCCCGAGGACTTCGTGAAATCGCTCGGCGGCCATCCTCCGGTGCGTGTCCCCGGCACCGCGGTTTTCATGCACCGTTCCGGAGGCGTGATTCCGCCCGCGCTGCTGCACAGCCTCAAACACTACAAAGCGCTGCACAAACAGGTGATGCTGCTGACGGTGACGACCGAGGAGGTCTCGCATCTGAACGATGACGAACGCCTGCTGATCGAGAACCTCGGTGAAGGCATTTTCCGCATCACCTGCCGCTACGGCTACATGGAAGAAGCGGACATCCCCGCGCTGCTCGAACGCGTCAGCCGCGAGATCCACACCGCCATCCCGCCGATGGACACGACCTACTTCCTCGGCCGCGAAACGCTGATCGTGACGTCACGCGAAAGCGGCATGGCCACCTGGCGCGAAAAACTCTTCGCCTCCATGATGCGCAACGCCGAAAGCGCCGCGAGATTCTTCCGGCTCCCGCCGAATCGTGTGGTGGAACTCGGCGCGCAGATCGAGTTTTAGGCGTGGCTCAGTAGCGTATCCGCGTTAGGCCGCTTGTTTGATCAACGACTCGGCCGGGATGCCCAAGCCCGTGTGGAGATTCCAGATCATAGCGATCGTAAGCGGACGTTTATAATTGAGCACCTCATACACGCGGTTGGCTCGTCCGATGTAGGGCACGAGATCCTTTGCCGTGAGGTTGCGCTGCTCCATCACGAACTTGATCGCTTCGACGGGATCAGGCAAGTCGAGCGGAAAATGCTTACGCTCGTACTGTTCGACCAACGTCACGAGCACTTCCAGCCGATCGCCTTCCGGCGTGTTGCGTTTCGCGGTCATCAATGACTCGATCGCGCGGAGAGCCGCCTCGTAATCACGCTTGGTCTTGATCGGTTTGATGTCCATGGTTGTCCTCAGTTCTTCAAATGGTCTGCGCGTCAATTTGATCGTACTGGCGATGAGAACCGATGAAGCGAACGTAAACGACGCGATAGGGGTAGTTGATCCAAACCACGATTCGGTACTTGTTGCCGCCGATGTTGAACACCACGCGACCATCCTTCAAGATGCTCGCGTTCCTGATATCGCGCTTGACCGCGGCAGGTGAAGGCCAGTCCGCTTTCAGCACTTGTTGATACCAAGCCAGCGCCGGCTCGCGAGCATCGCTGTACTCAGGCCTGCTCTCGATGAAGAGCTTGATCGTGCGTAGTGCGATGACGCGCATTCGTCATGGTAGTCCCACGACGGGACTACCGCAAGTCGGTTCGCATTGCTGGCGCCGTTCGCCGGTTTGCGAGTTCCTGCGTCTTCCGCCGAATCGGTGTGGAGCTGGGCGCGCAGATCGAGTTCTAGGACTACAGCACGCGGATCGGCAGCACCATCGCCTGGATGCCGTCGAACTGGAGTCTGCGCTGAATTGCGTGCGGCGTCTCGTTGTGGAGAAGCCGGTGATACCACTTCTCTTCTTTGAAGATCAGTCGTCCGGTAAAGAAAATAGCGCGCGGAAACTCTCCGGCCACTTCGCGGCAGATCGCTTCGACCGTCGCCACGGCCTCGGTGCCGATGGCCATGCGGTAATCGGCGCGGAATCCGTGAGCCTGCGCCCAGCGCACATATTCGAGCAGATTGCTCTCGGTATTCGTCTGAAGGCGATCGAGCTCCTCGGCGCCTTTGAAATTGCCGGAGTCAATGACGGCGGCGGAGACGAACAGGAACTGTTTGAAGTAATTCGGAAATGCTTTGTGGATGGAGAGGATCTGATGGAGGCCGAATCCTGAGAACGACGAAATGCTGATTACGGCTGTGGGAACATTCGTGTCAAGAGCGGAGGCGGCGATTTCGCCTTTTGCCTCGGGAAGCGGAACTATTGTGAGAATGTCGTCCAGCCGGCGCAAGCCGGCACGAACCTCGTCATAGTGCCGCCGGATTGCAAAGCAGAGAGCGATCACGAGTCCTGTGATGACGACGGTGACCCAGCCTCCTTGCGAGAATTTCTCGAATACGGTGATCACGAGGATGCTGAGACACATCAGCAGACCCGTTCCATGGATTGCGAGCTGGCTTTTCCATTTCGGCTCTTTGTCGCGGTCTTTGATCCAATGGCGCGACATTCCCAGTTCCGTCAATGAAAAGGTGATGAACACGTTTATGGAGTACATGACCACCAGCGTGAGAATGTCGCCACGCGTGTAGAGCAGGGCTGCTGCGGCGGCGATTCCCATCATGTAGACGCCGTTCTTGGTGACGAGTCGGTCCGATAATTGGCTGAATCGATGCGGCATCCACGAATCGAGCGCCATATTGCCGAGGACACGCGGGCCGTCAAGAAATCCGGCCTGTGCGGCCACAAAAAGGAGTGCCGCCTCGGCAATAAGACTCACGATCACGAACGTCGCGCCCGCGGAAAAGGCGCCGAGGTGCCATTTTCCGAACAGATTCGTCAGCAGCACCGCGTTCATCGTCTTTCCCTCGGATGGCCTCGAATCCGTGAGGAGGTAGGCGAACATGATTCCGCCGGCCGTGAACGCCAGGGAGACGGCCATGAGAGCCATGGTCCGCTTCCCCGTGCGGACGCGTGGCTCGCGGAGCATCGACACGCCATTGGAAACCGCTTCGATCCCGGTATACGTGCCGCCGCCGAGCGAATACGCGCGTAAAAGAATCAGCATGAGCGGCAGAAAGCCGATCGTGCTGACGGAGTGCGTGTAGTCGGCGCGCGCGTCGTGAAATACGGCCGGCAGCCCGGTTACGTGAGACGCGATCGCATAAATGATCGCAATCCCGTGTGTGACGATGAACAACACGAAGATCGGCGCGAGGACGTTGACGGATTCCTTGACGCCGCGAAGATTGAGAACGATGAGGATGAAGAGGATCAGAAACTCAGTCGGGAGTTTGTAGTGCGCAACGGATGGCGGAAGGAACGACCAGAGCTGGTCGCAGCCGCTGGCAATCGACACCGTGATGGTCAACACATAATCGACGAGCAGCGCGCAGCCCGAAACCACGCCGACGCGGCTTCCCAGCAGTTTTGTGGCGACCAGATATCCGCCGCCTCCTCCGGGGAAATGCTGGATGAGATTCGAGTACGCGATCGAGATAACTGCGATGGTCACCGCAGTCAACGCCACGAGCAGGATCGACAGGTGCGAGTGCGTGCCGAGTGCTTTGTACGCTTCTTCAGGGCCGTAGGCGGACGATGACAATCCGTCTGCGCCGAGACCGACCCACGCCAGAAATGCGACCAGCGAGACGTGGTGAAAGATCTGCGGATCGCTTACGTCGCGCGGCGGTCCGACGATCAGCCGCCGCACGCGTTGAATCGTCGATTGCTCCGTCAATGGCTCGATCACGATTTCAGTCGCGGCTTCGGACGAACAACGCCGGCGCGATGACCCAGACGATCAGCAGCACGCAACGGAGGCCGCCATTTGTGGGGGAGCCGAGGAGTGCCACCCATTGACGTCCCGAGTTTGCGGTCATCGCGATTTCTGTGGCGATTCCGAGCAGTACCCAGACGGTGCCGACGAAGAGCGCGTGATCGAGCGTTGAATGCGGCGCCGTAATCCGGATGTAGATGCCTGCCGTCGCAACGATGGCCAGCGCTTCGATCGCGACTGCGATCACCGGCGATGCCGCGTACAGTTTCTGATGTGCAACGGCGACGAGGAGTGCGGCGATGATCCAAAAGAGGGCAACGAGTGCCACTCTGGCGGCACTACGATGCTTTGCCGGTGCGATGTTTGTGATCGAAGTCATGGTGGTCATTACGACCTCCTGACTCGTTCAAACACGCAGCGCTACAACCTGTTGTTAAGAACACCCAACGACGGCGTGGTGAAGCGCTTAAGAGCGCATTAAGAGTTGCGAAAGATCAAATCGGTTCGGCGATGAATCGGTATCCAACCCACGGCTCCGTCACGATGTAGCGCGGCTCCGAGGGGTTTGGCTCGATCTTTTTTCGCAAGGAGCTCATGTGCACGCGCACGGTGTCGGCGCTGGTGCTGGGGGCGGAGCGCCAGACGCGGGCCACGATCTGCTCGATGAACATCGGTTTGCCGGCGTTGGTGGCGAGGACTTCGAGGAGCGAAAACTCGGTCGGGGTGAGACGGACTTCGCGGCCGCTTTGGACGACGCGGCGCCGATCGAGCTCGATGGTCAGGTCGGGGAAGGCCAGCGTAGTCGACGGCGGCGCGGTGCGGCGAAGTTGGGCGCGGACGCGGGCCAGCAGTTCGGTCATCGAGAAGGGCTTGGTCACAAAATCGTCCGCGCCGAGGTCGAGGGCGCGGACTTTGTCGGGATCGGCGCCGCGGACGGAGAGCACGATGATCGGGACGCGCGACGAGGCGCGAATCGCGGCGATCAGTTCGAAACCGTCCGAGCGCGGCATGGCCAGATCGGTCAGGACGAGATCGGGGACATGCGACTGGAACGCGCTCATTCCTTCGCTGCCATCGGCGGCCGCGGTCGTCGAGTAGCCGGCGGCGCGCAGCTCTTTCGACAGCGAATCGCGGATGGCGGGATCGTCATCGACGACGAGGATCACGTTCGAGATGCTCATGCTTCTTCCGCTCCGAGGGGCGCCACGGGGAGATCGATGCGCGCGATGGTGCCGCCGCCGGCACGCGGAGCGAGTCCGATGCTACCGCCGTTCGCGACGGCGAGGCTGCGCGCGATTTCCAGGCCGAGGCCGCGCTGCGCGACGTCGGACGTTTCGCCGGCGACGTTGCCATCCGCATCGACTACGCCGGGAGGGAGACCGGGACCGCGATCGAGAATTTCGATGCGCAGCTTTTCGGGATCGATTGGATGGCGGCGCGCGACCAACTCGATCGTCGCGCCGGGCGGGGAGACGCGATGCGCGTTCTCCAGCAAATTAACGAGGATCTCCAGCGCGAGCGAAGGATCGACGTTCGCGTCGGGACAGTCGGCGTCGACGTGGACGGTGATCGGACGCGCGCTGAAGACGATGGGCAGATTCTCGCGCGTGGCGCGAAAGAGATCGGCGGGCGGCGTCGGCTCGCGATGCGGTTTCGCTTTGCCGGCTTCGAGCCGCGCCATCGACAGCAGATTGTCGATCCGCCTCCGCAATCTCGCGGTCTCCTCGGCGATCGCGGCGACGTCGTCGAGCAGTTCGCTGTCGGTTCCGGCACGCCTGCGGATCGACTCTGTCCGGATCGTCATCGCGGTGATCGGCGTGGTCAGGTCGTGCGAGATCGCGCGCAGCAGCGACGTTTTCAACGACTCACTTTCGCGTAGCGCCTGCACGTGCGCGTTCTCTTCCCTGAATCGTTCGCGCTCGGCGTAGAGCGTTTCCAGTTCACGCCCGCGTTGCTCGGCCTTTTCAGCCTGCACGCGCGCGGCCACGACGAGGCGATTCACGGTCACCGAGGCCACGAGAAACGCGGCCAGCGCAAACCAGTTGGCCGGCTGCTCGATGGTCAGCGTGTAAAGCGGCGGGAAAAAGAAAAAGTTGTAGCAGAGCGTGGCGATCACCGACGAGACGGTGCCGATCAGCAGACCGCCCCAGACCGAGATCAGAAGGACGACGATGAGATACGCGAAGCCGACGGTGCTCGGATTGAGGTGGATGGCGTGTCCCGCGGCAGTTACGGCGGCGAGGGCGGCCAAGGCGACGATCCAGGTGCGGAGACTGCGCGGCACCAAGGTAGTGAAACACAGGAGGGGGTTAAGAGGGGCTAAAGACGAATGTTGAATGGTGAATGTTCAATGTTGAATGTTGAATGAGATCGAGGCCGGTGCTCATTCAACATTCAACATTCAGCATTTGCTTTTCTGAAGTCACCGCCCCGCCGCCACGCGCCCGCCCGATTCTCCGAGGCTGGCCATCCAGCGCGTGCGCCACTGGTCGAGGGAGATGCCGGTGATGCGCTCGAGCGCATTGACGTCGTCGGCGCGATGGATGCGCAGCAGGCGCTTCGTGCCGAGCGTGTTGCCGAGGTACTTCGTGAACGAGTGGGAGAGGATGTAGAAGCTGCGGCGTTCGCGTTGCGAGAGATCAGGCGAATCGCTGTCGAACCACGCGGCAGCCGTCGCGGCTCCGCGGGAGCGTTCGAGGACTTCGCGCGCTTGATCGTCGACGCGATCGTTTCCCTGGCTCAGAACCGGCGCGTAGTAGCCGCCGTACGCCGTCGCCACGGATGACGCAACCCACGACGCGAATCCTTCCTCCAGCCACATCGCGCCGCCGTCGCCGGCCACCGCGTGTACGAGCTCGTGAAGATACGGAGCCTCGTGATGCTCGACGCGCTCGCTGTCGATGAAGACGCGCGCTTCGTGATGAGCGGAACGGGGATAGTGCGGATAGGTATGCGAAATGTCGATGCGCGGCGAGAGATAGATGAGGATCCGCTGGTGGCTTGGCGTTACGCCGGTGAATCGGGCGATGTCGACGGCGCCTTTTTCGGCGAGATCGGCGAAGGCATCGAGCTGCGCGGGAGTCAACGATCCGTCGAGGCTATGCACTTCGATGCGGTCGCGAACGCGGATGGCGGCGTTGCGGTCGACCTCATTGACAGTTCGAAAATCGTCACTGAAATCTGCCATGGCCGCGGATGCCGACAGGATTACAATCGCGCCAATCATTACTCGTAAACGGCATCTCATCGGTGCAAATAACTGCATCGGGAGTGCCATATCGTCATCGTCCAAGGTGGTCTCGCATCCAGTCGCTTCCCGGAAACGTAGCTCTATCGCTGTCCAACAAAATTTAGGAGGAGAATCCCATGAATAGTCGTGATCTCGCCCGTTATCTCGTTCTCGGTGGTGTCGTCGCCGGCCTCAGCGCCGGAACCAGTCTTCGTGCCGACCAGGCCAAAACGGCGGCGGCCGGTCTCAACCAGGCCACGTCGCAGGCCGTGCAGATGGCCGATGCGAAGAAGGCTGACGACAAGCATGCCTGTAAAGGCCTCAACTCGTGCAAGTCGCACGGCAACTGCAAGTCCGGCGACGCCGGTTGCGCGGGCAAGAACTCGTGCAAGGGCAAAGGCGGCTGCGCGTCGAAAGAGTACAAGCACGATTGCGCCGGCAAGAACGCCTGCAAGGGCCAGGGCCAGGGCGGCAAGAACGATTGCAAAGGCAAGAGCGGCTGCGCCGTTCCGCCGAAGGCTTCGTAACTCTGCTTCTCATATGGCAGGAGGGCAGGCGTCCCGCGCGCCTGTCCTCCAATCCCAACGAACACCATGAATCGATTCCATTTCCCTGACCTCGGCATCGGCGTGGGGCTGCGCACCGTTCACTTCAGCCACATCCTCGGCTCGCAGCCCGACGTCGATTGGTTCGAGGCCCTCTCCGAAAACTACATGGATACGGGCGGCCGTCCCCGCTACGTGCTGGAGAAAATCGCGGAGCAGTATCCGGTCGTGCTGCACGGCGTTTCGCTGTCGATCGGCGGCACCGATCCGCTCGATTTCGATTACCTGCGCAAACTGAAATCGTTGGCGCGCACCGTCAACGCGCGCTGGATTTCCGATCACCTCTGCTGGACGGGCGTGAGCGGCCGCAACGTGCACGACCTGCTGCCGATGCCGTACAACGCGGAGTCGCTGCGGCACACGGCGGAGCGCGTTCGAATCGTTTCCGACTTTCTCGAAACGCCGCTGGTCGTCGAGAATCCGTCGTCGTACGTGGAGTTCGCGACGTCGACGATGACGGAGTGGGATTTCCTGGCGTCGCTTGCGGAAGAGAGCGACTGCGGCCTCCTGCTCGACGTGAACAACATCTACGTCAGCTCGTTCAACCACAGCTTCGATCCGAACGTTTACGTCGACGCCATCCCCGCCGACCGCGTCGTGCAGGTCCATCTGGCCGGTCATCAGAATCACGGCACGCACATCATCGACACGCACAATGATTTCGTGATCGACGAAGTGTGGAAGCTGTACGGCCGCGTGTGCGCGCGCACCGGCGACGTATCGACACTGCTGGAGTGGGACGCGGACATCCCCGATTTTCCGACGGTGCATGCCGAGGCGAAGAAGGCGGAAGCGTTTCGTGAGGCGGAGGTCGCGTATGCCGCAGTCTGACCTCGCGCTCGCGCCGCTGCAGGAGTGGATGCAGGCGGTGGTCACGCATCCTTCCGACGTGTACGAGGCGGCGGAGTCGGTAGAGCTGGGCGTCGATGACGTCATCCTGCCCTCGCAGACGCTGCAGCCGATTCAGCGCATCGGCATCTACCACGGCATGTACATGCTGCGGATGATCGAGGCGCTCACCGTCGACTACGCGGCAGTTGCGGCGTTTCTCGGCGAGCATGCGTTCGAGCATCTGGTCCGCGAGTACGTGCAGCAGTTTCCGTCGCGCAGTTACACGTTCAATCGGTTGGGCGATTCGTTGCCGGAGTTCATCGCATCGTCGACGTGGAAGCGGCGCACGTTTCTGCGCGACCTGGCGAAACTCGAGCTGGCCATGACTCAGGTGTTCGACGAAGCGGAGGCCGAGGCGCTGCCGGCGGATGCGATCGCATCGATTGCGCCCGAGGAGGTCGCGGACGCGCGCATCGTCCCGATTCCGGCGTTCCGTCTGCTGGCGCTGGACTACGACACGAACGAGGCCTTTCAGGCATTTCGCGACGAAACTCCGATGAAGCCGCGGCGGCAGAAATCGTGGCTGGCCGTTCATCGCCGCGATTACGGCGTCTATCGCATGCCGCTCACGCGCGAGGCGTACGTGTTCCTGGAAAGTCTCGCCGCGCGCCAGACGATCGGCAGCGCGATCGAAACGTTCCAGGCGCGCTTCCGCCGTTTCCCGGAGCAGTCCGAGCTCTTCACCTGGTTCCGCGACTGGAGTGCCGCAGGTTTGTTCACGGCAATCGAGGTCGGGTAAAAGGAAAACGATGATCGCAAAACTGGATCGCTGGTACGACCTCGCCATGACGCGCATCTTCGACCGGCTGCGCAGCCCGCTGCTGCTCGCGCTGCGCCTGATCTTCGGCTGGGGACTCTTTCAGACCGGCAAAGGAAAGCTGGAGAACATCGACCGCTTCATCGATTTCCTGACGCACCTGCACATCCCAATGCCGGTCGCAAACGCGTATTTCGTCGCCTCGCTCGAATGCGTCGGCGGCCTGCTCCTGCTCCTCGGGCTCGCGGCGCGGCTGATCTGCATCCCGCTCGTGATCAACTTCATCGTGGCCTATCTGACCGCCGATCTCGATGCGGTGAAAACCTTCTTCAAGGATCAGGACGCGTTCACGAATGCCGCGCCGTTCCTCTATCTCCTCACCGCGCTGATTGTCCTTGCCTTCGGGCCGGGCCTCTTCTCGATCGACGCGCTGATTGCGCGCATTCGCCGCCGGCCGGTTACTTGACGGTCGCCAGCGGCGCCTGATACGCCGGCGGAGTCGGATAGTCGAGCCGATCGATCATGTCGCGGATCGGCGTCGACATCACCGCAATCCGTTGATCGCCGACATCCGCGAACGCGCCGGTCGGAACGGCCTTGTCGATCTGCGCCGCGACGCGAACCTTGGCGCTCTTCGGATCGAGCAGCGACACCGCATCCTTCTTGATCAGCATGGCCGGGACGAAGACGTCGGCATTGCCGGGGATGTGTTTCAGCACCAGTTTCGAAACCGGAACGCCGGGCGCGGAGAAGGTGATCGTCACATCGCCCGGCGGCACGTCGAGCAGGAGGAACGCGCCCGTCTCGGCCACGCCGCCCGAAACATACGGCGCGTTTTCGACCCACACATTCGTGCCGCGAAACAGATCGCGTTTGCGCGCCGCCTCGGTCTCGACCGTGTGGTAGGCCGTCGTCGGACCGGTTTCGACGTCGACGATCCAGCCGCGCACACTGATCGGATCCTTGTGCACGTGCGGCCCTTGCGGCTCCGACGGACCGCCGCACGCAGCGGCGAGGATGGCCAAAATGAACAGGCAGCGCTTTGCATTCACCGCAAAAGCATAAACTGAACGCGTTGCAACCTCTCGCTTTGCTGCGCGACGCCAAACGCGTCGGCTACGTTTTCTCCGGCGGTTCCTCCCGCTGCGCCTTCCAGATCGGCGTCATCGAAGCGCTGGCCGAACTGGGCGTCCGTCCCGCGCTTGCCATCGGCGTCTCCGCCGGCGCATGGAACGCGGCGCTGGTCGCGGCGCGCTCCGAATCGCGCATCCGCTACTACTGGCGCTCGTTCATGCGCATGCCGCACATCGATCTGCGCAATCTGCTCGTCGATCACTCGCCGTTCCGTTTTCGAAAGATGCACGAGCGCAACTTCGAGCGTTTCATCGGACGCGATCGTTTCAAGCAGCCCGACGCGTTGCCGCTCTTCGTCTCCGTGACGCGTTTCCGCGACGGCGCAAACGTGATCTTCGATGCGCGCGACGTCGATGATCCGCTCCAACTCCTGCTCGCCACGAACTACCTGCCGCCCTTCTACACGCACCGGCCGGTGATCAACGGCGAGATGTACGGCGACGGCGGGATTTCCGATAACGCGCCGTACGAAAAGGCGCTCGCGGAAGGGTGCGACGCGGTGGTGGTGGTCACGCAAAAAGGGGAGTCGGAAGGGGGATTGTTCAAACGGAAGGGCGATTACGACCACGTCGTCACCGATCCGCGCGTGGTGGTCATCCGTCCGCGGCATCGCCTTCCCTTCAGTTTTACCGAGCGCCGCTGGGATGTGCTCGACGTCCTGGCGCGCATCGGTTACCTCCGCACGCGCGAGATCCTCCTCGGCGAAGATCACGCCGAGACGCACGTCCGCGCGGAAGGGGAGGCGCCGAGCGCCCGGGCGCGGCGAATCCTCCGTGCGATAATCCCGCGGTCCACATGAATCGCTCTCTCTCCCTCCTGGCGATCGCGTTCGCGTCCTCGCTCCTTCTTCTGGCTCAGGCGCCGACGCCGGCGCCCGCTCCTCCCAATCCCGCCAATCTGGCCACGCTGCGCACGGCCAGCGGCGACAAGCAGATCACCATCGCCCACCAGAACGGCAATACGTACTTCGCCGCCGACGAAGTGATCGCCGCGCTCGGCGGATCGGTCACGAAAGACGGCAACGGTTTCAAGGCCGCGCTGAACAACACCGTGGCCGCGTTCGGAACGGACAGCCGCTTCGGCGTGGTCAAGGACGATCTGATCGAGATGCCGGTCGCGCCGGTGACGATCGACAACCGTCCGTTCGTGCCGTGGCAGTTTTTCCAGGGATTTCTGATTCGCTCTTCCAGTCTCGACGCGACCTGGGATGCAGCGGGAAAGATTCTGCAGGTTCATCCCGCGCAGACCACCGCCGCCGGCGTGACGGTTTCCGTTGCGAACGTGCAGGGCATTTCGAAAGTCGTGCTGACGCTCACCGCGCCGGCCGACTACAACATCGTCAAAGAGCCGGGCGCGTATACCGTTCGTTTTAAGACGGCGATCCGCGCGCCGTACGCCGAGCAGGCGCACGACGATCCGAATGTGGCCAAGACTACATTCGTGGGCAACGACCTGCGCATCCAGCTCACCGCGCCGGACGTCGTGGCCGACGCTTATCGTCTTGAGAATCCGTTTCGCGTCGTCCTCGACCTGCGCAAAGGCGCGGCCGTCGCGCCCGGAACGCCGCAGCCGCTGAATTCGACGCGGCCGGTGGAAGCGCCGGGCATCCACACGATCGTCATCGATCCGGGCCACGGCGGAAAAGAAGTCGGCGCGATCGGTCCCGGCGGTCTGATGGAGAAGGACGCCACGCTCGCGCTCTGCCAGAAACTGGCCGCAGCGCTCGAAGCAAGATTGAAAACGCGCGTCGTTCTCACGCGCAACGACGACACGGTCGTGCCGCTCGATCAGCGTCCCGCGATCGCCAACCAGTACCACGCCGATCTCTTTCTCTCGGTTCACATGAACGCAGCCATCGTCAAAGGCGCCCACGGCGCCGAGACCTACTTCCTCTCGCTCGACGCCTCGGACAAGCTGGCCGAGAAGGCCGCGGAGCTCGAAAACGCATCCAAAACCACCGCCGCTCCCGCCGCGGCCAGCGATCTGAAACTGATGCTGTGGGATCTGGCGCAGCAGGAGTACCTCAACGAATCGAGCCGCCTCGCGCAGGCGGTGCAGGAAGAGATGAACCGCATCACCGGCATTCAAAGCCGCGGCGTGAAGCAGGCGCCGTTCAAAGTCCTGGTCGGTGCGACGATGCCGGCGGCGCTCGTCGAAGTCGCGTTCATCACCAATCCCGAGGAAGAGTCGAAGATCAAGTCGGATGCATTTCAGAAGACCGTCGTCGACGCGATCACGACCGCAGTGGAGCGCTACAAGACGGATTACGAAACGCGTATCGGGATCGCGCAACCACCGCCGCCGCCGACAACGACTGCGCCATCCGCACCGGTGACTACTACCGCGAAACCGGCCACGAGGACGGGAACGTAGTGCGCCGCGCGGTAGTGCTGTCGCTGGCGATCCTGATCGTCGCCGGCGGCTGCAAGAAGAAACCGTTGTCGGCGAATCTCAACGCGGAGAACAAAGTAGCAGTCCGTCCAGTGACGCTGTTTTTCGAAGGTCCGGAGATGCTGCTCGTCCGCGAGACGCGCAACGTCGCCCTTCCCGAGAATCCGGCCGGCGCGTTGTCGGTGGTCGCGCGCGAGTTGATCAAGGGATCATCGAACGCCGGCGTCCCGCCGATTTTTCCGCGCGACACCGTCGTCCGCGCCACCTTCCTCCTCCCCGACGGCACCGCCTTCGTCGACCTCGGCGGCAACACGCTCACCCAAGGCTGGGGCACCGGCAGCCACGAAGAGCTGATGGCGATCTACTCGGTCGTGCAAACCATCACCACGAACTTCCCCGACGCGAAGCGGGTTCGGATACTGATCAATGACGAGCCTGCGGAAACGCTGGCGGGACACGTGAATTTGTCGCGCGCGTTGCTGCCCTCGGCGACTTACGTCGCGCGGTAGACCTGTCATCCAGAGTCGCCGAAGCTGCGTAGGCTCAAGCCGGAGCGGCGTAGGACGACGAAGGATCCCCGGCTGTTAACCGCGGCAGGGCGGGCGGCAACCGTAGCCACCTCCCAGCCCGGGTTAATAGCCGGGGATCCTTGTCTTGCGCAAGGATGCTCCGAGGTCACGCGGGAGATCGTAGCGCCGTCGGCTCGACGGCTGGACCGCCAGCGGCTCGCTGGCGCGAAGCGTAAAAACGCCGCCGAGCCGGCGGCGGTCCAGCCAGCGGGCCGCTGGCGCTACGACGTTGCGCGATCCGGATACGTCTCCTTCAATTGCGGCGGCATCTTGGCGTCCATGCCGAGGGATGCTTCCAGTTCGACTGCGTTGACGATGGCTTGTCCGCGAAAGTGATTGTTCGTAACGACGTACGTCTCTTTCGCGGTCGCCATCGTCTGGATTCGGTCGACCCACGGCTGGAGTTCTTCCTTCGAGTAGAGATAGTTGTAGCGCTCCCATGTTTCGCCGTGCGCGAACCATTTTTCGTAATTGCGGCCATGCAGGCGGGCGTAGGCGAGGGGGCCGGTCATGGCGTCGGACGGCTTGACCGAATCGTGGAAGAGCGGTTGATCGACGTTCACCCAGGCCACGTCGTGCTCGTTGAGGAAGTCGAAGAACTCCTCGTTTTGAAACGTCGAGTGGCGGACTTCGAGCGCGAGCGGGTATCCGCCGAATGCGTTGAACAGCGACGCCAGTTTGTCGCGCGACTCAGCGCTATTTTTAAAACTCCACGGATACTGCAGCAACACCGCGCCGAGACGGTCGGCGGAGGCGAGGGGGTCGAGGTAATTGCGGAAGGCAGTGATGTCGGCATCCGACACCGACGCATCGTCGTGTGTAAATCCGCGGAACACTTTCGTCGTGAATTTGAAATTCGGATTGTCCGCTACGCGCCTAACCCACGACTTCGAATGCGTTGGCGGCGGGATCCGATAGAACGGCGAGTTGATCTCGATCGTGTCGAAAAACGAGGCCAGATAGGCGAGGTGATCGAACTTCGAACCGTGCGGCGGATAGACCGTTCCCTCCCAATCTTTGTAGCTCCAGCCGGCCGGTCCGACGCGAATCTGATGTTCCATATTTCGATGGTCAACACGTTGACGAACTTATTTTGAGCATGGCGTAATTCGTTGCCTGGGCTGGACATCTATGCTAAAACGCCGCCCAACGAACCCAGCGAAAAACAACACCTTCCAGGAACTGCGATAGAGCGTTCAGGGGGCGTGCTGTGTTCGTTACCGAAGGGAGGCTGGTCGACCTATCCGATTTCGCTTGTGAAGCACCAAAGCGGGGGCGAGGTCGCGGCACCCCGCGCACACTCTGAGCTGCGGCATCACATTCTTCATCGTACGAACAAAGGAACAACTTAGGAGATCAAGGTTCATGGATACATTCAACGACAAGTCTCTCAACTGCGCCGATTGCGGACAGGAATTCGTGTTCAGCAAGAACGAGCAGGCCTTTTACTCAGAGCGTGGCTTCACGAACGAGCCGAAGCGCTGCAAGAACTGCCGCGACAAGCGGAAGACGGCGCGCGACGGAAACGGCGGCGGCGGTGGCCGCGAGCGTTCGATGGTGAGTGTGACGTGCGATAGCTGCGGAGTCGCGACCGAAGTGCCGTTCACTCCCGTCAGCGGCAAACCTGTCTATTGCCGCGATTGCTACAACCAGCGCCGGTCGACTACCCGCTCCTCCAGCTGGGCGTAAGTTTTTACTTTCGACTTTTCGACGGCGGACTTCGGTCCGCCGTTTTGTTTTAGGCCCGTATACAATCCCGCGCGCTTGGCAAGGCAGCTCTCGAAACCCGTCCGCAGCATTCTCGATCTCGTCGGCAATACGCCGATGCTGCAGCTTTCGAACATCTGCGACGGCGCCGATCTGTTCGTGAAGCTCGAGTTTCTCAATCCCGGCTTCTCCGTCAAAGACCGCATCGGCGTCGGCATGATCGAGCGCGCCGAGCGCGATGGAAGGCTCGCCAAGGGCGGCACGATCATCGAGCCGACCGCCGGCAACACCGGCATCGCCCTCGCGCTGGCGGGCACGCGCATGGGCTATCGCGTCATCCTCTGCGTCCCCGAAAACTTCTCCACCGAAAAGCGCGAAGTGATGAAAGCCCTCGGCGGCGAAGTGGTCCTCACGCCGAAGGACGACGGGATGAAAGGCGCGATCGCGAAAGCGGAGGAGTTGTCGAAGGGAATCGAGAACTCGTATGTGCCGCAGCAGTTCGCGAATCCGTACAACGCCGAGTCGCACTACGCGACGACCGGTCCGGAAATCTGGGAACAGATGGACGGCCGCGTCGACGCCTGGCTCGCCGGCGCCGGCACCGGCGGCACGTTCAGCGGCGTGGCGAAGTATCTGAAGGAGCGCAACCCGAAGTGCTGGTGCGTCGTCGTCGAGCCACAGGGTTCGATTCTGAAGGGCGGCGAGGCCGGGCCCCACGAAGTGGAAGGAATCGGGGCATCGTCGTTCATCCCTCCCGTCCTCGACATGTCGCTGGCCGATGAAGTGATCCAGATCTACGACGATCCCGCCTTCGTCATGGTGCGGCGTCTGGCGTCTGAGGAGGGCGTGCTCGGCGCGTCGTCAGCGGGAGCGAACGTGGCCGCGGCGGTTCAGGTCTGCAAAAAACTCGGCCCGGGCAAACGTGTCGTGACGATCATCCCCGACGCCTCCGAGCGCTACATGTCGAAGGGCATTTACACGAAGTGGGCGAAGCCGCTCGCGCCCGAACACGCGGACTGACGCAAAGGAATTCACATGGGCTTCTCCACCGATTGCATCCACGCCGGCCAGGAGCCGGAGCCGGTCACCGGCGCCGTCACCTACCCGATTTTCCAGACGTCGACGTACGTGCAGCCGGAGCTCGGCAGGCACAAAGGCTTCGAATACGCGCGGACGAAAAATCCGACGCGTTCCGTGCTCGAAGCGAACCTGGCCGCGCTCGAACGCGGCAAACACGCGCACTGCTTCGCGTCGGGGATGTCGGCCACGGACACCGTCTTCCGCATGCTCAAGTCGGGCGACCATGTCGTCGCCGGCGAGAACATGTACGGCGGCTCGTTCCGCCTCTTCAACAAAGTCTGCGAGAAGTTCGGACTGCAGTTCACGTATGTGGACACCGCCTGCGTCGACAACGTCCGCGCGGCGCTGCGTCCGAATACGAAGATCGTCTTCCTCGAAACGCCGACCAATCCGATGATGACGGTCACCGACATCGCCGCGTGCGCGAAGGTCGCGCATGAAAATGATTCGCTGGTGGTGGTCGACAACACCTTTTGCTCGCCATGGCTGCAGCAGCCGCTCGAGCTCGGCGCGGACATCGTCGTTCACTCCACGACCAAGTTTCTCAACGGCCACTCCGATTCCGTCGGCGGCGTGGTGATCACGAACGACGACGCCATCGCCGAGCAGATCGGCTTCCTGCAGAACGCCGTCGGCGCGATCCTGTCGCCGATGGATTCGTGGCTCATTCTCCGCGGCGTGAAGACGCTGGCCGTGCGCATGAAGCAGCACGAGGAGAACGGCCGGGCCATGGCCGACTACCTTTCGCGCCAGCCGAAGGCGCTGAAGACGTACTACCCAGGGCTGCCGGACCACCCGCAGCACGAGCTCGCCAAGCGCCAGATGCGCGGCTTCGGCGCGATGATTTCGTTCGAGCTCGGCTCGCTCGCCAACGCCAAGAAGTTCCTCGACCGCGTCCGCCTCTGCTCCCTCGGCGAGTCCCTCGGCGGCGTGGAAACGCTGATCTCACATCCCGAATCGATGACCCACGCTTCGGTCCCCGTCGAAACGCGAACGCGCCTCGGGATCACGCCCGGACTCGTCCGTATCTCCGTCGGCATCGAGGATGTGGAGGACTTGATCGCGGACGTCGATCAGGCGTTCGCTGCCGTGTAGCGTCGTCCTTTGTACTACTAACCCATAGATTCTGCGCGCGCCGCGAAGATTTTCTTTGACGGTTCTCGCGCGTTCGTTCTATCGAGAGTCCTTCTCCCCCGGCGTCTTTTTGCCGGGGGAGAAGGTGCCGAAGGCGGATGAGGGGGCGGAGCTTGCGCGATCTGAGGTTTCAGGCACCGCCCCTCACCCGC
>Ga0157369_10000231_pt1 | contig 77118 bp, 66 predicted proteins | sample C25metaG_FD_113461 | JGI IMG/M metagenome (GOLD analysis project Ga0157369, IMG submission 113461) | Corn rhizosphere microbial communities from Kellogg Biological Station, Michigan, USA - C2-5 metaG | ecosystem: Host-associated > Plants > Roots > Rhizosphere > Soil | place: USA: Michigan... | reverse complement strand
GGGGTCGGCATCGAGAATCCGGCGTTCGACGTCACGCCCAGCAAGTACGTATCAGCCATCGTGACCGAACGCGGCGTCGCAAAAGCGCCGTACGGCGAGTCTTTGCAGAAACTCGCGAAAGCCGCGACCACAAAAAGTTAGCTGGACATCGAATCGTTCCGCTTCCGCGTCGAATCTGATTCTCATGCAGCTTTTCTACGAATCGGCCGGCAAGCAGATTCCCATGGACGCGTTCCTGCCCTCGGGCGCGGGCACGCATCCCGCGGTGATCGTGCTCCACGGCTCCGGAGGCATGTGGAACCCGATGTACACGCAGTACGCCGAGCAGTTCTCGCGGCTCGGGTACGCAGTGTACGTGATCCACTACTTCCAGGCGACCGGCACGCATTGGGCGGACGACGCAACCATCGAGCGTCACTTCGAAGAATGGATGCGCACCGTCAGCCGGGGCATTGATCTTGTTGTCCACCAACCGCAGGTCGATCCTGCCCGGATCGCAATCCTCGGCTTCTCGCTGGGAGCATTTCTTGCGCTGGCGGTAGCCGGCGAAGACCCGCGCGTCAAGGCCGTGGTCGACTTCTTCGGCGGGATGCCGGAGCAATTACGCGACCGCTGCACGCACATGCCGCCGGTTCTGATCCTGCATGGAGACGCGGACGAGCGCGTTCCGCTGCGCTGGGCAACGGAACTGGAGACGCTACTCAAGCGATGTGGCACGGAATATGACATCAAGGTGTATCGCGGCGAGGGACACCGGTTCGGAATGATGACGATGCTCGACGCCGGCGCGCGAACCGTCAACTTTCTAAAGCGTCACCTCGGCTAACGTCAGCCTTGCATCGTCTTGAGCCGCTGGCTGACGATCAGCGTGGGCTCTGTCACCTTCTGCACGTCGGCGGCGGTCAGGCCGGGAGCGGCCTCTTCCAACAACAGGCCCTCCGGCGTGACGCGGATGAACGCCATCTCGGTCACGATCGTGTCCACGATCTTCGCGCCGGTCAGCGGCAGCGAGCAGCGCTTGAGGATCTTCGGCTTCCCTTCCTTCGTCGTGTGCTCCATGGCGATGATCACGCGCTTCGCGCCCGCAACCAGGTCCATGGCCCCGCCCATGCCTTTGACGACCTTGCCGGGAATCATCCAGTTGGCAAGGTTTCCATGCTCATCCACTTCCATTGCGCCGAGCACGGTGAGGTCAACCTTGCCGCCACGGATCATGGCGAAGGAATCGGCGCTGGAGAAATACACGGTGCCGGGGATTTCGGTGATCGTTTCCTTGCCGGCATTGATCAGGTCGGGATCCTCTGTGCCTTCGACCGGAAACTCGCCGATGCCGAGCATGCCGTTCTCGCTCTGGAAGACGACATCGATGCCCTTCGGCACATAGTTGGCGACGAGCGTCGGCAGTCCAATGCCGAGGTTGACGTAGTAGCCGTCGCGCAGCTCGGCGGCGATGCGTCGCGCCACCAGCGTGCGCTTGTCCATGTCCTTCGCTTTCGGAACCTGCGGTGTGGTTGCCATGTCGGTCATCCCTGCGCCTTCCGCGTCGTGCGCTTCTCGATGCGCTTCTCGTAATCCTTGCCCTGGAAGATGCGCTTCACGTAAACGCCGGGCGTGTGGACCTCGTCGGGACCAAGCTGGCCGACCTCCACCAGTTGCTCGACTTCGACGATGGTGCACTCGGCCGCGGTCGCCATCACCGGATTGAAGTTGCGCGCTGTTTTTCGGAAGACGAGATTGCCCCACTTGTCGCCCTTCCACGCCTTGATGAACGCGAACTCCGCGCGCAGGCCGCGCTCCATGATGTATTTGCGGCCGTCGAAAACGCGCTCCTCTTTTTTCTCCGCGATCAGGGTCCCGACGCCCGTTGGCGTGAAGAATGCCGGAATGCCGGCGCCCCCGGCGCGAATGCGCTCCGCGAGCGTGCCCTGGGGGTTCAACTCGAGTTCGAGTTCCCCGGCCAGCACCATGCGCTCCAGCGTCTTGTTTTCGCCGACGTACGATCCAATGTGCTTGCGAATCTGTCCATTGCGCAGTAGCAGGCCGAGGCCGAAGTCATCGACGCCCGCGTTGTTGCTCACCGTGGTGAGATTGCGGATGCCCTTCGCGACCGTCGCGCGGATCAGGTTCTCCGGGATGCCGCACAAACCGAATCCACCAACCAGGATGGTCGCACCATCCTGCACGTCATGGATGGCGTCTTCGGCGTTGGGAAAGACTTTGTTCATGAGGAGCGCCTTTAGCCGTCGGCTCTTGGCCGTTGGCCGGAAACGATGATTCTAGAGTTCGGAGGTAAGACGGCGCAAACCGGAGCTTTGACGCAGAGATGCGAGACTGTTTTTCTACTTCTTCTCCTCTGTGTCTCTGTGTCTCTGTGTTGGATTTTGCTTTTCGAACGAATTCGCCTTCTCGAACTCATGGCGCAGTTCGGGGGTGCGGAGGTTCTCGCGGATGTGCGCCAACCCCTGCTCGAGGCGCTCCAGCGCATGCTCGATCTGTTTCGTGTTGGTGAAGGCGATGTCGCGCCACATTGAGTAAGGACTGGCGGAGATACGCGTCATCTCGCGCAGGGCTCGTCCGCCGACGGAATGGACGTCGGCGAGCGACGGCTCGCTTTCCGCGACATCGGCGAACTCGTCGACGAGCGTGGCGGCGAGCGCCGTCGAAATCATTTGCGGCAAGTGCGACACCCACGCGCAGAGGCAGTCATGCGCGTCCGGCTGCATGGTCATGATTCGTGCCCCGATCGTTTCCAGGAGCACGACATACGCGTTGAAGACGCCGGAGAGCAGGTTCTGCCCCGGCGTGGGAATCAGGATCCACGGCGCACCTTGGAACAGATCGGCGGCGGCGTGCTCGATGCCGCCATGTTCCTTCCCTGCCATCGGATGTCCCGCGAGAAATCGCTCGCCCACATTCTTCCCGAAGACCTGTCCGGCACGAGCGAGAACGTCGCCCTTCGTGCTGCCCGCGTCGGTGAGGATAGCGCCGGGCGCCAACGTCGGGCCGATACGTTCGATCAGGTCCATGATTGTGCCAACCGGAGTCGCCAGCAGCACAAGCTGCGAGCCGCGGCAGGCTGCGACGGGATCCGGAACAGCTTGGTCGATCGCGCCGATCCGCAGCGCTTCATGCAGCACCGGATCGCGATCGCATCCGACGATGCGTCCGCGAAAGCCGTGCTTCCGCACCGCCAGCGCAAACGAGCCGCCGATCAGGCCGGTGCCGATGACTGTGATTTGCTGGATCAAGCCGCTATTTCACCACGAAGACACGAAGTCACGAAGGAAGTTCTTCTGAGTTCCGGAGCGAAGTCAAAGTTACTTCGTGCCTTCGTGGTGAGTCCCAGATTGCCTCTGTTAGACTGCCGCGTTCCCCGCACAGGAGAAGCAATCATGACAATACGTCGCAGGGATTTTCTCAAGACCGGCCTGGTGGCCGCGGGCGCGAGCGTCGCGCCGGAGCTGGTCGGACAGGCGCCGCGGACGCAGCCGCAAGTTCCGGCCTCGGACCTGGACGAGCTCACGATCACCGACCTGCGTACGGAACGGAAAACCGGACCCAAGTCGGCGCGCGAGCTCACTGAGCGCTATCTCGACCGGATCAAGGAGATCGACAAGGGCGGCCCGGGACTCAACTCGGTCATCGAAATCAATCCTGACGCGCTCGCCATCGCCGGCCAGCTCGACGCGGAACGCGGCGCCAAAGGTCCGCGTGGCCCGATGCACGGCATTCCTGTGCTGATCAAAGACAACATCGCCACCGCCGACAAGATGGAGACGACCGCCGGCTCGCTCGCGCTCGTCGGATCAAAGCCGCCGAAGGATTCCGCTGTTGCCGCGAAGCTGCGCGCGGCCGGCGCCATCATTCTCGGCAAGACCAACCTGAGCGAGTGGGCAAACTTCCGCGGCGATCATTCGACCAGCGGATGGAGCGGGCGAGGCGGCCTCACGCACAATCCCTACGCGCTCGACCGCAATTGTTCGGGATCGAGTTCAGGCTCCGGCGCGGCGGCGTCGGCGAACCTGTGCATGGTCGCGGTCGGAACGGAGACCGACGGCTCCATCGTATCGCCGTCTTCCATCAACGGGCTGGTCGGAATCAAGCCCACGGTAGGGCTCGTCGGACGCAGCGGCATCGTACCGATCTCGCACACGCAGGACACCGCTGGCCCGATGGCACGAACCGTGACCGATGCCGCCATCCTGCTGACGGCGCTCGCCGGTCCCGATGCCGGCGATCCGGCTACGGCCGGGTCGCAAGCCCACGTCGCCGACTACACGCGCTTTCTCGACGCCGGCGGCTTGCGCGGCGCAAGACTCGGCGTCGTGCGCAAGCTGGCGGGCTTCAGTCGGCACGTCGACAAGCTCTTCGACGAGGCGCTGGCTGCGCTGAAGCACGCGGGAGCCGAGGTCATCGATCCGGTCGAGGTCAACGCAATCGGCAAAGTTGACGAAGCGGAGCTGCAGGTCCTGCTATATGAATTCAAAGCCGACCTGAATCGATATCTCGCCGAGTGGGCACCGGGCGCTCCGATTCGCACGTTGAAAGATGCGATCGAATTCAACATCAAGAACAGCGCGCGCGAGCTGCCTTACTTCGGGCAGGAAACGATGGTGAAAGCCGAGGAGAAGGCTGACTTATCGAGCACCGAGTACCAGAAATATCTCGCCGACTGCCGCTGGCTCTCGCGCGCGGAAGGCATCGACGGCGCCATGGACAAGCTCAAGCTCGACGCGCTCATCGCGCCAACGGACAGTCCCGCGTGGCCGACCGACCTCGTCAATGGCGATCACTTCTCCGGCAGCAGCTCAACCGTTCCCGCGGTCGCGGGGTACCCGCACGTGACGGTGCCGATGGGTTTCTGCTTCGGACTCCCGGTCGGAATCTCGTTCTTCGGACGCGCCTGGAGCGAAGGCGTGCTGATCAAACTGGCTTATGCATTCGAGCAATTGACCAAGGCGCGCAAGCCACCGAAGTTTCTGGCGCACGTCGAAGCGTAAACGAAATAACCAGTCAGCGAAGCGGAACCGTTGCGGCGCCGAGGATCTCGCCATTCGTACGTTGCAGGAAGACGACTGCGCGCAGGTTCTCGCGGTGCCAGTCCGAGTGCAATGCCAGCCGGAACTGCGCGTGAAACGCTCCGTCCTTCGTCGTTCCCATGCGGGTGAGCGAGCGCACTACGGCAGTGTGATGCAGTTCGCGGCCGCGATTCTCCCCCGCGGGAACGTTCGTGCTCAGGCTGGTTTCGGTGAGCGCAAGCATCACGTCGGCATCGTCCGCGGCGTGATCGATGCTCACATCGACGGCGCCCGGCCCGGCATTTTTGAGCGACACATTCGCCTTCGCCGCCTTGGCGCGTTCTTGGATCGCGTGCAGCACCTTCTTCACTTCGTTGCCGACGACGTCGATCTTTCCGTCCACGATGATCTGCGGCGTGTAAGGGCTTTCGAGCCGCAATGAGTCAACGTACTTCACCTGGCGTTCGGTGAACGCGTGCTCGCTGAAGCGATCGCGCCAACCGAGATCGTTCCAGTAGTCCACGTGAAAGCCGAGTGGAATAACTTCGATGCCGGGAATCGGCTGCTCCGTCTCGAGCGTCTTCAGCAGCATGTCGGCCGGAGGACAGTCCGAGCAGCCTTCCGACGTGAACAGCTCGACCACAACCGGGGTGCGCCCGGGAATCGATGGAGGCCCGGCGGCGCCTGCCCACAGCGCAATCGCAATGGCGAAGAGTTGGATCACCGGATGACAGACGGGCGGATTCGCGAAACGTTACAGGCTAAGCCATCTTCCGGCCGACGGCGGGAGCGATCATGCGCAGCTCCTGCATCAGCTTTGCGAACTGCTCGGGATGCAGCGATTGCGGGCCGTCGGAGAGTGCATGGTCGGGATCGTGATGGACTTCGACCAGGACCGCGTCGGCGCCCGCGGCAACCGAGGCGCGAGCCATGGGCGCAACCTTGTCGCGACGTCCGGTGCCGTGCGAAGGATCGGCGGTCATCGGCAGGTGCGAGAGCTTGTGCACGATGGGAATGGCCGATATATCCATGGTGTTGCGCGTGTAGGTCTCAAAGGTGCGGATGCCGCGCTCGCAGAGGATCACGTCGTAGTTGCCGCCGCTCATGATGTACTCGGCCGAAAGCAGCAGTTCCTCGATCGTCGCCGCGATGCCGCGCTTGAGCAGCACCGGCTTGCGGGCTTTGCCGAGTTCGCGCAGCAGGTTGAAGTTCTGCATGTTGCGCGCCCCCACTTGGAAGATGTCGATGTAGGGCAGCATGAGCGCGATCTGCGAAATCTCCATGACTTCGCTGATCACCAGCAGTCCGAACTTGTCGCCCGCCTCGCGCAGCAGCTTGAGACCTTCTTCTCCCATGCCCTGAAAGGAATAAGGAGAGCTCCGCGGCTTGAATGCGCCGCCGCGCAGCACCCGCGCGCCGGCCTTCGCCACTTGCTCGGTCACGCGGAATAACTGGTCGCGCGATTCCACCGAGCACGGCCCCGCCATCACCACAATTTCTTCTCCGCCGATGGCCAGCCCGTTAGCGAAGCGGACGATCGTGCCCTCGGGTCGAAACGATTTCCCGGCAAGCTTGTAAGGCGCGCTGATGCGATGCACCTGCTCAACGCCCGGCATGACCTCGAGTTCGCGCACGTCGAAGTCGTTGCGCGCGCCAACGGCCGCGAGCACGGTTTGGCGCGCGCCCGTGGTCTTGTGCACGTCGAAGCCCATCTCGGTCAGGCGCTCCACCACCGCCTGGATCTGGGCTTCCTCCGCTTTTTCCTGCATCGCTACGATCATTCGTTCACTTCGCTGTCGAACTCCGTGCCGGCGGCCGGCGCGGCCTTTTTGTCCTTCCCGTCCGCCACAATCTGTTCCTTTTGCAGCTTGCGCATGACGTCGATCAGCCGCTCGTAGATGTGCTGCACTTCCGCGTCCGGCAGTGGCCCCGTGTTCTCGCGGCGCACGTTTTCGAAGATGATGCGCTCGCGGTCCGGCTCATAGATCGGCATGTCGGTGCTACGCTTCAGCTTGCCGATTTCCTGCGCGCATTTCGCGCGCTCGTTGATCAGCCGGATGATCTGCCGGTCAATCTCGTCGATCTTCTTACGCCAGTCGGCGATGTCCATAAAGCAGTTGCCAGTGGCCAGTTGCCAGTTACCAGTAGGACTGCTGTGAATTCAGTGCGCGACTTGTCGCGACGTCGCGATGGATTGCTTTCCCTTCAAGCTGGATATCAATTTTGCCACAGCGCTCGCTGCACCGGCCCGGCCGCTCTGCTCGATGGCCTGCACGATCGCGCTGCCGACCACGCCGGCGTCGGCAAAGCTGCCGACTGCCGCGAACTGCTCCGCTGTGGAGATGCCGAACCCGACGGCAATCGGCAGCTTCGTGAACTTACGCAAACGCTGGACCAAGTCGCGCGCGTCGACCGAGAGCTGCTTCTGCTGGCCGGTGATGCCGGTGCGCGAGACCGCGTAGATGAATCCCGACGACGCGGCCGCGATGCGTTTGAGCCGCGCGTCGGTGCTGGTCGGCGCTGCGAGAAACACGGTTGCCAAGTTGCGCGCGCGCATGACGCGCAGGTATCCGTCCGCTTCTTCGACCGTAAGATCGGTGATGAGCGCGCCGTCGATGCCCGCGGCTTTCGCCGTGTCCGCGAACTTCTCCAGGCCGAAACGCAAAATGGGATTCAGATAAGAAAAGATGATCAGGCCCGCGTCGGACTGCTTGCGCACGTCGCGCGCGAGATCGAGCACATCGGCCAGACGCGTGCCCTGGACAAGGGCGCGCTCGCTGGCACGTTGGATGACAGGGCCGTCTGCCACGGGATCGGAGAACGGCACTCCCAGTTCGATCACGTCGGCGCCGGCGTGGATCGCTGCCAGCACAACGTCCTTCGTTGTCGCGAGATCGGGATCGCCGCAAGTCACGTACGCGACCATGCCCAGGCGATTCTGGAAGCGCAGCGCCATCAGAATTTCAGCTCCTCGCGCAGGATTCCCATGTCCTTATCGCCTCGGCCGGAGATGTTCACCAGCAGCACTTCGCTCCTCTTCATCTTAGGCGCGCGTTTGATAGCTTCGGCCACGGCGTGCGACGACTCCAGCGCCGGGATCACACCTTCCGTTCGGGAGAGCTCCAGGCAAGCGGCGAGCGCCTCTTTATCCGACGCCGACGTGTACTCGGCGCGGCCGCTCGCCCACAGGTCAGCGTGCTCGGGACCGATTGCCGGATAATCCAATCCCGCGGAAACCGAATGCGTGGGAGAGACTTGTCCGAATTCGTCTTGGAGGATGTAGGAATACGTCCCCTGCAGCACGCCGGGCGATCCGCCCGACTTCTTCGCTGCACCCATCAGCGCGACACGCGCCGCGTGCGCGCCAAGTTCCGCACCGCGTCCGCCGGCTTCCACGCCGATCAACTTCACGCGCTTGTCGCCGACAAAGGCATGGAAGATGCCCATGGCATTCGATCCGCCGCCGACGCAGGCGATGATCGCGCTGGGCAATTTCTTCTCGGCCTTCAGGATCTGCTTGCGCGCTTCGTTGCCGATGACGACGTGGAAGTCGCGCACCATGGTCGGATACGGATGCGCGCCGAGCACCGAGCCGAGCAGGTAGTGCGTGGTGCGGACGTTGGTGACCCAGTCGCGCATGGCCTCGTTGATCGCGTCTTTAAGTGTGCGCTGGCCGGACTCGACGCCGCGTACTTCCGCTCCCAGCAGCCGCATGCGGAAGACGTTCAGCTCCTGCCGCCGCATGTCCTCGGTTCCCATGTAGACCACGCACTCCATGCCCATGAGCGCGCAAACGGTGGCGGTGGCGACGCCGTGCTGGCCCGCGCCGGTCTCGGCGATGATGCGGTGCTTGCCCATCCGCCGCGCCAGCAGCGCCTGCCCAATGCAGTTGTTGATCTTGTGCGCGCCGGTGTGGAGCAGGTCTTCGCGCTTCAAGTAGATCCGCGCGCCGCCAAGCTTCTTCGTCAGCCGCTGCGCGAAAAACAACGGCGTCGGACGCCCGGCGTAGTTCTTCAGCAGATCGTGGAACTCCGCCTGGAACTTCTTGTCACGACGCGCCTTCTCGTACGCGCGCTCCAGTTCTTCCAGCGCTGACATCAGGGTTTCGGGGACGTAGCGCCCGCCGAATTCGCCGAACCGTCCAACTCCCGCGCGTTGTGCTCGTGTCGCCATTAGCCTTTGCTCGCAGTCTGGCGTGCGGCTTCCGCGGCGCGAACTGCCGCGATGAAAGCTCGCACTCTGTCAGGATCTTTGCGCCCGGGCTCCGCCTCAACGCCGGACACCACATCCACGCCCCAGGGGTGGAAGCGCGTGATCGCCTGCCCCACGTTCTGCGGATTCAATCCGCCGGCGAAGATCACGCGCGCGGTCACGGAGATCAGTCGAATGAGTTTCTCGGTCGCGTCCCAATTGAACGGTTTGCCTGTGCCGCCGCGCTGTTCGTGGCTCCCCGAGTCGAGCAGGAGCGCGTCGTAAAGGCCTGCGAGGATGCGCGTCTGCGCGAATTCCATTTCCTTGGGCTCGAGCATGTGCAAGGTCTTGAAGACGCGGATGCGGCGCCCCTCGACCGGCGCCGAGAACAACAGATTGCGCGTGCCCTCGTCCTCTTCGCCGTGCAGGTCCACGCCGGTGAGTCCGGCTTCGGCGACGATGTCGCGCACGCGCTGCGGAGCTTCGTTGACGAACACTCCAACTTTTTCGATGTGCGGCGGCAACGCGTCCGCGATCTCACGCGCAGCCTGCGGTTCGATCCGCCGCTTGCTCTTCGTAAAAATGAAACCAACGGCGTCTGCGCCCGCATCGACGGCGAGTTGCGCGTCGGCGAGGTTCGTATTGCCGCAAATCTTGATCCACGTCATAAGGCAGTTGCCGGTGGTCAGTGTCCAGTGGCCAGTTTGGAACTCGGTGCCGCTAATAGCTCTTTCAATGCTTCGCCGGGACGCGGCGCCTTCATCAGCGACTCGCCCACCAGCATGGCGTGGAAACCCGCGCCTCGCAGCCGTTCCACGTCGGCCGAACCGTGAATGCCGCTCTCCGCCACTTTGACTTTGCCGGCCGGGATCTCCGGCGCAAGGCGCAGCGCCGTGTCCAGGTCAACATGAAACGTCTTCAGGTCGCGGCTGTTGACACCAATGATGTCACACCCGGCGTCGAGCGCGCGTTCGAGTTCGGCTCGATCATGGACTTCGCAGAGCACATCCAGCGCATGCTCGTGGGCCGCCGCGCGGAACTGGCGTAGCTCAGAATCTGTCAGCGAAGCCACGATCAGCAGGATTGCGTCCGCGTGATTCGCCCGCGCCTCGAGGACTTGGAAGGTGTCGACGATGAAATCCTTGCGCAGGCACGGAATCCGCACCGCTGCCGACGCCGCTCGCAGGTTCGCCAGCGAACCTTGAAAGAACTCTTCCTCCGTCAGCACCGACAATGCCGACGCGCCCGCCTGTTCGAGTTCACTCGCCAGATCGGCAACCGGAAACTCCGCGCGAATCAGCCCGCGCGAGGGGGAGGCCTTTTTCAACTCCGCGATAATCGCGGCGCCCCCGTCCGATTTCCTCAGCGCACGGCCAAAACCGCGTGGCGTGTGATCCGCGGCGGCACGCTCCAGCGCGCGCAAGTCGGCGCTCTTCCGGGCGGCTTCGACACTACGCCGCCGAGCGGCAACGATCTGGTCCAACGTGGAGGGCATGCCGAATTATTCAGTATAAATGCGCGGAGCACGCGCCGTCAGCGAATGAAGCTGCTTCGGATTGGGAAATCGACTGCGCCGGGCGCGCAGGGACGCGGCGTGGGTCCCATCATTTCAGCAGCGCGCGCAACTCCGCCGCGAGAGATTGCAGCGAAACCGGCTTCGACAGGAAACGCGCGCCTTCGGCGAGGCTTCGTTGCATGTCCGCTCCCTGCGCCGCGTAGCCAGAAATGAAAATGACCCTCAGGTGCGGAAGCTTCTCGCGCAATCGCATCGCCAGCGCCGGGCCTTCCATGCCGGGCATGACAACGTCGCTGACCAGCGCGTCGATCGTCCCTTGAAAACCGGCCACCACTTCCAGTGCCGCCGCTCCGCTCGCCGCCTCGAGGACGTGATATCCCTGCGACTTGAGAAAGTCCGCCGTCACTGCCCGCACCAGCTTCTGGTCATCCACCACCAGCACCGTTCCGCCGGGTTGGCCCTGGGCCCTAGGCGGGGCCGGCTCCTTGCGTTGCGGTGCCTGCGCTTCCCCAAGATAGATCTCAAACGTCACACCCTGGTCCGCCCCTGACGTCGCCCAGATCCATCCTTCGAGGTGCTTCATCACCTGGTACGCAACCGGCAGGCACAAGCCGGCGCTGCCGACCGCCTTCATGCTCGCAAAGGGATCGAAGAGATGTTCCACGGCGGCGGCATCCAGCGCGGCGCCGCTGTCGCGAAAACGAATTTGCACGTAATTGCCGCCGGCCATGCCGGGATGCGCGCCGTCGGGAACCACCACGCGCGCGGCGCTCACCTCGATGGCTCCATCCGCCGCCAGCCGGCTGTGCGCGTAGAGGCCGAGGTTCATCAGGACTTGCGCGATCTTGGTCTCGTCGGCGCGCGTCCACAATGGATGATCCGGCAGCGCGCAGGTCACGCGGGCGCGAGGATCGAACAACTGCTTCACCGCCGTCAGGCTGCGGTTGACCACGTCGCGGACATCCAGCACACGCATCTGCAGCAGTTGCTGCCGGTCGAACGCGAGGATTTCTCCGGTGATGGTGGCGGCGCGCGCAGAGGCGGTGCGGATGGCGTCAATGTGCTCCTGCGCCGAACCCGTGCCCTGTTGCAACAGGTCGGCACTCGCGCTGATGACCATCAGCAGGTTGTTGAGTTCGTGCGCAATCCCCGCGGCGACGAAGCCGAGGGCTTCGAACTTGTGCGCCCGCTGCGCGCGGCTCGCCGATTCCGGATTGACAGGCGACTCAGCCATGTCGGCACACGCCCGTCTCCCTGCCCCGCGGCACACGCGGACGGCGTCTCGAGAGTCATGGAGGACGAGGTTTACACATCCTAGCGCAGCCCGGCGAAACGCAAGCGCTCTTCCGCTTACATCCGTAATGCACCAAAGTTGTAGTTTTCCCGGGTTGGAAATTCAGGAACAGGTCTCTCGGCGGCCGCTGCGAGCCGCGCGATAGATGGTTTCGATCACGGCGACGCTGCGACGCGCTTCGCGGCCATCGCAGCGCGGCGCGCGGTTCTCGCGGATTGCGGCGAGGAAGTCTTCGATCGCCGACTGGTGGCCTCCGATGTCGGAAACCACGGGCGAAGATGTGCTCGGGTTGGTGTCCCGCGCCGCTTCGCCAAGCCCGGGGAAGCTGCCGTTGCGCAGATCGGCGGCGATCACCCGGTTCTGTTCCACGATCACGCTGCCGTTCGCGCCCGCGATCTCCACCTTGCGCGGATAACCCGGGAAGACGGAAGTCGCGGCCTGGTAGACACCGATCGCGCCGCTGGAAAATTCCAGGATCGCCGCTGCTGTGTCTTCCGTCTCGATGTCGTGCACGGCTGTGCGCGTAATCGCGCGCACTCCGCTGATGTCTCCCAGGAGCCAGACCAGGAGGTCCACCGTGTGACTGCCCTGGTTGATGACCGCGCCGCCGCCATCGAGTGCCGCCGTACCGCGCCACTTCGAACCGCTGTAGTACTCCGGCGGACGATACCAGCGCAGCCGCGCGTCAACGAAGTGGACGCGTCCCAGGCCTCCTTCGTCGAGCCAGTGCTTCAGCCGCACGAAGTCCGGCTGGAACCTGTCCTGGTAGAAGACTCCCAGCTTCACGCCGGCGCGATCGGCTGCTTCGATGAGCGCATCGGCACGCGCAGTCGTGATCTCGATCGGCTTCTCGACCAGAACGTGAAGGCCGTGCTGCGCGGCGGCGATTCCCTGCTCGCCGTGCAAGCCCGACGGACTGCCGATGCACACCACCTCCATCGGCCGATGGGCCAGGAATTTTTCGAGATCGTCGTATGCCGCCGCGCCGTGCTCGCTCGCCAGCGTCGACACCTTCTCGCGATTGGCGCCGCAGACGGCCACGACCTTTACGCCGGGAATTGCGGCCGCCGCTCGCGCGTGCGTAGCGCTGATGTTCCCGCCCCCGACGATTCCAACATGCGTGGTCATCGTTCCATCCGCCGAAATGCCTTGTTCGAGGTTGGCGTCATTCGCCGGTTATTGTATGGTGCAAGCCTGCAATCAGACAGCAATGGATAACAACATGCTCATTCGCAGGACAATGGTGTGGCTGCTTGCGCTCGTTCTCGCCGCGGGATCCGCCGTGGCGAAGTCGAAGCGCACGCTCGAAATCTACTTCATCGACGTCGAGGGCGGGCAATCGACTCTCATCGTGACTCCCGCCGGTCAATCGATGTTGGTCGACACCGGCTGGGTGGGCTTCAACGGCCGTGACGCCGCACGCGTCGCCGACGCTGCCAAACAGGCGGGTGTCACCAAACTGGACTACGTCTGGATCACGCACTATCACGCCGACCACGTCGGCGGCGTTCCCGCGTTGCTGGAGAAGATCAAGGTTGGCACGTTCGTCGACCATGGCGAGGTGCGCGAGAACACCGAGCAGGTCCGCAATCTTTACGCCGCTTACCAGAAGGCCGTCGCGGGTGCGAAACACATCGTCATCAAGCCGGGAGACAAGCTTCCGCTGAAGGGCGTGAGCCTCGTCGCGCTGGCGGCGGACGGAAAGCACATCGACAAGGCGCTGCCCGGCGCCGGGCAGGCCAACCCCAACTGCGCGAGTGAACCCGCTCCCGCAAACGACGCGACGGAGAACGCCCACTCGGCGGGATTCCTGCTCACCTACGGCAAGTTCCGCTTCCTAGACCTTGGCGACCTCACGAAGAATCGCGAAATCGAGCTCGTCTGCCCCAACAACCTGATCGGACCTGTCGACGTCTACCTCACCACCCATCACGGGCTATTCCAGTCGAACGCCCGCGCGCTGGTGAATGCCGTCGAGCCTCGCGTCGCGATCATGAACAACGGCGCGCGCAAGGGAGGCTCGCCGGACGCGTGGCAGATCGTTCACGGTTCCCCGCGCCTACAGGATCTCTGGCAACTCCACACTGCCGTGGCTTCCGACGCGCACAATTCCGCGGAGCAGACGATCGCCAACCCGGAAGAAAAGTGCTCGGGACAATTCCTGAAGCTGAGCGCCGAATCCGACGGCAGGTTCACGGTCTGGAATTCGCGCAACCAGTTCTCGAAGCAATACGACGCCGCGAGCAAGTAGCGCTACATAACGGTGGGCTCGGCCGACAGATCGGGAGCCGCTTCGACCGGCATGGAACTGGATCTCTCGGCGCGGCGCAGCGACGCGCTCCACGCTTCCGCCACCGTGCAAGGCAGCTGGAGCGGCTGCACTCGCACCACCGGCAAAGGTCCTTCGGTCCGCAGCAACTGTGCGGCAATCGGGCTGGACGTGAACGACGCATGCCGCTGCAATAGCCAGCGCACCCACAACTCTTCCGGCAGATCGAGCGGCGCCGGACGCACCGATTCTCCGTTGAAGCAGTGTTGCGGAACCGCGTCTCGCAAAACGTAGGCCAGACCGCCCGTCATGCCTGCGCCGAAGTTGCGGCCGACCGCGCCGAGCACTAGCACGATGCCGCCCGTCATGTACTCGCAGCCGTGTTGTCCCACGCCTTCCACCACCGCCATTGCTCCGCTGTTGCGGACGGCGAAGCGTTCGCCGGCGCGTCCGGCCACGTACAACTCACCTGACGTCGCCCCATACAGCACCGTGTTGCCGGCAAGCACATCGCCGCGGCGCGAAGCCACTTCGCCGGCGGAGATCGAAATCCTTCCGCCGCTCAACCCTTTCCCGACGTAGTCGTTCGCTTGCCCAACCAGGCGGAAGTTCAGCCCCGGCACGAGGAATGCTCCAAAGCTCTGGCCGGCGCTGCCGATGAACTCATATTCGCGCGTGCTCTCGCCCGGCACTTCGTCGCGGGAGAGCAGATCGCCGCTCAAGTGCGCGCCGATAGCGCGATCGGAATTGGCGATCACGAAACGCCGGCGGCCTGAACCGAACGTATCCGCATCCCCAACCGTCCGTCCGAGCTGGCGGATCAGGCGGCCCGGCGTCTCGCGGAACATCGGGATCTGGCGCTGTGCATCCGTGACCGGCTCGAGCAGCGGCTGCAACCACTCCGCGGAAGCCGCGTCCCGCGCCCGAAGACGCTCCACGTCGCCCACGATCTCGCCGATCGAACGCGCTCCCGCCGCGGCCAGCCGCTCGCGCAATTCCTGCGCCAGCCCGCGGAAGTAGTTTTCCACCATCTCCGGCGTGCCGGCGAATCGCGTGCGCAGCTTCTCGTCCTGCGTCGCGACGCCCACCGGACAAGTATTGAGATGGCATTGCCGCGCCATCACGCAGCCGATAGCCAGCAGCGCGGCCGTGCCGAAGCCGAATTCGTCCGCGCCCAGCAGCGCCGCAATCAGCACGTCGCGCGCGAACTTGAACCCGCCGTCGGCGCGCAGCCGAACGCGCGCGCGTAGTCCCGATCGCAGCAGCGTCGCGTGCGTTTCACGCAGTCCGATCTCCCACGGCATGCCGATGTTCTTGATCGAAGTCAGCGGCGACGCGCCTGTCCCGCCGTCGTGTCCCGCGATCGTGATCACGTTCGCGCCCGCCTTCGCTACGCCCGCCGCGATGATCCCAACGCCCGCGCTCGATACCAGCTTCACTCCGATCCTTGCCCGTGGGTTCACCGCGCGCAAGTCGTAGATCAGTTGCGCCAGGTCCTCGATGCTGTAGATGTCGTGATGCGGCGGCGGCGAGATGAGCGACATGTTCGGCACCGCGTGCCGCAGCCGCGCGATGTACGCCGTCACCTTCGACGCCGGCAGCTGCCCGCCTTCGCCCGGCTTCGATCCCTGCGCAACCTTGATCTCCAGCTCGTCTGCCTGCGACAGGTACTCCGCGGTCACGCCGAAGCGCGCCGACGCGACCTGCTTAACACGATTGGCCGCCTCGCGCATATCGCGATAGAGAGCGGCGTCTTCGCCGCCTTCGCCGGTATTGCTGCGCGCGCCCAGGCGGTTCATGGCGATGGCGAGAGTGCGATGCGCCTCGGGCGAGATCGCGCCCAGCGACATTGCCTGCGTGCTGAAGCGGCTGAGCAGCGACGCCTCCGCTTCCACCTCGTGCAGCGGCGCCGGCGAGCGTGGGACGATTTCGAGATAGTCACGGATCGTGACCGGTTCCCGCTCGCTCGCCAGTTCCTCGAGCGCGCGCCGATGCTCCGCGCTCGGCGACTTCACCTGGCGCTGGATCCGGCGCACCAGCTCCGGCGAACTGGCGTGCAGCTCGCCGTTGTGCCGGAAGCGATAGAGGCCGATGTCCCGCAGCGGTGTCGCGCCCGCGGTGAAAGCCTCGCGATGCCGGTCCACGGTCTCTTCGAGCAATTCACGCAGCGACTTGCGTCCGAGCGTGCAGTCCGCGTTCTCGAAGAATTCGCCGCAGAGTTCGGGTGAGAGTCCGATCGTCTCGAACAACTGGCTGTTGCGGTAGCTGGCGATCGTCGAGATCCCCATGCGCGCCAGAACCTTTCGCAGGCCGCCCTCGATGCTTCTGCGGTAATTCGCCGGACCGCCTTCCTTCGCCGCGGCTTCGGCAAACGCGAGCCACGGATGCACGGACGCCGCGCCGGCCGCCACCAGCATGGCGATGTGATGCGTATCGAATGCCTGACCCGTCTCGACGACGATCGGCATCTCCGGCGCGCCATGTTCGAACAGCGCCTTCGACGCCGCCGCCAGCGCCAGCAGCGCTGGAAGAGCCGCGCGTTCCACATTTGCGCCGCGGTCGCTGAGCCGCAGATAGCCGCGGTGCTTGCCGGCAGCGCGCGCAGCTTCGGCACGAACGCGATCCAGTGCGGCCCGCGCACCTTCGAGCCCGCCATCGACCGGGAACGTGAGATCCACCGCGTGAGCGGGCGGCGCGACCGTATTCAGCGCGCAGAGTTGCCCTTCGTCGATGAGCGGCGATGGCAACACCGTGCGCGCTCCGAAGTAGACGTCGAGCGACATCACGTGCGCTTCGCGCAGTGGATCGATGGCAGGATTGGTGACCTGCGCGAACCGCTGCTTGCAGTAATCCCACAGCGGACGCCGTTGCCGCGACAGCGCCGCCGGCGGCGCGTCATCCCCCATGCTCCACACGGCCTCGCGACCTTCTTCGACCAGCGGCCGGAAGAGCATGCGGAGCTGGTCTTCGGTCCAACCAAGCGCCGCCATCAGCGCGGGCGAACGCGCTATGTCCGACGGCGAATCTGCTGTCGGCCCAAGCCGCTCGGGCGCGGTCACAGTCGATGACACTTCGAGCGGCGGGACTTCGCCCGGCCGGTGCAGCGCTCCGGTTTCGAGATCGAGCAACAGCATCTCGCCCGGACCAAGTCGTCCACGTTCCTCCACGTGCTTATCGTGGAGGTCGGCGATGCCGGTTTCCGAACCCGCGATCAGCAGGCCATCGCTGGTGAGCGTGTAACGCAGCGGACGCAGCCCGTTGCGGTCCAGCTTTGCGCCTACCACGCGCCCGTCGCTGAAGATCATCGCTGCCGGGCCGTCCCACGGCTCCGACTCCGGCGCCCGCGCGGCCAGGAAGTTGCGCAAGCCGCTGTCCAGCGCGGCATCGTTCTCCCACGCCGGCGGGACCATCGACAGCATCGCTTCCACCGCCGTCTCGCCGCGCTGAAGTCGCACCTCGATCGCGTTGTCGAACGACGCGGAATCGCTCACGCGGCTTTCGAACAGCCGCGTCTCCGGGCTCAGCCCAAGCTCGCCTCGCAGACGCGGCTCGCGCGCCCGGAGCCATCGCCGGTTCCCGCGCACCGTGTTGATCTCGCCGTTGTGCGCGACAAAGCGAAACGGCTGCGCCAGCGACCACGACGGTTGCGTGTTGGTCGAGTAGCGCTGGTGAAAGATCGCGAAGCGGCTCTCGAAATCAGGATCGGTTAGGTCGGTGTAGAACAGCGGAAGTTGCTGCGGTGTCAGCAGCCCCTTGTAAACCACCGTGCGGCTCGACAGCGAGCAGAAGTAGATTCCCGGCGCGGCCGTCTCCACCGCCTTGCGCATGCGGAAGAGCGCGCGATCGAGATCGACTCCGACATCGACGGCGAAGAAGCATTGCTCGATCAGCGGCAGCGTCTCAACGGCGCGATGTCCCGAGATCGATTCGTTCGCCGGCACGCGACGCCATCCCAGGCAGCCCAACCCGAATTCCCCGGCGAGGCGCGCGACCGCCTCGCGCGCAGCCGCCTCCGCGCCTCTCGGCAGGAAAACCATGCCCAACCCGAATTCCGCCGGCAGGTTGATGCCCTGCTCACGAGCGCTGCGGCGGAAGAACCGCTGCGGGATCTCCGTCAGCAGGCCGGCGCCGTCGCCGCTGTATCCGTCGGCGTCGAGGCCACCGCGATGGGCCAGGCGGCGCAGCGCTTCCAGCGCGCGCTCCACCACCTCGTGCGAGGCGGCCGCGCCCCGTTGGGCGACGAATCCGACTCCACAGGCGTCATGATCGACAGGAAGAGGGCGTAACGACATCTCCTACGATTTAGCGTCCAACCGCCGCCAATAACAAATGCAACGTTTTGATGGACGCTATCGGCTTTTCCGCGATGACCGCGATGCGAGACAGCCGCCTCGGCTTTGGCGAATACCCTCGATAAAAAATTTCGATTTCCCACGCGCATATTCCCTCCGATAGATTCCGTTCTCGACTGCATCGAAATACAGGAGTCGGCAGAGTCGGCTCTTGCCGCACAGGAGCGCACACGCAGGCCGTGAACAAACGACGGGCGGGAATCTTTTTGTTCGGAGTGCTTTGGCTGCTGGCCGCGAGCTGCGCGTTCGCGCAACCGGCGGCGGTGGATCGCGTCGCGAAACTCGAGCAGCAGGTCGCCGACGCCAAGTCGTCGGCCGATAACGCCTGGATGCTCGTCAGCTCGGCGCTCGTGCTGATGATGACCGGCCCCGGTCTCGCGCTGTTCTACGGCGGCTTGGTCCGCAAGAAGAACGTGCTCGGCACCATGCTCCAGAGCTTCACCATGATGGCGCTCATCACCATCCTCTGGGGCTTGTTCCTCTACAGCCTGTGCTTCGGCAGCGGCAACGGATTCATCGGCGGCTTCCATCTCGCGTTTCTGAACGGCGTTGGAGCAGCGCCGGACCCGGATTACGCACCAACCCTCCCCCAGCAGACCTTCATGGTCTACCAGCTGATGTTTGCCATCATTACTCCCGCGCTGATCACCGGAGCCTTCGCCGAGCGCATGAAGTTCAGCGCTATGGCACTGTTCATGACACTCTGGTCGATCGTCGTCTACGCGCCCATGGCGCACATGGTGTGGGGCAAGGGAGGACTGCTCAACGCCGCTCTGGGCGGGCGTTTCCCCACGCTCGACTTCGCCGGCGGCACCGTCGTTCACATCACCTCGGGAGTTTCCGCGCTGGTGTGCGCGCTCTACCTCGGACATCGCATCGGATACCCGCGCGAGCCCATGCCTCCGCACAGCGTCGTGCTCAGCTTCATCGGCGCGTGCCTGCTGTGGGTGGGATGGTTCGGATTCAACGCCGGTAGCGCGCTCGCCGCCGGAAGTCTTGCCACCAGCGCCTTCGTCGCCACGCACTTTGCCGCCGCCGCCGCGGTCGTCGGTTGGGTCGCGGCCGAGTGGCTTCGCAACGGAAAGCCGAGCGCGTTGGGCGCTATCTCCGGCGCCGTCGCCGGGCTCGTCGCCATCACGCCCGCTGCCGGGTTCGTCGGCCCGATGCCTGCTCTGCTGATCGGCCTGATCGCCGGATTCTTCTGCTACTACATGGTCGCGCGCGTGAAGGCAAAGTTCGGATATGACGACTCGCTCGACGCCTTCGGCGTGCACGGCGCGGGCGGCACTCTCGGGGCGCTGCTCACCGGCGTGTTCGCCTCCAGCGCGGTCAACCCGATGTTCAAGGACGCGCAGGGCAACGTCCTGCCGAGCGGCTTGATCGAAGGCAACGCGCACCAGTTGCTGAACCAGCTTGTTGGTGTCGCGATCGCGTGGGTGCTCGCGATCGTGGGCACGCTGGTGATCCTGAAGATCGTCGACATGACCGTCGGGCTGCGCGTCTCCGCCGATCACGAAATCCAGGGCCTCGACCTCTCGCAACATGGCGAGGAAGGTTATTACTGGGAAGTCTCGGCGTAGATTTTGTAGAGACGCAGCTTGCTGCGTCTCTGAGTGATTTCACATGACGAAAGTAGAAGCGATCATCCAGACCTCCCGGCTCGATGCCGTCAAGGACGCGCTGCACGAAATCGGCGTCGAGGGCATGACCGTCATCGAGGTGCGCGGCCACGGCCGTCAGAAGGGCCACACCGAGTTCTATCGCGGCCGCGAATACACCGTCGACCTCATCCCCAAGATCAAGCTCGAGCTGGTGCTGGCCGACGACATGGTCGAGAAAGTCGTGCAGGCGATTGTCGGCGCGGCGCGCACAGGCAAGATCGGTGACGGCAAAATCTTTCTCTCGCGGGTGGAAGACGCCATCCGCATCCGCAACGACGATCGCGGCGACGCCGCGCTGTAGCCGGGCCCTCATCCATGAGTACCGCTCTCTCGCTCGATAACCCGCTGCGCGAATGGTACGCCGGAGAGTCGGCGCGCATCCGGGGCGAGTTCGAGCGCGATCACGACGCGCGCGCGGCGATCTCCGCCCGTACCGCTCTGCTCGACAACATCTGCGCGAAGTTGTGGAGCGAGATCATCGTCCCCGGACGCGACTCCGTTCCCTTCTGCCTGGTTGCGCTCGGCGGCTTCGGCCGCAGCCAGCTCTTTCCCAGCTCCGACGTTGACTTGCTTTTCCTGCACGAAAATGGCGTCGCGGAAGACCAGTGGAAGGACCGCATCCGCCGCTTCTCGCAGCAGCTCTGGGATCTTCCGGTCAAGCTCAGCCCCGCGACTCGCAGCCTGGCGGAATGCGATCGCCTCGACGGACAGAATGTCGAATTCACCATCTCGCTGCTCGACGCGCGTTTTCTCGCCGGAGACCGCGACCTGTTCACCCGCCTCCAATACCAACTCGTGCCGCGGCTGGTTCGCCGCGAGTACCAGGCGTTGGTGCAGCGGCTCGCGGAAGTCACGCGCGAGCGCCACGGCAAGGCCGGCAACACCGTCTTCCATCTGGAGCCCAACATAAAGGACAGCCCCGGCTGCCTGCGCGACGCCAACATCGTTTCGTGGCTCGGCATGATCTCCGCCATCGACAAGCTCGGGATGCGCCCCGAGCCGGAACTCGTCGTCGCGCCCGCGCTGCGCCAGCCGTTCCATGAGGCCATGCAGTTCCTCTGCGACGTCCGCTGTTTCCTGCACTATCGGCATGGACGCGACGACAACACGCTCACCTGGGAAGCGCAGGACACAGCCGCGCAACTCGGCATCGGCACGCGCGAATCGGCGGCCACGGCTGCGACGGACTGGATGCGCGTCTACTTCCGGCACGCGCGCTCGGTCTATCGCATCGCCTCGCAACTGTTGGAAGAAATTCCCGCCGCGCGATCTTCTCTCTATCGCCAGCTCCAGACGTGGCGCTCTCGCGTCTCGAATGCCGACTTCTCCGTCGTGAACGGGCTCGTCTATCTCCAGCAGGCGAAGTCGGTTGAAGACGCCGACGTCCTGCTTCGCCTCTTCCAGTTCGTGGCGCACCACGGGTTGAAGCTGAGCACCGCCACCGAGCGCAGCGTCGAGCAGGTGCTACCGTCACTGGCGGCCACGCCGCCGCAGGGCGCAGCGCTGTGGAACCGCCTCTGCGAAATCCTTTACGAGCCGCACGCCGCCGACGCCCTGCGCTCCATGCACCAGATCGGCTTGCTTACGCTGCTGTTACCCGAGCTACAGGCCTTCGACGCGCTCGTGGTCCGCGACTTCTACCATCGCTTCACCGTCGACGAGCACTCTTTCATCGCCATCGAGAGCCTGCACCGCCTTCACGGCTCAGGCAGCGACTGGGAGCGTCGCTTCGCTGAGCTCTTCAACGAGCTCGAGCAGCCCGAGTTGCTCTTCCTTTCGCTTTTGCTGCACGACGTCGGCAAGGGTCTTCCCGACGACAGCCACGTGCGCGGCAGTCTGCAACTTGCCGAATCCTGCCTGGCCCGGCTCGACTTGCCGCAGGAGGATCGCGAGACCGTCATCTTTCTCATCGCCTCGCACCTCGAAATGTCCGCCACGCTGCGCCGTGACATCTTCGACGCCGCCACTGTCCAATCCTTCGCGCAAAAAGTCGGCACGCCCGAGCGGCTCAAGATGCTTTGCCTGCTCACCTTCGCCGACATCCGCGCCGTGCATCCTGACGCGCTCACGCCGTGGAAGGCTGACAACATCTGGCAGCTTTATATCGCCGCCGTCAGCGAGATGAACCGCAGCGTCGACGAGCAGCGCTTCCACGCGGGATCCGACGACGACAGCGTCTCTCGCCTGCGTTCCATTGCGCCCGCGCTCGGCCGTCGTCTCAAGCCGTTCCTGGAAGGATTGCCGCAACGTTACCTGCGCGCCTACGCCGCCGACGACATGGCAAAACACGTTGCCATGGCAGGACGTCTCGAGGCGCGTCCCGTGCAGCTCGACCTCCAGCGCGGGCGTCACTGGTTCGAGCTGACGCTGGTCACGCGCGACCGGCCTCTGATCTTCGCCAATCTTTCCGGCGCGCTCGCCGCCTGGGGCATGAACATCGTGAAAGCCAACGCTTTTTCGAACGCGGCCGGCGTGATTGTCGACACCTTTTACTTCACCGACCCATTCCGCACATTGGAATTGAATCTGCCGGAGTGGGAGCGCTTCCAGCGCAGCGTGGAAGACGTCCTGACCGGCCACGCCGATCTCGATCGCATGCTCGAGCAGCGGCTCAAGAGCGCACGCCGGCGTCCGGCGAAGGTCAAAATCGAAACCGGCGTCGCCTTCGACAACGATTGTTCGCAGCACTCCACGTTGTTGCAGGTGATCGCGCAGGACGTTCCCGGCCTGCTGCACCGCATCGCTTCCCGCATCGCCCACCAGCAGTGCAACATCGAGATCGCGCTCATCGACACCGAAGGCCAGATGGCGATCGACGTCTTCTATCTCAGCGCCGCCGGCGGCAAGGTCGAAGCGCCGCACCAGGATCGCCTGAGAAAAGAATTGCTCGAGGAATTGGCGAGTTCGTAGCGCGCACCGGCTCAGATCGCTGTGCCACTCAGCATAAACATCCGCGCTTAGCGCTTCCGCACCCTCATCGGATTCCAGTTTTCACACCGTTCAGCCTCATTTATGACCTCTCATCCTTTTTCTGGCCGCGTTATGCATTCTGTCCTTTAGCGTGCGCTGGGAAACCGGAGACGAAGATGCGTCGAACTTTCGCGTTGATCATTTGTGTGGCGGCCGTCGCGTTGAACATGGCGGCCCAGGCTGCCGCTCCCGCCAGCTCGACGGAATGGAAACTCGATGCGGGACACACCAACCCTCAGTTCTCGGTGAAGCACCTGGGGATTTCTTACGTGCACGGCTCGTTCCGCAAAATCAGTGGAACCGTGCGCTACGACCCGGCGGAACTCGCGACAACAGTCATCGACGTCACCATCGATGCGGCCTCGATCGACACCGGCTTCGAATTCCGCGACAAGAATCTGCGTTCGGCCTACTACCTCGACGTGCAGAAGTTCCCGACCATCACTTTCAAGTCGAAGCGAGTCGAAGTGGGGGCAGAGGGCAGACTGAAGGTGATCGGCGATCTCACCATCAAGAACGTGACACGGGAGGTCGTACTCGACGTGGATCCCATCAGCCAGCCTGCGAGAGCGCCCGACGGGCGAATGCATGTCGGCACGCAGGCCAGCACAACCGTTATGCGGCGGGACTTCGGAGTCGGCAACGATGACACGGTAGCGGTCGGTAACCCGGTGAAGATCACCCTCGACATCGATCTGTTCAAGGCCTAGAACGCCGGAATTTCCCACAGTGCCCGCCGTCCGCGGTGTCGCTACCCGTTCCCCCCGGGCTACCGGATCTCCACGCGTCCACTTTTCTGCAACATTCGCCCCGGCGGTACGTCTCAACATTGGACTACTATCGTTTCAACTCACATGCGGCTGATGCTCGACATCCTGCGGCAGACGTTGGCCACGCTCTGGGCGCACAAGCTGCGCTCGTTCCTCACCATGTTCGGCATCGCGTGGGGCGTGGGCTCCCTGCTCCTGCTGGTCGGACTCGGCGAAGGCTTCCGCTCGGGACAGCACAAGCAGATGTCCGATATGGGAACGAACGTCATGTTCCTTTTCGCCGGCCGCTTGCCCGCCATCGAGGGCAGCCTGCGATCCATGCGTCCCTACTACCTGACGTATGACGACTACCTTGCGATCCGCGAACAAGCCAAGCTCGTCGGTGCCGTTTCGCCCGTGCTGGGCCGCGGCGATGTTCGCGCGGTGACCGAATTCAACAGCAGCGCCGGCAGCGTGGTCGGCGTTTCCTCCGGGTACAACGACATTCGCAACATTCCGCTCCAGGCAGGGCGATGGATCAACGACGCCGACGATGCCGAGCGCCGCAACGTTGCCGTCATCGGCTCCGAGAGCGCCCGAACCCTGTTCCCCGGTCAGCCGGCCGTCGGGAACACGATGCTGCTCAATGACACGCGCTTCCAGGTCATCGGCCTCATGCAAAAGATCGGCCGGGAAGCGAACAACGGACGCAACATCCGCATTTTCATTCCTGTCCGCACCATGCTGTTGCAGTTCCCCAATAAGGGCGAAGGACAACGGGGCGCCATCGGCTTCCTCAATTACCGTCCGCGCGTCCGCGCCGAACACGAAGCTGCCAAGGATGAGGTGCACCGCATCATCGCCGCTCGCCACGGCTTCGATCCCAAGTCTCCCGATGTCTTTGAAGACAGCGATACGGTCAAGGAAGAAGAAACCGTCGGCAAGATCTTCGACGCGATGGACTGGTTTCTCGGCAGCGTCGGCGTCGTCACGCTCGGGCTCGGCGCCATCGGCATCATCAACATCATGCTGGTCTCGGTCACCGAGCGCACACAGGAGATCGGCCTGCGCAAGGCGATTGGCGCTCGACGTCGCGACATCCTCCTTCAGTTCTTCCTCGAAGGCGTCTTCCTTACGATTTTCAGCGGGTTGGTCGGGGCATTCGTAACCATGGCGCTCATGCAGGTCTTGAAACGCGCGCCGCTGCCCGACGGATTCGATCCGCCCCACATCGTACCGCTCTCGGCAGCCGCCGCGATCCTTGCGCTCGGTATTGCCGGAACCGTCGCCGGCCTCTATCCCGCGCGCCGGGCCGCGAAACTCACACCGGTGGAGGCGCTGCGACAGGAATGATTGTCCGCGACATCGTCGGGCAAGCCACCGAAGCGTTGCGTCATAACCGCCGACGCGCAGCCCTCACCATGCTCGGCATGGCGTGGGGCATTGCCACCGTGGTGCTTCTGCTCTCCTACGGCGACGGCTTCGAGCGCGCCTGCATGCTGGTGTTCGCCAGCTTCGGCACTCACTCCATCGGAGTCTTCCCGGGACGCACTTCGATGCAGGCCGGAGGCCAGAAAGCCGGCGTAATCGTCCGTTTCACCATGGACGACATCGATCACCTCCAGGCAGAAGTTCCCGATATCGTTCGCATCACGCCCATGGTCGGCAAGAATGGGAACGTCGCCTACGAGACGCGCTCGTTCCAGTTCCCCGTGCGCGGAGTGTATCCCTCGTTTCTCACCATCCGCGACATGGAGGTGGAGCAGGGACGCACGCTCGACGACGAAGACCTCGCCAATCACACGCGTGTCGCAGTGATCGGCGCCGTTGCCAAGCGCAAGCTCTTCTCCGGCATACCTGCGATCGGGCAGAGCATCCGCCTCGACGGCATCAGCTACCAGGTGGTCGGCATCCTCAAGCACAAGACCCAGGGCGACGACAACAACAGCGACAACACCTTCATCATGACGCCATACACCTCCTTCGGCGTCGTGCGCGATACGCGCTACCTCGACGGCATCTGGGTCGGGTACGAGGGCAACAAGGCGACGATTGTCGAGCGCGCTCTCCGCGCCTCGCTCGCGCTGCACCACAACTATCGCTCCGACGACCAGCGCGCCGTCTTCGTCGCCAATACCGAGAAGGATCTCGACGAGATCCGCATGCTCACCACCGGGATCAAGGTTCTGCTCGGCTTCATCGGACTACTCACGCTCGGCATTGGCGGCGTCAGCCTGATGAACATCATGCTCGTCGCCGTCACCCAGCGCACGCGCGAGATCGGGGTGGAGAAAGCTCTCGGCGCCCGCCGCTGGCACATCCTGCTCCAGTTCCTCTCTGAAGCCATGGTCATCACCTTTGCCGGAGGCCTTGCCGGCGTTGCTATCGCCTACCTAGTCTCGTTCACCGTCGGATCGCTGCCACTGTTCAGCGTCTTCATGAGCGACGCCAGCGCCGCCGACATTCACCTGTCAATCCAGGGACGAACCCTGCTGATCTCCACCGTGATCCTCGTCGTGGTCGGACTCGCCAGCGGCATGCTCCCCGCCATCCGCGCCTCACGACTCCATCCCATCGAAGCCCTGCGCTACGAGTAAGAGCCGACGTCGGCCGCCTTGTACTTGGTACCGCCGGCGCCTGCCCTGAGCATGTCGAAGGGTCTCGCCGACCGCCTCGTACTTGGTACCGCCGGCGTCTCGCCGGCCACGCGAATCTTCAGGTCGACGGGCCCTCCCCCCGGGCTCTCTGCGCTCCAATCCCATTACCATAGTCACCACTCTGTATTACTTACGGACATTCACACTATGCCCAAAAGTACCTCGGTAACTTGTTACTAGACTCGCGGCAGCCGCACTATGACTCTGCGGCCGACAGATGTCGCAGTGAAAGACGGCCACGAGAGGTGCTTATGACACGCACAAGCAAGTCCCAGCGGGGAATATCACTCATCGAGTTGACGGCGGTCTGCTCCATGATCCTGGTCATCAGCGCTGCGGCGTTGCCGAACATGATGAACGTAATCGGGAATGCGCGCCTGCGCGGCGCCGCTTCGAGTCTTTCGGGAATCATGCAGTCGACTCGCGGCCTCGCCATTAAGCAAAACCACGACATGACGGTCTTCTTTGTCCCTTTGGACGGCGGTCCTTACGCCTACGTGAAGAATGCAGCTTCGACCAACACTTCTCTCACCAGCACCGACCCGCGCTGCCTGCTGAATGAGACCTGCGCTGTGGTACAGCTCGGCGCGCCGGTTATCCAGGTCTCGGTACCGACCGGCTCGGTTGCTCCGTTGGATCCGGCCCAGCTTGGCTACACGCCGCTTACTTATCCGGATCTGCCTTCGTTCAATCCTCGCGGCCTGCCCTGCAAGTACAGCGGTGGCGCGTGCGTGAACAGCGGCTTCGCTTACTACTTCACGGACATTCGCCAGAACACCGGATGGGCGGCCGTCAGCATCTCGCCGGCGGGACGCATCTCGCGCTGGTTCTGGGACGGCAGCAAGTGGGCGAACTAACTCCGCGACGTCCCTCCCTCAACGGAGCCGCGCGCCAGGTCGGGCACTTCCGGCTTGGCGCGCGGCAGCTCTCCAGCTGGTGACTCATTCTTTCGCTCTCGTAACCGCAAAGACGGCTACGTCTGTTCCCTGCGCGGTATCGATCTGCGCGCCGTAGCAGCCTGGCTTCGTCAGGAGCATGGAAGACGGCCAAAACGACCAATGAGTCGGATCATCGCGACGCGCAGGCGAGGAGATCTGAAGGTCCCGATATCCTCCTGCATCGAACCTCAGCTCAACTTTCTCGCCATCTTCCAGCCGTCGGATTCGCGCCAGGACTGGCCCAACATACTCGGGCCTGGTCACCCAGGCAGTCTTCACGCTGAATCGATCCTTCTCGCTCGGCAGTCGCTTGCTGAGCGGAACGCTTCCCGCGGTCTCGTCAAACCATGCCGGAGCGAAGTACACCGGGCCCTTTCCGAACCATGGGCAGCCGGAGCAGAAGATGTAACCAACTCGCGGTACGGAGTCGCGGTCTGGCTTGCTGACCGGACAGCCGCCATTCTTCGAGAGCGCCGGCAATCTCAGCGGACGACTGTACAGCTCTTTCAGCTGTGCCTGGCTGGGCGTTTCCGGGTCCGTATTACGAACCGTCTGCGCAGCAGGCGATGTGCAAATCAGAAGAAGCAGGATGGCTGCGCTCTTCCATCCATTGCCGGATCTTGCCGTCGTCAATGTCACGGTTCCCTCCCTTGAGTTAGCCGAGATGAAAGCCGGGCGCGATGGCCGGAACTCTCACCTGTGTTGGACGTCGAAGCAGGGAGTTGGTTACGTCGGCGTTCATGGGCACCCGCCGGTGTCCCACTCCTTTCTTTCGCGCGAAAGCGCCGCGCATCCGCCGGTTGGGTTGGGCGGACCACTCAAGCCTGATTTCGGCTTGAGTGGGGAGTTCGCAGTTCCAACCTCTCCGCGATGCCTTCTTCGTCTGCAAGGCTGGCACACGCCTTCAGCCGCGGAGCGGCGGCAGATGTTAGCCCAGGGCGGAAGCCCTGGGTCAGCGCGCCATCTGGGTGTGAGTCCCGGAGGGACGGCACAGGTTCGCTCTCTTCGCTTGCTGCCTCATTCGACGACATGGGCTTTGGCGGCGAACTTCCGGCAATTGCGGATCGCTATGGTATTCGTCGAACACAGCGGATCATTCTGCGTGCAGCTTTTCGTGACCGATCCCACTGGAAGCGAATATTCACCGAGGTCCGGAATCTTCACGTTCCGATAGTCGGTCGTCACCGCCACGTCTTTCCAGAGCACCCAGCCGTCCACGTCAAACGCTTCCTGCGAAACGCGCAGCAATCTCCCCGTGGACTTTTCGATCCACAGCGAACCTCGAAACGATGGCAGATACTCCTCGTTGTCGAGTTTCCACTTCCACGACTGGTTCTTGTCTTTCGACACTTCGTAATCAAATACCTGGGCGCTCATCCCGTCGATGTCATCCTCGCCGCGATACACGAAGATCGGACGCGTTTGACTGCCAACGACACAAAGTCCGGGCGGGGCGAATTCGCCTTCCGTCCACATGCCACGGAGGGGGAAGTCGAGGTTGGTCGGCCTGCCGTTGGCCCTCACGTTTACGTATTCCGTTTTGCCGTCAATGTATCGAACCTCGCTCGTGATGACGTCTCGCATCGGCCGTTTGCCGGTTACCACCTTGCGGCCAACCTGCTTCTTGATTGCGACCTCATTGGAGCGCCACGTCGTCTGGTCACAAACGAAGTTTGGCAAGTCGCGGTTCGTGAACTGCGCCGCCTGGCAAACGTGCGCCACTGGCTCGAACTGCGGTCCCTCGTCGAGTATCCACGAGCACTCTAACCGCACCGGAACCGTCTTAGGGATTTGCGGGTTCGGTTTCTGATTGCTGCTCGCCAACTGCCCCGTCAGGGTCGCCACCATCACTGCCAGTAACGGGATCATGCGCATCGTTTTAGCACAGCACGGGAGGGTCGTCAGTAATGATGACGAGCGATAACAGGGCTGATCGTTCGCAGTGCCGAATGGGGAGTTCGCCGAGTAATCGGAGGGCCGGCGTCCTCGCCGGCCACATCTACCCTGGGCAGTCGCGAAGCCACTCGACGGCGCATAAAAAACGCACACTTACGGTAAGGCGATTTATCGACAATCACGAACTCTTGCGTCGGAAGGCTCTACGTCTGCTCCACTCGCCGATGCCCCACATCGCCGCGACCCATGCAAAAAAAAGAACGGCACGCACTGCGTCAGACTTTACGGCGGACCCGAGTGAGGTGAAGAAGAACAGCCCTCCAGCAATACCGATTCCTGCGAGGCACAGGAAATCAAGCCTGAGGAAAGACTTGTACCACTGGAGATCGGCGATTGATGCGTTCTCGACTCCCGCATTTGCGACCATCACCAGCACGTACAAATCTTCGCCACGCAAACTTTGGAGGCTTTCATCCCACCTTGCCTTCATACCTTCGGCGACATCGCGCCTGTAAACATCACGGATCAGACTCGAAATCTTCTTCTCGTAGGCATCGCCACCGATTTCAGCATCGACCTGATCTGCGAGGTTGCGTTGTTCAGAGGTAGCGACTGGCTCTGAATATGTGAGCGTCGCAACTTCGGCGGGCGTGAGCTTCACTTGTTGGTGTGCTGCCTCATCGAGGATGCGATCCTTCAAGAATTGCATTGCCTGTTCAATCTGATATGTCTTCATGGGACCATGGGCAGTATTGGCGTGGCGATACTAGGAGTCAATTTAAGCCGCTTCTCCCGATCATTGTCGATATCTGGTCTTATCGTAAGTGTGCGCTTCTCATTCGCCCAACATTCAATGCCGGTCGTAAAAGTCGCAATCCAGCGTGAGGCCGTATACCGCCATTCTCGCGATAAGGTCTGGCTCCAGCGCGACGCCGGGTTCGCGTTCGCAGAAGTAGCCCACAAGTTCCATGGTCCCATTATGTTCGCGGCTTAGCCGCTGGAATGCCGACGGATTGGCGTCGAGTTGATCGAGCACGTCGCGGACTTGCACCTCCAACTCCGCGGACTTATCGCGAGCGTGCAGCGCCCAAAGGCTACAAGGTCTCCGCTTTGTGCCGCCGCCAATTGGATCGCCTTCGCGTGCAGTTTCTGTCGGCGTAACGCCGACTGCACGCGTTATCTCGTCGGGGTCAAAGGATCCGCGTAAATGAAAATATGCGTACCACGAGTCCTGCTGCGTCATGTTGGTTTATCGTATGCGAGCTGCAAGCCGGTGAAATTGAAAGCGGGAGGCGACTCAATAGTAGGTGATCGTCCGTTCGAGGATTTCCGTTTCCTGTCCGCCGTGTGGGAATTCCCGCACCGTCGTTTTGCGCGTCCAATTGCCATGTTCGTCAAAGACGTATGTCATCGTCTCCGTGTTCTGAACAGCGCCGTCTCGGCTCAGATTCACGGCCTTAACGATGTGGCCCTTTGCGTCGCACTGTAAGGTGCGGTTGGTCACCTGGTAGGTCTTCCCATCCGATTCGTAGACCGTCCATTGCAGAGCGTGTCCGTAAGCGTCGTACGTACCGACGGAACGCTGCTTCAGAACGCTGTTTTCATCGTAGTTGCGGCGTTCGATTGGGTTTCCTCGATCGTCATACGTGGTGGTTTCGGAAAACATCTTTCCCAGCGCCGGATACCGGCGGGAGACCGCGACCATGTTCCCGGCTTCGTCGTATAGCTGAATCGCGTGGTGATTGAGCGAGCCGTCGGGGTTGACCTGGTCCAGTTCAACCACTCGTTCTTTCGGATACGTATAGACGCCCGTATTGGTCAGGTCACCCGTCGCGTTGATGTAGCGTCGCTGGGTCACGCGGCCCTGGGCGTCGTACGTACTTTCCCATGCGAGTTTCTGGTGAATGGTTCCGTCGTCACGGTACGAGGTCGAGGACGTTGCGTATCCGTGCTCGTCATACGTCGCATCCAGCACCACGTTTTTCCGAGGTTCGCCGCCGTTCCTCGACACGCTTTTTTCGACGTGTACGGTGTGGACCGGACCCAGGTAAGGATCCGGGCCTGTTTGCAGCGAGGGCTTCTCTTGGGAAGGAAGAGGCAGCGAGCAGAGCGCAAGCACCAGAAGCGCAGCGGCAGACTTGAGCATAACGCCTCGTTACGACTCACATTATGCGCCTCTCCGATGCCGAGCGATAACAGGTCTTATCGTAAGCGTGCGCTTTTTGTTCGCTGAACGAAAGCGTGCGCCGATTTCACTCGTCATTGAGAGGCGAGTTGAGTGACGCCTACTTTTCGAATTGGACCAATAATGCGCTGGCGGGCGGCGCCGTCATCTCGAAGACGTGGCGCTTACTGAGGATCGTTTCTCCGCGATCGGGCGACCATTTACCGTCTGCACTGACTGCATGCCCGCCGAACTTGATACCACTCGCTGAATCGAACGCGTCGCCGGTCAAACTCAGAAGCTTCGCACGCCGCGCGGAAGTCCCCTGAATCTGTACCCGCACCGGTTCCCGCGGGTCTTTATTGACCAGTACCAGCGCCAGCCTTGCATCGCTCCCCACGACAGCATGCGCCGCCATGTTTGCTGAAGATTCGACGGTAACCGGCACAACTTGGCGGGGCATTGCAGCATGGAAAAGCAGCATGCCGTAGTAGAGCGGCTGGACAACATATTCGCTTCCGGAACGACAGATCGGCGTGTATCCCCGACACTCAAAGCCGCTATGGAAGTTGAGTCCATCGGCGCCGCTCTCGGCCAACGTAAATGCGTAGTCTGCGCCCCAGAGCGCCGCCGCAAATACGTTACTGACTCCATCTTTTCCGCCGCGCGAGGCGGAGTTGGTCTCACCCATGCGCAATCGCACATGGGCCGCCTCCGTGGCTTGAGCGAACTGTTGCACCTGTTCGCTCACGCGCTGCATCGAGGCCGGGCTCAACATATTGGCAATGGTGGCGTAACGGGGAGAGTCAGGACCAATGTCAGCAGCGGCAGACATCGGGTAGAGGTGCTGGGTAGCGAACGCGATTACCGAACCCTCGTCTTTGAGAAACTCTGGAAACCATGTCGCTCCCAAGCCTTGGGCTGTCGCAGGGCCGGCGATTGGCGTGCGTGGTTCGCGAGCACGAATGGCGTGCACATACGATTCGAACTCATTCCGGAAATCCTGGTACTGCCAGGATGGAGGTCGGAAATGCCAAGCTCGGACGTACAGGTCGGGTTCATTGCCTATCTCGATGGCCGACAGCTGCGCGCCGCCACCGGTAACGGCATAGGCGGCTTCGTCCGCGGCCCTCGCTGGATCGCCGTGCGCCAGATTCAGGCCGAGGATCACTCGCCAACCAATCGCTTTCGCGAATGCGAACATGCGATCGAGATCTTCGGGAGTGAGCACGGCCTGTTCGCCCTCTGCCTTCGCCCTCTTTGAGCGCGACCACCCGGTGTGCTCGACCGCATTGCCTCCGAAGCGCAACGTTCCTGGGCCGAGGTTCGAAAGCAGATTGACGAATTCGGTGTTGCGAACGTCAAAATGGTCGTCGGCCAATCCGGGCGCCTCATAACTGAACCCTAGGAAATCAGCTGGAATAGCTCGGCCGCGCTGGTGGACTTGGATTGTCACGCGGGCGATCGAATCCTCCGGCCTCGTGGTTGGCGGCTGCTGCTGTTGCGCAACGAGAACGTGAGGGCATGCAGCGAATAGCGCCAGTATACCGATGTGTCGAAACATCCGCATTCTTCCCCCAAAAGAAGGCCAGATTTTACCTCGCCAGTTTGTGACTCAAGCCGGTTGCGCTATCCCTCGCCTCTTTTGGCGAAGGATGGGGATTTCCTTCTTTCGTGCGAAAGCGCGGTGACCATCTCCAATCGCAACGGAACCAAGCCCGAAGGGCGGCACCGAATCTAGCCCACGGCGTCAGCCGTGGGTCAGAGTCCTAGGAAGAATCCCCAACCCGCTTCAGCGGGTGACACCTCTCGCGGAGGGCGTCAGCCCGACGCGTTTGTCCGAAATCGGATCTCGCCGCGACCTCATTTCTGTCAATGACGCTCGCTACCTCGACGCGTATCCGCGATCACCGCGTCCCAAACACCCTCGCGCTATTCTCCCAGGACGATACCCACACCGGGTACCGTTCTGGAAACAACGCTCTTTGACAATTGAGCCGCGTAGCGGGCGTGAGCAAGGCGGGAGTCCGCTGGCGAAATCCTGAGCGAGCGCAGCGAGTCGAAGGGCGATCTGATCGGAACTGATCGACGGAGCTAAGGTCCTTTGTTTGATCTGATCGATGGGGGAGGGGCACCCCCGTGTTTCAAATCTGAAATCTGAATTCTGAAATCTGACATCGCTTGTCAGGGATCGGCCCGGGATCCCCAACCACTAAGTCCTTTAGATCTCGGGATCGGCGGGATCGATCCCGGGGGGTACTCCGGTGGCCCACATTTGCCTTCTGTTGGCAAATGTGGGATCGCTCAGGGATCGGACAGGGATCGACTCACCTAAGTCCTTTAAAGGATGGGCACCCCTTATCTTTTCGATCGCTCGATCGCCGCGCTCTCTACACCTTTTCCAAAACGGTCTTGAGAAACTTCCAGAACGTCTGGACGGTGGAGATCTGGACGCGCTCGCTCGGGCTATGGACGTCGACGATGGTCGGGCCGAACGAGATCAGCTGCATCTCCGGGTACTTTTCGCCGATCACGCCGCACTCCAGGCCCGCGTGCATCGCCATCAGCCGCGCAGGCTCGCCGAACAGTTGCTGGTGCACTTCCTGCAGCTTGAGCACCACCTCGCTCTTCGGTTCCGGCTTCCAGCCGGGATAGCGCGCGCCGAACTCCACTTCGAAGCCGGCGAGACGGCACACCGTCGCCACCGTTTTCGCCGCCGCAAGCTTGCTGCTTTCGATGGCGCTGCGCTGGCTGGTGCCGAGTTCGATCGTGTCTTCGTTCAGCGCGACCGTCGCCAGGTTCGTCGACGTTTGCACCAGGCCGGGAATGTCGGGGCTCATCGCGATCACGCCATGCGGGCACGACGCCAGCACGTCGGCCACGCGCTTCGCTTCGTCGGAAGAAATCACCTGCTTCGGCGCGGCTTCTTTTTCCAGCGTGATCTTCAGCCCAGGATCGAAGCCGCCGAGATCTTCGCGGATCTCTTTCTCAAGCGCGCTCACGATCGACTGCACGTCCTTCGCGTTCGCATCGGGAATGGCGAGCACGGCGTACGCCTCGCGCGGGATCACGTTGCGCGCGCTTCCGCCCTTCAGTTCGCCGATCTCGACCGGCGTTTTCTCCAGGATGGCTTGCAGGACTTTGCCGAGGATGCGCAGCGCGTTCCCGCGTCCCTGGTGAATATCGACGCCTGAGTGTCCGCCCTTCAGTCCGGAGACTTTCAAGCGCCAGCCGCTGCCCGCCTTCGGCGCATGTTTCTGGACCTTGCGGCGCGCGGTCGTGTTCAGTCCGCCCGAGCATCCAATGCAGAGCGTCCCAATCTCTTCGTTATCGAGGTTGAAAAAGAACTTCGACTTCAGGATGCCGCCGGGAAACTCCGCCGCTCCGGTCAGCCCGGTCTCTTCGTCCACCGTGAAGCAGAACTCGAGCGGTCCGTGCGCAATGTCCTTGCTCTCCATCACCGCCAGCGCGGCGCAAACGCCCACGCCGTTGTCCGCGCCGAGCGTGGTGCCGTCGGCTCGCAGCCAGTCGCCTTCGCGCTTCACCGTGATCGGGTCTTTCGAGAAGTCGTGCTTCGTGGTTTCGTTCTTCTCGCAGACCATGTCGAGATGGCCTTGCAGCAGGATGGTCGGGGCCTTCTCGCGTCCCGGATGCGCGGGCTTGCGGACCACGATGTTGCCGACCTTGTCCTCCTGCGTTTCCAGCCCGAGCGCGCGCGCTTTCTTCAGCACCCACTCGCGCGCCGCGGCTTCCTTGGTGGAAGCGCGCGGGATCTGGGTTAGTTCGTCAAAGTTCTTCCAAAGTTCTTTCGGTTCGAGATCGATGAGTGCCGAAGTCATGATCTGTCGGTTTCTCCGAGTGGGATGAGAGTAACTTTCCATCCTACCTTATCGACGCGCTCTGCCAGCACCGCGTCCGCGCCGTGCATCTGAGTTGTAACGGCCACAGCTCTGCCGCGGACCAGGTCCGCGAACTTTCGGCTGTGGCAATTGGGTCCTATTTCATGGGAAAAGTACGGGTTCGTCGGTCTTTCGCGCTTCAGATCGTCCTTTCGCTGTTGGCCATCGGTACGTGTATTGCATCGGCCCAAAATCAGCCCCTCGATGCACCTCAGAAACCCGGCTGCGCGGCTCCGGCGGCTGAGATTTCAAACATCCCCCGCCCCACCGGCGTGCTCCGCGCAGACCGGAACGCGAACGACACGGCAAGCAACAGGATCGCCGCCGACGTTGAGCAAGCGTGCCCGAATTTTTCGGATCCCGCGGCGGCTCGCCAAGTGCGAATCAAGATCAGCGACAACAACATCATCTTGAGCGGAACCGTTCCCACCGAAGCGGATGAGCAGATCCTGGTGACCCTGGTGTCGAACAACGCCGACGGACGCACGGTCTTCAACCGCCTGGAAATCGCCACGCGCAAGGAAGAAGGCTCGCCGAGGTTGGCAGGCTTGCGCTCCCGGAACTAACACGGCGCTTTCGCGCAAAAAGAAAAAGCCCCACGTTAGCCAAAAGAAGGCGAACGTGGGGCACAGACGTTTGAGTTACGGCTTGATCACGTAATCCGGCCAGCAGCTGGTCGGATTGTTCCAGTCGTCGTCGAACCCACGGCGCCCGCCGGTGGTAGCGGCAGGCGCGGAAGGCGGCGCGAATTTCGGATCGAGAATCTTCGCGATCCGATCCTTCACGTCTTCGAGATGGAACTTCGTCTCCGGGTCAGCGGCGCGACCGATGGCATTGCCTACCTCTTCGTTGAGCGTCTTCAACTCGCCGCGATACCAGGCTTCGGTGTCGGCGGTCGTCGGCGGAGTGTAAATGCGGAAGCCCGCCGGCACGACCGGCGGCGCAGCCGGAGGCCGGTTGAGCGCTTCGTTGAGGATGTCGAGATAAGCGCGTTGCAGGTTGCGGCGATAAGGATCCACCGATACCTTCTCGAAGCCTTCCACTTCGGTCCACACGCCCTTGCGAACATCGCCCAGGAACTCGAGCGGCGCGTAACCGTTCGCATGATCGATGGCCAGCGCTTCCTGCATGCGCGCCAACTTGTCGGGCGCAAGCAGCGATTGCAGCACGCGATGCTCCGCATTGCCGACGCGATTGATCGCTCCGACCGGCTCGATGCGGCGTAGCAGGTTCGGATCGATCATGAACGACGGCGTGTGGAAGGCGTTCGCGATGAGGAATTGCACCGCGCGCTTCTGGTAGTCGGCCGGGACCGGCGTGAAGATCACGCCTTCCTGCCCGATGTGCTTGTTGTGCGCGTACACGCCGCCCACGACGTGCGCCACGTGGCCCATCTCCAGCGACCACTGGCCCAGCATGCGTCCGTACATTCCGTCGAGATCGTCGTAGTCCTCGCCGTTTTCATGCGCGGTGGCGCCGATGAGCATCTTCGACACGCGCTCCAGGTTCTTGACCCCGAGCGTGGTCGCGGCAACCGCGTCTTGATCGCCGACCGCCTCGGTCTCGTCGCCCGGATCGGAGTTGCCCTTGGGCGTGGAGAAGCGCAGCCACGGCTTGCTGTCCTGCTCGCGCGACCACTTGTCGAGCGTCGGCTTCTCGTCGCCGGCCGACTTCGCGCTGTCGATCGGCGTGTAGCCCCACTTGATGGCGAACACGTCGTACGGTCCGATGCGCGGGATGAGGTCGTCGACCGGAATCTTGTCTTCCGGCTGCGCCACGTAGTTGAAGCGCGAGTAATCCATGATCGACGGCGTGTGGCCCATGGTATGGAGCCACTGCTTGTCACGGATCTTGTCAAACGGATACATCGAGCTGGCCAGCATGTTGTGCTGCAGGCCGAGCGTGTGTCCGACCTCGTGCGCGACGACGAATTCGATCAGCTTGCCCATCAGGTCAACGGGCAACGGCAGCTTCTGCGCGCGCGCGTCCAGCGGTCCCGCCTGCAGGAAGTACCAGGTGCGCTGCAGGTTCAGGATGTTGTGCCACACCGAGATGGGCGCATTCAGCGTTTCGCCCGAACGCGGATCGGCGATGTGCGGTCCCTGCGCGTTTTCCGTCGTCGACGGCAGCCACTTGATCACCGAGTAGCGCGCGTCTTCGGCGCTCCAGTCGGGATCCTGCTCGGGTGACGGCGCCTGCTTGGCGATGATGGCATGCTTGAAGCCGGCTGCCTCGAATGCGGGCTGCCAGTCTTCCACGCCTTTCATGACATACGGCACCCACTCCTTCGGCGTCGCCGGATCGACGTAATACACGATCGGCTTGACCGGCTCGGAGACTGCCGCCGCGGCGTCCTTCTTTTCCAAACGCCAGCGCGCGATGTACTCGCTCTCGTGCACTCTCTGCTCGTCGGTGCCGTAGTCGGTGAAGCGGGTGGTGAAGAAGCCGACGCGATCGTCGAAGAAGCGCGGCTTCATCGGCTTTTCCGGCAGCTTGATCATGCTGTAGTGCACGACAAAGCTGTTGCTGCCGGGACGCGCGCCCGTTGCCGCGCCGGGGAACTGCGGTCCGCCACCGCCGGTCGCGGTAGCGCTCGGGATCGGCGTCGAGTAGGTGAACGTGGTCACCGTCTCGATGTTGGTCGGGAAGGTCGAGATGCGCTCGATGTAGGTGCGGGTCGCGTCGATCGTTCCCTGCCGGATCATGTTCTTGGCGCTGATCTCGGCGATGGAATCGACGGTCAGGAGGCGCGTCACGTCGATAACGGCTGCCTCATCCTTGCCCCACGCCGCCACGGGGAACGACATCAGGATGGCGCCGTTGTTGATTCCGGCGACGCCGCGCGCAATCGGCTTGTCCGGCGCCGCGACGATGCCGTAGTCCATTTCGCGCAGCAGGATGCGGTTCTTCACGCGCTCCCAGCGCACCACCGTGCTGCGATAACCCGAGCGGTCGATGCCGCCGGCGGACTTCTCGAGTTGCGTCACCCAGAGGAAGTCCTTGTTCAGTTCGGTCTTGGGGATTTCGTAATACCACTTGTCCTTCACCTCATGGATGGTGAAGATGCCCTGCTTCGTCCGCGCGTCCTTGGTGATGACGCGCTCGTACGGCCGCGGCTCGGGCGTCGTGGGCTGCTGCCCGAACCCCGGGCGCTCCGGACGCTCCGCCTGCCCTTCCTGGCCCTGGCCGGGTTCCTGCGGCATGGGGTCTTGCGCCCAGCCGAATCCCGCGCACAACAAAAGCACACAGATCACGCGTAGTGATGATTTCACTGCTCACCTCACAAATTTCTGAAAATGGATTGAGCGAATCGCGGCTGCGAGACACCGAGCCGGACCTGCCACTCGACGGTTGGGGAAACTTCAAATCGCCCGGCCGAATGGCACGAAACATTGTGCTCTGGATTCCGGCGGCGGAGAAGCGGAGATTTTCGGTTTCTAAGGGTTTTACAAAAGTTTACTTAGCCCGTTGTTTCCGCGGCTCGACCCGGGATATGCTCGATGGCGGAGGGGTTTTGTAGATGTCTGCCAGTGCTGTTGCGGCGGCCGCGCGGCCGCGTTCCCGTTCACAAAAAAAGCTCATCTTCTTCGCAGTCTTCTTCCTGGTGACGGCCTTCGTCACTTTCATGAAAAACCGGGAGATCCTGAATTCCGCGTCCGATGTCGCGCAACACTTTGCGCCCGGCATGCTCTTCCTGATCCCGCACGCTTTCTTCGCCGGGATCGCGATGTTGATGGGCGCGTTCCAGTTCTCGAATCGCTTGCGCGCGCGCTACCTCAAGATGCATCGCGTGATGGGGTACATCTACGTCGTCAGCGTTTTTATCGGCGCGCCCATTGCCATCCCGCTCGCCGCAAGAATCGACACACCCAGTCTTGTCGCCGCCTCCGTGGTTCAGTCGTTCGGCTGGATGTTCTGCACGGGCGTCGCGCTGTACTGCATCCGCACCGGCAACGTGCGCGAACACCGCCGCTGGATGATGCGCGGTTATCCGTTTGCGATGGTCTTCACCGTCGCGCGCATCATTATTCCCATCCCGCCGATTCTGAAGAGCGGTTTTGTTGGGATCGAGATCGTGGTCTGGACGACGATTGCGCTGGCCGCGTTTGTTCCGAGCATCGTGCTCGACTGGAAATCGATCCTGCCACGCCCGTCGGCAGCGGCTGCGCAAGCGGACTAGCAGGAAATCATCGGAGACACAAAAGCCCCGCTCTCAGCGGGGCTTTTGAATTCCAATTCACATCGCGCCGGGCGGGAGATGCTCGGTCAAGTACCGTGCGAGCAAGTGATAGACGTGCACAGTCGTGCCCGGGCCTTCAAAGATCCCATGAGTGCGATCCGGATAAGTCATGAAGTCGAACGATTTCCCGAGCTCGATGAGTTTGTTCACCAGCAACTCCGTTCCCTGGTAGTGAACGTTGTCGTCGCCGGAACCGTGCACAATCAGAAGATGGCCCTTTAATCCCGCCGCGAAGTTGATCGCCGAACCCCGCTTGTAGCCGTCCACATTGTCCTGGGGCAGACCCATGTAACGTTCCTGGTAGATCGAGTCATAGAGGCGCTGGTCGGGCACCGGCGCCACTGCCATTCCGACCTTGTAAAGATCGGGCGAACGAAACATCAGGTTCAGCGTATTGCTGCCACCGCCGCTCCATCCCCAGACCGCGACCCGATCCATGTCGACGAAGGCGTCCATTTTGCCGAGCGAACGAAGCGCCTGGGCTTGCTGTTTGGATGAGAGAACGCCGACATCGCCGTAAATGGCCTTGCGCCACGCGCGGCCTCGCGGCGCGGGCGTGCCGGAATTGTCGAAGCTGACCACCAGGTATCCCAGCGAAGCGATATAGCGGTGGAACAGGGCGCCGTTGCCGCCCCAGCGGTCGAGCGTGGTCTGGCTCGCCGGCTCGCCGTAGATGTTCACCAGCACCGGATATTTCTTCTTGGGATCAAAGTTGGACGGCTTGATCATCCAGCCGTCCACCATCACGCCGTCGCCGGCATCGACTTTGAAGAACTCTGCCGGCTGCGCGAGGAACTGCGCGATCTTCTTCTTATATTCGGTGCTGTCGCTGCTGTTCCGTATGAGCTTGTGATCCGGCAACGACACCAGTTCGCGCAGCCCAGGATCGTTGAAACTGGAGAAGCTGTGAAACGCGTACTTGCCGTCGGGCGAGATGTCGTAACTATGGACGCCGGCTAAATCGCCTCGCGTTACGCGCACCGGATCGGCCGAACCGTCGAGCGGCGAGCGGTAGAGGTAGCGGTGCGTCGCATTATCGGGAGACGCGACGAAATAGAGCCACCCTCCTTTTTCGTCGACGCCGGCAATCCCGGCGGTATCCATCGCGCCGCGCGTAACCAGCGTCTCATGTCCGTTGCGATCGATCGTCCAGATGTGCATCCAGTTATCTTTTTCACTGACGACGAGGAACTGGCGGCCCTCATGAATCGGCCGCGCCTCCGACATTCCGCCGCTGATGAAGGCGTCGTCGTGATCGCGCCACATCGGATGGACCGCGCCGGATCCGGCGTCGGCGATCAGATAATTCTCGGTGTTTTGCAGCCGATTGAGTTGCTGGATGAGCAGCGAGTTGGCGTCGGCCCACTGCAGGTGCGCGATGTAGTTCTGCCGCGGATCGCCGGCAACGTCCATCCACTTCACGCTTCCCGTGCCATCGGCATTCGCTACGCCGGCGCGCACGGCTGAATTTGTCGTCCCGGCGAGGGGATAGGGCACCTGCATCTGCACGGGATAAGGGCCGGTCTGGGGATAGGGAATGTCGGTAACGATTCCGCGTTCTTTGCCGAGGTAGTACATGAGCGCGAAGTCTCCGACTCCGTGCAAATCGAATTGCCAGAACGCAATTCGCTTCCCGTCCGGGCTCCAGCGAAAGCAGTCGTGTAGCGCCAGTTCTTCTTCGTTCACCCAGTCGGAGCCGCCGTTGATGACCAGATCGGAGCCGTCGCGGGTGATGCGCTGGATGTCGCCGCTTGCCAGGTCCTCGACGTAGATGTCGTTGTTCTTAACGTAGGCGACCCTGGTCGAGTCGGGATTGAACTTGGCATACATCAGGCTGGCCTCAGGCGCATTGCCGCCCAGCTTTTTGAGCTTGCCGGTGCTGCGATCCAGGAACCAGTAGTCTCCGCGAGAATTGGTGCGCCATACGCGGTGAGCATTCGTGAAAATCAGCACGCGCTGGTTGTCTTTCGACCAATTCAGGGACGCGATCTGCAACGGCTCTTTCGCGCCTTCCGGCGTGAGCTGCGCGGCCGGGATCAGGACTTGGCGGACCTTTCCCGTCTCGGTGTCGTACTTTACGACGTCCGTGCCGTGGCCGCCGGCGACCGGCTCCATCGTGATGTAGGAACGGCCGCCATCGAACCACCGCGGCGGAGGCAAGGGGCGTTCGCTGAATTCACCAGAAAAGATGGATGTGATCGTGTCCTTTGGCGTCTTCGGTGCAGCAGCTGGCTGCTGCGCGAAGGCCACGGCCGAGAAAACCAGGATTGCAATAAACGCGAGGCGACGAAGAGCTTGCCGGTTCATGAATTCTCCAAATGAGTGTGGAAGGAGCGATGGTATGAGAGCGAGTGCGGGAAAGCAATTGCTTCAATCAGGAGTGCGGAAGGTGAAAACGGTACAAAGGAAAAGCCCTGAGCAAGCTTCTGCCTGCACAGGGCTCAGAGATCTTGGTGCCGAAGAAGGGACTCGAACCCCCACGACCTTGCGGTCACATGGACCTGAACCATGCGCGTCTGCCAATTCCGCCACTTCGGCTTGAGTGGGAGGCGCAACATCAGTCGCGCCGCACGGAAGGAACTACATCTCTTATTTTACAGGGACGAGCAGACGTGTCAAACGCTGCGGCCGTTTGGTGCGCGGACCAGGTCCGCGCAGGAACGCGTTGCTCTGCGTCCCTGCGCGGCATTGCACCCGCTTACTGCACACCCACATTCACGGTCACCGTCGTCGTGAAGACGGTATTGGTGGAATCCCAGGCCTGCACGACCACGGAGTGCAAGCCGCGTTTCATTCCCAGGAAGGTATCGATCGAGTTCGCGCTCACCGCGTAGCGGCTGACGTTGTCGACGTAGACCCGCATCATGGTGATCGGGTTCGCGGAATACGCCGACGCGACGAAATGCACCGAGGATGTCGCGTTTGCCCCGAGCGCCGATCTCACTATCTTCCCGCCGCCGATGCCTACGGTTTGCGTCGAAGTCGAAGACTCGCCGACATCGTCAGCCAACCTCGCCGCGCTCCTCGGGTGCGCGGAAGACGCCGACGCGACGACACTGACGGGAGCGGTCGCGCTTGCCCCCGGCGCCGGCGCCACGACATTCACGCCTGAGACGACCACGTTCTGCGTCGAAGTCGAAGACCCGCCCACGTTGTCGGTCACAGTCGCCTTCACGGTGTAGACACCCGGCTTCGCATAGACGTGCGCCGCGGCAGGTCCCGACGCCACCGTGCCGTCGCCGAAGTCGATGGTCGAGCCGGCGATCGAGCCGTCGGCGTCAGTCGAAGCGGCCGTCGAGGCGCTCACGCTCATTCGTCTCGTGCCGCTGCCCGGTGTCACGCTCAGCACCGCGGTTGGCAGGATGTCAGTCACGTTAATGGTGACCGGAGTCTTATAGATCGGCCCGGCCGCGTCCCACGCCTGCGCCGTCACGGAATGCTGGCCGGTCGCCATCGCCAGGTAAGTGTCCACTGCCGCGCCCGCCACTTTCAGCGCGAGCACGTTGTCCACATAAATTGCCGTCGCCAAGATCCCGCTGCCCGACTGCGCCGACGCCACCACGTGGACGTTCGAGTTGTAGGACCCACCCGTTGCGGGAGACGGCATGTTCACGCCCGCCGGCGCCACCGTGACGATCTGCGTCGTCGCACTCTGCAAGCCGTTGTTGTCAGTCACCGTCGCCGTGACCGTGTAAGTCCCGGCCGCGCTGTAGGTATGGCTTGCGCTCGGACCGCTCACACTCGTTCCATCGCCGAAGTTGATGCTCGTGCTGGTAATGGTTCCATCGGGATCGGTCGAGCCGCTCGTCGAAGCCGTGACCGACACGGGAGTAACGCCACTCGCCGGCGTCAGCGAAAGCGCCGCGACGGGCGGCTGGCCGGCAATCCGGTAGCCGATTGCATTCGACATGTGGTTGGCGACGCTCGGCTTCCCTACCGCATTCACGTAGAACGTGTAGCTTCCCGGCGCCAGCTTGATCGTGGAAAAGTCGTAGCTGTGAGTTCCGACCGGCACGTCGGCGAGCTTCATCAGGTTTTGACCGTCGGTGGAAATAAAGACGGTGTAGTGGTCGAGCGTGCTGTCGCTGCCGGTCACGCTCCAGTTCAGGCTCGTCCCCGCTAGCGACGCGCTGATCGAGACGCAGTTGTCGATGCCGGTCTCGATCTCCGTTCCCTCTTCGTAGTCATTCCACGTGACAAGCTGTACGAACGGGAGCTGCGTCGCTGCCGGCGAGTAATACTTGCCCGCTTCGGCGATCGACGAAACCCACGTCTGGGCGCAGTTCTGGTTCATCTGCCGATAAGGCGTCGGATGCCAAGCGGACAGCGAATCGTTGAAACCCTTGTACGCGGCGCCGTAGGTTTGCTCGGCGGAATGCTGCAAACCCGTCTGGTAGAAGAAGTCGAGATAGCTGAGCCCGATGTCGTTCGGGTTCGTCGTGTTGATGTTGACCCACGAGTAGCTGCCGCTCGTGCCCACACTCGTGAACCCGGCGGCGTTCCGGAAGATGAACATCGGGTTGCCGGGAACGCTTGCCACGACTGCGTTCCAGTCGATCGCGTACGCCTCCAGCCCGAAGTTGAAAACCACCGGGCGCCCGTTGATCGTCATGTAGGCCGGCGAGACTTCGTAATTGTTGTAGGCGTACGTCAGGTCGGAAATGAGTTGCTGCGTGACGCTGCAACCCGCGGTGCTAGCGCAGCTCTTCAGCGCCCCGGCGTCTTCCATCACCGCGAAGACGAATTGTCCGCGCGCCTGCGCATCGTTGCGCACGTATTGGGTCGTCTGGTCTTCGCGCGTGAAGTTCGGCCCGTACCAGTCGATGATGGCGCCGGAGATGCCGCGGCTGACCATGTCATCGAGCTGCTTGTGCACCTGGGCCGTATCGTTCGACGCGTAGCCGACGTTCATATGGTTCGCGCCGCCGAACCATGGCATGAAGTGCGCGTAGACCTTCGAAGTCGAACCGCCGTACAGCAGCGACGCCGTTGCCACCTTGCTGATGTTGCCGGCGCCCAGGTTTCCGTTCGTCTGCGTGGCAAAGCTGTCCGCCGCGCTGGTGTTGTTGGAGGTCTCGGCGGCGAGCGTGGTGGTGGATACCACGCTGAGCGTCTGGGCCGTGGCGCTGCCCAAGCCCAGGACAACCGCGAATACCGTTACCGCGGCAAAACGCACTGTCTGTGCCTCCATGTGCCGTGGCCCGGTGCGGACGTGGCGCGCGTCCGGGGGCCGATCCCCTGATTTCCTCAGTGGACCGGGCGCATGGTATGGGACTAAGACTCACTTAGTACTCGGGCAAAAACTGGAGCCGCGTTGAGATTTCCGCCTTAGGAACTTTCGCCGGGAATCGGCTCAGGACGCCGCGTTTTCACTGAAAAAGCACGAGGAAGCGCCTTGGGAGCAAGCTAAGGCTGGGGTTTCTTCCTAAGAGGATGAGACGAGTATTCGCGTTCTTACGGGGGCGGGGCCGAGGCAAACCGCCATCCCAGGGATTACAATTCTGAGAGTCTTTGCCTGGTTTTCCGGGCGGCTCTGGGACGGTTTTTGAACGTTTTCGTCAGGAATCTTGAAAGATAAAACAACGTTATGGGCCAGAACTGATTCCAACCTATGCAATCCCGTCCGCATTGCGGTCGGTGGGCCCTCTATTTTGAATAGGAGCTGAGCAAAATGCCTCAACCTGGCATGGAACCGTTGAGCAAGATGGCTCCCGAGCTGAATGCGAAGTTGCGCGCCCTCGCCCATGACCTGAGCAACTCGATCGAGACGATTATGCAGGCCTCGTATCTGCTCAACCAGGCGGCCCTCGACGACACCAGCAAGAAGTGGGTCTCGTTGATCGACAACGCCACCCGCGACGCCGCCCGGATCAACCGCGAAATCCGCGAACTGCTGCGCGCTCAGGCTTCTTAGCCAGACTGCGCAGGACCAGAAGGAATCACGTGGGACCGGACGTCTCGTCCGGTCATTGCGCCGAAGGCGCAAGCTCCAGTCCCGGTCACGCCGCCTTTAACCACTCGCGCTTATCGTTGCGCAGATAGTCCTGCGCCGCGCGATAGCCGGCCAGGGTTCCCACGTCCATGTAGACTTCGCCCGATCGCGTTCCGTGGACGCGGTTTCCCGCCGCCATGTAGGCGTTGAGCAGGTGTCCAAGGTACTCATCGCGGCGATGCCGCGCGTCCCACAGCAGCTTCAGGTCGCGGAACGCCCGCCCGCTGGCCGTGACCGCGCCCCACACCCAGCAGGAATGCGCGTCCGCCTGCTTCACCTCGACGCCGATCACCTGGCCATCGTCGTCGCAGAGCACTGCGTCAAACGCGGACGGATTGGTCACCGGGAACAGAACCAGGTTCACGTCCGACTCCGCTGCCAGCGCCGGCCGAAAGGCATTCTCCGGGAACCAGATGGTGTCGGGCAGGCCGATCAGGACGCGGTCGTGGTGTCGCGCGAACGGCTCGGTGCGAAACAGTGCGTCGCACAGCCCGCGCGGCTGCTGCTGGACGACGTAAAAGATCTCGGCCGCGTACTCGCGCTCGGCGAAATAGCGGACTATGTCGTCCTTCTCCGCCGAGATCACCATGCAGATTTGTTCCGCCCCGGCGGCGATCATGCGCTCCACAAGGTATTCGGCCACGGCTTTTGGCCGCTCCACGCCATCCACCAGGCGCGCACCGACGGGAAGAAGCTCTTTGGAACAGCCGAGCGGCTGGATTCGTTCGCCGGCGCCCGCGGCAGGAATGATTCCAATCATGGGGTCCCCGATTCAAACGGCAGATGGAGGAGATCAAAAGCCGGCCGCTGATTCCACAGATGAACGCCGATTCATTCTTTGTTCTGGATCAGCGTCCATCCGCGTTCATCCGCGGCAAAGAAGTTGTGTTGCCTTGCCTATGCGGCAGTCGCCGGCTCGCTACGACGCCGTCCTGACGCCGCTGCTTCGCAGTATTCGATCAGCTGCCGCGCTCGTACCTCGCCCGTGTGCTCAGCGAGAGTTCGTTCGCGTGCTTGATATGCGATGCGTTCCAGCTCTGAATCGGATGCACCAAGCGCTTCCACAACGTCGTCGGCTGTGTGCGCGATCAGGATTTCGCGCCCGGGAGTGAAGAAGGTGTCGAGTCCGGTGAACCAGTCCGACACCACCGGCGTGCCGCAGGCCGCCGCCTCGAAGAACCGCCCCGACGGGCAAAAACCGTATACCGCCATCCCCGCGCGCGTGATGTTGAGCGTCAGCCGCGAGGACGAATAGAACGCCGGATGGTCGTTGGGCCCCACGTGCTCGAACCGCCGCACGTTCCGCGGCCACGTCCATTGCCACGGATAGAGCGACCCGGCCAGCACGAACGTTTTCTCCCGCATCTGTTGCGCCGGCCACATCAACAGCGCGTCGAGCTTCTTTTGCCGGTCGGCGGCGAACGTCCCCATGTAGCTGAGGTCGCACCGGAACTCCGGCTTCTCCCAGACGCGCGTGTGCACGTCCGGATCCACGCAGCCATACAGAGGCGCCACCTGCCTCGCGCCCCACACGTGCCGCAGCACTTCCAGCGTCCGCCCGCCGGTGAACGACAGGTACAGGTCAAACCCCGGCACTTGGTCGCGCCGCAGATAATCGACGTCGTTCAGCGACAGGTTTTCCAGGGTGATGGGCGTATCCAGGTCGTAGAAGACCTTCAATGGCGACGCGAGGTTCATCACCTCGTCGATGATGCGCGCGCCCTCCGGGCAATAGCTGGCACAAAGGATGACATCCGCCGAAGCCGCCTCGGCCATCGCCTCCTGCCGCACGGCCTTCCATTCGGGATAAAGCGCCAGTTCGCAGGCGTCCCAATGCGGCAGATCGCGGTGCGCGGCGTAGTAGTGAACGTCCTTCTCGTAGAACGTCACCTTGTGTCCGCGCCGCGCCAGCGCGCGCACGATCGCGCGATATGGAGTCGCGTGGCCGTTGCCCCAGGAAGACGAGATCGTTAATCCGAAGATTACGAACTTCATCGTGCAGGGAAGGATGTGCCCGCCACCTAAGTAGTTGCACTCTGCCTTGCACAGAAGTCCAATGCACCCCGGCAGACCCCGTCGGACACGGCCTCCGGGTACCGCCGGTCTCGCCGGCCACTGCTGCTCACACCTCTTCAACGACGACACTTCACGGCTGAATGCTGATTGCTGATGGCTTGCACTTTCGGCTTTAGCCCCGCCGCCTCAATAGAAGTCCGAGCAGCTCAAATAGAAGTCGCAATTCGGACACTTCAATTTGCAATGCTGCTCTTCCAGACGGGACGAACAATTCGGACAATACGTGATCGCGTCGGAGTCGCGTTTCTCCGGCTGTGGGCGCTCGGGCTCAGGTCGCTCGTTCACGTTGTCCAGCGCAGCAGCAGCCCGCGCGTGACCGCGGCCTGACACCGTTCTGCTTCGGCCGCCATCCGTGCGGAGAAACGGTAAAAATCCGCGCCGCCACGGGTTGCCGCTGCTCTCAATCCGTTTAGATGCCACCCGCTGAGAACGCGGGCTCCACTACAGCCCCAGAAAATTCTCCAGCAGCTTTTTGCCTGACTCGGTCAAAACACTTTCTGGATGAAATTGCACGCCCTCGGTCGGATGCTTGCGGTGACGCAATCCCATGATCACGCGCGATCCGTCGGCCTCATCGCTCCACGCTGAAATCTCCAACTCGCGCGGCAGACCGCGTTCGCTCACGATCAGCGAATGGTAGCGCGTGGCTGTCATCGGCTGCGGCATGCCGCGAAATACGGTGCGATTGTCGTGCTGCACCGGGCTTGTCTTGCCGTGCATCAGCGTCTTGGCCCGCACCACGTCGCCGCCAAACGCCTCGCCGATAGCCTGGTGCCCCAAACACACGCCGAGGATCGGGCACTTGCCCGTCATGCGACGGATCAACTCCACCGAAATCCCCGCCTCGCGCGGCGTACACGGCCCCGGCGAGATCACGATCCGCTCCGGCCGCATCCGCTCGACTTCATCCACCGTCACCTGGTCGTTGCGATGCACTTCCACGTCCGCCCCCAACTCGCCCAGGTATTGGACCAGGTTGTAGGTAAACGAGTCGTAGTTGTCGAGGACGAAAATCATAATTCAGTGACTAGTGGTTAGTGGCTAGTGGCTAGTTCCTTCTCTTTCAATGATGCCATGAGACCACTCACGATGCGGCCAACTTCGTGAATTAACGCTTGCAGTGGCTTGGACTGATCAGTCGCCATGAACCCCAACCTCACAGAAATGAGAACTTGTGTCTCTAGCTCGAACAATGAGCCCTTCGCAATACCGAGAAAGTGTTGAAATTCGCCCCTAGACTTGCGGCCTTGGCCTTCGGCAATGTTGCTCGGGACCGAAACTGCAGCCCTTCGCATCTGCGATGTCAGTCCGTATAACTCTTCCCTCGGGAACTTCGCGGTGGAACGGTAAACGTCCGCAACTAGATCAATCGCTTTCTGCCACGCAATAAGCTGCTGGTAATGTTGGACCGGCATGAGCCCTCCTGATTCGGGAAGTCCAACACCCAGTTGAGTGCCCAGTCTGTGACGGATCGGGCTTTTCTAGCCACTAGCCACTAACCACTAGCCACTCCGTGCCAACTCACTGGCCCGGACCAGCGCTCTTGCTTTATTCATGCACTCTTCGTACTCGCGCTCCGGATCCGAATCTGCCACGATCCCCGCTCCCGCCTGAACATACGCGCGGATGTTGGCGCCTGTGTCTTTGGCCGCGTGGAACGCCTGCCCGGCGTTCAAGTTCTTCGGCGTCGTCAACATCGTGCGAATCACGATGCACGAATCCAGGTTCCCGGCGTAGTCCGCGTACAGCACCGACCCGCCGTAGATCCCGCGCCGCACCGGCTCCAGCTCCTCAATGATCTGCATCGCCCGCACCTTGGGCGCGCCGCTGAGCGTTCCCGCCGGAAAGCACGCGGCCAGCGCGTCGAATGCGTCGAGTTCTTCGCGCAGCTTCCCTTCCACCGCGCTCACCAGGTGCATGACGTGCGAGTAGCGCTCCACGTACATCAGGTTTGCCACGCGCACGCTGCCGTATTCCGCTACGCGGCCCACGTCGTTCCGCCCCAGGTCCACCAGCATAACGTGCTCGGCGCGCTCCTTCTCGTCGGATCGCAGATGCTCTTCGATGCGCGCGTCCTCGGCGTCGTCCTTGCCGCGCGGCGACGTTCCCGCAATCGGGCGATACTCGATTTTCCGCCCTGTCACCCGCACCAGCATCTCCGGCGAGGATCCCAGCACGTGCATCCCGCCCATCTTCAGGAAGTACATGTACGGCGAGGGATTCACCCGCCGCAGCGCGCGGTAGATCGCCAGCGGCTCGGCCTCGGGCGTGAAGCTCAGCCGCAGCGACGGCACTACCTGGAAGATGTCGCCCGCCGCAATGTATTCCTTCGCCTTGCGCACCGAGTCCTGGAACTGCCGCGGCGTCACGCTCGCGCGAATTTCCAGCTTCCCAGGCTTCGGCTTTGTTGGCTTGAGATAGTGCGGCGGAATCCCTTTCGCCAGCTTCTTCTCGATCGCGGCGATATCGCGCTGCGCTTCCTTCCAAGCGCGCTTCGGGTTCTCACGTACATCGGCCGCCGCGATGATGTGGATCTCGTGCCGCACGTGGTCGAACGCCAGCAGCCGGTCGAAGAACATGAAAACCGCATCCGGGACCTTCAGTTCGTCGCGCCCGTGCTCGCCGATGTTTTCCAGTTGCCGCACCACGTCATACGACAGGTATCCAACCGCGCCGCCGGTGAAAGGAGGCAAGCCCTCGATCTTCGCCGGCGTATGCTGCCGCACCAGCTTGCGCAGGACGTCGAACACCAGCGGACGCCCAGGTTGGCCGCCCGTTACGATCTCCGGCTTCTTCTTTTTTTGTCCGGGATATTCGATCCGCACCTCGCCGCCCGTCGATGACAGGATCACCGACGGCCTGGCGCCCAGGAACGTGTAGCGCCCAATCTTCTCCCCGCCTTCGATTGACTCCAGCAGGAAGGCATAACGCTCTCCCTCGGCCAGGCTGAGGAAGGCGGACACCGGCGTTTGCAGGTCGGCGCTGATCGCCTTGCTCACCGGCACCATCGTCGCGTGCCGCGCCAGGCGCAGGAATTCCTTTTCGTCGGGTCGGATCATGGAGTCAAAAGAGCTTCGCGCAAGATTCCCGATTATAAGGTCTCGTTCGGCATTCTCTTTCGTAACTGTCTCTCGATTGGCGACTTATTGGCTGCGTAGCTTATACTTGCGCAACCGTTGCCCACAATTAAGGGCACTTCCCACCCGTTTGGGAAGGAGGCGGGCCGGATCGGTACCGGCACGTACGAGGGACAGGTGCATGCGCGTTAAGTTCTGGGGAGTTAGAGGCTCGACTCCCACGCCGCAGATGGAGAATCTCCGCTACGGCGGCAATACGTCATGCGTCGAAGTCCGCATCAACGGCAAGCTTTACGTCTTTGATTGCGGCACAGGCTTCCGCGTCCTCGGCAAGCAACTGCTGGGCGAATTCAAGAACCAGCCCATCCACGCTCACATCTTTATCTCGCACTTCCACTGGGACCATATCCAGGGCATTCCGTTCTTCGTTCCGCTCTACAGCAACCGCGAAAACTATTTCTTCTTCCACTCTTCCAGCCGCACGCGCGGACTTCAGCGCGCCATTGAAGAGCAGATGGCCGATCCCTACTTCCCGGTCGACATGACCGAAATGCAGGCGCACCGCAATTTCTACGACATCGAGGAAGACCGCATCGCCTTCGACGACTGCACCATCCAGTCGATGTGGCTCAACCACCCGCAGGGCTGTCTCGGCTTCCGCCTCGAGACCGATGAGGGCATCGTCGTCTACGCCACCGACAACGAGCCTGGACATCCTGTCTTCGACAAGAATGTCCGCAAGCTTGCCGAAGGCGCCGACGTCCTCATTTATGACGCTCAGTACATGCCCGACGAGTACCAGAAGTTCAAGAAGGGTTGGGGACACTCGCACTGGCGCGAAGGGCTGAACATCATCCAGGAAAGCGGCGCCAAGGAACTCATCCTCTTCCACCACGATCCTGACCACCCTGACTCCTGCATCGACTCCATTGTCCAGGAAGCGCGCAACTACTACCCCAAGGTCCGCGCCGCCAGCGAAGGCATGGAAGTCGAGATCTAAGCAGGAGGGCCGGCGTCCCCGCCGGCCTCAAGCGACGCCGCCGCCGACAATCTTCCTCCCAACCGTGGACAGCTGAATGCTGATGGCTGACAGCTGATAGCTACTTCTTCAGCGACTTCGGATCCGACGCGTTCCTCGGCGCGGCCTTGGTCAGCGCCGAAACCAGCTCGTGTCCCGACGGCGGCACTCCGACTTTGTGTTCCAGCACAATCTCCCGCGCCGTTAGTTTCTTGCCATAGACCTTTTCGCTGGCATCGTTGTCGGGACGCAGCGTCGAGCCTTCCAGCGATACGCCACCAAACAGGCCGCGCGAGCGCGAGTAGGTCAAGATCTCGGCGCGCATCGTCGCGTCGGTCGCAGCGGCAGCGTCGCGACCCTTTGGGCCAGCCGCGGCGGCCGCGTCCGCTCCCAGCTTCACCTTACTGCTGAGGATCGAGTTCGCGCCCTTCGGATTCACCACCAGGAGCACGAAGTCGGTCGCCTGCCCGCCAAGCTGGAATCCGACACTCGCGCCTTCCAGCGCCATCATCGCCGGCGCGCCCCACGGTCCGGTAAAGTTCGCGCCGGTCCGGCAGGTCATGGCGCCGCGCCCGTAGTTGCCGCCGATCCCGATGGCGATCTTCTTCACCGACGGGAACACCACCACGCACTCGCTCTTCTCGATCACGCTCTTGGGAATGTTGTCGGGGATGTTGAGGATCTCGCCCATCACCTCGCCCGCGTTCTTCAGGCGTTCCTGCTCTTTGTTCTCTGCCAGCGCCGGAACCATCAGCGCAAATACCGCCAGCAACGTCCACGTGATTCGCATGCTGCCTCCGAATCCGGACATTGTCGTCCTCGACCCGCTCTACGCGCAAATATCGAAAGGACGTTGGCGTCCCCTGCCCTCTGTCCCATGTCCCCTGCCCTGTCTCTCCTGTTCTGAATTCAGAACAAGATCACGACGCACGCCGCGAAACGTCATGACAAGCGATAACCTGCCCGCACTCACCTGAAATCTTGGCCGTCACCTCTGCGACACCGGTGACGGCCGTTTTTTCTAAGCGGCTTGCTAGCGAGCCGGTCAGTGTGCGACTGGGTTCGCTGGATCTCGCGACCAATCCACCCAGCCAGCCTGATAGAAGCGTGGCTTCAATCCGGCCGCGTGTGCCGCGAAAAACATCAGGCCCGCGCGCATCCCCATCGTGCAGTAGGTGACCACTTCCTGGTTGGGCCGAACACCGGCCCGCGACAGCACGGCACGGATTTCTTCCGGCGACTTGAGCACCTGCCCCTCCGAGTCGGAGAAGAGGTCCTGCCAAAGGATCAGCGTTGCGCCCGGCACGTGTCCGCGCTGCCACTCTCCTTGTGTGCGCACGTCGAGAATCCTGGTCGTCGGCGAGTTCAGGTGATTGCGCATCCACGCCGCATCCACAATCAGGTCGCTCGGCGGATGGACGGTGATGGTTCCCTTGCCTTCGGGCGGCGTGGCGGTTTCCACCGGCCGGTTCCCCGCGCGCCACGCGGTCAGGCCGCCATCGAGCCACGAAACGTCGTCGGCGAATCCGATGGCCGCCAGCGCGCCGTACACGTATCCGATCTCGGTCGGCGATCTTCCATACAGGACGACGCGCGCACCGTCCGTGACACCGGCCTGGGCGAAGCTGCGCGCCAGTTCGTCCGGCGACGCCAACCGATTCCCGCGGCGGATGAGATCCATATGATCCACGAGCCTCGCTCCCCGAATGTGGCCACGCTGGTAATCCTCTGCCCCGCCGGCATAGATCACGCAAACGTGGGGATCGTTCTGGTGCTGCTGAACCCAATCCGCGGACACGACCGGCCCGGCCGCAACCGTCGCGGCCAGCACAAGGAATGGCAGCATGGAAACTCCTTTGAATCGGAAGGAACGTGCTCCTATGGCTAACCCATAGCAGTTGCCGGTCCACTCGTGCGGGAATTAAGTGCCTGATTTTGCGGTGCGGCAGCAGGCCCCCGCGAAGGAGCATGTTCGATTCTGGAATCCGCTGTCCGAAGCCGGACACTGAGTGTCTTGCCACCGGCTCTACTCACACTTCAGCATGTCAAGCTGTCGGCGAAGGCCCTCCAGGTTGAGCGCCCCGCTGATCTTTCGTCCTTCTTTATCCAGTCGCTGATAGCTCAGCAACTGGTCTTTCCAGTCGGGATGCAGCCGAACCACGTCGGCGTAACGTGTCCGCAGGTTCTTCAGTTCCTGCGGATAGCTGCACTGGCACGTCTCCGGCTTCTTCGCGGTTTTAGCGCAGGCGGTCACCTTCTCGCTGAGCGCCGTAAGCGCATCATTCAACCCATTCACCGCTGCCAGGTCCTTCGGCGCAGTGACTTCAATGCTCGAGGACGGCTTGCTTGCTTGTGCCGCACCGAAAGCGGCAACTGACATCGCGCCCAACGCTGCGACGATCACGATCGTGCGAAACATGAATCTCTCCCGGCAGCATTGCCGCATGGCTGCGCTTATACTCGACGTTTGCCGAAGCTCCCGCTGACAAAATTCGCACTTGCGCGCGCGCTCGTTGCCATCAGCGTGTTGCTGTCGTCCAGCCACATCGCCGCGCAATCATCTGTACGCCGCTCCGCACCGCTTTCCCCGCCCATGGGCTGGAACAGTTGGGACTCCTACGGCACCACCGTCAACGAAAATCAGGTTCGCTCCGCCGCCTCATGGATTGCCGCTCACCTGAAAAGTTACAGATGGCAATACGTTGTCGTCGACATGGAGTGGTTTGTCATCAATCCCACGTCCGCCGGAAATTCCCGAAACTCGCAGTTCGAGCTCGACTCTAACGGCCGTTACATCCCCGCCGCGAACCGCTTCCCTTCCGCCGCAACCGGTGAAGGATTCAAGCCGCTCGCCGATTACGTCCACTCTCTCGGGCTGAAGTTCGGCATCCACATCCTCCGCGGTATTCCCAAAGACGCCGTCGCCGAGAACCTTCCCATCGCCGGCTCCGACTATCGCGCCGCCAACGCCGCCGACACCTCCGACGTCTGCCCCTGGAACCCCGACAACTACGGCGTCAAAGCCGGCAGTCCCGCCGCGCAGGCCTACTACGATTCCATCGCCCGGCTTTACGCGGGTTGGGGTGTGGACTTCCTCAAGGTCGATTGCATCGCCAGCAATCCGTACAAGCCCGACGACATCCGCATGCTCAGCGAGGCGCTGCGCCGCACCGGACGCCCGATCGTGCTCAGCCTCTCGCCCGGTCCCGCGCCCATCGACAAGGTCGACGAGCTTCGCCGTTACGCCAGCATGTGGCGCACCTCGAACGACGTCTGGGATCTGTGGCACAGTGCGGTCGATTATCCGCAAGGCGTGAGCGATCAGTTCCTCCGACTCGCCCAGTGGGCGCCGCTCGTGGAGTCCGGTCACTGGCCCGACGCCGACATGATTCCCATCGGCTTCCTCGGCCCCGCTCCCGGCCTCGGACGCGCGCGCGCCTCACGCCTCTCGCACGACGAGCAGCGCACCCTGCTGACGCTGTGGTGCATCTTCCGCTCGCCGTTAATGTGGGGCGGCAATCCCGGACAAAGCGATAACTGGACCGCCTCGCTGCTGACCAACCGCGAAGTGCTCGACGTCGATCAGCACTCGCGCAGCAGCCGCGCCGTCATTCAGACCGACTCGCTCGTCGCCTGGACCGCCGAACCCGACTCTGGCAAAGGAACCTACGTCGCCGTCTTCAATCTGCAATCGACACAACAGTCGGTTCGTCTGCCGTGGAACAAGTTAGGAATGCACGACGGCACCTACCGCCTCCGCGATCTCTGGCAACACAAAGACCTGGGTTCCGCGCGCGAACTCATCGTTGACCTGCCGCCCCACGCAAGCGTTCTCTGCTGGGTCATTCGCTGATCGCGACTTGGTGGACACGGGCGACTCGCCCGCATTGTCTTTGGTACCGCCGGCGTCTCGCCGGCCACGCAAATCTCCCGCTCTCAGGCCAACGCCAAGTAGGTTCCGATTCAGGCCTGCGATTTCTTGCGCCGCGCTGTCAGCAGCACGTCGGGATCGCTGACGGTCATCAAGACAGCGTCCGGCTCTTCGGTGAAGCGAATGCGCGCCGCAGCGGCGCCGGCGGGATGGAACACCCGGTCGCCAAGATGAAACAGCGGGCGGCCAAACGTGCCTTTCCGTGTCCAGGTCAGTTGGCGGACCTTGGGATCGCGCGTGGGTTCGAGGGTGATGTCGACCTGCTGGTTCGGTACGCCTCCGAACACATACGTGCCAACGAGGAGCGCGCGATCGCTGTCCGTGAGCGGCGACTCCACGTCGTCGCCCGCGCCGTCCAGGGTTTGCAGATACTCGAAGACTTGCCGCGCCGCGGCGCCCCCGGCCTTGGCATGCGACAACAAGCTGATGCTGTGCGGGCCGCGAATGCGATGCGAGTCCGGCATGGCCGCGACGAAAGCCTTCACCACATCCAACTGGCCGAGCATGGCCGCCGAGAACAACGACGGCCGCGCGCCCCGGGAGAGCAGGTATTCCGCGATCGGACGGTTCCCCATGTGGGAAGCCGCACCCAGAGCGGTTTCCCAGTCCCCGAATCCCCAATCATAGGCAGCGCGGGCCAGCGCCGGACGCGGTTCCACCAGCTCGCGGAGCCGCTTCTCACTGAAGTGCGAAACCAGCACTACCTCACGAACCATCTCCGGAGGATGGCGCGGGAAAGTGTCGGGCGGGGTTGGAACTGGAGCGCTCGCGGGTGTCGATTGCGCCGACAGCAGCGTTGGCCAGCCGGCCAGTTGCGCGGGAACAATCGCGGAAGCAAATTGCAGCACGGTGCGACGGGACAACAGAATCATGGGACTACCTCCGTTTCGCCGAATAGACGTCACATTCGCGGCGACAGTAACCCCAATTTGCGGGATTGCGGGATGAGGAAGTTGTGAACTCGTAAGTCGAGAAAGATCAGCGAGTTGACACCGCCGGTGAGGCGCGCGAGTGAACCGCCTGACGGCGCGCGAACTCTTCGGCAATCTGCTGGGCGGCTTCGGCTTCCGCCGGGTGCCCCGCGTGCGCCTTCTTTTGGCTCACGTGGGGCCTCTCGTCTTTCGCGCGAAAGCGTCGCCCAATCTTCAGGACTGTCATCCTGAGGCCCGTTCTTGGCCGAAGGATCCCTACAATGCCTCATCTCACGAGAGCGTTACTGAGTTCTTTCTCGATGAACCATGCATTTCGGCAATCGCCTAACTGCTCGCCTTCTTCCACTTCGCGACCGCATACACACCGACACCCGCCGCGACGAGGATCGCGCCCAGCAATAACGTGCTGATCGGCCCGGCCATCTCGGTGCGTCCGCGATATCCCGCGATCAGAAGCACGATCGTCGGGCCGATGCCTGCGATCACGCATCCCGCGATTCCGCCCGGAACTTTGAAAGGTCGCTTCAACTCCGGCTCGTGCACCCGCAGCATCACCAGCGCGACGAACTCCAGCACCAGCGCCAGCCCGTAAATCAGCACGTCGATCTCGACCAGCCGCTCGAAGCCGAGCGCCAGGCATCCCATCCAGCACGCCGAGCAGGCGACGATGCTCACCCACGGAGCACCGGTCTTTGGGTTCAGGCGAGTGAACACCCGCGGCAGGAATCCGTCTTCCGCCATCGCCAGCGGCACGCGCGAGTAGCTCAGCACGAGCGAGTTGAACATCCCCCCGCCGCAGATCATCCCGCCCACAACGATCGCGATGCCCAGCACCGGTCCGCCGAATCGCCGTCCCACGTCCACCCACGAGCCCGTTGACCAGGCCTCAGGCGAGACGCCCGTGCGCATCACCGCCGCGACGGTCACGATGTATGACACGGCGACCAGCACCACCGCGCCCATCATCGCCAGCGGGTAGTTTCGCTGCGGGTTCTCCACTTCGCGCGCCACCGTCGACGCGTTGTCCCATCCCATGTAATTCCACATGGCAATGAGGATCCCGCCGATCACGTCCGCTTCCGCCGTCTTCCCTGCCGCTGCCTGCGCGACCGGCGCATGCAAGACCGCCATCACCGCCATCACCGCAAATGGCGCAAGCAGCGCCAGCATCATGACCACCGACCCGTCTCCCACCGCCTTCGCTCCGGCGATGTTCCACGCCGCGCACACCGCGATCACGGTCGCACCCACCGCGATCCCGCGCCACCCCGCCGTCCACGACGGCACGAAGCGGCCGAGGTAGAGGACGAACAGCGTCGGATAAATCGCCATGTCGAAGATGCTGGCCACGAGCGAGAGCCACGCCTCCTGGAATCCCCAGAAGTTCCCCATCGCGCGCCGCACCCAAACGTAGTAGCCGCCGTCTTCGGGGATCGCCGCCGAGAGCTCGCCCACCAGCAGCGCCACGGGCAGGCTCCAGAACAGCGGCGTCACCGCCAGTAGCAGGATGGCGAGCCGGTAGCCTTCGTCATGAACGATGTCTTCCAGCCCGTACGGCCCGCCCGACACCATGAAGAACGTCGCCGCGATCAGCGGCAGCAGGCGCAAGCCACCAGCCTTCGCACGAATTGGTGTGACCTTTTCCAATGCGATTGAGAAAGTAAATCCTTCCGCCCGATTTTCTGAATTTCTATTTTCAGTCACTGGATTCGTGTCGTTCACCGGCGACTCCTCAACAGCCGAATACCAGAACAGCCCGGGTACCAGCCCGCGAAGCGGACGAAACATTTGTAGCCCACGGCGTAAGCCGTGGGTTAGCGCCCCCCACGAGAATCCCCAGCCGGCTTTAGCCGGCGACACACTTCGGCGAGGGCGCAAGCCCGAGTCACAACCAGCGTTGCGTCTCGCATCGTGAGTTATACTTTTTGATTGCGCGAGGGCCAGCCGCCGGACTGTAGGAAGCCGCGGCCGGACGCCCGCGCATCCCTGTTCTCTGAAATCCGCGGGAGCCTCAATGAGCACAATCTCGATCGAACACGAAATTAATCCGTGGGAATCCATGGCCGCGCGCTTCGACGTAGCCGCCAAGAAGCTGAACCTCGACGAAGGCCTGTGGAAGATCATGCGTTACCCCAACCGCGAGCTCATCGTCCACATCCCGGTCAGCATGGACAATGGCCAGATTGAGGTCTTCACCGGCTTCCGCGTGCAGCACTCGATCGCGCGCGGCCCGGGCAAAGGCGGTGTGCGCTACGGCCCCGACGTCACCCTCGATGAAGTGCGCGCGCTCGCCAGTTGGATGACGTGGAAGTGCGCGGTCGTGAACATTCCCTTCGGCGGCGCCAAGGGCGGCGTTATCTGTGACCCGAAAAAGATGTCGCTCGGCGAGCTCGAGCGCATGACCCGCCGCTACACCGCCGAGATCATCGAGTTCATCGGCCCCGAAAAAGACGTTCCCGCCCCCGACATGAACACCAACGAACAGGTCATGGCCTGGATGATGGACACCTACTCGATGCATATGCGGCAGACGGTGACGGCCGTGGTCACGGGAAAGCCGGTGAACATTGGCGGATCGCGTGGACGGAGAGAGGCCACGGGCCGCGGCGTGCTGGTGATGTGCGACGAGGCGCTGAAGAAACTGAACCGCCAGCGCGAATCGACGCGGGTGATCATCCAGGGATTCGGCAACGTGGGATCGAACGCGGCGAAGCTGATGAACGACGCCGGCTACAAGATCATCGGGATCGCGGAGTGGGACGGCGGCCTGTACAACGCCAAGGGCATGGACATCAACGCGCTGCTCGAGCACCGCGACCGCAACCGCACGGTGAAGGAATTCGCGGGGGCGGGGGCGGCCGACAGCGCCGAGCTGCTGGTCACGGATTGTGACATCCTGATCCCGGCGGCGACGGAGAACGTGATCACGACCAGGAATGCGGACAAGATCAAGGCGCCGATCCTGGTTGAAGGCGCGAACGGGCCGACGACGGCGGCGGCGGACGAAATCCTCGCCGACAAGAAGGTGTTCGTCGTGCCCGACATCCTTGCCAACGCCGGCGGCGTCACGGCGTCGTACTTCGAGTGGGTGCAGGACCGCCAGGGCTACTTCTGGAAAGAAGAAGTCGTGAACGAGCAGCTGGAGCACATCATGCGGTCGTCGTTCGAAGACGTGGTGCGGTACTCGGAGATGCACAACGTCAACAACCGCATTGCGGCGTACATGCTGGCGATCGACCGCGTGGCGTACACGATCAAGCAGCGGGGTATCTACGCGTAAATCGCAATTAGCAGTTAGCAATTAGCATTCAACGATGAAAGGTTCTGTCCAAATGGCAGAACCTTCTTTGTTTGTGAGGCGCCTTCCCCAGCATTCGTTTCCGAAAACGCACCGGCTGCACGGATCGTGTGGACGCTGTCGGGATCCTTCGGCCGAAGACGGGCCTCAGGATGACAGGCGTGGGAAATTCCGGGCGAGGGAGGGCTCCCTCATCGGTTTGCTCCTCCGGATGCGATTACAAGGCAAAACAGCCCTTTCATTGCGCTGTCTCACCGGACTGGCGCATAATTCAAAGAACGACGGACCGGGGCTCCGGCCTGCCGCAGTTTCCCCCGTATTGCCGTGAACCTGCCCAACTACATCACGTCGACGCGCATCTTTGCGGTGCCGCTGTTGATCTGGATCCTCTCCACGAGCTGGCTCGACAAGCCAGCCGGAGTGCGCGAGATCACAGCCGTCACGCTGTTTATCCTGGCCGCCATCACCGACGCGGTGGACGGATATCTGGCGCGGCGTCGCGGGCAGATCACGGCCATGGGCATGCTGCTCGATCCGCTGGCCGACAAACTGATGATCGCGGCTGCGTTCATCACGCTGGTGCAGTTCAATCCGCGCATCGTGCCAGCGTGGATGGCGGTCATCGTGATCGGGCGCGAGTTCCTGGTGAGCGGCCTGCGGTCGATCGCGGCGCAGCAGGGATTCACCATCGAAGCGTCGGAGCTGGGCAAATCGAAGATGGTGGTGCAGATCGTGGCGGTCGCGGCCGCGATTCTCGATCACCAGTGGCGCACCATCCCGGTCGGCAGTTTCATTTTCCCGATGGAACTGATCGCGCACATGGCCATGTGGTTCATGGTGACGCTGTCGCTGATCTCGGCCATCGATTATTTTGTCGGGTTCTGGAGCAAGATCCAGGGACGCGTAGAGCGTCGCCGCCACTTCGTGCTGAGCCGCCGCCGCAAGCGGGAGATGGCCGCAAAGAGAGACGTTCCGGCGACGTAAGTTTTTGTTCCCCCGGGGCTAAAGCCCCACATCTTAGGGAGTGACTTTTCACCGGCCTAAAGGCCGGTGCTCCCACCGTGAGGCGCGATGCCATATCCGCCGGTTCACGAAATTACCGACCGCATCACCGACAGCGCGACGCCCGCGTATTCGTCCGAGGAACGAAGCTTCCTCATCGACGTGGCGCGACGGGCGATCGAGGCGGCGCTGGAGAAGCGCGAATACCATCCCGAAGCTATTACCCCCAATCTCAACGAGCCGCGTGCCGTGTTTGTGACACTGCACATCGGCGGACAACTCCGCGGATGTGTGGGGCAGATCATCGCGACCGAACCGCTGGCGCAGGCCGTGGCGCACAGCGCTGTGTCGGCGGCGTTCGGCGATCCGCGATTTGCGCCGTTGGCGGCGCAGGAGTTTTCCCTGTTGCAGATTGAGATCAGCGTGCTCTCGCCGATCAAGCCGATTCGTCCACGAGACGTCGTACCGGGCGTGCATGGTTTGATCGTCGCCTCCGGCGGACGACGCGGATTGCTGCTCCCGCAGGTAGCGACCGAGTTTGGATGGGGCGCCGAGACTTTCCTCGAACAAACGTGCCGCAAGGCCGGGTTGCCGTCCGACGCGTGGAAAGACCAGGGGGCGGAGATCTACGGGTTCACGGCGGAGAAGTTCGGGGAGTAAAAAGCTTCACCGCAGAGACGCAGAGAACGCAAAGAGCGCCGAGGATGAAAGATCAAAGGAACTCGGCGACTCAAGCGATCCACTCTAATCCCGCCCCCTTCGGGGCTGGGGTGCATGGCCATAAATCGTCCGTCTTCCCGGCACTGCCGTGCCGGGCTCTCATATGCTGCCCCTTCGGGGCGAGTTCGCTCTTCGCGGTCGTTCGCGTTCACGTCGATACGCCCGTAAAAAGCTTCACCGCAGAGACGCAGAGAACGCAAAGAGCGCCGAGGATGAAAGATCAAAGAAACTCGGCGACCTCTGCGTGCTTTGCAGCTCGGCGGTGATTCTTATTGCTTCTTCAGCAGTTCGCGCAGGACCGAAACTTCGGCTGCGACCGCCGTCTGGATGGTCGGGTTGTAATCGGGGGCGAAGAGCGCCGAATGCAGTGACGGCAGTTTGGTGATGTCGCCCTGCGCAGCGGTCCACTTCTGCGACGGGACGGCGCCGGCCGCCATGAAGAATCCGGGGATCCCTTCCGCCAGATACTCCGAAAAGTCTTCCGATCCAGTCACCGGCGGAATCGTCTGCACGTTCTTTTCGCCGAGAGTTCGGCCGAGCACCGGCATGAGCCGCGCAAAGAGCTTCGGATCGTTGTGCACGGCCTGCGTGCTCTCGATGACTTTCATCTCTGGTTCACGCGGGGCGTTGGCGGCGGCGGCCTCGGCCTTGGCGATCCGAAAGATCCCAAAAACCAGCTGGTTCCTGACCTTCGGATTGAAGGCGCGCACCGAGATCTGCAAATCCACCTGGTCGGGAATGACGTTGGCCTTGGCGCCTCCGTGGATGGCACCAACCGTGACTACGCCGGGCTCGATCGGGTCTTTCTCGCGCGAAATCAGGGTTTGCAGCGCCAGGACAACGCGCGCGGCAATGACGACCGGATCGATCGTCTGCTGCGGCCACGCGCCATGACCGCCCTTGCCGTAGATGGTGAGGTTGATGGAGTCGGAGCTTGCCATGGCCGGACCGTTGGCGGCGCCGACCGTGCCCGCGGGCATCGTGGCCCAGTCGTGCAAGCCGATGGCGAAGTCGGGCTTGGGAAAGCGCGTGAACAGGCCGTCCTTGATCATGGCCTTGGCGCCGAGCACGCGCTCTTCGGCGGGCTGCGCCACCATGATGAGCGTGCCGCTCCAGCGATCGCGCGCCTTCGCCATGATGGTCGCGGTGCCGATCCAGGCGGACATGTGGATGTCGTGCCCGCAAGCGTGCATGACCGGCACAGTGTCGCCGGTGATGTCTTTCATATGAACGCGGCTGGCGTAGGGCAGCCCGGTCTTCTCTTCCACCGGAAGCGCGTCCATGTCGGTGCGGAACATGACGGTCGGACCGGGTCCGTTCTTGAGGATGGCGACGACGCCGTATCCGCCGACGTGGTCGGTGACGCTGTAGCCAAGATCGCGAACGATGGCGGCGAGCTTGGTCGAGGTGTTGGCTTCGAGCGTGGAGAGCTCCGGCGTCTGGTGAAGATCGAGGTAGAGCTTTTCCAGCTGCGGATAGACGGCATGGACCTCGGCGGTGAGGGCGGGGTCGGCGGTGTCTTGCGCGAGAGCTGAGCCGGCGAGGAGGAGCGTGATCAGGATTCGTTTGAGCATGGAATTCGAAGATTTGTAGCACATGCGGTCCGCAATTAGCACTTGGCAATCGTCGGCCGCATTTCAGACTTGGCGAATTCGCGAGTAGAATGCGCGACATCCGGAACAAGCGAGGAGAATCACGTATGTCGAAGACGGCCGTAGCATTGATTTGCTTGGCGATTATCAACGTTGCGGGGGCGCAAACGCGGCGTCCCAGCACGAATGTCCGCCGCGCCGCGTCGGGCACGCCGGAGATGTACAGCCTTCCGCCGTCGCTCGGATCGCTGGAGAACGGCAAACCGGCGGAAGTTTGCCTGCGCGGAAAAGCGAACCAGTTCCCCACGGGAAATCAGAAGTTCACGGTAGACGGCGCCTGCAAGCTGGTGAAGGCCGCGATGAATGGCGCGACCGCGGCGTGCTTCACCGTGGTGTCGAACAGCGAAGAGGGCGGCTCGTGCTACATGGAAGTTCGTGGCAGCGGCGGCGAGGGAGGTCTGGATCGCATCGCCAGCGGCGGAGTCGAGGTTAAGCCGACGGCTGCGGTCGAGGCACAGCGCCAGAAGGAAGAGGAAGAACGGCGCGCGAAGGAAGCGGCCGACGCTAAGGAAGCGCAAGACACGATGGCCAACGCGCCCAACACCGTGGGGAAAAAGTGGTCGGTGGTGCTGCCTAACGGCAAGAACGACACGTGGACGTGGACAGGCGAGCAGTTCGGCGGCGGAAAGTTCAAATCCAGTTCCGGGGACGAAGTCACGATCATGGTCCAGCCCGGCAGCAAGGTGATGGCAATCATCGGAGAAAGTTGCGTCTTCGCCGGTTCCTTGGCGGGCAACAAAGTGACAGGACAGGCCGACCTGCCGCCGAGCATGTGCAAACTCGGCCAGGGAAAGTGGAGCGCGACGATAAGCAAGTAACAGTGGCTAGTGGCTAGTGGCTAGTAAAAGCTAAATCGCGGCCGTTGAGGCCGCGATTTTGTCTTCCTGGATGCGAATACCCGCAATCACGAAGGGATAGCAAATATGGCGCACCGTCCGGTCTTGTCTTTACTAGCCACTAGCCACTGACCACTAGCCACTGGTTTACTGCGGTGGCCGCTGGGTGGGCGGCGGTTGCTGGCCGGGCTGCTGCGGCTGCTGCTGTCCATTCGCAGGCTGCTGCGTGCCCTTGTCGATTTCGTGTCCTTCGTACGTGATCTTCACGTTGGAGCCGAAGCGCTTGTAGTTCGAGTACTTCACGATCTCGCGGATGTGGACGTCGTTCGCCATCTGGTTGCGGTCGCCGGGAAAGTGCAGCGTCTCATCGGCGCGCGAATACGTGGGGAACCAGTAAACGCCGTCGATCTGCTCGCGCCAGGTGGTGAACTTGGGAAACTGCTGGCGCTCGGAGGGCTTCTTGTTGCTGTCGTCGTACAGCGTCTTGCCGCTGGTCATGACGATCTGGAGATCGCGGTTATCGACCCAGGCGCGGCCCTGGAAATAGATCTTATTGCGCTCCATGTGCCTGGGCGCGATATCGAAGACGTAGCAGTCGAGCTCGTCGACCTTCTGCTGGCCGACGTAGTTCACCTGGTAGTCCTGCGCCGTCTGGTTGGTCATGACGAAGGGCATGATGTTGCGGATCGTGTCGAAGTCTTCCTTCGTCATCTGAACGCGCTGGATGGTGGACTGCGGCGCGAAGACCACGTGCTCGATGCGGCGGCCCTGGGGATCGAAGTCGATGTCCTGGATGCTCTGGAACTCGCCGTCGGGCGTGTCGCCGTCGAGCGTTTGGACCTTCACCGACTGGCGGTAGGTGTAGTTCTCGCGCGCGCGGGCGAACTGCGTTTCCTTGTCGACGAACTTGCGGATGATTTCGTCGGTGGAGATGCCCTTGGGCGGTGCGGGATCGATGGGCTGCTCGTTCTGGGCCAGCAGAGTGCCGGCCGTCAGGAGGGCGGCCAAAATCGGGAGAATGCGTCGGATCGTCATAGGATCGCTTCAGAAGACGTACGAACAGCGTCTTTCTATTAGATGTTAGCAGCGGGCCGCGGCTTCGGGAAAAAGCAGCCGGCGCGCCATTCATAGAACGGCGGTTTGAGGCGATTTTGCGCTGCCATAGGGCTCAATCGTCCTGCCGGACTCGGGTTCCTCTTTCTCCGTTACCCAGCGCTAAAGCGCTGGGCACCAGTCAGCCGTCCTGCCGGACGAGAGTCAGCGGACATGGCGCTCCACGTCACATGCTGCGGCTGTATCTAGCTGCTAGACTTCCCTGTTTTCATGGAGGCATTTATGCGGCGTTTTCTGCTGTCCCTAGTCCTGATGATTCTGGTTTCCTTCGTTGCCCCGCAGGTCGGCGTGGCCGGCGAGACGCCGGCGGTACCAAAAGCGCAGCCGCAGACGGGCACGATGGCGAAGAAGGCGTTCACCTTCGAAGACATGATGAAGCTGCGCCGGTTAGGCGAGTTCGACGTGTCGCCCGATGGCAAATGGGTGGCGTTCAGCGCGACCACCGTCGACCTGGCGGCCAACACGCGGCAGTCGCACCTGTACATCGTGCCGATCGGCGGTGGGAAAGAGGCGCAGATCACCAAGGGCAATGGGGAAGAACGTCCACGGTTCTCGCCTGATGGGAAGTCGCTGCTGTTCATCACGGAAGATCAGATCTACGTTGCCGGATTCGACGGCTCGACCGGGCAGCTTGCGGCTAATCCGAGGAAGGTCACGACGATCTCGGGCGGCGCGAGCGGAGTCATGACGATGTCGGGCGGGGCGAGCGGAGCGATGTGGTCGCCCGACGGGCAAAACATCGTCTTCACGTCGGAGGTATATCCCGACTGCAGCGACGACGCGTGCAACAAGCAGAGAGACGACGACCGGAAGGCGTCGAAGGTGAAGGCGCAAATCTGGACGCACCTGTTCTTCCGCCACTGGTCCACGTTCACGATGGGGAAGGTGACGCACATCTTCGTGGTGCCGGCGGCGGGCGGCGTGGCGAAGGACCTCACGCCCGGCGAACACGATGCCCCTCCGTTCTCGCTCGGCGGGCAGGACATGTATGCGGTCTCGCCCGACGGCAAAGAGCTGGCGTTCACCAGCAACATCGACGAGGTTCCGGCCAATAGCACGAACAACGAGATCTTCATTGTCCCGATGACCGGCGGCACGCCGAAGAAGATTTCGACGTCGCCGGGCAGCGACTCGACGCCGCTGTACTCGCCCGACGGCAAATACATCGCGTGGCGCATGCAGGAGCGTCCGGGATACGAGAGCGACAGGTTCCGTCTGGTGATCTACGACCGCGCGTCGGGGAAGATCACGAACCTGACGGAGGGATTCGATCGGTGGGTGGATTCGTTTGCGTGGAGTCCAGACTCGCACGCGATTTATTTCAGCGCTGGGGACAAGGGCGAGAGCCCGATCTACGAAGTTGTTCCTGGATTCAAGATGCTGCCGTTAGAGCTTTTCCGCGGGGAAAACGGTGACCTTCTCTTTTCGCGCGACGGCAAGACGCTTGTGTTCAGCAGAGTGTCGGCACGTGCGCCTGGCGAGATATTCAAGATCGACAACATCGACAAGCTCGGGTGTACACGAACCGAAGATGTCTGCGTTTCCGCAAAGGACAAACCAATTCCGCAGGTAACGCACCTGAATGACGACGTCCTCGGCGGAATCCAGATGCAGCCGCTCGAGAGTTTCTGGTTCACCGGCGCGGAGAACGTGAAGGTCCAGGGCTTCATCGTCAAGCCGCCGAACTTTGACGCGTCGAAGAAGTACCCGGTGAAGTTCCTGATCCATGGCGGGCCGCAGGGCGCGTGGGGAGATTCGTGGTCGTACCGCTGGAACCCGGAGCTGTTCGCGGCGAACGGATACGTGGTCGTCATGATCAATCCGCGCGGGTCGACCGGCTACGGACAGAAGTTCATCGATGACATCAACGGTGACTGGGGCGGGCGCGTGATGGAGGACCTGAACAAGGGCCTCGATTACGCCGAGAAGACCTATCCGTTCATCGACAAGAACCGCGAATGCGCGCTGGGCGCCAGCTACGGCGGATGCGCCGCGTACTGGATTGCCGGGCATTCGACGCGCTTCAAGTGCATCGTGGCGCACGACGGCATGTTCAACACAGTGTCGGCGTTCGGCACCACGGAAGAGATGTGGTTCCCGACCTGGGAGTTCAAGGGCACGCCGTGGACGAATCCGCAGGGCTACGCCAAGTGGTCGCCGAACCTGGCCGCGCCGAACTTCAAGACGCCGATCCTGATCGTGCACGGTCAGCTCGATTACCGGCTCGACATCAGCGAAGGATTGCAGGCGTTCACCACCATGCAAATGCTGAAGGTCCCGTCGAAGATGCTGTACTTCCCCGACGAAGGCCACTGGGTGATGAAGCCGCAGAACGGGCAGCTCTGGTACAAGACGGTGAACGACTGGGTGGATCAGTGGACAAAATAGTGGCTAGTGGTTAGTGGCTTAGTGGCTAGTAAGAACAGAGGGCGCGCCGGGAAGGCGCGCCCTGTTGTTTGATCCACTTTGAACGCTTTATCCCTGCGACGGCTTACTGGCAGCCGGTCAAGGTGAGGTTCGGAACAGTGAAGCTGTTCCCTGCCGTGACCGGGACCGCGGACGACGTCACGATCGGCGGCGAGCAGTTGTCCTTTCCTCCGGATAACGGGATGAACGCGTGTGCCTGGACGGTGTAGCTGGCCGCGTTGGTGCTGGCGGTGTAAGTCGTAGCCGTCGTGCTGAACGCGCCGACGGTCGGCGCGGTGGCCGGCACCGAGAGCGTGTACTTGGCGCAATCGGTATTGGTTGGGCAAGTCAGCGACGACGACGTTGCCGCCGTGCTCACCGATGCCGTGGACGACGACTGCTGCGCCAGCGGAATCGTAAAGTTCACGGTTGAAGTGGTGCTGAGCACGACCGACTGCAACGCCGAAACGCTCACATCGGCGGCGACGCCGGCGGTTGCGCTGGCGGTGGTCACCAGACCCGTGAGCGATGCCGGGGCGGTGCTGGTGCCGGTTTGCGCGACCATCGGGATGTTGCCGAGGCTCGCTCCGGGCTGCACACCGGTAGTGATAGTCGCGGCGTACGCGACGCCGGTGCCGTTCACCGCGGTGGCGACGAGGTCATAGGTCCCCGCGGGAACCGGGCAGAAGTTGAACGCTCCGCTGACGTCGGGAACGGTCTGCATGATCACGCGGTCGACGCCGGTGGAGTCCTTCTGCTCGAGCGCGACGATGGACTTTCCGCCGACGATGGTGGCGCTGGTGGTCTTATCGACCAGCCTGCCGCTGATGGAGGTGGATGCGGTGCTGATTTCGCCCGCGTGGAGCACAGGCTTGAGGCGGAACGAGCCGTTGCCCTGAATGACGACGGAAGCGCAGGCGTCGAAGTCGAGGTTCAGGTTCTGCGAGGCGCCGCCAGTGGCGGTAAAGCCGCTGCCGCTTTCGATCTGCTCGGTGGGAATCTTGATGCCGGTCTGGGATTCGCTCGAAAGCTGCAAGGTGTGGATGCTGTTGTCGGCGGCGAGCTGGACGCAATTGGCGTCGGTACCGCACTTATTGCCCGCGGGCTTGGTGCCGGCTGCGTTGTCGGCGAGGATGACGCGAATCTGCTGATAGGTGCCGGCGGCGAGCGGCTGGTTGGAGCCAAGCGTCGCCAGGAAACACTGGCTGACGGCGGCGCCGAGCAAGTCGATCTGGATGGGCGCGTTCTTCAAGTCCGGCGTGAGATCGACGAAGCTGGAGTCATTGTCGGGCGCGCTGGCGTTGGTGCTGGCCTTGACGTCAACAACGGTGACATAGATGTGGCTGTAAGGGCCCTGCGGGGCGGTGCAGGTGGTGGGATCACTCAGCGTGGTGGTGATGTTCGCACTCGACGATCCGCCGCCCGTGGTCCTTGTGCCAGTGCCAGTGGTGGTGCTGCCGGTGGTGCCGCAGGCAAGGAAGACCGTGATGGCCGCGATGGCGAGAATGGTGAGGAGCACGAAAACGCTGCGCTTCATCTGAACCTCCGGCTGCGCGTCAGATTTGCGCAGCAATCGGGAAAATTTTGCTCGAAAAAGGCCGGGGAAACCGTTCCAGCTACTCTGGATGCAATTCTTGGGCCTCGCGGTGATGCGCGACATAGATGATGATCCCCCGAGGTGCAGGGGGACACGTACAGAAGGGCCTGCGGCTAAAGTAACCATCTCGCCAGCCGCGTACAATGCGGCGGTGCCTGCATTGACACTGTTTGCGGGGAAAGGCGGCGTCGGGAAGACGACGCTGTCGGCGGCTTACGCGGTGCATCGAGCATTGCGAAGCCGGCGGCGCGTGCTGGTGCTCTCGACGGATCCCGCCCACTCCTTGGCCGACGTGCTGCAGGCGAGGCTCAGCGACGGCGTGCGAAAAATCCCGCTCGCCAGCCGCCAGGCTCAATTGTATGCCTGGCAAATCAACGCCAAAAAGCAGTTCGACAAATTCCTGCGCGCCGAACGGGAGTCGATTCTCGACCTGGCAGCGAGCGCAACCATCTTCACGCGCCAAGAACTGGAGCCGCTGCTCGACACCACGCTGCCCGGCATGTCGGAAGTGGCCGCGCTGCTGGCGATCAGCGACCTGCTGCAAGCGCGCCGCTACGACGAGATCGTGGTGGACACGGCGCCGCTCGGACACACGCTGCGCCTGTTCAGCCTGCCGGAACACTTTGCGCGATTCCTGAATTTTCTCGAAACCGCGGCGAGCCGCGACCAGGCTCTGGCCGCGGCATTTGCGCGTAAGCACCTCGAACCGTCACCGCTCATCGCACGCTGGTCGAGCATGGTGGATGCGGTGCAGGATGCGCTCAGCGCAAAAAACTCGCGGCTGATCCTGGTCACGACGCCGGAAACATTCGCGCTCAACGAGACACAGAGAGCGCGCGAGTGGCTGGACGACGCGGTGCCGGAGTTAAAGATCAGCGGGTTGGTGCTGAATCGCGTGGTGGCGAAGGCCGCCCATTGTGCCCGTTGTCGCCGCCGCACGCAGCAAAGCAAGAGCGCGGTCGCGTTTCTGCGGAAGGAGTTTCCGCGAATGCCGCTCGCCATCGCATCCGATCCTGGTGGACCGGTGATGGGAACGAAGGCGCTGGGCGAATTCGGCGCGCATGTCTTCGAAAAACGCGCGCTCAAGCTTGTGCCGGCGGCGCCACGGGCGAAGGAAGTGACGCTCGAGCCGGCCGAGTGGCCGGAGCTGGAGACGCCGCTGTCGTTCACGGTGGGAAAAGGCGGCGTCGGAAAGACGACGATCTCAGCGGGGCTGGCGTTTCACCAGCGCCAGGCGCATCCCAGGATGCCGGTCACAATCTGCTCGACCGATCCGGCGCCGTCGCTGGACGACGTTTTCGAAGCGAAGATCGGCGACCGGCCGTCGAACGTGCTGGGCGATGCGCGACTGCGCGCCGTGGAGATCGATGCGGTCGCGGAGTTCAACGATTGGAGCGAGGGCATCAAGCAGCGGATCAACCAGGCGCTGAGCGGCAGCGGGAGCGGCCTGCAGGTGGACCTGTCGTTCGAGCGGCGGCTGCTGGTGGCGCTGCTCGACGTTGTGCCGCCGGGAGTGGATGAGATCTTCGCGACGTTCCGGATGATGGAACTGATGGGGAGTAGCGAGTCGCGAGTAGCGAGTAGCGAGTTAAGGACAAAAGCGAAGACAAAAACAAAGGCAAAGACCGCGGGCGAGGGCGCCCGCGCCACGCAATCCGCCAGCGTCACGCAATCCGCGCACGCCACGCAATCCGCCCGCGTCACGGAATCATCGACGCGACTCGTGATGGACATGGCGCCGACGGGGCATGCGCTGGAGTTGCTGCGGACGCCGGCGCGATTGCTGCACTGGTGCCGCCTTTTATTGAAAACGCTGGCACCGCACCGTACACTACCGCTGGTCCTGGACCTGGCAGTGGAAGTTGCGAGCGTGGAGCAGCGCGCGCGCGAGCTGTCGCGGATGCTGCGTGACGAACGCCGCGCCGAGATCTGGCCGGTGATGCTGGCCGAGCCGTTGCCCGACCAGGAAACCGCGCGCTTGCTGGAGGCGCTGGACGAACTGGAAGCGCCATCGCGCGCGCTGTTCGTCAATCGCGTGCTGGCGGAAAAGGACGCGCACGGATGCCCACGCTGCCGGCGCGAGCGGCAGTGGCAATTGTCGACGCTGATGTCGTTGCAACGGCGCTATCGTGGCCGGACTCTCTACTGCGTGCGGGAATTCCCGCACGAGATCGCCGGGGCGGAGCGGCTCGAATCGTTTACCCGCGAACTATGGCAAGTCGAATGAATAACGGAGAGTCGGCGCTCTACTTCTACGGCGTCAGCCGCGGACGCGCGCCGCAGCGGGCGCAAGCGCTGCGCGGGATCGACGCCATCGAAATGGTGGAGAACCGCGACTGCGCCGGGTTGACGTGCTGGTTCAGCCGCGTGGATCGCGGCGAGTACGGCGAGCGGCTCGAGCAGAACATGGGAAACCTGGAGTGGCTGGCGAACGCGAGCGTGCAACATCAGCGGGTGGTGGGATCGATCGCCGAGCGGGTGGATATTCTGCCGGCGCGCTTCGGCACGGTATTTCTCGGCGAGAAGAGCTTGATCGCCGACGTGAACGCGCGCAAAGCGGCGCTGACTGCGGCTTTGAAGCGAATCGATGGCGCGGCCGAGTGGGGCGTGAAACTGGTTGCCGAGGCGGCGCCGGTGCCGGCGGCTCGTCCGGCGACGAGTGGGAGCGATTACCTGCGGCAAAAAAGCGAACAGCTTCGCAGCCGGACCATCCCGGGCGCGCCTCCTGAACTCGGGAAGATGCACACGGAACTGACGAAGGCGGCGGTCGCGTCGATGGTAGTGCGTGGCAAGACGCCGCAGCCGGGCCTGCTGTGGCAGGCGTCGTTCCTGGTGAAACGCAGCGGCGAGAAAGCGTTCCACGACGTACTGCGGCGATACGCGGCCAAGTTGTCGAGCGCGCGCATCGAAACTAACGGGCCTTGGCCTCCTTATTCGTTTGCCGGAACGGCGGAGGAGCAGCCGGATCCGGAAGCGCGGAAGAAAGTGCGATCGGCGAAGCAGCCGCGCAAGGTTGCAAAAAAGAAGACGCGGGCGAGTCGTCCGCGCAAATAGCTTATGGCGACTGATCCGATCTACGTCGGCACCGGGGACCAGCCAGACATCTCGTTGCTGGACATCCTCGATCACGTTCTGCATTCGGGCGTGGTGATTCACGGCAGCATCGTGATCTCGATCGCCGGCGTGGACCTGGTGTACCTGGGGCTGAATGTTGTGCTGACATCGGTGGAAACGGCGATGCGACACCTGGAGGAAGAAAGCCGCGTGCGGCGCTGACATGTCGATCCTTGCCTACTGCATCGTTGCCACTTCGAGCGCCGCCATGGCGCCTGAGACGGGCATTCGCAACGCGCCGCTGCTGGAAGTGGAAGAAGAAGGACTGCGCGCGTTCTACTCGGAGTACAAACCTTCCGCCGAAGGGGCGCGCGAAGACGCGCTGGCGTTCTTCGGCGTGAACCGCGCGATCTTCCGCGACGCGGCAATCATTCCCTTCCGCTTTCCCACGGTTCTGCACGGCGAAGACGAATTGACCGAACACCTCATAGAACACGCGACGCACTATGCCAGCGCGCTGCAGAAGCTCGCCGACATGGTGCAGATGGAAGTGCGCTTGACGCTTCCTGCGGAGAAATCAAAGGCGGAGAGCGGCGCCGCGTATCTCAAGGAGAAGCAGCAGCGGAGCAAAGCGTTGGCGGCGGCGGAAGCGGCGATCCATAAGGCAGCCGGCGCCGAGGCGCGCGAGTGGACATCACGCGAGTCACGCGACGGAATGCGCTGCTATGCGCTGGTGGAACGCAATCATGCCGTGGAGTTCGCCAAGCGCGTCGGCAAGACGAAGGCCGAGAAGCCGGTGACGCTGGCAGTCACGGGTCCGTGGCCGGCGACGGAATTTATTTAGAGCCGCGAGTTCCGAGTTACGAGTACCGAGTTGAATGAGCCCACTAAATCATCGTTGACGACCCCGCAGGAGATTGCGGCGGCGGTGTCGGACCTGCGTCAGCAATTGCAATCAGCGGCGGGGGGAACACTCGAACGTATCGACTGCGATGCGGAAACTGTCGAGCAGGGGCTCGCCCGTCTGGTCCTCAGCCTGATTGAACTTCTGCGCCGGTTACTGGAGCGGCAAGCGGTGCGGCGCGTGGAAGGCGGGTCGCTGAGCGATGAGCAAGTGGAAGAGATGGGGCAGGCGTTAATGAAACTGGAAGCGAAGGTGGCGGAAATCGCTGCACTGTTTGGACTTGAACCCAAGGACCTTAATCTGGAATTGGGGCCTCTGGGGCGGCTTCTTGACAAATAAACTTTCGATGTAAGTAGTTTTTCTTACAAAAAAGTGTCATCCGGCCGCCGTTCTGAACCTTATCCGTGTAAACTGCTGAATGCACGTGGGAAGCCGATTTCCACAGAGTCACGTTGGGATTGACAGGCGGTCACCACGTAAGTAGCATCCAACGGTCCGAAACGGGTCAATCGGACAAGTAAGAATCGAAGTCGCGTACACACTTTATGGAACGTGTCCCTACCGTATCCGGCACCACCAATCTGCTCGACATTCTGGACCGGGTCCTCGACAAGGGCCTGGTAGTCGCTGGAGACATCCGCATTTCGCTGGCGAACGTTGAACTGTTGACGATCCGAATTCGGCTGCTGGTGTGCTCGGTGGATAAAGCGGAGCAGATCGGGCTGAACTGGTGGAAGCACGATCCGAATCTCACGACGCCCATGCAGGGGACGCCCTCGCGATCCCTGCCGGGTCCGGCGCCGGGAAGCCTGCGACCGGCGCGAGTGCCGACGCGAGTTCGAAAGACGCCTGCAAGACGGCGTTAAGCGCGGAAAGAGTTTTCTAGAGTTTCCTGGAGGATCTCGATGGCAGTAGAACGCGTATCCGGCGGCTCAAGCCTGATTGATGTTCTCGATCGAGTACTGGACAAAGGCATCGTAATCGACGCCTGGGTTCGCATCTCACTCGTCGGCATCGACCTGATCACGGTCGAAGCGCGCGTGGTTGTGGCCTCGATCGACACCTACCTGAAGTACGCCGACGCAGTCGGACTGACCGGCATCGTGTCACGTCCGCAGCTGGCGGAAACGACAACCACGGAAGAGATCGGCGAACCTGTCCGTCCGCGCACTCGTCGTGCGGGAGTACGGCGGTAAATGAGGTAAGGGCCTGAGGGGGAATGGCATGGCATCGCCGATGATGCGTGCGCGGCAGCCGGGCGCGGCTGCCGAGGGCGTCAAGCCGACGTTCAACCGTCGTCGCGCAGCATTACGACTGTTGGGCGCGGAGCGGGCGGAGGAAATCTTCCCGGTACTGCTGGAGGAGATCATCGCGCTGGGTTTCGCCCGCGCGATGATGGCCGAGGTGGACTTCGAGACCGGCGAACTCCGGCCGGTGGCCGCGCTGAACTGCCCGCGATCCTTCCAGGAAAAGTTCCGCCTCTCGCTCTGGGCCGATAATCCCGTGATCCGCGTGCTCCATTCGATGGAGCCCGCTTCCGTTCCCAATTCCAAGACTCCCGGCAAGAAGCTGTATTGCCATCCGCTGGTGTACAGCAACAAGCAGCCCTGCTGGGAGGCCGAGCGCGAGCATCGGCCGGATTGCCTGGCGGTGCTCAATAACGCGCGCGCGCGACGCCTGAACCTGAACGAGCAGGTATGCGGCGTGTGCGATATGCGGTCGTTCACGGCGCTGGCGATCGTGGAAGTCCCGTCGCGCGGAATGGAACGCGAGCAGACGGAACTGGCGGCGCTCATCGAGATGGGCAACCGCTATCTCTCGCGGCTGTTCAAGGTCGAACATTATTACAACCGGATGCGCGATATGGACACGACCATCGCGCAGATGAATACCGTCATGCAGAGCATGCCGGACCCGGTGATCCTGACCGACGCGCAGCATCGCGTGATCATGCAGAACCGCGCGGCGGCACGCTTCTTCAAGCTGCCGGACGAAATCAGCGAAGGCCTGGTGCACGCGGTCGAGTTGAACAACCTGCTGTTCAGCGCGGCGCTGTCGTCGATGGCAGTGTCGGACGCGGAGAGTTCGCGCGACCTGACGCTGGTGGACGCAATCGAAGGCGAGGAAGTCCTGTTCGAAGCGGTATGCGCGCCCACGCTGTCGCGCGACGGCGTACGACTGGGCATGGTCACAGTAATGCGCGACGTCACCGACCTGCGCCGCGCGGACGAAGAATTGCGCGCCAACTATGACCGCTTGCGGGCCGCCGAAGAAGTTGTCCGCCAGGACCGCGACCGCCTGAACCTGATCGTGGAGAACGTGGGCGACCCGATCGTGGTGTGCGACAGCAACGCCAAATTCGTGCTGATCGATCCGCTGGCGAACGAACTGTTTGGCCCGGAGGATCCGGGCGCACGCGACGCCAACCAGATGAAGAACCTGGCGAAGTTCGACGCCTACATCACGGCGTTTACCTTCGCCTTCTCGCACAAGGAAAGCGCGCCGCTGCGGCTGTATAACCCGACATCGCAGTCGGAAATCGAATACGACACGCGCTCCGGCAAGATTTATGACGAACGCGGCCAGGTGAGCTACACCGTGACCGTGCTCCGCGACTTCACCGCCCTGCGCAAGCTGGAACAACTGCGCATGGAGCGGCGCATGTTGGAGATGGAAAAGTTCGCCGCCACCGGCCGGCTGGCAGGCACGATCGCCCACGAGGTCAACAACCCGATGGAAGCGATCAAGAACGCCATCTTCCTGCTGGAAGCGTCGGTCAAGCCGGAAGCCGCGCCGATCTACGACATCCTGAAGAAGGAAACGGAGCGCGTGGCGCGCATCGTGCGCCAGATGCTGGGCCTTTACCGCCACTCCGAGCAGGTTGGGACGGTAGACATCAACAGCCTGATCGACGAGACGCTGCAACTGTTCGCGCGCCAACTGGAGCGCGCGTCGGTGAAGGTAATGGCGGAAATGACCGAGATCCCGCAGATCGTGGGCTCGTCAGACCAGCTGCGGCAGGTGATTTCGAACCTGGTGGTGAACGCGCGCGACTCCATGCCGGAATCCGGCGGCAGGCTGTATGTGCGGACGCGACATGTTCCCGCCGACGACGGCGTGCACGGCAAGATCCAGCTGACGATTGCGGATACCGGCTTCGGCATCCCCGAACAGTCCCTGGCGACGATCTTCGAGCCGTTCTTCAGCACGAAGGGCGAAAAGGGGACGGGATTGGGGTTATGGATCGTGAAAGGCATCCTGGAGAACCATAGCGGCAAGATCCGGGTTCGCAGCCGGGTGGGTAAGGGCACGATATTCAAGATTGAGCTTCCGGTGGTGCGGTAATGGCGGCGAAAACAGCGCCGGCACAACACAGAGCGATGGGGGACGCTACGGCCAAATCGAAGATCCTGGTAGTAGACGACGAGCCCTCGGTGCTGTTGACGTACCGATTGCTGCTCCAGCAAAAGGGATACGACGTCACGGCGGTGCTCTCCGCGCAGGAAGCGATAGAGCAGCTTGGGAAACAGCCGTTCGACCTGCTGCTATGCGACCTCTCACTGGAGGAGCAGCGCAGCGGCTTCGACGTGGTGGAGTTTGGACGGGAGAAGCACCCGCGCCTGCGGTCGGCGCTGCTGACCGGGTACGCCACCATGGAAGCCACGGAGAAGGCGGAGAAGAGCGGCGTGGCGATGC
>Ga0157369_10000230_pt1 | contig 77399 bp, 80 predicted proteins | sample C25metaG_FD_113461 | JGI IMG/M metagenome (GOLD analysis project Ga0157369, IMG submission 113461) | Corn rhizosphere microbial communities from Kellogg Biological Station, Michigan, USA - C2-5 metaG | ecosystem: Host-associated > Plants > Roots > Rhizosphere > Soil | place: USA: Michigan... | reverse complement strand
GCGCCGCCGGCCGCGACGCCGGGGTGCCCCGGCTGCTTCTCGGCGGTTGCGTGGTCGCAAACGCCAGGCTCCGTCAGGTCGCGATCGAGAGAACGGATGCCGCGGGCATCGCCCTGCGCATCCCGCCCCTGTCGCTCTGCACCGACAACGGCGCGATGATCGCCGCTCTCGGCGCCCAGCTGGTGATGGCCGGGCACGCGCCCTCAGCGCTCTCGTTCGGCGCGGATTCGACCCTTCCGGTGACCAATATCCAGGCATAAGATGCCGAGCGGCAGGGCGGCGCGATATCGTGGCGGCATGACAGACCCCACCGAGCAGCCTCGCACGCCGTCGTCCGCCCCGCAGTACCAGCCGGGGGCGGGGCAGCCCGGCGCGCAGCCGCCGTACGGGCAGGCGTCGCAATACGGGCAACAGCCGTACGGACAGCAGCCGTACGGACAGCAGCCGTATGGCGCGCAGCCCTATGGGCAGCAGCCCTACAGCCAGGCCGGCTACGGGGAGCAGCAGAAGTACAACGTGCTCGCCATCGTGTCGCTGGTGTCGTCGTTCTTCATCTCGCCGGTCGCGGTGGTCACCGGGCACATCGCGCTGCATCAGATCAAGCGCACCGGTGAGCAGGGGCGCGCGTTGGCCATCACCGGCCTGGTCCTCGGGTACCTCGGCGTGCTCGCGCTCATCGTCGTCGGGATCATCGCCGTGGTCGGGTACTTCGTATTCGCCGCCAACCCGGGGCAGTACAGCACCTTTTAGGTGACAGCGCGAAAGGAAGCACCACCATGAGCGATCCGCAGAACCCGCACACCGACCGCCCGCAGGGTGAGCCGCAGAACCCGCAGAACCCGCAGAACCCGCAGGACCGGCAGGCGCCTCCGTCGAACCCGCACTCTCCACAGACTCCGCCGGCGCCGCCCAGCCCGCCGAACGCCCCGCAGGGTCCTCACGGTTCTGTGCCCGCTCCCGGGTTCCCGCCCCCGGGCGCCCCAGGTCACCCGGGGCAGCCGGCCGCTCCGGGCCAGCCGGGTCAGCCGGGCCAGTACGGCACCCCGAATCCCTACGCGACACCGGCTTACCCCGGGGCCACCGCCTACTCGAACCCGGGCCCCTACCCGGGCCAGCCTGGGCCGTACCAGGGTCAACCCGGTCCGTACGGGCAGCAACCGGGCCAGTATCCGGGTGCGCCGGCGAAGCAGCCGGTGCTCAGCATCATCTCGATGGTGGCAGGCATCCTCGGCATCGTCGGCTTCCCCGTTGTCGCGTTCATACCTGTCGTCGGCGGCGTGCTCGGCTTGTTCATCCCGGCGGCTGCGGTCGTGCTCGGCTTCCTCGGCAAGAGCAAGGAGCCCGGCGCCAAGGGGTTCTGGCTCACCGGCATCATCACCGGCTTTGTCGGGCTGGTGCTGGCGATCGTCGATATCATCCTGTGGAGCGTGGTCCTCACGAACCTGCCCAACATCACCTACTGATAGCGTGCGGGGCGCTTGAGGGTCGACTGAGGTCCGATCGACGACGCCCCGGGGGAGCGGATGAGCAGCGAGGAACAGGATCCGGCACGGCCGGCCGATCCCGTGCTGCCCGCGGCGTCGCCGCCGGACTCCCCGCCAGTGCCGCCGGCCCCGCCGGCGGCCAACGGTGAGCTCCCGTACGAGTCGACGGTCACGGCACCCACGCGCTGGGTGCCCTACGTGTACAGCGAGCGGGAACTGCAGGCGGTGACGAGCCGTCGTGGCCTGGCCACGGCATCCGTCGTTTTCGGTCTGCTCGGCTTGATCGGTGGGGTCTTCGGCATCTGGGGCGCGCCGCTGTCGGCGATTGCGACCGTGCTGGCGCTGATCGCGAGCGTGCGGCAGCGCTGGGCGTGGTTGCGCTGGGCCCTGGGCCTCGCGACGGGACTCGTGGGGCTCCTGCTCACGGCGGGGTGGGTGTACTACACCACGGCTGTCATTCCCCGACTCTGGGGCCGCTGACCCCCACGCGAGTGCTCGCTTTTTGGGGTTATCCGTGCGTTATTCCCCCAGATTCTGAGCACCCGCGCCAGTGGGTGTGAGGGAACGAACCCGCGAACGCGTCAGGGGCGGATGCGCTCGACCAGGAGCGCCGCGCGGGCTCCGGCGACGCGCGTGAGCACGATGGTGCCCGACTCGGGGCCCTTCGGCTTCAGCCGGGTGCGCAGGGCGGCCGGGTCGACGTCGACTCCGCGCTTCTTGATCTCGAGCGTGCCGATGCGCCGGGCCTGCAGGGCCTGGCGCAGCTTCTTCTCATCGGCCGGCAACACGTCGAGCACCCGGAAGGCCGTCGCGAACGGAGTGGGCACGTGATCGTCAGAGGTCAGGTACGCGATCCCCTCGCTCAGCATGCGGGCGCCGAGCGACCGCGCAAGGTCGCCGATCAGGCGCGCCCGGATGACCGCGCCGTCGGGTTCGTAAAGGTAGTCGCCGAGCGGGCCCACCTCCTCGTCGGCGCTGTCGCCGGGGCCGGTGAGCTCGTTGCTTCCGGTCGCCGACAGCACCAGCGCCGCACGACGGATGCCGCGGCGCGCGAGCACGTCGAACCACAACGCCATCTCGACGAGCCGGCCATCGACCGAGACCCATTGCGCCTCGGCGGTGGGCGGGATCTCCGATCGGTCGTGACCGGGCCCGAGCTTGATGCCGGTGGGAAGGCGCGCTCCCAGGCCGAACGCGAAGTCCAGTGAGGGGGAGTAGTCGCTCGAGTCGGACAGCCGCGCCGTATTGCTGTGGCCGGCCGTGCGCCGGGCGGGGTCGAGCCAGACCCCGTCGAAGCCGGTGAGGTCGACCGACTCCGCGGTGCCGTGCCGTGCTTCGGCGCCGGGGAACGGGGCCAGGTTGAAGCTCGCGATGGTGGCGGTCACCTCGTCGGCATCCACCGCGGTCACCGCGAGGTCCATTGCAGCCATCGCCATCGCGTCCCCGCCGATCCCGCTGCCGAGGTCGGCGATCCGGTGCAGCCCGGCGCCGCTGAAGCGGCCGGCGTGCAGTGCGGCCACGCGCAACCGGGTGGCCTGTTCCAGTCCGGCCTCGGTGAACAGCATCCGGTCCGCGAACTCGCCGAACTTCACCCGCGCCTTCGCCCGCAGTTTCGACTGGGTGAGCACGGCGGCGACGAGACCCGGGCTGTGCCCCGCCTTGCGGAGCTCGTTCACCAGGCGCAGCACATCCGTCGACGACTCATACGCCGGCAGTGAGTCCAGCAGGCGGAGGCCCTCGGGAGAGAGAAGCTCCACGAGCTCGGCACGGTCCATCCCGCCACGCTAACACCGATGCCTTCTGGCACTCACGTTGCGTGAGTGCCAGAAGGGCCCTAAACTCGTGTTAGCACTCTCGACGTGAGTCTGCTAACTATGTCTTAGTCAAGAAAGAGGTCAAACGTGTCGGTCTCCATCAAGCCGCTCGAGGATCGCATCGTCATCAAGCAGGTCGACGCAGAGCAGACGACTGCTTCTGGTCTTGTCATTCCTGACACCGCGAAGGAGAAGCCCCAGGAGGGCGAGGTCATCGCCGTGGGCCCCGGCCGCATCGACGACAACGGAAACCGCGTTCCGCTCGACGTTGCCGTCGGCGACAAGGTGATCTACTCGAAGTACGGCGGAACCGAGGTCAAGTTCAGCGGCGAGGACTACCTCGTGCTGTCTGCCCGCGACGTGCTCGCTGTCGTCGTCCGCTAAGGACGGCACCCACGCTTCACCCGAATCCCGGATGGCCTGGCCATCCGGGATTCGTTTTGTCAGCTCAAGGAGGGTAGTCGGGGATGGAAGACGCGCCGATGACGGGGAACGGTCGGGCGCCGCGTACGGAGCACAGCAAAGGCCTGCTGTACGGCATCGCCGCCTACGGGCTCTGGGGCGTGCTGCCGCTGTACTTCCTGCTCCTTGCGCCCACCGGCGCGTTCGAGATCGTCGCCTGGCGCGTGCTCTTCTCCCTCGTCTTCTGCGCGATCGTGATTGCCGCGACCGGGGCCAAGGACGCCATGTGGGCGCTCCTCCGCAAGCCCCGCACGGTGCTGACCATGGGCCTGGCGGGCGCGCTGATCTACGTGAACTGGCAGACCTACGTCGTCGCCGCCACCACCGGCCACGTCGTCGAGGCCGCGCTCGGCTACTTCATCAACCCCATCGTGACGGTGCTCCTCGGCGTGCTGGTCTTGCGTGAGCGGCTCCGGCCCGCCCAATGGGCAGCGGTCGGCATGGCGCTCGCCGCGGTGGTCGTGCTCACAGTGGCCTACGGCGCACTGCCCTGGATCGCCGTGATCCTCGCCCTCTCCTTCGGCGGTTACGGGTTGATCAAGAAGCGGGTCGGCGACGACGTCGACGCGCTCACCGGGCTCACGCTCGAGACCGCGTGGCTGGTGCCGGTGGCCATCATCCAGCTCATCGTTGTCGCGCTCACGTCGGGCCTGACCTTCGGCACGGTGTCGCCCCTGCACACGATCGGCCTCCTGGCGGCCGGCGTGGTGACGGCCGTGCCGCTGCTCCTGTTCGCATCCGCTGCTCGCCGCCTGCCGCTCAGCGTCATCGGCCTCCTGCAGTTCCTCACCCCGGTGATGCAGTTCCTCGTGGGGGTTTTCCTGCTGCACGAGCCGATGCCTCCCGAGCGGTGGATCGGCTTCGGGCTGGTGTGGATCGCGCTGGTGATGTTCGCCGTGGACATGATCGTGTCGGGCCGCCCTCCGCGTACGCGGTCGGTGTCGGCGCGGACGGTCGCACCTGCCGAAAGCGCGGGAGACCCGCAGTAGACTGGCCGCGGTTTTTCCGTTCCGTGAAAACGGAACTTCCGCCGCGCTCGAGGAGGACTGTGCAGGTCGTCATCCGGTCCCTCAACGTGCTCCGTCTGCTCGCCCGCACTCCCCGAGGAATGGGCCTCGGCGAGATAGCGGAGGCACTCGCCCTTCCCGTGGCGACAGCCCACCGGCTGCTCGCCGTGCTCGAGGGCGAGGGGTTCGTCACGCGCTCGAGCGTCAACCGCCGCTACTTCCTCGGGCCGGCGTCGCGGGAGCTCGGGCAGTCGGCGCTGCCCGGGCAGTCGCCGTTGGTCACTGCGCACCGCGCGATCGCGGACGCCAGTCGGGACAGCGGTGAGACAGTGTTCCTGTGCGAACTGGTCAACAGCCGCGTCGTGTGCTTGGCATTGACCGAGTCCCCGCGTCCGTTGCGGTTGTTCGTGCGCGTCGGACAGGACATGCCCCTGCACGCGGCGGCGTCCGCGCGCGTGCTGCTGGCGTGGCGTGATACTGACGAGGTGCGGCGGATGCTGGGTGAGCAGCCGCTCCGCGCCTTCACTCCGGACACCCCCACGTCTGTCGACGAGGTGCTCATTCGTTTGGAGACCGTGCGAGCCCGCGGCTTCGACATCTCGGAGTCGGAGCTCGACCAGGACGTGTGGGCGGTGTCCGCCCCGGTGCGCGCTTCCACCGACGAGGTCGTGGCATCCGTGACCCTGGCGGCGCCGGGCCAGCGCTTGCGTTCCGAGAGTGACCGCTCCGCTGCCGGCGCCGTCATCCGTTCCGCCGCAGCTGCGATGTCCGCCGACCTCGGCTGGCAGCCGGTGGACGGTGCCGGGGCGCCGGTACGCTGAAGCATCCGAGGGCATTGACAGCGCGGTAACGGACGCTCATCCTAGACGGATACCTCCACGTGGAAGAGGAGTGTTCGTGAGATGGAAACTGGACTGGTTGTCGATAAGGATGCGGGGGCGATCGAAGAGGCGCCGCCCGGACCCGGCGTGGCCGATCTCTCCGTGGAACTTGGCGGACTGCTGCTGAAGAATCCGGTCATGCCCGCCTCAGGCTGCTTCGGACCAGAGCTCGCCCCGCTGCTGCCGCTCGCCCAGCTCGGAGCGGTCGTCACCAAGACCGTCTTCGCTGAGCACCGGTCGGGCAATCCCGCACATAGACTCACGGAGACGCCCTACGGCATGCTCAACAGCGTCGGGATCCCGAGCCCGGGAAGCGAGGGTTTCCGCAACGGGCTCCTGCGCCGCTACCAGGCCAGCGGCACGCAGGTGGTGGTCAGCATCGGGGGTCTGTTCACCCGTGAGTACTACACCGTCGCCGAGGACCTCGCCGACGAGGACATCGACGCATTCGAGGTGAACGTCTCGTGCCCCAATCTGGAGCACGGCGGCCTGGCGATCGGCACGTCGCCGAAGCGCGTGGCTGAGGTCGTCGCCGGCGTGCGGGAGCGCGTCAGCCGGCCGGTCTTCGTGAAGCTCACGCCCACGGTCAGCGCGATCGGCGAGGTGGCGAGGGCCGCCGAAGACGCCGGGGCGGCGGCTGTGACCGTCGCCAACAGCTTCTCCGGGATGTCGGTCAACATCGTGTCGCGCAGCAGCACCCTGGGTACGGGCGCCGGCGGCTACACCGGTCCCGGCATCAAGCCGCTCGCGCTCAAGCTCGTTCGCGATGCCGCTAACGCCGTCGGCATCCCCGTGATCGGCTGTGGGGGCATCGCCACCGCGGAGGACGCGGTGGAGTTCCTGATCGCCGGCGCCACCGCTGTGCAGGTGGGGACCGCGACATTCACGCGTCCGACGTCGATGGCCGACATCATCCGCGACCTCGGTCCGCTGTGCGCGCGACTGGGCGTGGGCCGGCTGGCCGAGCTGATCGGCACCCTGGATTCTGAAGTGGAGGCACGATGACCGAGCCGGTCGTCAGGACGACCAACGAGAGCTGGCAGCTCGTGAAGCTGCCGCAGATCGGCCGGCCTGCTCCCACCGCCGGACCCGCGCTCGTACTAGCACACGAGCGACTCGGTGACCGTTACATGTCGCTCACCCTCGACGCGCCGTCGATCGCAGCATCGGCGCAGCCCGGTCAATTCGTCATGCTGACCGCCGCGCGCTCCGGCGAGAACGCCCCCGCCCTGCCGCGGCCCATGGCGGTGTATTCTCGCGACCCGGTCGCCGGCGCGATCGAGATCCTCTACGGCGTCATCGGTGAGGGCACGCGTCGTCTGGCGACCTTCGCGCCCGGCGAGCAGATGTTCGTGGTGGGGCCGCTCGGCCGGTGCTTCGAGTTGACCGACGCGCGCAGCGTGCTCCTTGTCGGGCGCGGCATCGGCACGTGCTCGCTCACCACCGTGGCGGAGGAGGGCGAGCGGCTCGGACTGGAGACGATCGCCGTGACGAGCGCTCGTACTGCGGAGGCAGTGATCGGGGCAGACTTCTATCGCGCGCGTGGCGCGAAAGCCGTCTACGCGGTGACGGACCAGGACGGCAGCAGTTCGCCGGACTCCCTCTTCGACGTGCTGACGGCCGACTGGGACAGCGCGCCGCCGGACACCATCATGACGTGCGGGTCGGACCGGCTCACCAGGCTTTGCGAGCGCCTGGGCGCGCGGTGGGGGGCGCGCCTGCAGGTGTCGGTGGAAGCACATATGGCCTGTGGTCTCGGCTACTGTCATGGCTGCGCGTCGGGCGCGAGAAGCGAGGGAGACGAGAGCCCGCTCATCTGTCATGACGGCCCGGTTTTCTCCTGGGAGCCCGGAACCCCGTCGGCTCGGTGAGGCGAGGGGGCTCGGGCCCAGCCCGGCGCGTGCCACGCGTTGGGGGCCGCTCGTGGCGTTCACGCTCCTTCGCCGGGCGGCTAGAGTCTGGTGCTATGACAGATCTACGGCGGCACGCTCCGGGGAAGGAGTCGCTGTACACGCAGCTGCGTACGGCGGTCTTCAACGGCGAGTTCCGCCCAGGCACCATCCTCGTCGAGACCGCCGTCGCGGAGTCGTACGGGGTGAGCCGCACCCCAGTGAGAGAGGCGCTGCGCGCCCTCGAGAAGGACGGCATCCTCCAGTATCGCGGCCGCCACCTGATGGTGCGGGTCACTACGCTCGAAGAGGTCATGGAGATCTACGACTGCCGAATCGTGCTCGAGGGCACCGCCGCGGGCTGGGCGGCCAGGGCGCGCTCCGATAACGACCTTGTGCTTCTCGAGCTGGCGCTGAACGAGATGGTCAAAGCTGCCGATTCGTCCCCCTACGAGCAAGCCACGGTGAACCACGCCTTCCATGACCGGCTCTGGCGCTCAAGCCACAACGCCACCCTCGTCGACCTGCTCTCCCGCCTCGAGGTGCACATCCGGCGCTACCCCGAACCCACGGTCAGCCGGCCCGGTCGATGGCCCGCGGTACTCGAAGAGCACGCCGCGATCATCGAAGCCGTGCGGCGTCAGGACGAGGAGGAAGCGGCCCGGCTGAGCAGGGAACACATGGCGATTGCGCGGGACCTCCGGCTGCGTATGGTGCGGGAGAGTCAGCCCAAATAATCCCGCTCGGGAATGTCTTCCGATCTCTTGACTGCCCATCGAGTACCGCTGTATACATTTACTGCGGGGGATGCCCTGGCACCACGATGGAGAGGTGAAGCTATGTTCAACGATGAATATTCGAGCTCCAGGCGGCACTCGGCGCGGCACGTGGCATGGCGGGTAGCTGCCGTCGGCACGGCGCTCGCCCTGGCGCTCACCGGCTGTTCTTCCGGTGGTGGCGGCGGCGGGAACGGCGGCAGCGGCGGGAAGAATGTCAAGGTGAGCGAGGTCCGCCTCGGGACGATCCTGCCCCTTACCGGCTCCACCGCCCAGAACGGCAACAACTCCCTGCGCGGCATCGAACTCGCCGTCGAGCAGATCAACGATGCCGGCGGCATCAAGTCGATGGGCGGAGCGAAGATCAAGCTCTCGACAGCAGACGCGACCAGCGACGCGGCCAAGGCCGCGAGCGCCGCCACCCAGTTCCTGTCGAAGGGCGAACCGCCCCTGGCCATCGTCGGCGCCTACGCAAGCGGCCTGACGATCACCGTTGCCCGCGTCACCGAGCGCGCGAAGGTCCCGCTGCTCAGCACCGGATTCGCCGATGAGCTCACCCACCAGGGCTACAAATACTTCTTCCAACTGCCCCCGGCCTCATCGCTGATGGGGGCCGCACAGTTCAACTACGCGATCGACATCGCGAAGAACGCCGGCAAGACCATCGACAAGGTGGCCATCGTCTACGCCAACAATGCCTACGGTGAGTCGCAGGCGAAGGCGCTCAAAGCGCAGGCTGACAAGGCCGGCAAGACGGTCGTGCTGAACGAGGGCTACTCCCCGAACATCACCGACGCCGGACCGATCGTCTCGAAGATCGTCGCTTCGAAGCCCGACGCGATCTACTCGATCGCGTACGTGCCCGACTCGGTCCTGCTCATGCGCGCCTTGAAGGCCCAAGGCAGTGAAGTGCCGATCTTCGGCGGCACCGGCGGGTACATCACCCCCGACTTCGTCAAGGCGCTCGGCGATCAGGTGAACGGCGTCTTCAGCATCACGACGAGCAACCCTGACGGATACGGCGACATCGGCGCGGCGTACCTCAAGAAGTACGGTGAGTTCATGCCGCAGGAGGCCCACGACAACGCAGCAGCGGTGTACATCTTCGCGCAGGCGCTCGAGGAGCACCCGACGACGGACTCGACCGACCTTGCCAAGTACCTGCACAAGGGCAAGTTTGACCAGGGTGCGGCGGGATCTATGCCGGGCGGTGTGGTCCAGTTTGACGAGACCGGCGTGAACATCAACGCCAAGCCCGTCATGGTGCAGTGGCAGGACAAGAACCTGATCGGAGTGTGGCCGGCCGACGTCGTCAAGGGCAAGCCGGTCTGGCCGGGCAAGTAGTCGCCGCCGGGATCGGGTACCAGTCGAATGGAAATCCTGAGTGACGTCGCACAATCGGTAGCGAACGGCCTGCTGATAGGCAGCGTGTACGCGCTGATCTCGGTCGGGCTGACCCTGATCTTCGGGGTCATGAACATCGTGAACTTCGCCCATGGCGAATTCCTCATGGTGGGCATGTTCGGCGCCTACTTCGCCAGCACCGCGTTCGGCCTGGATCCTTTGTGGATCGCGCCGCTGATCGGCGTAGGCGGGTTCCTGCTGGGCGCCTTGGTTGAACGGTCGATCATCGAACCGATCATCAAGGCGCCCCAGTCGGCCCAGATCATCGCCACGGTCGGCCTCGGCATCATCCTGGCCAACGGCGCGGCCGCCATCTTCGGAAACAACTTCCTCAGCGTGAAGACGCCGTACCAAGGGGAGACGTTCTCGCTGTTCGGGCTGCACTTTGCCGCCACTTTCGTGTACGCCGCCGCGTACGCGGTCGTGATGGCGGTGCTGCTCGCCCTGTTCCTGAACAAGACCCGGTTCGGCAAGGCAATGCGGGCCACCGCCCAGAACCGGGGCGCCGCCCAGCTGCTGGGGATCGACCCGAAGCGGATGTACATGGTCGCGTTCGGCCTCGGCGTGGCGCTCGTCACGCTGGCCGGTTCCGTCATCCTCCCGTACACGCTCGTCTACCCGTTCATCGGCCAGCAGTACGTGTTGATCATGTTCACGGTCGTCGTGCTCGGCGGGCTCGGGTCGATCCGGGGGGCCATCATCGCGGGGCTCGTGGTGGGCGTCATCCAGTCGCTCTCCACGCTCCTGCTGCCCAGCGAGCTTCAGAACCTGCCCGTTTTCATCGTCTTCTTCATCGCGCTCGTGCTGATCTCAGGGGGGGTGCTCAGCCGTGTCCGTAACGCGTCAGTCAAGCTCAAGCGCAGCTAGTTTTGTGAGGTCGCTGCCCACATCGCGACCCTGGCAGATCGGCCTCGCAGTCGTGGTGCTGGCCGCACTGTTCCTGGCCCCGCTGTACCTGCAGAGCAGTTACAGCGTCCGCATCCTCGTGCTCGTCTGCCTGTTTGGAGCGGCGTCGACCGGATGGAACCTCATCGGAGGCTACGCGAACCAGATCTCGCTCGGTCACACCGTCTTCTTCGGGATCGGCGCGTACGCCACGGTGATCTTCCAGGGGTCGCTGGGATTGAGTCCGTGGCTCGCGATTCCCACGGGCGTCGTGCTCGCGGTCATCGTGGCGCTCCTGATCGGCTGGCCGACGTTCCAGCTCTCGGGACACTACTTCGCCCTGGCCACCCTCGCCTTGCTGCCCGTGTTCCACATCATCGCAACCTACTGGGAGGACCTCACGGGCGGGTCTGTCGGCATCTCGGTGCCGATTCTGCCCTCAGGGTTCGACACTCTGCAGTTCGACACACCGACTCCGTTCTTCTACCTCGCTGCCATCCTGCTGGTGCTGGTCATGATCCTGGCCCGGTGGGTGCGCTACTCCGTGCTGGGCCTGCAGCTCGATGCGATCCGGCTCAATCCGCAGGCATCGACCCTGGCCGGGGTCAACCAGTTCCGCGCCAAAATGAAGGCGCTCGTCATGAGTGCGGCGGTGGTCGCCATCGCCGGTTCCCTCTACGGGGCCTTCCTGCAGTTCATGGACCCGGACACGGCTTTCTCGTGGAACACGACGCTCAACCTCGTGCTGTTCTCGATGGTCGGCGGGGTGCGCTTCTGGTGGGGTCCCGCCCTCGGGGCCCTCATCCTCATCCCCTTCGGCGAGTTCGCCTCGGCCCAGCTCACCGGCAACCTGGCCGCGCTCGGCCAGCTGGCGTATGGCGTACTGCTAATCCTGCTCGTGCTGTTCCAGCCGCGCGGCATCGGGGGGCTCTTCTCGATTCTGTGGCGCAGGGCGACGGGGAGGAAAGCATGAACGACATCCTGAGGGTTGACCGGCTGTCGCAGCGCTTCGGCGGACTGCACGCGTTGAAGGAGGTGAGCTTCGACGTCATCGAGGGCGAGATCCTCGGGATCATCGGCCCGAACGGCGCCGGCAAGTCCACGTTGTTCAACGCAATTGTCGGGGTCGTTCCGCCCGTTTCCGGTCACGTGTGGTTCAAGGACGAGGACCTTGTTGGAGTCCCCCCGCACGAAGTCATGGCCAAAGGCGTCGCCAAGACGTCGCAGAGTGTCCAGGTCTTCGACGAGATGACGGTGCTCGACAACGTCGCCGTGGCGGCCCTGCTCGCAAATGACACCATCAAGTCAGCACGGGAGGCGGCGCGCGGCGAACTGGAGTTCTGGGGTCTGCAGTCGTACGCGGACGTCGCCGCCCAGGACCTCACGCTCGCGCAGCGCTCCACGCTCGAGCTGGCTCGGGCGATGATGCTCCATCCCGCCGTCCTGCTCGTCGACGAGGTGATGGCGGGCCTCAACGAGGTGGAGGTCGACCAGATGCTCGACCGCATGATGCAGGCCAACCGGGAACGCAGCGTGACTCTCATCGTCATTGAGCACAACATGAGGGCGCTCATGCGGATCTCGCACCGCATCCTGGCCCTCGACTACGGTGCGGTCATCGCGCTCGGCGAACCCGCAGAGGTCAGCAAGAATCAGCGCGTCGTGGACGCCTACCTGGGGGTGGAGTAATGGGGCTCGAGATCACCGACCTGCAGTCCGGCTACGGCAACATCGAGGTGCTGCACAAGATCTCCCTCACCGTGGACGACGGCGACTACGTGGCCGTGGTCGGAGCGAACGGGGCCGGGAAGACCACCCTCCTCAAGTCGATCTCAGGAACGGTCCGCGCCAAGGGCGGGTCGATCATGTTCAACGGCAACAACCTGCTCGCGAGACCTGCGCACAAGGTGCCCCAGTTGTTGATCGCCCACGTCCCGGAGGGGCGCCAGATATTCCCCGAACTGAGCGTGTATGACAACCTCATGGCCGGCGCCTGGCTCGTGAAAGACAAGGAACAGCGCGCCCGGACGCTCGGCGAAGTGTACGACCTGTTTCCGCGGCTGAAGGAGCGCAGCGGCCAGATGGCCGGCACCCTTTCCGGCGGCGAGCAGCAGATGGTGGCCGTCGGCCGGGCACTGATGCTTCGCCCCAAACTGATCATGCTCGACGAGCCCTCGCAGGGACTCGCGCCGAAGCTGGTCACCGAGATGTACCAGCAGCTCGCGGAAGTGCACGGGCTCGGTACCAGCGTGCTCCTGATCGAACAGAACACCACCGCGGCCCTCAAGTACGCCAAGCGGGCGTATGTGATGGAGCAGGGCCGCATCACGATGAGCGGATCGTCCGAGGAACTGCGCGGCAGCGAAGAGATCCGCAAGGCATATCTAGGGATATAAGAAAATGAGACTACTGGTCAAGAACGGTTCCGTCGTCACCCCGGATGGCGTGCAGGAGGTGGACATCCTCTGCGAGAACGGCACGATCGCAGCGCTGCTGGAGCGCGGCCATGAGGCCCAGGCCGACGAGGTGCTCGACGTGGCCGGCCAGCTGGTCTTCCCCGGCTTCATCGACCCGCACGTGCACTCACGCGACCCCGGCCTCACCGAGAAGGAGGACTTCGCCCACTCCACTCTCGGCGCCCTGACAGGGGGAGTGACGACGATCCTCGAGATGCCCAACGCGGTCCCGCCGGTCGACTCCGCGGACATGTTTCGCCAGCGCCGCGAGCACCACGAAAAGGTCGCCTGGGTTGACTTCGGTCTGTGGGGCATCGCGATCGGAGACAGCAACCTCGACGAAATCGGGCCGATGTTCGAGGAGGGCGCCGCAGCGGTCAAGTTGTTCTGGGGCTACGCATTGCGCAAGGAAACCAAGCAGCTCGTCTACAACATCGGCGATGAGCCGCCGGAGAACCTGATCCTTCCGCCCGAGAACGGTGGCGTTCTACGAATCTTCAAGGCGGTCGCTGCCGCCGACGGCCTCCTCGGAGTGCACTGCGAGGACCGCGACATCTTGGCGACAAGCGAGCAGGACCTCGGTCATCCGATCGAGTCGTACGACGACCTGCTCGCAGCCCGGCCCGCGGTGGCCGAAGCGACCTCGATCGCCGTCGGAGCGCAGTTCTCGAAGGCGACCGGATGCCGCTTCCACGTCGTGCACATGGCGTCGGAGGAGGGTGCGGACGTGGTGCGCGCGGCGCAGGACGAGGGCCTGCCCGTCACCGCTGAGACCTGCCCCCAATACCTGTCGCTCAGCGCAGAGGACTACGACCGGATCGGACCGATGATGAAGGTGTATCCGCCGATCCGCGGCCAGGAGAACCAGGGCGCGCTCTGGGAAGCCGTCAACGACGGCACCATCGTGTCGATCGGCTCCGACCACGCACCTCACACCGTCGCGGAGAAATCCCAGCCCCTCGCCACGCAGCCAGCCGGCGGAGTGGGCTGTGAGACGTTCGGCCCCGTCATGCTCGACCGCATGTTCAAGGGCGACACCACCCCCGAGCGGTTGGCCGAGGTGATGTCGACCTCGACGGCGAAGCTGTATGGCCTCTACCCGCGCAAGGGAGCCATCCTGCCAGGTAGCGACGCGGACCTCACCATCGTGGACCCCTCGGTGACGTGGACGGTTCGCAACGAGGAGCTGGTGGCGAAGCAGCCGACGAGCGCGTGGAACGGTTTCGAGCTGACCGGCATGCCCACCGTGGTGGTCCTTCGCGGTGAAGTCGCGATGAAGGACCGCAAGCCGGTCGGTGAGCACCGCGGCCGCTTCGTGGCCGCCCGCCACGTCTCCGAGTAGCGACATGTCCGCCAGCCTCCTCGATCGTGCGGTCAGCGTGGCCGCGGGCCTCGAGCTTGACCTGGTCCCGCCGGAGGCGCTCCGCCAAGCCGGTTACGTCATCGCGGACACCGTCGGGGTGACGAGCGCGGGGACGAGGCAGCCCGAGATGCGCGCGCTCCTCGAGCTGTCGCGGGCCGAGGGCACGGTCGGTGACCCCGCTGGCGACGGTAGTCGTGCGCCCGGCCGGTCCGCCACGGTGCTCTCCACGCCCCGCTCGGCGTCGACACCCGCGCAGGCAGCGTTCCTGAACGCCACGGCGGGCAGTTTCCTTGAGCTCGACGAGGGCATGCGGCCCACGGGGCATCCGGCCATGCAGATAGTGCCGGCTGCGCTCGCGGTGGCGGAGGCCCGAGGCACGAGCGGTGCTGAGCTGCTCCACGCCGTGCTCGCGGGATACGAGGTCACCAGCCGGCTGTTCCGGGCGTTCCGGCTCCGTTACCCCGTGCACCCGCACGGACACATAGGCGCCGTCGGCGCCGCTGTAGCGGTTGCTCTGCTCGAACGCAGCGACCCGGTTCCGGCCGCCCGCATCGCTGGAACCACGCCGGTCCTCTCGGTGTGGGACGCCTGCTACGAAGGGGCGACGGCACGCAACACGTGGATGGGCCTGGCGGCGCAATCCGCAGTGCGCGCGTCCACGCTGGCGCGAGCAGGATTCGCCGGCTCGACGAGAGCGCTGGAGGTGGCCTTCGGCCAGATTGCCGGTGATCTTGTGGACCCCGGCGCCCTTGAAGCGCCTCTCGATTACGGCAGGCTTGGCATCCGCAGCAACTACTTCAAGCTCCACAGTGCGTGCGCCCTCTCGCATGCGGCGCTTGACGCGATGCTGCAGTTGGGTGCGCCGGAGGTGGGCGCGATCGAGAGCATCGTCGTCGAGACGGTGAGCAACAACATCAAGCTCGACCGCCAGCCGCAGCCCAATGACCTGTCCGCCCGGTTCTCACTCCCGTATGCGGTCGCGACGGCCGCTATCCTCGGCCGCACCGACCCCGAGGCCTTCAGCTACCGCCCCCACGTCGCCGAGCTCGCCCGGCGCGTGGAGGTGCGGGAAGCCTCCGACCTCGAGGCCAGCTGGCCGGAATCCTCACCGGCGCGTGTGACGGTGATCACAGCGGACGGCGAGCGGACGGCACAGGTGCAGAACCCGCACGGCTACCACGCAGATCCGGTCACGGAGCCCGAGCTCCGAGCAAAGTTCGACGCGCTCGTGGCCGACCCGGCGCGTGCGGAGGCGTGGTGGAGGCAGTTGACCAGCCTGCCTGAGGTCGAGGACTGCTCCTCTCTTTTCACCGAACCGAGGTGACATCCGTGCGCATCAGCCTCCTCGCCATGGGCGGCACCATCTCCACGAACGCGGGGCCGCAGGGCGCGCTGCCGGTCCTCGGCGCGGGCCAACTCGCCGAGGGCCTGACCGGCGACAGCGGATCCATTCAGATCACGTCCCGGGACGTGCTGCGCGTGTCAAGCCGGGCGGTCACGCTGCAGAACATGTGGGACCTGGCGACGGCGGTGCGCGAGGAGATCGACGACGGCGCCGAGGGCGTCGTCGTCACCCACGGCACGGACACGCTGGAGGAGACGGTTTACGCCCTCGCCCTCCTCGTCAACACCCCCGTCCCCGTCGTCGTGACCGGGGCCATGCGCGTTTCGGGCTCTCCCGGCGCCGACGGACCGGCAAACCTCGCGAGCGCGATCGCCGTCGCGAGCAATCCAGCCTTCGCGGCGTTCGGTCCCGTTGCCGTGTTCCAGGACGAGGTGCACCTGGCCCGATGGGTCACGAAGACGCACAGCGCCCGCGTGGCCGCGTTCACCTCGCCGGCCGCGGGTCCCATCGGCCACGTGGTCGAGGAACGAGCTGTCCCGCTCGTCGGGCCCCCGGCAGTCAACGAGCGGCTTCCTCGGATCGCCGCTCCCGGCAAACGCGTGGAGTTGATCTGGGGCGTGGCCGGGGCGGACGGACTCATCGTTGACGCGATTGCCGACCGCATCGACGGTCTCGTTGTCGCCGGCACCGGCGGCGGTCACGTCGCCCCGCCCCTGGCCGAGTCGCTCGTCGCCGCAGCCGGTGCCGGACTGCCCGTTGTGCTCGCCAGCAGGTGCGCCGACCCGCAGGTGCTGGCCCACACGTACGGCGGGGTCGGCTCGGAGGTGCATCTGCTCTCCAACGGGCTGCACAGCGCCGGCACGCTGTCCGCGGTCAAGGCGCGGCTCCGGCTCGCCTTCGGCCTCGCCGCCGGCATCCCCGCCACCGAATTGTTTCCGAGAGGGTGATCACATGAATGATCCAGCCAGCGAAGTGTCGGTGAGCAAGGAACTGAAGTTCTACGACGAGAACCGGGTGCGCCTCAGCGACATCCAGACTCTCACCGAGCTGCAGCAGGACATCATGCGAGCCTCCTTCCAGCGTGGCACCGTGCACCTGGAGAGCGGCGTGGACCAGCCCTACTTCTTTGAGAAGTACCTCATGGTCGCCCGGCCGACGATCCTGCGGCGCATCGGCCGGTTCCTGGCCGCCCGCATCCCGGCCGGCACGGACCGGGTTGCGGCCCCCACCCTCGGGGCGGTAGCTATCGGCACCGCAGTGTCGCTCGAGAGTGGACTGCCGCTTGCGATCGTGCGCAGCGGGCAGGGGGACACCCGCCGCGGCCGCGCCGTCGAAGGCGGGTTGCATCCGGGGGAGATCGTCGTGCTGATCGAAGACGTCGTCGTCACCGGGCAACGCGCCCTCCGTGCAGTGGAGGAACTCCGCGGCGCTGGCGTGGAGGTGGCGCTGGTACTCAGCGTCGTCGACTGCGACCGCGGGGCGGCGGCGGAATTCGCCAAGGCGGGCCTCGACTACCAGCCGTTGTTCCGATCATCCGTTCTGCTACCAGAGGGAGTCTCATGACCCGGGCCGATGCCGACCGAATCGCCAGTCACCTCGAGGAGTTGTCGCGGATCGGCGACGACCCCCGCGGCGGCTTCTCGCGCCTCGTCTACACAGAACCGGAACGACGTGCGCACGCGTCGTTCCGCCGCTGGCTCGACGAGTACGGGCTCCAGACCTCGACCGATCCGGTCGGCAACTCCTTCGGCGTGCTGCCCGGAAGCGAAAAGCTGCCGTACCTCATGAGTGGCTCCCACCTCGACTCCGTCTACCAGGGGGGCAACTTCGACGGTGCGGCCGGCGTGGTCGCCGCGGTGGAGATCGCCCGCATCTTCGCCGAGGACGGGGGATTGCGGCACCCATTCAGGGTCGTCGCATTCGCGGGCGAGGAGGGCGCCCGCTTCGGGGCGCCCTGCATCGGCAGCCGACTGATGACGGGGGCGTTCTCCGAGGACACGCTTCGTCAACTGACCGACAGGAACGACGTGACGGCCTGGGACGCGGCGCGCAGCGTCGGACTGAAACCGGAGGAGGCGCAGCGTGCGCAGTGGGATCCGACGGACGTGGCCTGTTTCGTAGAAATCCACATCGAGCAGGGGCGTGTTCTCGAAGCCAGGGACCGCCAGCTGGGCGTCGTGCATACGATCGGCGGCAGCACCCGTGTGGAGCTGACCTTCGAGGGGCGCGCGGACCACTCCGGCGCCACCCCCATGTGGTTGCGCCGGGACGCACTCGCCGCCGCCGCCGAGTTCATCCAAGCGGTAGAGCGCCGGGCCCAGCGGCATGCCACCACCGTGGCCACGGTCGGAACGCTTCAGGTGCAGCCCGGGTCCCTCACGACGGTGCCCGGCCGTGTCGTGCTCGGTCTCGACGTCCGCGACATCGACTCGGAGCGGCAGCGGGAACTGACCGAGACCCTCCTCGACGATGCCCTGCGCATCGCGTCAGGTCGGGAGATTCAGGTGACGGCGCGGCAATTGTCGGACCAGTCACCGGTGGTTCTGCACGGAAGCGTGCAGAACGTGCTCGCGGCCGCGGCGACCCGGCAGGGCCTCTCGTTCATCAGCATGGCCAGTGGAGCAAGCCACGACTCGGCCCACCTCGCCAAGCAGGTGCCGACCGGCATGGTGTTCGTGCCGTGCCGGGAGGGCATCAGCCACGCTCCCGAGGAACACGCCGAACCCGCCCATCTCGCGCAGGCGGTCGATGTCGTCGTCGACGCGTTCCGGGCCATCGACTCAGGCGCGTCGGTCTGAGGGGCCGCTGTGACCGTCTACCTCGATGACGATTTCGTCGCCGCGCACCTCTCCACATCCGAGGCATTCGACTGTGTTGAACGCTCGTTCCGGCTGCTCGCCGATGGAACGGCGACCAATGCCATCCGCCGCCGGTCGCAGTCAGGCAATGCAGTCCTCAACGTGATGTGGGCTCTCGCTCCCACCGAGGGAACCATGGGGGTGAAATCGTACCCGGTGGTGCGCACCGACGTCACGCAGGGCACGGTCCTGACCCTGCTGCTCTACTCCATGGAGACGGGGGAGCTCCTGTCGGTGATGAAGGCGGACCGGCTCGGACAGATCCGCACCGGCGCGGCCACCGCCGTCGCCAGCGCGGCCCTCGCGCGGCCGGAGTCGGAAGTGCTCGCCATCTTCGGCACGGGCTACCAGGCCGAGACCCAGGTGCGCGCACTGGCCGCCGCCATGCCGGGCCTTAACGCCGTGCGGGTCGTCGGCCGGAGCGCGGCCCGCCGCGACGCGTTCATCGAGAGAATGGGCGCGGAGCTCCGCCTGGAGATGGTGGCGGACGAGCCCGAGCACGCGGCGTCGGTCGCCGATGTGATCGTCACCGCCACCGGCTCGGCCGAGCCCGTGCTGCGCGGTGCGTGGCTGCGCCCCGGTACCCACATCAACGCGGTCGGCTCGAATGTGATCACGAAGCGCGAGGTCGACCGGGAGGTGCTCGAGCGGTCCGCCGTCATCGTCGTCGACGATCGGGACGTGGCGCGCGCCGACTGCGGCGACCTCGTCGCCAACGACTGGGAGGTCGGCTCCGTCGGCACTGTGGGGGAGGTGCTGACCGGGCGGATCCCCGGCCGATCCTCCGCTGATGACATCACGCTGTTTGAGTCGCAGGGGCTCGCCTTGCAGGATGTCGTCTGCGGTGCCCTGCTCCTGTCACGGGCCCGCGAGCGCGGCCTCGGCCTGACGATCGCCTAAGCGGGCCGGCCGCGCCCGTCGTCAGGACAGCTCAAACTGCGGCACGTCCGACTCGACGAGCTGGGTTCCCGCCGAGATGACGGAAGCAGCGGCGACGACCGTGTGTCCCTGCCCGTCGAGGAGGGTGTGGAGCGAGTTGAGCCGGCGATAGGGGTCGTCGATGGTCGTGACGAGCAGCACCCGGGTGGCGGACGGCAGTTCTTCCTCAATGGTGATCAGTCCCAGGTCGAGGTCCGCCCGGGCGCTCGTGATCCCGAGGTCGCGAGCCACGATGTGCGCGAGGACTGATTCGTCGGGAAGCCCCCAGGTGACGACGAGTTGCGGCTGGTACTCAGCGGCGCGGGCGGCGATGGCGGCTCCGACGCTCTCCGCTGCGGTCGGGTCAACACAGACGTCGATCCAGGTGTCCCCGCCCTCTGAGACGCGGGTGAGCTTTTTGATGTTCGCGGAGAGTTCGTCCGCTGATTCCTCTGCCATTCTGTGATCCTATTCGGCTCGGAGCAGGCGGGGGCAGCTCCACTCTTGAATCGGTCCGAATTGCGGGTGATCTCCCGAGCGCGCGCGGCCCACCCCGTGCTACGATCCTGCGCGTCGCGATGAACCGAGTGCCAGGGCCCTCGCCCTGGTTTCGGGTCTGGATCGAAGCCGATCCGAGCGGAAGGAGCGCCATGAGGCGGCATACCGACCGGTTCCCGCGCCCGCGCGTCCGGCGACGTGCTGCGCGCACCGTGTTCGTCGCGGCACTCGCGACGATACTCAGCGGATGCTCCGCCAGCGCGCCCGCTCCGGCTCCCGTCACCTCGCCGGCCCGCGGCGATCTGCTGCTGAAGGTCGGCACCATCCTGCCCCAGTCCGGCACGCTCGGCGCCCTCGGGCCGCCTCAGGCGGCGGGCGTGGACCTCGCGATCCAGGACATAAACAATGCCGCCGCCGGGGTCTTCGCCAGCTCCCGGCACGCAGACTCCGGGGACAGCGGCGACGGCCTCGCGGCCAAGTCCGCCCGCGCGCTTGTCGCCGAGCACACCTCCGCCGTGATCGGCGCCGTCTCCAACGACGTCTCCCAGGGGGTCCTCGAACCCCTCGCCGCCGCGGGGATCGTGTTGGTCTCCGCCTCCAACACGGCCAGCGACTTCGCCACCGTCGCCGATCGGGGCTACTACTGGCGCACCGCGCCGTCCAACCTTCTGCAGGGGCGGGCGCTCGCCAACCAGATCGTCGCCGACGGCCACCGCCGCGTCTCCGTGCTCTACATGAAGAGCCAGTACGGCTTGCTCCTCGACTCGGCGCTCACCTCGGGGCTGCGCGCCCAGGGCGCCCAAGTCGTCAGCGAGCAGGGGTTCAAGCCCGGCGCCCGCGACGTGACCGAGCTGGTGCGGGCGGCCCTCGCGCCGAAGCCCGACGCCGTGGTCATCGTGTCATTCACCGAGATCGTGCGGATCGCCAGGCAATTGGGGGCGGTCGGTTTTGATTTCCGCGGCCTCTACGGGGTCGACGGGAACTACGGCGTCATCGACAAGCACGAGCACCACGTCGACATCGCCGGCGCCACCTTCACCTATCCGGGCGTCACCCCGCCGAAGTCGTTCCAGACCCGGCTGAAGGAGCTCGCTGCCGAGCAAGGGTCGGGCGCGCTGTCCATCCTCAACTACGCGGCCGAGGCCTACGACGCGACCACGCTCGTTGCGCTGGCCGCGCTGCAGGGCGGCGCCGCCGACGGCACCACCATCCGCGACAACCTGCGCGGCGTCTCCCAGGGCGGAACGGCCTGCACCAGCTTCGCGGCGTGTGCGGCCCTCGTCAAAGACGGAGCCGACATCGACTATCAGGGCGTGTCCGGCCCCGTCGACTTCGCTCCCGACGGTGACATCACCGCCGGGCGGCTCTCGGTCTATCGCTACCAAACCGGCAACGAACCGCGCTGGCTCGGCGAGGTGGCTGCCAGCATCCGCTGACTCACTCGCCCCGACCGGTCTTCTTCTGCAGACGGTCGATCTCCTCCGACGCCTGCGCCTTCGTGAGGTCGGCGGAGATCTCCTCGCCGGCCTCCCGCGCGAGCGTGTCCAGGTAACTCCGCTGGGCACCGGTCATCGGCTCACCGCCCGTCGTCCACTGCTCCGGGTCTTTCGACGCGCTGTTGTCGGAGTCGTCGCCCCGCGATCCCAGTGTTTCTGCACCATCAGCCATGCCCTCACGTTACGCGCGCCGCGTCCACCCCGAAAGGGCGGCGGACACTCCGGCAGGGCGGCGGTGGCAGCGACAGGCCTCCGGGAATACCGCCAGGCGGGATCGCTTAACATTAGGTATCCCAGCGATTTTCTTCGCACCACGATCTTGAGCGCCGGTCGGCGCATGAAGGGGAGACATGGATCAGCCAGATCCGTTCGGCTTCACCGGACTCACCTACGACGACGTGCTGCTCCTCCCGGGACACACCGACGTCATCCCGAGCGAAGCGGACACGATGTCCCGCCTCACCCGCCGCATCAGCGTGGCGACCCCGCTGCTCTCCAGCGCCATGGACACCGTCACCGAGACCCGCATGGCCATCGCCATGGCCCGCCAGGGCGGCCTCGGGGTGCTGCACCGCAACCTCTCCATCGCCGACCAAGCCGAACAGGTCGACCTCGTCAAGCGCAGCGAGTCCGGCATGATCACCAACCCGGTCACGATCTCGCCCGACGCGACGGTCGGTGAAGTGGATGCGCTCTGCCGCCAGTTCCGCGTCAGCGGCCTGCCGGTCGTCGACACCGACGGCATCCTGGTGGGCATCATCACCAACCGTGACATGCGCTTCGTCTCGGAGACCGACAAGCACACCATGCGGGTGCGCGAGGCCATGACCAAGGCGCCGCTCATCACCGGCAAGGTCGGCATGGCACCGACGGATGCCGTGGCCATCTTCGCCAAGCACAAGATCGAGAAGCTTCCGCTCGTCGACGACGCGGGCCGCCTCACCGGCCTCATCACCGTGAAGGACTTCGACAAGTCGGAGGAGCACCCGAACGCCACCAAGGACGAGGGCGGACGGCTGCGCGTGGGCGCGGCCATCGGCTTCTTCGGTGACGCCTGGCAGCGTGCCACCGCCCTGCTGGAGGCCGGCGTTGACGTGCTCGTGGTCGACACGGCCAATGGCGACAGCGCGGGCGTGCTCGACATCATCCGCCGACTGAAGAAGGACCCGGCCTTCGCCGGGGTTGACGTCATCGGCGGCAACGTGGCGACCCGCTCCGGCGCGCAGGCCCTCGTCGAGGCCGGTGTGGACGCCGTCAAGGTCGGGGTAGGCCCGGGCTCGATCTGCACCACCCGCATTGTGGCGGGAGTGGGCGTGCCTCAGATCACCGCGGTGTACCAGGCGTCCCTCGCGGCGCGCGAGGCCGGCATCCCTGTCATCGCCGACGGCGGCCTGCAGTACTCGGGCGACATCGCCAAGGCGATCGTGGCCGGCGCCGACACCGTGATGCTCGGCTCGCTGCTGGCCGGTTGCGACGAGAGCCCCGGTGAGCTGGTGTTCGTCAACGGCAAGCAGTTCAAGACGTACCGCGGCATGGGTTCGCTCGGCGCACTGCAGACGCGCGGCAAGAAGACCTCGTATTCCAAGGACCGCTACTTCCAGTCCGACGTGCCGTCGGACGACAAACTGATCCCCGAGGGCATCGAGGGCCAGGTTCCGTACCGCGGACCGGTCGCCGCTGTTGTCTACCAGCTGATCGGCGGCCTGCGCCAGTCCATGTTCTACGTGGGCGCGCGCACGATGAATGACCTCAAGCAGAACGGCAAGTTCGTGCGCATCACGCCGGCCGGTCTCAAGGAGTCGCACCCGCACGACGTGCAGATCGTGGTCGAGGCCCCGAACTACAAGCGCTGACCCCGGTTCGCGGGGCGGTTAACGAGCCGCGGCGAGGCGGGCGACCGCCTCGGTGAGCACCTCGGGGGAGCAGCCGAAGTTCAGGCGCGCGAAACCGCGTCCCACACTGCCGAAGGCAGGGCCCGGGCTGAGCGCGACCTTGGCCTTTTCGGCCGCGACCAGCGAGGGGTCGTCCCCCCAGCCGAGCGCCCGGAGGTCCAGCCAGGCCAGGTAGCTGGCGTGCGGCGGGATGTAGCCGACGTCGGGGAGGTTCTCATCGAGGAGCCGGGCGAGCACAGTGCGGTTCTCCTGCACGGCAGCGACCACCTCGTCGAGCCACGGCACGCCCTGCTCGTAGGCCGTGATGTTGGCGATCAGCCCGAACTGGCTGGTGCGGAGGCCCACCTCCTCCGGCATCGCCGTGATGCGCTCGCGCATGCGCGCGGACGCCGTGACCATCAGCGCGCACTTGAGGCCGGCGAGGTTCCAGCCCTTGCTCGCCGAGGTCACGCAGATGCCGTGCTCGGCTGCACCGGGAACGGAGAGGTAGGGCGTGAACGTCCCGTCGCTGTGGGTGAGCGGCGCGTGCACCTCGTCGCTGATGACGGTCACGTCGTAGCGGGCCGCCAGTTCGGCGACCGCAGCCAGGTCGTCATAGCTGTGCGGATGCCCGAGCGGGTTATGCGGGTTGCAGAGCAGGTAGGCGCGTGCCCCGCCTGCGAACGCCGCCTCGAGCGCCGGCAGGTCGATCGACCAGCCGCCGGGCTGCCCCGCCGGGCCGGTCTCGCTGGCGGCCGCGGCATCCGTCGTGTGCGTGAGCGGCACCTCGACGACCACGCCGCCGCCCTCGGGGACGAGGTCGAAGAACGGCGGGTAGATCGGCGGATTGATGACGACGCCGTCTCCCGGGGCGATCACCTGCCGCAGGCTCTCGGCGATCGCGACGCTGACATCCGTGGTGCTGGCGACCTGGCCGGGGTCGACGCGCCAGCCCCAGCGGGCGGAGGCGAAGGCGGCGAAGGCCTCGCCGAGGTGCTCTGACGCGAAGGCGTAACCGGTGTCGGAACGCTGCACGGCGTCGTGCAGGGCGCGGGCGACCGGCTCGGCGAGCGGAAAGTCGAGCTCCGCGATGAACAGCGGCAGAACGTCGTCCGGGTAGGCGCGCCACTTGATGCTGGTGCGGTTGCGGAGCTGGTCGAGGGGCTGCGTGTCCATCTCCTCAGGATGCCGCATCCGCCCGGTGGGGTCGAGGCCCGCCCCGCCGGGCGGGGCCGGCACCGGCGCGGGCGGGCCGGGGGCGGCATCCGCTGTTCGCCCTAGACTGAGGGCATGGAGATTGAGATCGGCCGCTCCAAGCGCGCCCGTCGCGTGTACGCCTTCGACGACATCGCGATCGTCCCCAGTCGTCGCACGCGCGACCCGGAAGATGTGTCGGTTGCGTGGACCATCGACGCGTACCAGTTCGACGTTCCGTTCCTCGCCGCTCCGATGGACTCCGTCGTCTCGCCGACGACCGCGATCATGATGGGCAAGCTCGGCGGCCTGGGTGTGCTCGACCTCGAAGGGCTGTGGACCCGCTACGAGGACCCCGAGCCCCACCTGGCCGAGATCCGCGGACTGCCCGACGACGAGGCCACCGGCCGCATGCAGGAGCTGTACGCCGCCCCGATCCAGCCCGAGCTGGTCACCGCGCGCCTGGCGGAGATCCGCGCGGCCGGCGTGACCGTCGCCGGCGCCCTCTCACCCCAGCGCACACAGGAGCTCTACGAGACGGTGGTCGCCGCCGGCGTCGACCTCTTCGTCATCCGCGGCACCACCGTGTCCGCCGAGCACGTCTCGAAGAACCAGGAACCGCTGAACCTCAAGAAGTTCATCTACGAACTCGACGTTCCCGTCATCGTGGGCGGCGCCGCCACCTACACGGCGGCCCTGCACCTCATGCGCACCGGCGCGGCGGGCGTGCTCGTCGGCTTCGGCGGCGGGGCGGCGTCGACGACCCGCAAGTCGCTCGGCATCCACGCCCCCATGGCCACCGCCGTCGCCGACGTGGCCGGCGCTCGCCGCGACTACATGGACGAGTCCGGCGGCCGCTACGTGCACGTCATCGCCGACGGCGGCCTCGGCAGCTCCGGCGACATCGTGAAGGCCATCGCCTGCGGCGCCGACGCCGTGATGCTCGGCACCGCTCTGGCACGGGCAACGGATGCGCCCGGCCGCGGCTTCCACTGGGGCGCTGAGGCGCACCACTCGCAACTTCCCCGCGGCAAGAGGGTGGAAGTCGGCAGCGTGGCGCCCCTCGAGGCGATCCTCTACGGGCCGTCGCCCGTCGCCGACGGGACCGCCAACCTCGTCGGCGCGCTGCGCCGGTCGATGGCGACGACGGGCTACTCCGACCTGAAGGAGTTCCAGCGCGTCGAAGTGGTTGTTGCGCCGTACCGAACCAACTAGTTAGCTTCATAGCAGGGCAGCACATCGTCGAGAGGGGAATGGGCATGACCACCACAACCGCAGACGCACGGTCCGGCAAACTGGGGCCGGAAGAGCGTCAAGCAGCGATCTCCCACTTGAAGGAACAGGAACTCGACATCCTGGTGGTCGGCGGCGGCATCGTCGGCGCCGGGGCCGCCCTCGACGCCGTCACCCGCGGACTCAGCGTCGGCATCCTCGAGGCGCGTGACTGGGCGTCAGGAACCTCGAGCCGGTCCTCGAAACTCGTGCACGGCGGCATCCGCTACCTGGAGCAGCTCGACTTTCGGCTGGTGCGCGAGGCGCTGATCGAGCGCGGACTGCTGCTGCAGCGGCTCGCCCCGCACCTCGTGAAGCCCGTGCGGTTTCTCTACCCCCTGAAGAAGCGCGTCTTCGAGCGGCTCTACGTCGGCGCCGGCATGCTGCTGTACGACATCTTCTCCTACACGGGCGGTCGGCCGCCGGGCGTGCCGCACCACCGGCACCTCTCCAAGCGGCAGGTGCAGCGGCTCATTCCGAGCCTCGCCAACGACGCGTTCGTCGGCGGCCTCACCTACTACGACGCCCAAGTGGATGACGCCCGCTACGTCGCGTCCCTCGTGCGCACTGCGGCCTTCTATGGTGCGTACGCCGCGAACCGGGTTCGGGTCGAGGGGTTCATCAAGGTGGGCGAGCGGGTCGTCGGCGTGCAGGCGCACGACCTGCAGACCGATGAACACTTCGAGGTGCGCGCCAAGCAGGTCGTGAACGCGACCGGCGTGTGGACCGACGACACCCAGCGGATGGTGGGCGAGCGCGGCACGTTCAAGGTGCGGGCGTCGAAGGGCATCCACCTGGTCGTGCCGCGCGACCGGTTCCAGTCGGCGATGGGGCTGCTGCTCCGCACCGAGAAGAGCGTGCTGTTCGTGATTCCGTGGGGCCGGCACTGGCTCATCGGCACGACCGACACCGACTGGTACCTCGACAAGGCGCACCCCGCGGCGACCGCTGCCGACATCGACTACCTGCTCGAGCACGTGAACTCGGTGCTCGCCGTGCCGCTGACGCGCGAAGACGTCGAGGGTGTCTACGCGGGACTCCGACCGTTGCTCGCGGGGGAGTCGGAGCAGACCTCGAAGCTGTCGCGTGAACACCTGGTCGGGCATTCCGTTCCGGGCCTGGTGGTCATCGCCGGCGGCAAGTGGACCACCTACCGCGTGATGGCGAAGGATGCGATCGACGCGGCCGTCGACGCGCTTGACGGGAAGACCCCGGTCTCGACCACCGAGGACATTCCGATCCTCGGCGCTGAGGGATACCAGGCGGCGTGGAACAAGCGCAGCAAGACCGCGGCGATGATGGGCCTCCACCGGGTGCGCATCGAGCATCTCCTGAACCGCTACGGCACCCTCACCGACGACCTGCTCGAGCTGATCCGGGAAGACCCGTCGCTCGGCGAACCGCTGCCCGGCGCGGACGACTATCTGGGCGCGGAGGTCGTGTATGCGGCCAGCCACGAAGGCGCGCTGCACCTCGAGGACGTGCTCGCCAGGCGCACCCGCATCTCGATCGAGGCCTGGGACCGAGGGGTGTCGGCGGCGCCGGTCGCCGCCAAGCTCATGGCGGGCGTGCTGGGCTGGGACGCCGAGAGGGAAGAGCGCGAGGTCAACGTCTACCTCAAGCGGGTTGCCGCCGAGCGCGCCTCCCAGCAGGAGCCCGACGACGAGTCGGCCGACCGGGTGCGCCTCGAGGCCCCCGACATCGTCACCGCCTCCTGACAGCCGCCCGCCGCAATCTCGTTCGACGGACAATTTCGCGATTGAGGCCCCGTGGCGCCTGAAATCGGGCGTTTGCGGTGAATTCTCCGTCGAACGGGAACCGGCAGGCGTGCGAGGAACCGGGGGCGGGAAGGCCGTCCGAGCCGCTCCGATAGACTGGGGGCACTTCCCACAGCACCCCAGGAGTCTTAGCAATGGTCGACGTTCGGCGGGTCAAACTTCCCGGTGTGGGGGTTCTCCACACCTTTGTGACAGATGACGGCGGAAAGGTGGGCGTGATCGCCCACCGCTCGGGACACAGCGACCTCATCACCTTCGCCGACGACGAGGGCGGGCCCGACGCGAACAAGGTGTCTCTGCGGCTGAACGAAGACGAAGCGCACACCCTGGCGGAACTGCTCGGCGGCACGCAGATCACCGAGTCGCTCACCGCGCTTGACCAGATCCCCGGCCTCTCGATCGACTGGTTCACCGTCGACTACGAAGACCACATTGCCGGCCAGCCGCTCGGCAACCCGGCGGAGCGCGGCATCGCGGGACTCACCGTGGTGGCCGTCGTCCGCGGCGAGTCCGCCAACCCCGCCCCCGCACCCGACTTCAAAGTGTTCCCGGGCGACACGCTCGTCGTTGCCGGCTCGCCCGAAAAGGTCGCCAAGGCGTTCTCGTTCTTCCGCACCGGCGAAGTGAAGGCGAAGCCGGTCGACGGTCCGCCCGGGGTCTAGAGCATGCACCTTGGCGAAGATCTTGTCACCCTCGGCGTCCTGCTCGTCGTCGCGTACGTCGGTGGCCGCCTCGGCAAACTGATCGGCCTCCCGTCGATCCCGATCTACATGATCGTGGGTCTCCTCGCGAGCCCGCACAGCGGATGGTTCCCGCTCAACTTCGAATCCGGCGACATCGAGCTCATCGCGATCTTCGGCCTGATCCTGCTGCTGTTCAGCCTCGGCCTCGAGTTCGACCAAGAGGCGTTCTTCGGCGACGCCGGAAAGCTGCTCGTCTCCGGCGGCTCCTACGTGCTGCTGAACATGGGCATCGGGTTCGCCTTCGGGATGATGGTGGGCTGGGGCACCCGGGAGGCCCTCGTCATCGCGGGCATGACCGGCACCTCCTCCAGCGCCATCATCACCAAGCTCCTCATTGAACTGCGCCGGCTTGCCAATGCCGAGACACCGATGATCCTCGGCGTCACAGTGGTCGGTGACATCTTCATCGCGATCTACCTCGCCATCGTCTCGGTCGTGCTGAGCGGCAAGACCGAGGTGTGGCCGATCGTGCTGCAGCTCTCGATCGCGTTCCTCTTTCTCGTCGTCATGTTCACGGTGGCGCGGTTCGGCGCGCGCTGGGTGTCCCGCGTCATGCGCACCAAAGACGACGAGCTGTTCACCATCCTCTTCTTCGGTTTGGCGGTGGTGTTCGCGGGCATCGGCGAAATCATCGGCGTGACGGATGCCATCGGTGCGTTCCTCATCGGCGTCGTTCTCGGCGCCAGCACGTTCCGCGGCCGCATCGAGCGGGTCGCCGTGCCGTTGCGCGACATCTTTGCCGCCTTCTTCTTCCTCAACTTCGGCCTCGCCCTGAACGCGGGCGAGTTCGGATCGGTCGTCGGCATCGTGCTCCTGGCCGTGGTGATGACCTTCGCCCTGAACATCGTCTCGGGCATCGTGCTGGCCCTCATCAACAAGATGGGCGTGGTCGGCGGCATCAACGCGGCCGGGATCCTCGTCAACCGCGGCGAGTTCACCCTGATCCTCGCCACCCTGTCGGTCGGCGCGGGCCTCGATCACCGCCTCCAGCCCTTCGCCGGCCTCTACGTGCTGATCATGGCCATCCTCGGCCCGCTGTTCGCAGCCAACTCCGAGCGCATCGGCGCTGTGATCCGCCGTCGTCGGCATCCGGTCGCGGCGCCGCGGCCTCCCCGGGACCCGATGCTCGACGAGGAGATCAACCTCGTCGGCGCGGTCGACACGGCCCCCGGCACCACGCCCTCCCGTGAGGAGGCCACCCGCCTGGCCGTGCAACGCATGGCCGAACAAGCGCGCTCGCGTCCCGCCGAGCCTGACGATCGGACCAGCGACTACTCGTGATCCGCATGATGCTGCGCCCGCGCTGGGTGCTCGCCCTCCTCCTCGCCCTCGCCGTCGCCGCCGGTTTCGCCCTGCTCGGCCAGTGGCAGCTCGAGCGCGCCCTCGCCTCGGGCGCCGTGACCCCGCGCGAGACGGAGCAGGTCGAGCCACTCGCCAGCGTGATCGCCCCCGGCGTTGACGTTCCCGACACCGCGATCGGCCAGAAGGTGCGTGTCACCGGACGCTTCGTTCCCGGTGACGAGCAGCTCGTGCAGGGACGCGTGAACCACGGCGATGAGGGGTTCTGGGTGGTGAGCCACCTCGTGACCGACTCCGGGAGCATCCCGGTCGCGCGCGGGTGGGCGAAAGACCGCAAAACCGCCGAGTCGGCGATGGCGTCGCTCGCAACGGATGCCGCGTCATCCGTCACCGTGACCGGTCGCTTTCTGCCCAGCGAGGCTCCGGTCGTGCCGGCGGAGGGCGCTGACCCGCACAGCATGTCGACCCTCTCGGTCGCGGCCCTCATCAACCTGTGGAGTGACACCGGCAGCCCCGACGTCTATCTCGGCTACATCGTGGCGTTCACCCCGGCCGCCGGCCTCGAGGCCATCGCCTCGCCGCCCCCCGAGGAACCGTTCGCCCTCAACTGGCTGAACATCTTCTACGCCGCCGAGTGGGCGGTGTTCGCGGGCTTCGCGGTGTTCCTCTGGTACCGCCTGGTGAAGGACGCCGTGGAGCGGGAGGAAGAGGAGGCCGCACTGGCTCAGGGGGAGCCCGCCCAGGCCGCCGGCCCTCCGCCGGGCACGTAAACTTGAGGCATGCCCCTCGAACCGAAATCCGCTGACCTCCCGCGCATCCCCGGTGCGCTCAAGCTGTACCAGGTCGCGTCGATCATCACCGGTGTGCTCCTGCTGCTGCTCTGCGCCGAAATGGTGATCAAGTACGGCTTCCACCACGAGCTCGAACTTGCCGGTCCGAACGGGTTCCTGGCTTTCGTGCCGAACGACACCGTCACGGCGGTCAATCTGAGCACCGGCATCCTGATCGCGCACGGCTGGTTCTACGTGCTCTACCTGTTCAGCGACTTCCGGCTGTGGAGCCTGATGCGCTGGCCGTTCACGCGGTTCATCCTCATCGCCCTCGGCGGTGTGATCCCGACCCTGTCGTTCTTCGTCGAGGTTCGCACCGCGCGGGAGGTCAAGGCTTACCTCGCTGAGCGTCAGCAGCGCGACCCGGCGGCGGCACCGGCCACGGGAGCCCTCCGATGAGCGGCACCGACGCGGTCAGCGGCACCGATTCCCTCGGCGTCGGCCAGTCCGCCGGCGACCCGGCCGAGCAGACGGCGGCCCAGACGACCGACGAGCTCACCCAGCGCCCGGTCCTGGTCGTCGACTTCGGTGCGCAGTACGCGCAGCTGATCGCCCGACGCGTGCGCGAAGCATCCGTCTATTCAGAGATCGTGCCGTTCTCGGTGACCGCGGCCGAGATCGCCGCAAAGAACCCGGTCGGCATCGTCCTCTCCGGCGGCCCCTCAAGCGTCTACGAAGAGGGCGCCCCGCAGTTGGACGCGGGCATCTTCGACCTCGGGGTGCCCGTGCTCGGCATCTGCTACGGCTTCCAGGTGATGGCCAGCGCCCTGGGTGGCCAGGTCGCTCGCACCGGCGCCCGCGAGTACGGCTCGACTCCCGTCTCGGTGACGGATGCCGGCAACGCCCTGCTCGCAGGACAACCCGCCGACCAGACCGTGTGGATGAGCCACGGCGACTCGGTCGCCGAAGCGCCGGAGGGGTTCACCGTTCTGGCCTCCACCTCCTCGACGCCGGTTGCCGCCTTCGCGAACGACGAGCGCCGCCTCTACGGGGTGCAGTGGCACCCGGAGGTCAAGCACTCCGAGCACGGCCAGCACGTGCTCGAGAACTTCCTGCACCGTGCCGCCGGCATCCCCGCTGATTGGAACAGCGACAACGTGATCGCCGAGCAGGTGGAACGCATTCGCGCCCAGGTCGGCGACGCGAAGGTGATCTGTGGCCTGTCGGGCGGCGTCGACTCCGCCGTCGCGGCTGCCCTCGTGCACAAAGCTGTCGGCGACCAGCTGGTCTGCGTCTTCGTCGACCACGGCCTGCTCCGCCAGGACGAGCGCCGGCAGGTCGAAGAGGACTACGTGAAGGCCACCGGCGTGCGCCTGGTCACCGTCGACGCCCGCGCGCAGTTCCTCGACGCACTCTCCGGTGTCAGCGACCCCGAGCAGAAGCGCAAGATCATCGGGCGCGAGTTCATCCGGAGCTTTGAGCAGGCCGCGGCCGACCTGGTGCTCGAGGCCCAGTCCGAGGGGGAGCAGATCCGCTTCCTCGTGCAGGGCACGCTCTACCCCGACGTCGTCGAGTCCGGCGGCGGCAGCGGCACGGCCAACATCAAGAGCCACCACAATGTCGGTGGCCTCCCCGAAGACCTGCAGTTTGAGCTTGTCGAGCCGCTTCGCACCCTGTTCAAGGACGAGGTGCGCATGATCGGCACCGAGCTCGGCCTCCCGCAGGAGATCGTGCAGCGCCAGCCGTTCCCGGGACCGGGCCTCGGCATCCGCATCGTCGGCGAGATCACCCAGGAGCGTCTCGACCTGCTCCGCCAGGCCGACGCGATCGTGCGCGAGGAGCTCTCTGCTGCAGGCCTCGACGGCGAGATCTGGCAGTGCCCTGTCGTGCTCCTGGCCGACGTGCGCTCCGTGGGCGTGCAGGGCGATTCGCGCACCTACGGTCACCCGATCGTGCTGCGGCCGGTGTCGTCAGAGGACGCCATGACCGCCGACTGGACGCGGCTGCCCTACGACCTCCTGGCGAAGATCTCGAACCGCATCACCAACGAGGTGGCCGAGGTCAACCGCGTGGTTCTCGACGTCACGTCGAAGCCGCCGGGAACCATCGAGTGGGAGTAGCGGGGCGCGGGCTCACGGATTGAGCCGGTAGCCCACTCCGCGAACCGTGACCAGCGCGACCGGAGCCGCGGGGTCGGCTTCGATGCGTGAGCGGATGCGCTTGACGTGCACATCGAGCGTCTTCGTGTCGCCGACGTAATCGCTTCCCCAGACGCGATCGATCAGTTGGGCGCGGGTGAGCACCCGGCCGGGGTTGCGCAGCAGGAACTCGAGCAGCTCGAATTCCTTCAGCGGCATATTCACCTCGGTGCCGCCGACCGAGACCGTGTGGCTCTCGACGTCCATGCGCACGGCGCCCACCTCGAGAATCCCGGTTTCGACCGCGTCGGCCTCGCCACGACGACGAAGCACGGCCCGGATGCGCGCCAGCAGCTCCCGGCTCGAGTACGGCTTGGTGACATAGTCGTCGGCGCCGAGCTCCAGGCCGACGACGATATCGATCTCCGAGTCCTTCGCCGTCAGCATGATGATCGGCGTGGTCGCCCGGGCGCGGATCTCGCGGCACACCTCGTTGCCCGACATCCCGGGCAGCATGAGGTCGAGCAGAACCAGGTCCGGCCGCACTCGCTCGTACTCCGCGAGACCTCGCGTTCCATCCGCGGCCACGGTCACGTCGTAACCCTCTCGTTCCAGCAGGAACGACAGGGGGTCGCTGATCGCGGCCTCGTCCTCGATCAGAAGGATGGTGGTCACAGCCGGCCTCCGGTGCGCGCTGGCTCCGCCTCGGGCAGGCGGATGGTGAAGGTGGAACCGTGGCCGAGGCTCGACCAGGCCTGCACGTCGCCGCCGTGGTTCTGCACCACATGCTTGACGATCGACAGGCCGAGGCCCGTGCCGCCCGTGTTGCGCGAACGCGCCCCGTCGACGCGGAAGAAACGCTCGAACACACGATCAAGGTCCGCCGGGGGGATACCCTCACCCTGGTCGGTGACAGCGATCGCGACGACACCATCCTCGACCTGCACCCCCACCCCGACGCGGGAGCCGGGCGGGGAGTGCTGGAGCGCGTTGCTGAGGAGATTGTCGACGGCGGTGACGAGAAGGCGCTCGTCACCGTAGACGTACGTCTTCTTGCCGCCGCGCACCAGGATTTCCACGTCGTTGGCCTTGGCGACCACCTGGTTGCGCTCGATCGCGGCAGCGATCACGTCGCGCACCCGCAGCATCCGGAAGTCAGTCGTCGCTCCCGTCGACTGCAGACGGGACAGCTCGATGATGTCCTGGGTGATCCGTGCGAGCCGTGCGGACTCGGCCGCCAGCTGGCCGGCGAAGCGCCGCACCTGTTCCTCGTCGTCCGGCACCGACTGCAGCGCCTCCACGAGAAGGCCGATGGCGCTGATCGGCGTCTTCAGCTCGTGGCTGACGTTTGCGAGGAAATCCCGGCGCACCTGCTCCAGCCGATACGACTCGGTACGGTCGTCGGCGACGATGAGAACGTCCCGCGCGCCCACCCGCGCCACCCGCACCTGGAGGTGCGCCTGAGACTCGCCGAACGGTCCGCGCGCGAGGTCCAGTTCTGTGGAGACCGGCTCCCCTGTGCGGCGAACCGCATCGACGAGGTCTTGCAATTCGGGGTGCACGAGGCGGTCCTGTCGCACCAGGCCCATCGACAGCGCAGCGGATGTCGACTTCCTGACGGTGTTCGACGGGTCGATCACGACCGTGGCAGAATCCAGCGCGTCCAGCACCTCTTCCAAGCCGTCAGGGAGGCTGCGGCCGGCGATGCGGGCCGCCTCGGCACCCCGGTCTGCCGCGACCTGCACCAGCACGACGACGATGGCCCCGACGAAGAGCCCCAGGGCCAGTGGAAGCAGCACCAGCCAGAGGGAGTCCATGGTCCCAGCGTACTGAGCCGGGCGGCGGCGTCCTCGGCGAGGTGCCGGGTTTCGCCCAGAGTTCAGGCCGAAGACACCAGCCGTTAACTTTCGCCGGGGATCATCGGTGGCAGCGGCGGTCTGCCGCATCCGCTTCACGGTCACAGGAAGGACCATCACGTGCGCGAGGTTTTCCAGCAAGAGTTGCGCGAGGTGCAGGATCGCCTCGTGGAGATCGCAGACCTCGTGGTCACCGCCATCGAAAGCGCAACGACCGCGTTCCACAGCTCTGACGTGCGGCTGGCCGAGGAGGTCATCGCCGACGACCATCGGATCGACCAGAGGACGGTGGCTCTCGACGAACTCGCCATCGAGATCCTCGCCCGGCAACAACCGGTCGCCCGCGACCTTCGCATCGTCGTGAGCGCGCTTCGCATCAGCGCCTCCTTGGAGCGGATGGGCGACCTGGCCGAGCACATCGCCCAGCTGGCGCGCTACCGGTTCCCGGAGAAGGTCGTGCCGAAGATCCTGTGGGCGACGTTCGACGAGATGGGGCGGCTCGACGTTCAGATCGCCCGCACCCTCGCCGAGCTGCTGCGAACCCAAGACGTCGCCCTGGCCGAGGAGATCGAGAACGAGGACGACCGGGTCGACGCGTTGCACGCGAGCGTGTTCACCCAGGTGCTCGGTGCGACGTGGACGGGCGAGGCATCCGACACGGTCGACGCAACGCTCGCCAGCCGCTACCACGAGCGCTTCGCCGACCACGCGGTGTCCATCGCGCAGAAGGTGCGTTACCTCGGCACCGGCGATTGGGCCGAAACGGATGCGTCTTCCTCATCCGTTCACCGTCCGTTCACCGTCCCGTCGGAGAGCGGCAACGTCGACTGAATAGCGTCGCGAGTAACACCACGTGCCCCACGATCCCTGAAAGGGAGTCTTGTGAATCACAAGCGTTTCAACGCCCCGCTCGCCGTACTCAGCATCGGCGTCCTCGCGCTCACCGGATGCGCCGCCAACGAAAGCGGCGGCGCGGCGAACCCCGCCGGAGCCCCCGGCGGCTCCAGCCTCTCGGGCACGCTCAACGGCATCGGTTCGTCCGCACAGGGCACGGCACAGACCGTGTGGGCGGCCGGCTTCCAGACAGCCAACCCGGGCGTCACCGTCAACTACGACCCGCAGGGCTCCGGCGCGGGACGCAAGAGCTTCATCTCCGGTGCGGCCGTCTTCGCCGGATCCGATGCGGCGCTCAAAGCCGAGGAACTCACGCAGACCTTCGCCGGCTGCGCTGCGGACAGCAGCGCGCTCGACCTGCCCGTCTACATCTCACCGATCGCCATCGCGTACCACGTCGAAGGCGTCAACGACCTGAAGCTCGATGCTCCGACGGTCGCGGGCATCTTCAAGGGCACCATCACCCGATGGAACGACCCGGCGATCACCGGTCAGAATCCCGGCGCCACGCTCCCCGATGCCGCGATCACCGTCGTGCACCGATCGGATGACTCCGGCACCACACAGAACTTCACCGAGTACCTGAGCGCCAACGCGAAGCAGGTCTGGGACGCCCCGGCGTCGCAGACGTATCCCTACAAGGTCGGGGACGCCGCGAAAGGCACCTCCGGTGTCGCCGACGCCACCCGCAACGGCAGCAACACCATCACCTACATCGACGAGTCCGGCGCTACGGGTCTGTCCCTCGCCCAGCTCAAGGTCGGTGACGCGTACGTCAGCCTGAGCCCGGAGGGCGCCGCGGCTGTCGTTGCCGCCTCCCCGCTCGTGGACGGCCGCGAGTCGAACGATCTCGCCGTCGCCATCGACCGCACGGGAACGAAGGGCTGGCCCCTGGTGCTCGTGAGCTACCTGATCACCTGCACCGACTACAAGGACGACGCCACCGCCGAACTTGTCAAGGCCTATGCCGGATACGTGGCCAGTGACGAAGGCCAGGCCGCGGCGGCGAAGCAAGCGGGCTCCGCACCGCTCGCCCCCGAACTGGCCGAAAAGGTTCGCACCGCGATCGACAGCATCAAGTAAGCCGCGCCGGTCCGGGCGCGCGCCCGGACCGGCATCCATCTCCCAACCCGATACGGAAAGCATTCGTGATGACGCAACCCACAGCCGCTCGGCCCGTCAGCCGTCGCGGCGACCAGGTCTTCTCCTCAAGCGCACTCATCGCCGGCACCACCATCTTGATCATCCTGGGTGCTGTCGCGCTCTTCCTGGTGGTGCAGAGCCTTCCCGCGCTCCTGGCCGGCTCCGCCCAGCTTCCGGGGGAGGCACCGAACTTCTGGGTCTACGTCTGGCCGCTCGCATTCGGAACGCTGTGGGCCTCGCTGATCGCGTTGATCATCGCCACGCCGCTGTCCATCGGCATTGCGCTCTTCATCTCGCACTACGCGCCACGGCGCGTGGCGCAGGCCCTCGGCTACATCATCGACCTGCTTGCCGCAGTGCCGTCGGTGGTGTTCGGCTTGTGGGGCATCGTCGTGCTCGCGCCCTTCGTGCAACCGTTCTACCGAGAGCTCTCCGCGAACTTCGGCTGGATTCCGCTGTTCGCCGGTCCCGTGTCGGGCACCGGACGTACGATCCTCACCGTCGCCATCGTGCTCGCCGTCATGGTGCTCCCGATCATGACGGCGATCTGCCGGGAGCTGTTCCTGCAGACACCGCGGCTGCACGAGGAGGCGGCGCTCGCCCTCGGGGCGACCCGGTGGGAGATGATCCGGATGTCCGTGCTTCCGTTCGCCCGTGCCGGCATCGTTTCCGCGCTCATGCTCGGTCTCGGCCGCGCGCTCGGCGAGACCATGGCCGTCGCCATGGTGCTCTCGCCGGCTCTCGTGGTCAACTTCTTCCTCCTGCACGCGCAGAACCCCAACACGATCGCGGCCAACATCGCGCTCCAGTTTCCGGAGGCATCCGGTGTGGGTGTGAACGCGCTGATCGCCTCCGGCCTCGTGCTCTTCGTGGTCACGTTGCTGGTCAACATGCTGGCCCGCTACATCGTGAGCCGCCGCAAAGCCTTCTCCGGAGCCAACTGATGACAACCCTCACCGCATCGACGTCTGCACCCGCCGCCCACCCCGTGGCCAACGCCTTCAGCGCCGGCCGGCTGCCGCGCGGGAGTGCCTGGTGGCTCCTGGCCGCGTCCTGGCTCGTCGTCGGCGCCGTATTCGCGATGCTCGCCATCGCGGATCCCGGAACAGGGTTCAACGTCGTCGGGGCTATCTTCTTCGGAACGGTGCTCTTCGACGTGCTCCTCTTTGTGTTCTCCCTGCTCGTGGAGGGACGGCGGCGGGCCGTGGACCGGTTGATCACGTCGCTCGTGGCGACCGCGTTCATCGTCGCGCTGCTTCCCCTCGTGTCGCTGGTGGCGACCGTGGTGGAGAACGGCGCCGGCCGGATGCTGCACCCCACCTTCTTCACGGAGTCGATGCGCAACATCATTGGCCCCGGAGGCGGAGGTTTGCACGCGCTGGTCGGCACGCTCGAGATCACCGGGATGGCGGCGCTGATCTCGGTTCCGATCGGCCTGCTCGCGTCGATCTACCTCGTCGAATACGGGCGGGGCGCGCTCGCCCGCAGCATCACCTTCTTCGTCGACGTCATGATGGGCATCCCGTCGATCGTCGCCGGCCTGTTCGCCTATGCCCTGTTCGCCCTGCTGTTCCAAGACCCCGGCATCCGGAGCGGTTTCATCGGGTCGGTGGCGCTGTCGGTGCTGATGATCCCGGTCGTCGTGCGCTCCAGCGAGGAGATCCTCCGGCTGGTGCCGAACGAGCTGCGCGAGGCATCCCTTGCCCTCGGCGTGCCGAAATGGCTCACCGTCGTGAAGGTCGTGCTGCCGACGTCGCTCGCGGGTCTGACCACCGGCGTCATGCTCGCCGTGGCCCGCGTGATCGGCGAGACCGCGCCGCTCCTGATCGTTTCCGGGTTCACCGCCAGCATGAACTACAACCTCTTCGACGGGCGGATGATGACCCTCCCGGTCTTCGCCTACACCCAGTACGCCAACCAGGGTCCCGACCCGGAGGCCTTTCTGGCTCGCGCATGGGCATCCGCTCTCGCCCTGATCCTCATCGTGATGCTGCTGAACCTCGCCGGACGGGCCATCGCCGCAGCATTCGCCCCGAAGTACCGCCGATAACCCGAAGGAACACGACCGTGTCGAAACGCATCGAAGTCCAGGACCTGAACGTCTACTACCGCAACTTCCTCGCCGTCGAGGGGGTCTCGCTCGCCATCGAACCGCGCACCGTGACCGCCCTGATCGGGCCCAGCGGATGCGGGAAGTCCACCTTCCTCCGCACCCTGAACCGCATGCACGAGGTCATCCCCGGCGCCCGAGTGGAGGGCGACGTGCTGGTCGACGGTGACAACTTGTATGCGCCGGGCGTTGACCCGGTGCTGGTGCGCCGGCAGGTGGGCATGGTCTTCCAGCGACCGAACCCGTTCCCCACGATGTCGATCCGCGACAACGTGCTCGCCGGTGTGAAACTCAACAACCGACGGATGCCGAAGTCCGACGCCGACGCGTTGGTCGAGCGCTCGCTCCGGCACGCGAACCTCTGGACCGAGGTGAAAGACCGGCTCGGGGAGCCCGGCTCGGGCCTCTCCGGCGGCCAGCAGCAGCGGCTCTGCATCGCGCGGGCCATCGCCGTCTCGCCCGACGTGCTGCTGATGGACGAGCCGTGCTCGGCACTCGACCCGATCTCCACCCTCGCCATCGAGGACCTCATCGAGGAACTCAAGCAGGACTACACGATCGTGATCGTGACCCACAACATGCAGCAGGCGTCGCGCGTCTCCGATCGCACGGCGTTCTTCAACATCGCCGGCACCGGCAAGCCCGGCAAGCTCATCGAGTACGACGACACCCGCATGATCTTCTCGAACCCCGCCGTGCAGGCCACCGAGGACTACGTGAGCGGCCGCTTCGGCTGACCCGCCCTCGCGGTTCGCTTGCGCTATGTGACGGTGAAGATCTCCGCGGCCTGCGCGAGGAGCGCCTCCCGGTGCGACTCCGATGCTGCAGCGTTCAGCAGCACCAGCCACAGCTCGTGGATGCGCTCGGGCAGGTCGGCCCGCTCGGTGAAGCTGTCGGAGACCAGCTGGACCCCGGTGAACGACGGGATGAGCACGCGGGAGAACTGGGCGGGGGAGACCGCGGTGGTGAACTCGCCGGCCTCGACCGCCTCTGTCGCGAGGGCTTCGAACGTCGCCATCCAGTAGAGGTAGGGGTCGACGAGCGGCGTTTCAAAGGTCGATGCGTCAGCGGTCAAACGGGTGCCGGCGCGTACGATCGGGTCGTGCATGAGGCGTACCGCGAGGTCCATGCACAGCCGCATCATGAGCTCGACCGGGGTGCCGCCCTGCGCCAGCACCGCGTCCGCGCTTTCCCGGCAGAGGCGGTGCTGCGCGTCGATGACGGCGTGGGCGATGTCCTCTTTGGACACGAAGTGGAAGTAGAGCGCACCCTTGGTCACGCCCGCCGCCTCGGTGATGTCGCCGAGCGTGGCGTTAGCGAAACCCACGCGGCGGATGACATCGGCAGCGGCCAGGAGGATCTTCTCGCGGGTGATGCGGGCGCGTTCTTGCTGCGGCATGTATCTCCGGTTGTCCACGGAATGAAGGGTCGGCTCATGGTAGCGAAGTCGGCCTGAGTGGTGATGGTGAATCAGCGTGCGCGACAGCAAACCGGGCAAGAGGTATGATTAGCTCGTCTGGACAGAGCGCGATGCTGGACGTGTTGGGGGGTTCGGCAGCGTGCTTAGTTCTCAGCCCGCTCGTGCACCCGATGCCGAGCGACAGGAAAGGCCGGTCCCGCGGGACCGGCCTTTCCTGTCGCAGACGCTGTCGCCGCTTAGTCGCGCGACAGGGCGAAGAGGCGCAGCAGCTCGACGTACAGCCAGATGACGGTGACCATGATGCCGAAGGCGCCCGACCACCCGTAGACGCGCGGGGCGCGGTTGTTCACGCCACGCTGGATCGAGTCGAAGTCGAGCACCAGCGAGTAGGCGGCCATGATCACGGCGAGCACGCCGATGACGACGCCGAACGGGATACCGGTTCCGAAGAAGTCGGCGCTGCGCAGCCCGAACGCGTTGTCGGTGGCGCCGAAGGCCATCATCCCCATGTTGACGAGCGAGAACACCACGTAGCCGATCATCGCGATCATGAACACCTTGGTGGCGCGCTTCGATGCGCGGATCTTGCCGTTGGCGAAGAGCGCGAGGGTGACGCCCACGACCACGATGGTCGCCAGCGTCGCCTGCATGACGACGCCCGGGTAGATCTGCTCGAAGATCATGGAGATTCCGCCGACGAACAGGCCTTCGGCGGCGGCGTACGCCAGGATCAGGCCGGGCGACGGCCGCTTCTTGAAGATGTTCACCATGGCCAGCACGAAGCCGACGACGGCGGCGAGGATCGGCAGGAACCCGAACGTCGGCGTGATGATCCACGAGGCGATCGCGGCGACGACGAGAACGCCGAAGCTCAGTGCGGTCTTCGCGATCGTGTCTTCGTAGGTCATGCGGCCGGTGTCCTGCGATCCGGCTGACGGCGCGTTGTAGAGGTCGTTCAGCTCGGCGTCGGACAGGGTGCGGGCGGCGGTGCCGGATGCGGCGAACGCCGGGTTTCGGGAGAAGGCGGGATTCGTGCTTGCCATGGTTGTCTCACAGTCAGCTTGGTAGGCGGGCACCGGTTGTCGGTACTCCCCACAATCTAGCGGAGATCAGATAACGATTGGCTGGGCATCCGTTGATAAAAATGCTGGTGACGGATGCCGTCGGCAGCCTCCCGGCGTCACCTCCGCCGGTTGCGGGGCGGCCTCAGCGCTGCACGTCGATGGGGCGCGGCGCGAGCAGGGCGTCGTGCCCCAGCATGCGCCACACCGTTGTCGTGAGGGCGGGGTGCTCGAGGGCGATCTGCCGCAGCACACGGTATTCCCGAGTGGGAGAGGGATGCTGGCCGCCGTTCGCGTTGATCGCGTCGGCCCGCAGCAGGTAGACGACGAGCTCGTCGATCGTCGGCAGCTCCTCCATGAACGCCCACGGGTCTTCGCCGGCGAGCAGGCGCTCGTGGATGACCGTGTCGAGCTCCTGATGGGCCTCTGCCCGCAGCACTTCGAGGCTTGCCTTGCCCCGAGGAGCGTTGGGATTCGTGGTCACCGTTCGACCCTACGCCGCGCTTTTCCGATTCCTCAATCTGTCCACAGGACTCGGACGACGTTGTCAGGCGCGTGAGGGGTCACGAACCGACCTTCCCAGGGCGCCGGAAGGTCGATGTGCGACCCCTCACGGGAAAGGGCGCGCGCCCGCCGATCGTGAGGGGTCACGAACCGACCTTCCCACGGCGCCGGAAGGTCGATGTGCGACCCCTCACGGGAAAGGGCGCGCGCCCACCGATCGTGAGGGGTCACGAACCGACCTTCCCAGGGCGCGGGAAGGTCGATGTGCGACCCCTCACGGGAAAGCGCGCGCGCGACGCGGGGGAGCGGGGTGCAGGCAGGAGGCTGTCAGGGGCAGCGATTAGACTTGAGGCCGATATGACGACCCTCTTCAACGCCCAAGAATCCGCCGGAAGTCGGCCGTCGGCGACTCCGGTCATCGTCGGGGAGACCCGGGGCGAGGGCCGTCGCAGCCCGCTGCTCGATGGGCTGAACCCGCAGCAGCTCGAGGCGGTCGAATACCGGGGGCCGGCGCTCCTCATCATCGCGGGCGCGGGCTCGGGCAAGACCAGCGTGCTCACCCGCCGGGTCGCCTCCCTGCTCGAGAGCCGCGAGGCCTGGCCGAGCCAGATTCTCGCCATCACCTTCACCAACAAGGCCGCGGCCGAGATGCGCGAGCGGGTGGTCGCGCTCGTCGGCGATCATGCCCGCGGCATGTGGATCTCCACCTTCCACTCCGCGTGCGTGCGCATCCTCCGGGCGGAGGCCGAGAAGGCCGGGCTCACCAGCACCTTCAGCATCTACGACTCGTCCGACACCCGCATCACCCTCAAGCGCATCATCAAGGCGCTCGACGCCGACACGCTCGGCTTCACGCCGGCGAACGTCGCCGCCAAGATCTCGAAGCTCAAGAACGAGCTGGCGGATGCCGACAGCTACGCCCGCAACGCGAACATGAGCGACCCGCAGGAGGTCATGTTCGTCGAGATATTCCGGCAGTACACCCAGCGCTTGCGCGCGGCCAGCGCCCTCGACTTCGACGACCTCATCGGCGAGACGGTCTACCTGTTCCGTGCCTTCCCCCGGGTCGCCGCCCTGTACCGGCGCCGGTTCCGTCACGTGCTCGTCGATGAATACCAGGACACCAACCACGCCCAGTACGCCCTGGTGCGCGAGCTCACCCGTCCGGTCGAGGCCGACCTGGCCGACGAGCTCGAGGCGCAGGGGCTGCATGTGCGCAGCGTGCAAGACTCCACCGGCCAGATCCCCGGCGCGTCGCTCACGGTCGTCGGCGACTCCGACCAGTCGATCTACGCATTCCGCGGCGCCGACATCCGCAACATCACGGAGTTCGAGCGCGACTTCCCGGGAGCCAAGGTCGTGCTGCTGGAGCAGAACTACCGGTCGACCCAGAACATCCTCTCGGCCGCGAACGCCGTCATCGGCAACAATTTCGATCGCAAAGACAAGAAGTTGTGGACGGCCGACGGCGACGGCGAGAAGATCGTCGGCTTCACCGGGTACTCGGGGCACGATGAGGCCCAGTTCGTCGCTGACGAGATCGAGGCGCTGCGCCAGTCCGGCATGGACTACCGCGAGATGGCCGTTTTCTACCGCACCAACGCCCAGACTCGAGCGCTCGAAGAGATCCTGGTGCGGGCGGCTGTGCCGTACCGCGTCGTCGGCGGCACCAAGTTCTACGAGCGCGCCGAGATTAAGGATGCACTGGCCTACCTCATCTCCGTCGCCAACCCCGACGATGAACTCGCCCTCCGTCGCATCCTGAACACGCCCAAGCGCGGCATCGGCCCGGCGACCGAGACCCAGCTGGCCAGCTTCGCCGCCGACAACGGCATCAGCTACCGGCAGGCGATGCGGGACGCCGCCTCCCTCGGCCTCGGCCCCAAGGTCACCGGCACCATCCTGCAGCTGGCCCGCTTGCTCGACGAGGCCGCGCTCATGCTCGATCCGGCGAACCCGGCGGGCCCGGCCAGCGTGTCCGACGTGCTCACCTTCCTGCTTGAGGAGAGCACCCTGCTGAGCGTGCTGCGCAGCAGTCGCGACCCGCAAGACGAGGTGCGCGCCGAGAACATCGAGGAGCTGGTTGCCCAGACGAAGGATTTCACCCGCGAGAATCCTGACGCCGGGCTTGTCGACTTCCTCACCCAGGTGTCGCTCGTGGCGGCCGCCGACGACCTCGACGACGCCTCGGGAACCGTGTCGTTGATGACCCTGCACACCGCGAAGGGGCTCGAGTACGACGCCGTGTTCCTCACCGGGGTCGAAGAGGGGCTGCTGCCGCACCAGATGTCCGCGCACGAGCCGGGCGGTCCCGCCGAAGAGCGGCGCCTGTTCTATGTGGGTATCACCCGAGCGAAGAAGCGGCTCTACCTTTCGCTCGCGATGACCCGGGCGCAGTTCGGTGACATCAATGTCGCCATGCCGAGCCGCTACCTGCAGGAGATCCCGGCCGACCTCATCGAGTGGCGTCAGTCGCCGGGCATGGCCAACTCCCGCGGCGGCACGCAGTCGCGTGCGCTGAACGCGCGCCGCGACGGCTTCGGAAAGCGGGAACAGCCGGGCCTGCCGCCGGCTCCGAAGCCGAAGACGGAGTGGGCCAACCGGGTGACGGCGCAGGTGCGTGATAACGGCGACCTGACGCTCACGCCTGGCGATCGCATCCGTCATGTCGACTTCGGCGAGGGGCGCGTGAACCAGGTCACCGGTGAGGGGACCAAACGCATCGCGCACGTGCAGTTCGATTCCGCGGGCGCGAAGAAGCTCCTGATCAAGATCGCCCCCATCGAGAAACTCTGATGACGTCCGAGCGGGACCGCGACGAACGTCAGGTCCCCGAGAGCCTGCTGGAACGCATCCGCTCGCTGCGTGCTCTCGACATCGAAGTTGCGACGCGGGCGGCGCTGGCGGCGGTCATCCCGCTGGTCATCCTGATCCTGATCGGCCGCATCGAGTGGGCCCCGTACGCGTCGTTCGGGGCGATGACGTCGCTGTACGGCCGCAGCGAGCCGTACCGCGTGCGCGCGCGCACGGTGACGGTCGCCGCGGTCGCGCTCGTCGTGAGCATCGGCCTCGGCATCCTGATGGCGGTGACGGCGCCGCCGCTTCCCGTGCTCGCCGCCGGCCTCATCGTCGTGATCGTGGCCGGAAGTCTGCTCTCCGCGACGGCCGGGTTGTTCCCGCCGACCACGATCTTCTTCGTCTTCGCGTACACCGTGTGCGCGCAGGTGCCCACCCGCGCGGGGGATACGGCGATGCTGCTGGCCGTCGCCGTCGCATCCGCTGCCTTCGCCTGGCTGATCACCATGTCGGGCTGGGCCCTGCGCCGCCTGGCGGGGGAGCGGTCGCCCGACCTGTTCAAGGGGTTGTCGCGGCGGGCGCAGATCAACTGGTCGGCCTACCGTGACGGGCCGGTGTGGCGCACGATCGGGCAGAACGTCGTCGGCGTGCTCATCGCCGGGGCGATCGCGACCCTCGTCGGGATGGGGCACTCCTACTGGGCGGTCGTGAGCGTCGTCGCTGTGCTCCCGCCGCCGCGCGCCCGGCACACCACGTCACGGGCGTGGCACCGCATCATCGGCACCTTCCTCGGGGTCATCGTCACCGGGCTGATCCTGCTCCCGGGGCCGCCGCTGTGGGTGCTCGTGGTCGTGATCGGAATCGGCCAGTTCGGGGCGGAGATCTTCGTGGGCCGGCACTACGCCACGGCCCTGCTGTTCATCACGCCGCTGGCCCTCACCGTGTCCCACCTGGGCAGCCCGCTGCCGGTGTCGACGCTCCTCGTCGACCGCGCGGTCGAGACGGCCCTCGGCGGCGCCGTCGCGATCCTGATCGTGTTGGTGGCACGGGGGCGGGCGGAACGGCGTGGGCGCCTGGCGCCGGGAGTGCAGCGCGCCGCCTGAGGCTTGTCCGGCCGGGGGCGGTGGCGTACGGTGGCGGCAAGGACACCGACGTGAGGAGGCTGCGTGATGGCGACCGATCCTGATGGCCTGTGGCCGAAGCTGCCCGACGAGGTCATCGATGCGCCCGACGAGGAGCGAGAAGTAGACGACGTAGTGACACCGGTCGATGAGGAGGCGGTTGTCGGTCTCGAGGATGACGAACCGCGCATCGACGCCGACGACCGGCCGGTGGACCTCGGCGACCCGGACGACGACCCGGTCACTGACGACGACGACGAACGCATCGTCGACATCGACCTCGGCGACGAGTTGGTCTAAGCGGCGGCTGAACCGGGGCTACTGCTCCGGCGCATCCGGGGGTGCGCCGAGGCCGAGCAGCCGGTGGTCGGGATCGAGTGTGGCGAGCAGCCGGGCGCAGATCTCGCTGAGCTGCCTGACCTGCTCGGAGCTGAGGGCGTCGAAGACCACGCTCCGCACCTCGTTGACGTGCCCGGGCGCGCTGGCGACCACCTTCGCCCAGCCGCTGTCGGTGAGGGAGGCGAGCGAGGCGCGGGCGTCGTGCGGGGACGTGCTGCGCTCCAGGTAGCCGCGCTTCTCGAGTTTCGCGACCACATGCGAGAGACGTGACAGCGACGCGTTCGTGCGCGCCGCCACCTCGGTGAGGAGCAGCGCCCGCCCCGGGCTCTCGGAGATCATCGCCAGGACGTAGTACTCGAAGTGGCTGAGTCCCGCGTCACGCTTGAGCTCGGACTCGAGCCGCCCCGGCAGCAGCATGGTCACCGCGACGAGACGCAGCCACGCGCGCTGCTCCTCGGCCGACAGCCAGCGCACCGCGTTGTCGGATTCGTCCATGCCCTGATCCTATCCGGCATCCGCCAATCAGTTGACGCTTCAAGTTATCTCACGTAGACTTTAGTTGTTGTTTCAAGTATTGCCATGACCACCAGGAGAAGAAACCCATGACAGACATCACCATCATCGGCAGCGGCAACATGGCCCGGGGAATCGGCACCCGCGCCCTGGCCGCAGGCCGCACCCTCCAGATCCTCGACCGCGACCCGGCGAAGGCCCAGGCCTGGCGGCCGACCTCGGCTCGACCGTCGAATCCGCTGCCATCGCCGGTGCCGCTCTCGGCGACATCGTCGTGCTCGCGCTGCCCTTCGACGCCGCCAAGGAGGTCGTCACCGGGCTCGGCGACGACCTCACCGGGCGCATCGTCGTCGACATCACCAACCCGGTCGACTTCACCACCTTCGACTCCCTCGTCGTTGCCCCCGGCACCTCTGCCGCCGAGGAGATCGCCGCGCTCACCAACGCCTCCGTGGTGAAGGCCTTCAACACCACCTTCGCCGGCACGCTCGTCGCCGGGACCGTCGACGGCGTTCCGCTCGACGTCTTCATCGCCGGCGACGACGAGGCTGCCAAGGCCAGCGTGTCGTCGTTCGTCACGGATGCCGGTTTGCGGCCGATCGACGTCGGCCCGCTCCGCCGCGCCCGCGAGCTCGAGGGCTTCCAGTTCGTGCTGATGACCCTGCAGGCCAACCCCGCCTTCGACACCTTCAACTGGAACACCGGCCTCAAGGTGCTCGTCTAACTGTCGCTCGTTCCCGTCTAGACCGCGACGCCGATCAGAGCGCCGATGGCGTAGGTGACGGCAAGGGCCAGCACACCGCCGGTCACCACCCGGGTGATGGCGCGGGCCTTGCCGCTGCCGCCCAAGTGCGCGCTCAGCCATCCGGTGATCACGAGTGCGATAAGCACCGCGATGAACGTCGCCGGCAGCCGCCAGGCCGGCGGCGGCAGCAACACCGCGAGCAGCGGCAGCAGGGCCCCGATCGTGAACGACAGTGCGGATGCCGCGGCAGCGTGCCAAGGATTCGACACGTCATCGGCACTGATATGCAGTTCGGCCTCGAGGTGGGCGGCCAGCGCGTCGTGCTCGGTGAGCTCGCGGGCAACCTGCTTGGCCGTCTGCGCGCTGAGACCCTTCGCCTCGTAGAACCCGGCCAGCTCCGCCAGCTCCTCCTCGGGCATGGTCGCCAGCTCCTCCTGTTCCCGAGCGATGAGAGCGCGTTCGGTGTCGCGCTGGCTCGAGACGGAGACGTACTCCCCGAGCGCCATGGAGATGGCCCCGGCGAGGAGGCTCGCGACGCCGGCGATCAGGATGGTGGCAGTGTCGGAGGTCGCCGCGGCGACGCCCACGACGAGAGCGGCGACCGAGACGATGCCGTCGTTCGCGCCGAGCACGCCGGCGCGCAGCCAGTTCAACCGTGATGCGAGGCCGACGGCATGGGGCTCCGCGGCATGGACCACTTCACTCATGACATGAGCCAACCACGCCTGCGCTCGCCGTGCCAGCAAGGTTTGGCTGTCCTACATCGTCCGCTTCGCGCGGGCCTGGCCCTCGGGGTTCTGTTGCGGCAGATGGCATCCGCACGCGCCCCTCGGCGTCTCGCGGTAGAGTTTAGACGGCCAGTTGTCTTGACGTCGAGCTAATTTCGGCATGGGCGGCTGGGCCCTTCACCCCCCATGCACGAACGCCATAGACGCGGATTGGAAGAGCAGCGTGGATCTCTACGAGTACCAGGCCAGAGACCTGTTTGAACAGTATGGAGTACCGGTCCTCCCGGGCATCATCGCCGACACGCCGGAGGAGGTGCGTGCCGCTGCTGAGAAGATCGGCGGCGTCGTCGTGGTCAAAGCCCAGGTCAAGGTCGGGGGCCGCGGCAAGGCCGGCGGCGTCAAGGTCGCCAAGACCCCCGATGAGGCGGAGGAGGCCGCCAAGGCCATCCTCGGCCTCGACATCAAGGGCCACACCGTGGGGCGCGTCATGGTCGCCGGCGGCGCCCGCATCGCGCAGGAGTTCTACTTCTCGGTACTGCTCGACCGGGCCAACCGCTCCTACCTGTCGCTGACCAGCGTCGAGGGCGGCATGGAGATCGAGCAGCTCGCCGTCGAGAAGCCTGAGGCCCTCGCGCGCATCGAGGTCGACCCCATCGCGGGCATCGACGCCGACAAGGCCCGTGAGATCGCGAAGGCGGCCGGGTTCCCCGACGAGCTCGTCGAGAAGGTCGCGGATGTCTTCGTGAAGCTCTACGACGTCTACAAGGGTGAGGACGCGACCCTGGTCGAGGTCAACCCGCTGGTGCTCACCGAGGAAGGCGACATCATCGCCCTCGACGGCAAGGTCAGCCTCGACGCGAACGCTGACTTCCGTCACCCGAACCACGCCGAGCTGGAGGACGCCGCTGCCGCCGACCCGCTCGAGGCGAAGGCCAAGGAGAACGACCTCAACTACGTCAAGCTCGACGGGTCCGTCGGCGTCATCGGCAACGGCGCGGGCCTCGTGATGAGCACCCTCGACGTCGTCGCCTACGCCGGCGAGAAGCACGGCGGCGTGAAGCCGGCCAACTTCCTCGACATCGGCGGCGGAGCATCCGCTGCCGTCATGGCGGCCGGCCTTGACGTCATTCTCGGCGACGAGCAGGTCAAGTCGGTCTTCGTCAACGTCTTCGGTGGCATCACCGCCTGCGACGCTGTCGCCAACGGCATCGTCGGCGCCCTGGACACCCTCGGCGACACCGCGAACAAGCCGCTGGTCGTGCGTCTCGACGGCAACAACGTCGACGAGGGCCGCCGCATCCTGACCGAGGCCAATCACCCGCTGGTGACCCTGGCCGCCACCATGGACGAGGGCGCCGACAAGGCCGCCGAACTCGCCAACGCAGCGAAGTAAGGGACTTTCGAGAATGTCAATCTTCCTCAACAAGGACTCCAAGGTCATCGTTCAGGGCATCACCGGCGGGGAGGGCACGAAGCACACCGCCCTCATGCTGAAGGCCGGAACCCAGGTCGTCGGCGGCGTCAACGCCCGCAAGGCCGGCACGACCGTGACTCACGGGGATGTCGAACTGCCCGTGTTCGGAACGGTCGCCGAGGCGATCGAGAAGACCGGCGCCGACGTCTCCATCGCCTTCGTGCCGCCGGCGTTCACCAAGGATGCCGTCATGGAGGCCATCGACGCCGAGATCCCGCTGCTCGTCATCATCACCGAAGGCGTGCCCGTGCAGGACTCCGCCGAGTTCTGGGCCTACGCCAAGGAGAAGGGCAACAAGACCCGCATCATCGGCCCGAACTGCCCCGGGATCATCACGCCCGGCGAGGCGCTGGTCGGCATCACCCCCGCCAACATCACCGGCAAGGGCCCGGTCGGCCTCGTCTCCAAGAGCGGCACCCTGACCTACCAGATGATGTACGAGCTGCGCGACCTGGGCTTCTCCACCGCCATCGGCATCGGGGACGACCCGATCATCGGCACCACCCACATCGACGCGCTCGCCGCGTTCGAGGCCGACCCGGAGACCAAGGCGATCGTCATGATCGGCGAGATCGGCGGCGACGCCGAGGAGCGGGCCGCGGACTTCATCAAGGCCAACGTCACCAAGCCCGTCGTCGGCTACGTCGCGGGATTCACCGCTCCCGAGGGCAAGACCATGGGCCACGCGGGCGCCATCGTGTCGGGCTCGGCCGGCACCGCCCAGGCCAAGAAGGAGGCCCTCGAGGCCGCCGGCGTGAAGGTCGGCAAGACGCCCAGCGAGACCGCCACGCTGCTGCGCGAGGTCATCGCGGGGCTGTAAGAACCGCATCCGTTCGACGGGTCCGCCGGGAAACCGGCGGGCCCGTCGTTCGTTCCCCGACAAATTCAGCGCCCCTCGCCGAAGACGGCATACTGGAGGCATGGACATGAACTTCGTCTTCCACGCGTTTCTCGTCGGGTTCGGGCTGATCGGCCTTATCCTCGGTGCCGCTGCCGCGGTGTCGCTCATCAAGGCCCCGAACCGCATGGGCAAGTAGTTCCCGGCCGCGCGGGGCGGCTCAGGGGCATCCGGCGAACGCACCGGTAGGCTCGACAGGCCGATGAATCGCATAACCACCGTCCTGCTCGCCGCGCTTGAGGCGCTCATCGTCGCGGCCATCGGCCTCGGCATTGCGCTCGTGCCCCTCACCGTGCTGTGGGCGACTCAGTTCGACCTCGCCGTCGACTGGTTCGTGTTCTGGCGCGCCGCGGTCGACGTCTGGCTGGTCGGCAACGGGGCCGACCTCACCGTGCACCTGGCGGCCCCGGTGGTGGCCGCGCTCGGGCTCCCCGCGGCGGGCACCACCTTCACCATCACGATCGCCCTGCTCGGCTTCGCGATCGTGGCGGCGACCCTCGGTGTGCGCACCGGCCGCCGCGCCGCCGAAAGCCGGCACCGCACGCTCGGGGTCATCGCCGCCGTCGCGGCCTACGCCGTCGTCGCCGCGCTCCTCACTTTGAGCGCGGGCGGCGGGGTCGTGCAGCCCTCCCTCGCGCAGGGCATCCTGCTGCCGACACTGGTCTACGGCGCCGGCGTGGTGTTCGGCGCCTGGGCCCCGCGGCCCCGCACCGCGACCGGGGAACCGGCGCCACGCGACGACCAGCCGGCCAGCGGCATCCGTTCGCGCCTGCAGGGCCTCGACCGGAACACCCGCGACGCACTCGGGGCGGCGCTCCGCGGCGGTGCGGCGGCCGCCACGGCGATCATCGCGGTGTCGGCGCTTGCCGTCACGGTGCTCGTGCTGGCGCAGTACGGCACGGTCATCGGCCTCTACGAAACCGTGCAGGCCGGCGTGGCCGGCGGCATCGCCCTGACCATCGCGCAGCTCGCCTTCCTCCCGAACCTCGTCGTCTGGGCGGCCGCCTGGTTCATCGGCCCCGGCGTCGCCCTAGGCGCCGGCACGAGCATCTCACCGCTCGGCACCGCGCTCGGCCCGGTCCCCGGCATTCCCCTCTTCGGCGTGCTGCCGCACGGCACCCTCGGCTACGGGTTCCTCGGGCTGCTCGTGCCGGTGCTCGCCGGGTTCGTCTGCGCCTGGCTCGCCGGGCAACGGATGCCGCGCACCAGTCCCGAGCCCGGCCTCGGCGTGCAGGTGGCCACCGGCCTCGGCATGGGCGTGGTCGCCGGTGTGCTGCTCGGGCTGCTGGCCTGGTGGTCGGGCGGGGCGCTCGGGCCCGGCCGCCTCGCCGAGGTGGGGCCGAACCCGCTGCTGGTGGCCGCCCTCGCCTTCGTCGAGGTCGGCATCGCGGGCAGCCTGGGCGTCATCGCCGCCCGCCACCATGACCGGCGCTGACACCCGCGAACGGTAGGCTCGAGGGGTGCTCTCACTCGTCGTGCTGATCTCCGGAGGCGGTTCCAACCTCCGTGCCCTTCTTGAAGCAGCCGAAGACGCGGAGTTCCCGGCGCGGGTGGTCGCCATCGGCGCCGACCGCGATGCCAGCGGGCTCGGCCTAGGGGAGGAGTACGGCATCCCGACCTTCACGGTGCCGTTCTCGTCATACCCTGACCGGGAGGCGTGGGGCGATGAGCTGCTGGCGCAGATCCGGCAGTGGGAGCCCGACCTCGTGATCCTGAGCGGCCTGATGCGGCTGTTGCCGGCGCGCGTCGTGCAGGCGCTGTCGCCCCGGCTCCTGAACACCCACCCCGCCTACCTCCCCGAATTCCCGGGCGCGCACGGCGTGCGCGACGCGCTGGCCGCCGGCGTCAGCGAGAGCGGGGCCAGCATCATCGTGGTCGACGAAGGCGTCGATGCCGGACCGATCATCGCCCAGGAGCGGGTGCCGGTGCTGCCGGGCGACACCGAACACTCACTGCACGAGCGGATCAAGACCGTCGAACGCCGCCTGCTCGTGCAGAGCGTGCTCGACATCGCCAACGGACACCTCGAACTCAAGGAGCAGTCACGCGCATGAGCAGCCACCAGGCCCCCGACCAGCCCATCCGTGAGCGGGACACCGTGCCCGTGCGCCGCGCGCTCATCTCGGTGAGCGACAAGACCGGCCTGACCGACCTCGCGCGGGCGCTCGGCGCGGCCGGCGTCGAGATGGTCTCGACCGGGTCCACCGCCGCCCGCATCCGTGAGGCGGGCTTCGAGGTGACGGATGTCTCGGCGGTCACCGGGTTCCCGGAATCCCTCGACGGCCGGGTCAAGACGCTCCACCCCGCGGTGCACGCCGGCATCCTCGCCGACCTGCGCCTCGAGTCGCACGAGAAGCAGCTCGCCGACCTCGGCATCGCCCCCTTCGAGCTCGTCGTGGTGAACCTGTACCCGTTCGTCGAGACCGTCGAGTCCCGCGCGGCGCCGGCCGAGGTCATCGAGCAGATCGACATCGGCGGCCCCACCCTGGTGCGGGCATCCGCCAAGAACCACGCGAACGTCGCGATCGTGGTCGACCCGGGCAGCTACGGCGAGATCATCGAGGCGGTCGCTGCCGGCGGCACCACCCTGCGACTGCGCCAGAAGCTGGCCTCCCTCGCCTTCGAGCACACCGCCAGTTACGACTTCAGTGTCTCAGCCTGGTTCGCCCAGAACGTCTATGACCCGTGGGACGACGACGACGAGGCCCTCGCGCCCGGGGAGGCGCTGGAAGACCAGGAGGCCGGCGAGGAGGGGCTGCCGTTCCCCGACACCCTCGTGATCGAGGCGTCGCGCGCCGCCGTGCTCCGCTACGGCGAGAACGCGCACCAGGCCGGCGCGCTCTACGTCGGCGAGGGCGGCCAGGGCATCGCCCAGGCGACGCAGCTGCACGGCAAGGAGATGTCGTACAACAACTACGTCGACGCGGATGCCGCCGTGCGCGCGGCGTTCGACTTCACCGAGCCCGCCGTGGCGATCATCAAGCACGCCAACCCCTGCGGCATCGCGGTGGGAGAACCCGGCTCCGCCGACCCCATCGCCTCGGCGCACGCCCGCGCCCACGCGTGCGACCCGGTCTCGGCATTCGGCGGCGTGATCGCCGCCAACCGCACCGTCACCGCGGGCATGGCCGAGACCGTCAGCGGCATCTTCACCGAGGTGCTGGTGGCGCCGGGCTTCGAACCCGAAGCGCTGGAGCTGCTGACCAAGAAGAAGAACATCCGCCTGCTGGAGCTCCCCGCCGACTACCGCCGCTCCGACCTCGAACTCCGCCAGATCTCCGGCGGCCTGCTGGTGCAGGAACCTGACACCTTCGCCGGGTTCAGCTCCGAGGGCTGGCAGCTGGTCTCCGGCGACGAAGCGGATGCCGCCACCCGCGCCGACCTCGAGTTCGCGTGGAAAGCCTGCCGCGCTGTGAAGTCGAACGCGATCCTGCTCGCGAACGCCGGGGCATCCGTGGGTGTGGGCATGGGGCAGGTGAACCGGGTGGACTCATGCCACCTGGCCGTGAACCGGGCGGGGGAGCGAGCGGCCGGCGCCGTCGCGGCCTCCGACGCCTTCTTCCCGTTCGCCGACGGCCTGCAGGTGCTGCTCCACGCCGGCGTGCGCGCGGTCGTGCAGCCCGGCGGATCGGTGCGCGACGAGGAGGTCATCGCCGCGGCCAAGGCCGCCGGCGTCACCATGTACCTCACGGGTGAGCGCCACTTCTACCACTAGTCCCGTTCGACGGAGAATTGCAGCCTTCGGGCCGTATTCCACCTGATTTTCGGGTCCCAGCGATAATTCTCCGTCGAATGGTCGCAAGCGAACGGTGGCAAGCGAATGGTCGCAAGGCGCACGACGGATGCTGCGCGCGGGTGTTGCGTGCGGCATCCGCTGCATCGTAAGCTGTAAGGCTGCCTCACCAGGGCACCGACGACATCAGATGCGCTCAGGAGGCCACCATGACACCGACCACGCTGCTCAGGATCGCCCCGCTCGCGACCGCCGGCACGCTCGTCGGCGCCGTCCACGCCGTGGGGTGGGTCCGCTAGCCCCAGCAACCGGCGCCCCGGGGCGCCGCTCGACCGCCTCTTCCTGCCGCGCCACCGACCAGCGCACCGTTCGATTCCCGAGCCCGCTCAGCGGGTTCTGGCACGCCTCCTTCCGGACTGGACAATGACGACCCCTGCACACCCACCCCACCCCGCCACCGACGCGCCCCGCCGGAGCACCCTCCGCACACTGTTGCGTCTCTACCCCTACGCGAAGCCCGCGCTGCCCCGCATCTGCCTCGGCATGGTCGCCGCGCTGCTTGCCGCGCTCGTCGCCCTCGCCATCCCGCAGGTGCTGCAACGCCTGGTCGACGGCCCGCTCTCGCACCGTGACGCCCGGGAGATCTGGCCCGCCGTGGCCGTCGTGCTCGTGCTCGGCGTGCTCGAGGCCGTGATGATCGCTCTACGGCGCTGGTTCGTGCTCACGCCCGGCACGCACGTCGAGGCGCGGCTGCGCAACAGCCTGTACAACCGCCTGCAGGACCTCCCGGTCACCTTCCACGACCGGTGGCCGAGTGGCCAGTTGCTCTCCCGCGCGGTGACCGACCTGAACATGATCCGCCGCTGGATCTCCTTCGGCCTCGTGCTGTTCGTCGTGAACGTGCTCACGATCATCGTCGGCTTCGCGATCCTCGTGATCATGAATTGGATGCTCGGGCTGATCTTCCTGGTCTGCTCGATTCCGCTATGGGTGTACGGGTACGTGTTCGAGAAGAAGTACTCGGTGTTCGCCCGCCGCAGCCAGGACCAGGCCGGCGACCTGGCGACGGCCGTCGAGGAGTCGGTGCACGGCATCCGCGTGCTGAAGGCCTTCGGGCGCGGGAAGTACGCCCTGGCGAACTTCGAGTCCCGAGCGGAGAGCCTGCGCGGAACGGAGATCGAGAAGGCCCGCGCCATCGCCGGCATCTGGCTGTGGCTGCTGCTGGTTCCGGATGTGGCGTTCGCGCTGTCGCTGGTCGGCGGCGTGTGGCTGGCCGCCCAGGGCGAGATCAGCGTGGGCGGACTCGTCGCGTTCTTCGCGACCGCCACCGTGCTGCGGTTCCCGATCGAGTCGATCGGGTTCCTGCTCTCGATGACGTTCGACACCCGCACCGCCACCGACCGCTTCTTCGACGTGCTCGACGCGCCCAACACCATCACCGACCCGGAGCATCCGCTGACCGTGAGCGACCCGCGTGGCGAACTGGCGTTCCACGACGTGCACTTCCGCTACCACGACTCCCCGGAGCGCTTCCCCGACCTCCTCGACGGCGTGAACCTCGTGCTCGAGCCGGGGGAGACCATGGCGCTCGTCGGCCTCACCGGTTCGGGCAAGTCGACGCTGACCGCGCTGACCACCCGGCTCTACGACGTGACCGGCGGCAGCATCACCCTTGACGGGGTGGACGTGCGCGACCTCAGCCGGCAGGAGCTGCGCACCCACATCGCGATGGCGTTCGAAGACGCGACGCTGTTCTCGGCATCCGTTCGCGACAACGTGCTGCTCGGCCGACCTGAGTTCGCGACCCGCAGCCCCGAAGCGGATGCCGCGCTCGCCGAAGCGCTGCAGGTCGCGCAGGCGGGTTTCGTGTACGACCTGCCCGAGGGGGCAGACACCAAGGTGGGCGAAGAAGGGATGAGCCTGTCGGGTGGGCAGCGGCAGCGGCTGGCGCTTGCCCGCGCCGTCGCCGCCGCGCCCGCCGTGCTGGTGCTCGACGACCCGCTGTCGGCCCTCGACGTGGACACCGAGGCGCTCGTCGAGGAGGCGCTCCGGCGGGTGCTGGCGTCGACCACCGCGCTGATCGTGGCGCACCGTCCGTCGACGGTGATGCTCGCCGACCGGGTGGCGCTGCTGGAGGACGGCAGGATCACCGCCGTCGGCACCCATTCCGAGCTGCTGGCGACCAACGAGCACTACGCCTTCGTGATCTCCAGCCTCGAGGACGAACAACGACGAGAGTCACGCCGATTGGAGGACTCGCTGTGAGTGTGACCGGAGTGCAGGGGGAGGAGCGCGACGACTTCACCACGCGTGAGAGCGCCCAGATGCGACGCCGGTCGCTGCGCCTGCTCGGCTCGCTGCTGCATCCGCTGCGCTGGCGGGTGGGCCTCGCGATGCTCGTCGTCGTCGTGTCGACCGGCGCGCAGGTCGCCGGTCCCGCGCTGATCGCCTTCGGCATCGACCGCGGGCTGCCGGCCCTCCTCGCCGAGGACTGGGTGCCGCTGGCCGCGACCGGCGCGATCTACGTCGTCACCGGCGTCATCGGAGCGCTCCTGATCGCCTGGTACACCGTGCTGTCCGCCCGCATCAGCCAGGCGATCCTGATCGATCTGCGCAAACGGGTGTTCCTGCACACCCAGAAGCTGAGCCTCGAGTTCCACGAGTCGTACACGTCGGGCCGCATCATCTCCCGCCAGACCAGCGACATCGACGCGATCCGGGAGCTGCTCGACGAGGGCATCAACCAGCTCGTGCAGGGCGTGCTCTACATGGGGTTCACCGCCGTCGCGCTGTTCGCGCTCGACGGGGTGAGCGGGCTCGTGCTGTTCGCCTCGCTCGTGCCGCTGGCGGTGCTGACCCGGTGGTTCCAGGTGCGCTCGCAGAAGCTGTTCCGGCAGTCGCGGGTGGCGTCGGCGCGCATGATCGTGCACTTCGTCGAGACGATGACCGGCATCCGCGCGGTGAAGGCCTTCCGAAAGGAGAAGCGCAACGAGGCCGAGTTCGGCGGCCTGGTCGAGGAGTACCGCGACGTGAACGGGCGCGTGATCCAGCTGTTCGGGATCTTCGACCCGGGCCTCGTGCTCATCGGAAACGTCACGGTCGCGATCGTGCTGCTCGTCGGCGGCTTCCGGGTAGCGGATGGCCAGCTCGCCATCGGCGCGCTGCTGGCGGCCCTGCTCTACACGCGTCGCTTCTTCGACCCCATGGAGGAGATGGCGATGTTCTACAACTCCTACCAGTCGGCGGCCGCGGCGCTGGAGAAGATCTCCGGGGTGCTCGAGGAGCGGCCGGGCGTGCCCGACCCCGTTCGGCCGGTCGACCTCTGGACGGCACACGGAGAGGTGCGTTTCGAGAACGTGCAGTTCGCCTACAAAGCGGACCGCGTCATCCTGCCGCACTTCGACCTCGTGATGCCGGCCGGGCAGACCATCGCGCTCGTCGGGTCGACCGGGGCCGGCAAGTCCACCCTGGCCAAGCTCATCTCGCGCTTCTACGATCCGAGCGAGGGCCGCGTGCTGCTCGACGGGGTGGACCTGCGCGACCTGCACCCCAAGGACCTCCGCCGGGCGATCGTGATGGTGACCCAGGAGGCGTACCTGTTCAGCGGGACCGTCGCCGACAACATCGCGATCGGCAAGCCGGATGCGAGCCTCGAGGAGATCGAGCGGGCGGCGCGAGCCGTGGGTGCCCACGATTTCATCGTGGGGCTGCCGAACGGGTACGACACCGACGTGAACAAGCGCGGCGGCCGGGTGTCGGCGGGGCAGCGGCAGCTCATCTCGTTCGCGCGGGCGTTCCTGGCCGACCCGGCGGTGCTGATCCTCGACGAGGCGACGTCGTCGCTTGACATCCCGAGCGAGCGGCTGGTGCAACAGGGCCTCCAGACCCTGCTCGCCGACCGCACGGCGGTGATCATCGCGCACCGGTTGTCGACCGTCGCGATCGCCGACCGGGTGCTCGTGATGGAGCACGGGGTGGTGGTGGAGGACGGCACACCCGACGACCTCATCGCCGGGACGGGCCGGTTCGCGCAGCTGCACGCCGCCTGGCGCGACTCGCTCGTGTAGGGCGGCCGGGCCGGCCGCTCCCGGCCGCTTCCGCTCGCCCCGCGCCCGCCCCGAGGGTGGCGTGACCTAAGCGGGCGACCAGCGAGCGGATGCGTAGTCGACGCGGTACGCATCCGTTGCGTTTCGAATCACGAGCGGCGTGCCCTCGGCCCGGTAGTGCTCCAGGGCGCGGCCCTCGTGGCAGAGCGGCGGATGCCCGCCGGCGCGGATCACCCGCCACCACGGCACGTCGGAGCCGAACTGCGACATCACCTGACCGACGACGCGGGCGCCCCGCGAGCCGAGGGACGCGGCGATATCGCCGTACGTCATGACCCGTCCGGGCGGGATCTGCTCGACGATGTCCAGCACGTTCGACACGAACGTGCTCTCGGGCGAAAGGCGCATGGGCTAGAGCTCGAGGGCCCCGATGACCTCGCCGTACTGCGTCTCGCCCACGTCACGGAAGCCGATGCGGTGGAAGAACTCCTCGGGGCCGGCCTCGCCGGGCTCCCAGATCACGGTGATGTGGTCGAAGCCGCGCTTCTTGGCCTCGTCGGCCAGCGCACGCGCCGCGAACGTGCCGACGCCCTGCCCCTGCACGTCGGCGTCGACGTTGATGCGCCAGATGCACGCGCGCAGCTCTTCGTGGTCGGAGTCGGGGTCGAAGTTGCCGTGGATGAAACCCACCACCCGATCGTCCTGTAGCACCACGCGCTGCCAGGCGGTCGCCGGGTTGACCGTCGCGGCGGCCACTGAATAGGTGACCGGGGCGATGAACTGCTCCTGCCCCGGTTTGAGCGTCAAGCCGTTCGCGGCGACGATGTTGCCGGCGGACAGTTCTTCAAGTCTCAACTCACCCATGCCCTTCACGCTATCGTGCGACGGGGCTCGGCGGGTAGTCTCGCGACCATCGGTGGACAGCGTCCGAAAAATATCTTGACGTCGAGATAATTCGCGCTTGTCCATTAGCATGGGTGGCGGCCCACCCGGCCCCCTACCGTAAGGCGATCCCCAATGGCGAAGATCACGGTTGCAGGCACGGTCGTCGAGATCGACGGCGACGAGATGACCCGCATCATCTGGCAGGCCATCAAAGACTCGCTCATCACGCCGTACCTCGACGTTCCCCTCGAGTATTACGACCTCTCGATCCAGAACCGCGACGCGACGGATGACCAGGTCACCGTGGACGCCGCACACGCCATCCAGAAACACGGCGTCGGCGTCAAGTGCGCGACGATCACGCCCGATGAGGCCCGGGTCGAGGAGTTCGGCCTGAAGAAGATGTGGCGCTCGCCCAACGGCACCATCCGCAACATCCTCGGCGGCACGATCTTCCGCGAGCCGATCATCATCTCGACCATCCCGCGGCTGGTCCCGGGCTGGAACAAGCCGATCATCATCGGCCGCCACGCGTTCGGCGACCAGTACCGCGCCACCGATTTCCGCTTTGACGGCCCCGGCACCCTCAGCATGACCTTCACCCCGACGGATGGCGGCGAGCCCCAGACGTTCGAGGTGTTCCAGGCGCCCGGCAGCGGCGTCGCCATGGGCATGTACAACCTCGACGCGTCGATCCGCGACTTCGCCCGCGCCTCGTTCACCTACGGCCTGCAGCGCGGCTACCCGGTGTACCTCTCCACGAAGAACACGATCCTCAAGGCCTATGACGGCCGGTTCAAAGACCTCTTCGCCGAGGTGTTCGACGCGGAGTTCGCGGAGAAGTTCGAGGCCGCCGGCATCACCTACGAGCACCGCCTCATCGATGACATGGTCGCGTCGAGCCTCAAGTGGGAGGGCGGCTACGTGTGGGCGTGCAAGAACTACGACGGCGATGTGCAGTCAGATACGGTGGCGCAGGGCTTCGGCTCGCTCGGCCTCATGACGAGTGTGCTGACCACGCCCGACGGCTCGATCGTCGAGGCGGAGGCCGCCCACGGCACCGTCACCCGGCACTTCCGCGAGCACCAGGCCGGCCGGCCCACCTCGACCAACCCGATCGCCTCGATCTACGCCTGGACCCGCGGGCTGTCCCACCGCGGGATGCTCGACGGCAACCAGGAGCTGATCGACTTCGCGCACACCCTCGAGGACGTCGTCGTGACGACGGTCGAGAGCGGCAAGATGACCAAGGACCTCGCGCTCCTCGTCGGCCCCGACCAGGGCCACCTCACCACTGAGGAGTTCCTGGCCGCCCTCGCCGAGAACCTGAGGGCCCGCCTGGCCTAGTCGGCCCCGCCGCACGCTCAGAAGCCCTGGCCGGTCCGGCCAGGGCTTCTGCTTTTGTTGAGCGGATGCTGCGCCAGGGTCTAGCGCATCGCGGTTGTTATCAGAACTGTGACGTCGACCGGCACGGTTGGAGGAAGCTCGATTGCCGCAGGGTCGATCTCCGTGCCGTCAGTCATTTGGTGCCTCCGTCTGGTGGGCAGTGGAATGCTCCGGCTGCCGTTTTCTCGCATCCCATCTCGTCGAAGGCTCCGTTCGCGGTGCCTCCGTCGGGCGCACTGTCGACGACCGTCGTGGTGATCGCTGTCCAACCGATGATCGTGCCCTTCGGGTAGCCGCTCTGGGCATCCCCTCGCGTGAGCACCTGCCGCTCACCGATGAGCTGACCGGTGTCCGGGTCGATGATGATGTCCTGCCGAATGCCGTTCGCGTCCTCCAGGCGTCCGATCGCGATCCCGGTTTCCCCGTTCAGGTTTGCCTGCCGCTCGGTGATCTCAACGCCGGGGATCATGGCAGCTGCCTCATAAAGAGCGGCTCGGAGGTCCGCCGGTACGGCGCCGAAGCGAAGCGTGTCAGCGATCCACACGAGAGCCTCGCCGTCCGGCGACGGACCCTGCCCGATGGTCGACTTGTAGATGTGATTCAGCAGCAAGTATGGATTGCGGGGCAGTGCGTTGAGTTTGTCGGGTGAGTGAATGTTCTCGTAGCTGTAGAACGCACCCTTGGGCGCCCGAAGGAGTTCCGTGTAGTCGGCGCCGCGTTCCGCAACGGTTCCGGCCCAACTCTCCTCGGCGACCTGTTCGGAGTCCGGCCCGAACGTCTTGTATGGCTTAGACAGTCCGCGTACCCACACCCAGTCATCGTTGCGGTCCGCTGGAACGTACAACTCGTCCTTCGTCAGGGTCAGGTAGCTCGCCGTCTTTTCCGAGTCGGCAAGCTGCCCGGTCATACCATATACCGCTGCCGTATCCACGCGGAGGTACTGGCCGGGAGTGAGCACCGGGTCAGAATTGGTGATGGACGCGACGGCGGCCCGGTGCAGTGCGTCGGCCGCGGCAGGTTCCGCGGCGCCTCGCCATCCCGCCAACCCGACCACGTTGGTGAGAACCAGGGCGCTCATCAACGAAGCGGCTCCGACGATGCCGATCCCTGCGCCTGCCCAGCGCCTACGTGACGTTGGCTTCGAGCGTGGCGTCGCCCCTAACGTCGAATGGCTGATCTGGTTGAAAAGAGAAGCCCGCCCGTCGCTGAGCACTTCCTCGCTTGCCTCAGGGACCTCGCTACGCACCTTGCGCAGCAGTGCCAACTCGTCCATGATCCACCTCCTTCTCAAGGGCGTTGCCCCTATTGAGTGCTTCGCGCAACAGCCGTCGTGCGCGATTGAGTCGTGAGCGAACAGTGCCGATCGGAACGTCCAGTGCTCGTGCAATGTCCTCGTAGTTGAGGTCTGCCCAAGCGTGGAGCAGAAGCACATCCCTGTCTCTTTGGGCCATGCGCCGGATCGCCACGCTGATGTGCTTGACGGCCGTCGCCGCATCCACACGCGACTCGACGTCGGCGATGTCGTCGGGAGCGACCTGCGCTGCTGTACCGGCGCTCATGCCACGCCATGAAGCGGCCTCAAGCCGGGCGTACTTCTTCATGGACGTCGTCGCGATGCCGTAAAGCCACGGCAGCGCGCCTCCGACGGTTGGATCGAAGGCAGCCCGTCGTTGGAAGGCGACGAGGAACGTTTCCGACATGACGTCGTCGGCGACGTCCGCGCCGACGCGCCGCGCCGCGTACCGGTAGATCGCCGGTGCGTGCCGATCGTAAAGCTCGGCGAACGCCCCGGGGGCGTCCCTCGAACGTTCGATGATTTCGTTATCGGTGCTCACAACTGTTATTGCTGCTTTTCGCCCATTAGGTTCACGGCAGTTTCCTTCCTCGTCGTCACTAACTCCTGCAGTTTGACAGCAGCGCCGAAAAGTTCCGCACTGGTCCGGGGGCTGGCGCCGGACTTGCTCCCAAAGGGCCGGAGTTAGCGGCAGGCAGAGGCGGCGTTGGCGGCGGACTGCAGGGATAGCGTGCAGATATGAGCGGCGATGGGCGCGATGAGGCGAACGAGGACGAGCGAGAAACGGCTTACGAGGACCGTCTCATCGGTGAAGAGCTGGCGAGGCAGAGGCGAAATCTCGGGCGGAGGCTCGTCATCATCGGCGCTGTGGTCTTCGTCGGGAACGCCTCGGCGAGGCTTCTCGGTGTCGATTGGGTCATGAGCCTCGTGACAGTGGGTGCGGTGATGATCTTCTTGGGCTTCTGGAGGCTCATCGGGTCACGCAAAACGTCGGCAGCCGCTCGTCGACACGTGCCTGAAGAAGAGGGGCCTCCGGCGAGCGGCGAATAGCGAGCGACGCTGCACGTCCTGCGGTAGGACCGCAAACTGATCTGGTTAAGCTGCAGGTCGCAGAAGCCCTGGCCCGATTCGATGAGGGCTTCAGCGCGCCCTACCGTCGCCAGTTCAGGAAATCCGCGCACTCTGCCGCCGACTTCCGCACTTGTCGGGGCCTCGCTTCGGGCGCGGCTAGCGATTTTCCTGAAGTAGCGACGCGCATACGCGGATACCGGGCAGGAGGTGAGCGCGGAGGACCGCTGCTCGGTGAGCTGCTCGTCCTCCCCGCTGCTAACGCAGGAAATCCTGCTGCAGCCTGCGGGGTTCGCATTGGTCCCGGCCGGCCCGCGACACCCGCGAGCAGAATTCCGGAATTAGCAACACGCAGCAGCCGGGCCGGCAGCGGCGCGGGAGGATAGCGTGCAGGTATGAGCGGGGACGAGCGCGGTGAGGCGAATGAGGACCAGCCCGTGGCCGCCGACGACGAGGAGCGCGAAATCGCAGAGACGCTGGGGCGGCGGGAGCGGCAGATGGGCTGGGCGCTGCTGAGCGGAGGCGCGGTTGTCTTTCTTGTGGGATTGGGTTTGGCCTTCTTCTTCCACGACAGCATGTTCCCGGCCCTGGCGGGCGGAGCCCTCGGTTCAGTTCTCTTCGGAGTCTGGAGACAGCGCGAGGCGCGCAGGACCTTTGCCTTCGCTCGTGGGCAGAAGGGTGCCGGCGACGAAACGCCTCCCGCCAGTGGCGATTAGCGCCCTGGACGCTCCGCGCTATGATCACGCAGTTGATCGGCGCAAACGCGTAGCGTTCCCTGTCGCTCCTGTTGCTACTGGCCCTGCCTCGGGCTAGGCCGGGAACTCGCGCCGCCCGGCGATCACGCCGCTCGCGGTCGCGATCACAGCGAACACGATGGCCACGATAGGGTGGCCGAGGTCCCACACCGCCAGGGCGGCCGCGCCGAAGACGAAGATCTCGATGACCGCCTTGCCGAACGGGTCGATCGCGAACACGGCGCGCGGCGAGCGGAACAGGGCCCAGAGCAGGATGGCAAGCACCGGCGCAGCGATGCCGATGAGCACGCCGGGCCAGGGGAGCGGCCAGGCGACGAAGCCCCAGATGCCGAGGCTCACGAACGTGAAGAGCTCGAGCACGAACCGCAGCACGTCGTTGAAGCCCAGGGAAACGTGTTCGCGCGTGTCTGTCACCCCGACAGTTTACCGAGCGGATGCGCCGCCCCGGTTTCCAGCGAACCTCGCCTAGGGCGATGTAAGATTACATCATGCTGCGAACTCAAATTTCGCTGACGACCGAGGAGCGGCGGTTGCTTGATAAGGAGGCGGCCCGGACGGGCCGGTCGATCTCCGCGCTCATCCGGGACGCTGTCAGTCAGGCGTACGGCACCGAGCGAGATGCCGACACTGATCTACGTGCCATCGACGCGGCGTTCGGCGCCTGGGGCGAGCGTGACGGTGACGGCGAAGCGTATGTCGAGCGCCTTCGGTCCGGCAGCCGGCTGGAAGAAACAGTCATGCGATGACGGTCGTTGTGGACACCTCGATCCTCATCGATGTGCTCGGAGGGGAACCCGCGGCGGCCGGTGTCCTCCGTACAGCACGTGAATCCGGCCGACTGCATGCGAGCGTGGTGACCAGATTGGAAGTTCTCGCCGGAATGCGCCCACGGGAGGAGGCCGACACGCGAGCGCTGTTCGCTGCGTTCGCCTGGCATCCACTCGACGAGAAAATCGCCGAGATCGCCGGCGAACTTGGACGCCAATGGCTGCCCGGCAACCGCGGCATCGACTCGGCAGATCTCGCGATAGCCGCGACGGCCATCGCCCTCGATGCTCGCCTGCTCACCAGGAACATCAAGCACTTCCCCATGTTCCCTGAGCTCTCCACTCCGTACTGAGCCCTCGCCATGCTCGACGACGACCACCTCGCTCGCATCGCCGACGCCCTGCTCGAGGTGCCGGGCGTGTGCGGGGTCGCCCTCGGCGGCAGCCGCGCCCGGGGCACCCACACTCCCGACTCCGACGTCGACCTCGGGCTGTACCACGAGGGCCCGCTCGACGTCCAGGCACTCGCTTCACGCGCTCGCGAGTACGGCGGCGAGCATGCCGAGGTCACGGTTCCGGGCGGCTGGGGACCCTGGGTCGACGGCGGCGGCTGGCTCACGATCGACGGCATGCCAGTCGACTGGATCTACCGCGACGTGCAGCGCGTCGAGGCGAGCGTCGCCGCCGCGCAGCGCGGAGACATCACCCGCCACTACCAGCTCGGCCACCCGTTCGGCGTCCCGGAGTACGGGTATGCCGCCGAGATCGCGCTCGGCGCCGTCATCGCCGACCCCGCCCGTCGCCTTGCCGCACTGAAAGACTCCCTCACCCCGTATCCGCCCGCGCTCTCCGCGGCCCTGGTGCGTGCGCTCGCCGACGCCGACTTCACCCTCGCCCTCGCACGCAAGGGCGCCTCGCGGGGCGACGCCGTGTACGTCAGCGGATGCCTGTTCCAGGCGCTGCTCATCGGCGCCAACGCCATCCATGGTGCGGCCGGCAGTTGGGTGACCAACGAGAAAGGTGCGGTCGCGCTCGCCGCGTCCCTCCCGGCCGCCCCGGATCGCTTCGCCGAGCGCGCCGCGCGCATCGCGGGTGACCTCGGACAGACATCCGCAGAACTCGCCCGCACCATCAACGAGGCCGAGGCGCTCCTCGCCGATACCCGCGACCGTATCGCGGCCCGGCCGCGCTGAACGCACCAGCGGCATCCGCTCGGAGTACCCGAAACTGCGTCGCGGCACCCACAATTGTGCGCGCCGCCGCCCAATTTCGGGTGCCGCGAGCAGCGGGCTGCCAGCGCCGCCCTACTGGAAGATGATGGTGCGCGCACCGTCGAGCAGAATGCGGTTCTCAGCGAACCACTTCACCGCCCGGCTCAGGGTGCGGCTCTCCTCGTCCTGTCCGATCGCCACGAGCTCGGCGGGGCTTCGCGAGTGGTCGACCCGCACCACGTTCTGCTCGATGATCGGGCCCTCGTCGAGGTCGCTCGTCACGAAGTGCGCGGTCGCGCCGATCAGCTTCACGCCGCGCGCGTGGGCCTGCTTGTAGGGGTTCGCCCCCTTGAACCCGGGCAGGAACGAGTGGTGGATGTTGATGACCCGGCCTTCGAGCCGCTCGCAGAGCTCCGGCGAGAGAATGCGCATGTACCGGGCGAGCACCACGAGCTCGATGTCGTGCTCCTCGACCGCCTCGACGACGCGCGCTTCGAATGCGTCCTTGCTGGGGGCATCCGTGATCGGGTACGACTCGAACGGCACCCCGTAGAAGCCGACCAGGTCGCGCAGCGAGCTGTGGTTGCTGAGCACGAGCGGGATCTCGACCGGCAGCGCCCCCGCGTGCTGGCGGAAGAGCAGGTCGTTGACGCAGTGTCCGGCACTGGATGCCAGCACCAGCGTTCGCACCGGACGCCCGACCACGTCGATGGTGGCGTACATCTCGTACCGCTCGATGACGGGCGCGAGGGCGGCCTCCAACTCGGTGCGGCCGGCGGGAGACTCCACCTGCAGGCGGATGAAGAACCGGCCGGTGTCGGCGCTGGAGAACTGCTGGCTCTCGGTGATGTTGCCGCGCGCCGCGACGATCGCCCCACTGACCGCGTGCACGATCCCCGGCTGGTCGGGGCACACGATCGAGATGACCCAGTGATGGTGCGGGTGCGAGGGCGGGGTGCTGTTCATCCCCTTAGATTACAAGGCCGCCGAGGCGCCGCCGGGCGTAGAGTGGGCGACCATGGAATACGTCCGTCTCGGCCGAAGCGGCCTCGAAATCTCGGCCATCGTCCTCGGCACCATGAGCTTCGGCGAACCCGGCCGCGGAAACCACGAGTGGACGCTCCCGGAGGAGCAGAGCCGGCCGTTCCTCAGGCAGGCGCTGGAACTCGGCATCACCACCTTCGACACCGCGAACGTGTACTCCGACGGCACGAGCGAGGAGATCGTCGGTCGCGCGCTTGGCGACTTCGCCCGCCGCGACGAGGTGGTCATCGCGACGAAGGTGCACGGGCGGATGCGCCCGGGCCCGAACGGCGCGGGCCTGTCGCGCGGCCACATCCTCACCGAGATCGACAACAGCCTGCGCCGGCTCGGCACGGACTACGTCGACCTCTACCAGATCCACCGGTGGGACCCGGCCACTCCGATCGAGGAGACGATGGAGGCCCTGCACGACGTGGTGAAGGCAGGGAAGGCCCGCTACATCGGCGCGTCATCCATGTACGCCTGGCAGTTCGCCAAGGCCCAGTACACGGCCGACCGAGGCGGGTGGACGCGCTTCGTCTCGATGCAGGACCAGTACAACCTCATCAACCGGGAGGAGGAACGCGAGATGCACCCCTTCTGCCTCGACCAGGACGTGGGCGTGTTGCCGTGGAGCCCGCTGGCCCGCGGCCGGCTCACGCGCGACTGGGACGCGACAACCGCCCGCGCTGAGACGGACCGATTCGGCCAGACGCTGTACCACCAGGCCGAGGAGGCCGACCGGGCGGTCGCCGACGCCGTCGCCACCATCGCCGCCAACCGGGGGGTGTCGCGCGCGCAGGTCGCCCTCGCCTGGGTTCGCCAGCAGCCCGCCGTGACGTCGCCCATCGTCGGCGTGACCAAGCCCGGGCATCTGACGGATGCCATCGCTTCCGTCGACCTGCACCTCACGCCCGACGAGGTGCAGGCGCTGTCGGCGCCCTACGTGCCACGGGCGCCCGAGGGTTTCTGATTCACGACGAGCGCCGGCCGGCGCCCTGCCGCTCCGCGAGCCCGCGCACGTAGGCGGCCTGTCCCGCGTGCTGCAGGTCGTCGGCGATGACGCTGACCAGGCGCACGCCGAGGGTGACCGGTGGGTCCCAGGAGGTGTCGACGATGCGGTCGAAGTCCTCGTCGGCGAGCGTGCCCAGGTAATCGAGCGTCCGCTGGCATACCGCGTCGTGGTACGCGATGAGGTCGGCCGCCGAGATGCCGCGGACCGCCCCGACGTCGGCCGACGAGTGTCCGTACCCCGTGGCATCCGTGTCGAATGGCAGCCCGAAGCGGTGCGCCCACCCGCCTGACACCCAGATCTGCTCGCCGCCGGCGACATCGGTGACGTGGTCGTCCTGCACCCGGGTGAGGTGCCAGATGAGCCAGGCGATGCTGTTGGCGTCGGGGTCCGCCCGGTACGTGAGCTGTTCCTCGGTGAGGCCGTCCACGGTGCGGTGCACGACACCGCGGACACGCTGATACGCGTCCGTCAGGAGGTCGATCGCAGCAGTCATGCGCTCGCTCGCCCCGACGTCCCGGTCTCCTCGGCGTGCGAGCGGATCAACAGGTATTTCTGCACCTTGCCGGTCGTGGTCGTCGGCAGCTGGTCAGCGCTGAGGAAGGTGACCCCCCGCGGCACCTTGAACGGGGCCAGGTGGGCGCGGCAGTGCGCGAGGAGCGTCTGGGCGTCGAGCGCGGCATCCTCCTGCGGCACCACCCACGCCCAGCCCACATCGCCGAAACGCTCGTCGGGCACGCCCGCCACGTAGGCCTGGCTCACGCCGTCCACGCCCGTGAGCAGGCGCTCCACCTCGACCGGGGCGACGAGTTCCCCGCCCACCTTGTACAGTTCGCTGCTGCGCCCGCGGAGCTCGAGGTAGCCCTGCTCGTTCACCCGGCCGAGGTCGCCGGTGCGCAGCCACCCGTCGGCGTCGATCGCCCACGAGGTCTGCTCCGGGTTGTCGAAGTATCCGTGCGTCACCTGCGGGCCGCGCACCGAGAGCTCCCCGACCTCGCCCGCCGGCAGCGGCTCCCCGGTGAACGGGTCGATCGTGCGGTACTCGGCGAGGCGGCCGTCGAAGCCCACGCCCTCGGCCGCAACGCCGCCCAGCTTGGTGGTGCCGACGACCGTCGAGACGGTTTCGATGCTGTCACCCGGCAGGGTGAGGGCGGTCGCTGCCGAGACCTCGGTCTGCCCGTAGCCGGTGAAGATCATGGCCGGCTGAAGGTCGCTCATCACCCGCTCCCACAGCCACACCGGCGCCGGCGCCGCCGCCGAGAAGACCGATTGCAGGCTGCTGACGTCGTACGTCTCCTTGACCGCCTGGTCGACCACGGCGATCGTCATCGTCGGCACGAACAGCACCTCGTTGATGCGGTGCTCAGCGATGATCCGCAGCACGGTCTTGGGGTTGAAGACCTGGAGCGGGGCGATGGCGCCGCCGACGAAGATCGCTGCCAGCATCCCCTCGATGTAGCCGAAGACGTGGTACAGCGGCAGGGCGAAGCTGATGCGCCAGCCGTCGTCGAACGCGCGGTGGTAGGCCGAGCCGTAAGCGCTCCGCAAGACCATGTCGTGGGTGAGCTCTGCGCCCAGCGGATGCCCCGTGGTACCGGACGTGAAGACGATATCGCACACGTCGTCGGGTGCGACGCTGCTCTGGCGTGTCTCCACCTCGGCGCGGTCCACACCGCCGTCGCCGAGTGCCGCGAGGTCCAGGGCGGCCGGGCGGCGGGCGTTGTCGACGAGAACAATGCGGCGAAGCTCGGGCAGCACGGCGACGTCGGCACCCTGTTCCCAGCCGGGCGCGAGGCGGTCGAACACCTCGAGGAAGTCGGTGGCCGGCGACGCGTCGATGGCGATCAGCACCCGGGCGCCGGACTGGGCCAGCCGCTGTGTGATCTCGTCGCCCCGGTACGAGTAGTTGAGGGGGACCGCGATCGCGCCGATGCGAGCGATCGCGATCTTGATCGCCGTGTAGGGGGCCCGGTTGTCGACCAGCAGGGCGACGCGATCACCCCGGGCGACGCCCAGCGAGATCAGCCCGGCCGCGATGGTCAGCGACCTCTCGCGCACGTCGCGGTAGCTGAGGGTGCCGCCCTCGGCGATCACGTACGGTCTCTCGCCGAACTCGTCAGAGGCGTGGTCGAAGGCCGCCGCGAGCGACCTGGGCGTCCACGGCCCGTGCCGGTGTTCGAGGGCGCTGCGCCGTTCGGTTACATCGGACTCCATCATCGTCTGCACGAATCCTCACGTTACTGGAAGGTCGGTCCGAAAAGCCAGAGACCGTGCCGCAGGTCACCCTCGGTAGAATGGACCGACACGACCGAGGGATTCCGGGAGGCCGCATGCTCGCTCTCCTGCCGGTGTTCCTTCTCGGGGCGGTCGCGGCACCGGCACTCACCAGGGTCTTCTCGGTGCGGGTCTTCTACCTGCTCGCCCTGGTTCCGACCGCCGCCTTCATCGTCACCCTCGCCCAGGCGCCTGCTGTCACCGCCGGGAACGCGCCGGTGGAACGCCTCCCGTGGATCCCGCAACTGGGCGTGGCCCTCTCGTTCCGGATGGACACGCTCGCCTGGGTGCTCGCGCTCGTGGTCACCGGCGTCGGCGCGCTGGTGCTCGCGTACTGCGCGCGGTACTTCAGCGCCGACGAGCCCGGGCTCGGCCGGTTCGCCGGCTGCCTGCTCGGGTTCGCCGGCACCATGTACGGTCTGGTCGCGGCCGATGACATCGTGGTGATGTTCATCTTCTGGGAGATCACGAGCGTCCTGTCGTACCTCCTGATCGGGCACAACGTCGACCGGCGGGAGAGCCGTGGCGCGGCCCTGCAGGCGCTGATCGTCACGACGTTCGGCGGCCTGGTGATGCTGGTCGGCGTGGTGATGATCTCGGTCCTCGCCGGAACCACCTCACTTGCCGCCATCGTGGCAGAGCCGCCGGCGGGCACCGCGGCGACCTGGGCGATCCTGCTGATCCTGGTCGGTGCGCTGTCCAAGTCCGCACTCATCCCCTTCCACTTCTGGCTCCCGGCGGCGATGGCGGCGCCGACTCCCGTCAGTGCCTACCTGCACGCGGCGGCCATGGTGAAGGCCGGCATCTACCTCGTCGCCCGTCTGGCTCCCGGCTTCGCCGACATCCCGGGTTGGACGCCCATCCTCGTCACGCTCGGTGTCTGGACGATGCTGGTCGGCGCATGGCGGGCGCTGCGGCAATACGACCTGAAGCTGGTGCTCGCCTATGGCACGGTCAGCCAGCTCGGGTTCCTGACGATCGTCGTGGGATTCGGAACACCCGATGCGGCCCTCGCCGGACTCGCGCTCCTGATCGCACACGCCATATACAAGGCGACGCTGTTCCTGGTCGTCGGCATCATCGACCAGCGGGCGGGAACCCGCGACTGGAGGCAGCTCTCCGGCCTCGGCCGGCGTGCCCCCGTCCTCGCCGCGATCGCGCTCGTCGCCGTTGCCTCGATGGCCGGCATCCCGCCTCTCTTCGGCTTCGTCGCGAAGGAGAGCGTGTTCACCTCGCTCATCGACGCCGGGTCCGCCGGCTCGGGAAGCGGCGCCGCCTGGGCGTGGGTCGCGCTCGCCGGAACCGCCGTCGGCTCGGTGCTCACCGTCGGCTACAGCGCCCGCTTCTTCTGGGGTGCGTTCGCCCGCCGTCCACGCCGCGCCGACACCGTGTTGTCGGCGCGCCCCTGGGACTTCCAGCTCGCCCCCGCGATCCTCGCGGCGGCGACAGTGGTCCTCGGGCCGCTGGCGTTCCTCGTCGACCCACTGCTCGCGCCCTACGCCGACACGCTCCCCGGCGCGGGCCACGCGCACCTCGCCCTGTGGCACGGATTCGAGCCGGCCCTGGGCCTGAGCGCCCTGGTACTCCTGGCCGGGGCGGCGCTGTTCTGGTTCCGGGCGCCGGTGGCCCGGCTGCAGGACACCGTTCCCGCCTACGTCGACGCCGGTCACGGCTACGGCGCCACCGTGCTCTCGGTCGAGCGCGTCGCGGCGCGGCTCACCCACCTCGTGCAGCGCGGCGGCCTGCCCCAATACCTTGCGACCATCCTCGTCGTCTTCGTTCTCGCGCTCGGTTTCGCGGCATCCGTCAATCGCAGCTGGCCGGCCGGCATCGTGCCCTGGGACTACCCCGGCCAGGTGGTCATCGCCCTGATCATGGGCATCGCGGCGGTCATGGCCGCCCGCGTCGGCCAGCGGATGACCGCGGTGCTGCTGGCAGGGACCACCGGTTACGGCCTGGTCGCCCTCTTCGCCGCGCATGGGGCGCCCGACCTGGCGCTCACCCAGGCGCTTGTGGAGACCATGACCCTGGTGGTGTTCGTGCTGGTGCTGCGCCGGCTCCCGCCGCGGATCGCCCAGCACAACGCGCCGATCCACCGCGGACGCCGGGCGGTCATCGGAATCCTCGCCGGGGCGGTGATGGGGGTGATCGGCGTCGTCGCGCTCGGCGCACGCCAGACCGAGAGCATCGCGCGCGAGCTTCCGCGTCTGGCCGTCGAGGAGGGCCACGGAGCGAACATCGTGAACGTGATGCTCGTCGACATCCGTGCCTGGGACACCATGGGCGAGATCTCGGTGCTCATCGTCGTCGCCACCGGGGTGGCCAGCCTGCTGTTCGTCTCCGGGCGCAACCCGAAGGTGCTGCGGCTGCGGAACTCGAAGAAGGCGCGCTCGGCGCAGAACCGGCAGCGAGTCGTCGAGGACCCGGCAGCATCGAACGCCGCCGCCGACGTGACCCGGCAGTCCTGGCTGCTGGCCGGTCCGACCATCCGGGCGGAGAACCGTTCCATCCTCATCGAGGTTCTGGTGCGCCTGCTGTTCCACCCGGCGATCATCGTGTCGGTGTACCTGCTCTTCGCCGGCCACAACGCTCCCGGCGGCGGTTTCGCCGGCGGCCTGCTCGCCGGGCTCGCCCTCGTGGCCCGGTATCTGGCCGGCGGCCGGTACGAGCTCGGTGAGGCTGCGCCCGTCGACCCGGGCAAGGTCCTCGGGCTGGGCGTGATCCTGGCCGTCGGGATGGCGGTCGTGTCGCTGTTCTTCGGCGAGCCGGCCCTCACCTCCGCGTATGTCGAGACCAGTGTTCCCGTGCTCGGCCACCTCTCGTTCGGCACCTCCACCATCTTCGACGTGGGCGTGTACCTCGTCGTGGTGGGCCTGGCGCTCGACATCCTTCGCAGCCTCGGCAGCGAGGTCGACCGGCAAAGCGATGCGGGCGAAACGGATGCCGCGGACGCGTCGGTCAGGCAGGTGACGCCGTGAACGCCTCCCTGACCCTCGTCATCGTGATGGCCGTCATGTATGCGGCCGGCGTCTACGTCATGCTCGAACGCAGCCTGACGCGGGTGCTGATCGGCTTCCTGCTGGTGGGCAACGCCACCAACCTGCTGCTGTTCATGATGAGCGGCCGGCCGGGCAGCGCGCCGATCGTGACCGGCACGGCGAGCGACGCCGACATGGTCGATCCGATGCCGCAGGTGCTCATGCTCACCGCCATCGTGATCAACTTCGGTATCACCGCCTTTCTGCTGGCGCTCATCTACCGGTCGTGGTGGCTCGCCCGGCTGGGCGACGAGGGCGACATCCTGCCCGACGAGCACGCCGAGGAGACCGCGCGGTCCACGGAGCACACCTTCCGCTCCTCGACCGAGGACGAGGAGGCGATCCAGGCGGCCTTGGGCGCCAGCGAGGGTGACGGGGCCGCGGAGGCCGAGGACGCGGCCCCCGCCACAGCGGCACCCGACGCCGGCAAGCGCAGGACCAGGAACGAGAGCCGTTCGTGAACGCGTTCGTGCCCCTCGTGGTCGCCATCCCCCTCCTGGGGGCGGCCGTCACGCTGGCCCTCGGGCGTCGCCGACGCGCCCAGATCGTCGTCGGCGTCGCGTCCCTCACCGGCGTCGCGACGCTCGCCGGCATCCTGCTCGCCCTGGTCGACCGGGTGGGGCCGGCCGTGGTGCACGTCGGCGGGTGGCTCGCCCCGTGGGGCATCGTGCTCGTCGTCGACCGGCTGTCGGCGATCATGCTCCTGGTCTCCGCACTCGTGCTGCTCGGCGTGCTCGTCTTCGCCGTCGGGCAGGGCCTCGAAGACGCCGACCGCGAAACACCGGTCTCGATCTTCCACCCCACCTACCTGGTCCTGGCGGCCGGGCTGTTCGACGCGTTCATCGCCGGCGACCTGTTCAACATGTACGTCGGGTTCGAGATGCTGCTCTCCGCCAGCTACGTGCTGCTGACCCTCGGCGGCACCGGCGCCCGCATCCGCGCCGGCGTCACCTACATCATCGTGAGCCTGATGTCGTCGCTGCTGTTCCTCGCGGCGATCGCCCTGATCTACGGGGCCACCGGCACCGTCACGCTCGCGCTCCTGGCCCAGCGCATCCCCGACCTCCCCGCCGACGTGCAGGTGATCCTCGGGCTGCTCCTGCTGCTGGCCTTCTGTGTGAAGGCGGCCGTCTTCCCCCTGTCGTTCTGGTTGCCGGACTCGTACCCGACCGCCCCCGCACCGGTCACTGCGGTGTTCGCGGGCCTCCTCACCAAGGTGGGCATCTACGCGATCCTTCGCACCCAGACACTGCTCTTCCCCGACAACCCGCTGTCGGTGCCGCTGATGATCGCGGCGCTCTTCACGCTCGTCATCGGCATCCTCGGCGCCCTGGCACAGGCCGACATCAAACGGTTGCTCTCGTTCACCCTCGTCAGCCACATCGGCTACATGATCTTCGGCATCGCTATGGGCACGCCGCTGGCGCTCGCCGCAACCATCTACTACGTGGTGCACCACATCACCATCCAGACCACCCTGTTCCTGGCGGCGGGCCTCATCGAGCGGGTCGGCGGCACGACCTCGCTGTCGCGGCTCGGCGGGCTGCTCAAGGCGGCGCCCCTCGTGGCCGTGCTGTTCTTCATCGGTGCGATGAACCTCGGTGGCATCCCTCCCTTCTCCGGGTTCCTCGGCAAGGTTGCGCTCTTCCAAGCCGGCGTCGAGCGCGGCGACGTGCTCTCTTACGTGCTCATCGCGGCAGGCGCTGCCACCTCACTGCTGACCCTGTACGCCCTGGCCCGAGCGTGGAACATGGCGTTCTGGCGCTCCCGCGAGGAGGCGGAGGAGTACGAGCCGCCGGTGCTGGGAGCCATGCAGGAAGACCCCTACGACGAGGGGACCGTGATCACGCGCACCGTCTCGCCGCTCATGACCGCTGCGACGGCTGGTCTGCTGATCATCACGGTGGCGCTCACGGTGTTCGCCGGGCCGTTCTTCGACCTCGCCGCCCGCGCGGCCTCGGACATCGAGACCCCCTCCACCTACATTCAGGCCGTCTTCCCGAACGGGGCCCCGTGATGACGCGCAGGGAACGGCTCACCGCCTGGCTCACCCAGCTCCCGTTGTTCCTGGGGCTGGTGCTGCTCTGGATGCTGCTGTGGGGGAGTTTCTCGTGGCTGAACCTGCTGACCGGCGTGCTGCTGGCATCCGTTGTCTCGGTCGGTTTCTACCTGCCCGCCGTGCAGCTCGACGCCCGGATGAACCCGTGGTGGCTGCTGGTCTACCTCGCCCGGCTGCTGTGGGATATCGCGCGAGCGTCGATCCACGTCGCGGCGCTGGCGCTCACGCCCGGCTACCGGGCCAGCAACGCGGTGCTCGCCGTGCATCTGCGCACCCGCAGCGACCTGATCCTCACCTGCACAGCCGTGTCGACGTCGATCGTGCCCGGGTCGATCGTCATCGACACCGACCGGGTGGAGTCGGTGCTGTACCTGCACGTGCTCAACATGCGCGACCTTGAGGAGACGGAGCGTTTTCGCCAGTCGGTGCTCGACACCGAAGCGCGGCTGGTGCGGGCGATCGGCTCGCGCGAAGACCTGAAGCGGCTGCTGCGGGCGGGCGAACCCGACAGCGCCCTCGACAGCGCCCCCGACGGGGCCCCTGAATCGAGCGGAGGCTCATCATGACCATCGTTGCCGTCATCGCCGGAGTGTTGTTCGGTGCCGGCGCCCTGTGCGCCGTCTACCGCATCGTGCGGGGGCCGAGCGTGCTCGACCGGGTGATCGCCTCCGACGTGCTCGTGGCGACCCTGATGTGTGCCATCGGTGCGGAGATGGCGTTCAACCGCGACACGGATAACCTGCCCGTGCTGCTGGTGCTGGCCCTGTTCGCCGTGCTCGGGTCCCTCAGTGTCGCCCGGTTCCTGCCCAAGCAGGACCGCGCATGAGCGCCCTCGACGTCGCCACCGCGGTGCTGGTGCTCGCCGGCGCCCTGATGTGCTTCGGCGCCGGCGTCGGCCTCCTCCGGTTTCCCGACGTGCTCTCGCGGTTGCACGCCGCGACCAAGCCGCAGATCTTCGGGCTGATGGCGATCACAGCGGATGTCGCGGTCAACAATTTCACGGTCGGCACCGTGACGCTTGTGGTCGCCATTGTCGTCTTCCAGGCGCTCACCGCCCCCATGTCCGCACACCTGGTCGCCCGTGCGGCGTACGACACCCACCACCTGCGCACCGACATCCTGGTCGCCGACGAGTTGGCTGCGGAGCGCCGGCGCCGCTGAACCGACCGCGGCTGTGAAGGGATGCCGCCGCCGCGGATTGCGGGTAGACCGGGAAGTGACGCGGATGGTGGGAGAGCGCATGTCCAGAAAGAACAGAGTCGTCGTGATCACCGGGGCCTCCAGCGGTATCGGCCGGGCCGCGGCGCTGCACTTCGCCGCGGACGGCGACTGCGTGGTGCTCGCCAGCCGCCGGCGGGACGCCCTTGACGACGTGGCCCGCCAGTGCGAGGACCTCGGCGTTCCCGCCCTGGTCGTGCCCACCGACGTCACAGACTCCGATGCCGTCGACGCCCTGGCCGCCGCCGCGGTCGAACGGTTCGGCCGCATCGACGTCTGGGTGAACGCCGCCGGCGTCTCCGTGTTCGCCGAGTTCGTGCAGGTGCCGCTGGCGGACTTCCGCCGCGTGATCGACGTGAACATCATGGGATGCGTCTACGGCTCCCGGGCGGCCCTCGTCCACATGGGTCTCACGGGAAGGGGTACGCTCATCAACATCGCCTCGGTGCTCGGCGAGGTGCCGCAGCCGTACACCGCCCCGTACGGCATGTCGAAGGCGGCCGTGCGGGCGCTCGGCGTGACGCTCCGCTCCGAGCTGCGCCTGCGCGGGCTGAAGCACGTGCACGTCTCGACAGTGCTGCCGTCGACGATCGACACCCCCTTCTTCCGGCACGCGGCGAACTACACCGGGCGAAAGCTGCTCGCCATGCCGCCGGTCTACGGGCCGGAGAAGGTCGCGCGTACGATCCTGGAGCTCGCGAAGGACCCCCGCGACGAGGTGGCGGTCGGTGCTTTCAGCAAGGCGACGGTGCGCGAGCATCGCCGGCACCCGGCATCCGTTGAATGGGCGGTGGCGATGACGACCGAGAAGCAACAGCTTTCGCCGCACCAGACGGCGCCCGACACGAGCGGCAACCTGTACGCGCCGCCCACCGACGCCGCGAGCATCACGGGCGGCTGGCAGGGCCAGAAACGGATGCGCCTGCGCACCCTGCTGGGCTGGTCGTTGCTGGCCTGGGGCGTCACCGCCGTCTGGAAGGCCGCGCGCCGCCGCTGATAAGCTGGGGGCGTCGCGACTGGCGTAGATCGTAGATGGGTCACCATCGGGGAGCGACCGACACGGTTGGTGGCCGCGCGCCTGGGCCACTCCACTACCTGATCATGTCTGAGGAGACGCCCGTGTCCACTGTGCAGCCTTCCACCGTGAAGTCGTCCACCTTCAACGAGCCGCTCGAGGTCGTCGACCCCGAGATCGCGGCGGTCCTTGAGCAGGAGCTCGGCCGCCAGCGCGACTACCTCGAGATGATCGCGAGCGAGAACTTCGTGCCGCGTGCGGTGCTGCAGTCGCAGGGCTCGGTGCTCACCAACAAGTACGCCGAGGGTTACCCGGGTCGGCGTTACTACGGCGGATGCGAGTTCGTCGACATCGCCGAGCAGCTCGCGATCGACCGCGCCAAGAGCCTGTTCGGCGCCGCCTACGCCAACGT